>ERZ1106931.95-NODE-95-length-77443-cov-7.327273_pt1 | contig 77443 bp, 60 predicted proteins | sample MGYA00403664_ERZ1106931 | MGnify/ENA primary metagenome ERZ1106931 (study PRJEB35170, sample SAMEA104062435) | human gut metagenome | biome: human gut; feature: human-associated habitat; material: faeces | place: Denmark | collected 2012-06-29 ... | reverse complement strand
CGCGGCTGATCCGGTCCGACCGGGCCGCGCGGCAAGGAGATATATTGCCAGACCGCGAAGCTCTGTGGGACGTCAATTCCACTCTTCACAAGTCCTACACAACATATTGCTTTCTATAGGTAATAGAAAGACTGGTGCGGATCTTCCGCACGTATCAGATGATGACCCTTTGGTTCAGGAATATATAGAGATCGGTCACCTGTAAGTGTTTATCTACCCGCGCTTTTAGCAATGTAAACCGCGCTTCAGATAAAAAGAGGGAGCGCCGCCACAACGCGACACTCCCCTAGCGATTCAAGAGAATCTATTAGGCCTCGAGAGCCTTCTTGGCGATGGTAGCCAGCTCGTTGAAGGACTCGATGTCCTCGTAAGCCATCTGAGCCAGGACCTTGCGGTCGAGCTCGATGCCGGCAACCTTCAGGCCGTGCATGAACTGAGAGTAAGAGATGTCGTTCAGGCGAGCAGCAGCGTTGATACGAGTGATCCAAAGAGAACGGATCTCGCGCTTCTTGTTGCGGCGATCACGATACTGATACTGCAGGGAGTGCTGGACCTGCTCTTTAGCATGCTTGTAAGTACGCGAAGCGGCACCGTAGTAACCCTTCGCACGGTGCATAACGGTACGGCGCTTCTTCTTGGCGGCAACAGCGCGCTTAATACGTGCCATGTTCTATCAACTCCTAGACGGTAAAACGAAAAACGGGAACGCGAACTTAGGCGAGACGCGACTTGATGACCTTGCGGTCGGCAGCGGCAATCTCGGTCTCCTGACGGAAGCCACGCTTACGCTTGGTGGACTTCTTGCTCAGGATGTGGCTCTTGAAAGCCTTGGCGCGCATAAGCTTGCCGGTACCAGTCTTGCGGAAACGCTTCTTGGTGCCGCTGTGGGACTTCATCTTAGGCATGAAATACTCCTTAATCGGTTACAGAACACTAGTTACTTGGTATCGCTTGCCGCTTTATCCTCATCGAAGGCGCCCTTAATCGGGGCGAGCAGCATAAGCATGTTACGGCCTTCCATCTTAGGCTTGGACTCGACCGTAGCGTAAGGCTTGAGATCCTCGGCGAGACGCTCGAGAACGTTAAGGCCCTGCTCCGGGTGAGCCATCTCACGGCCGCGGAACATGATGGTGATCTTAACGCGTGCGCCCTTCTTGAGGAAACGCAGAACGTGGCCCTTCTTGGTCTCGTAGTCGCCAACGTCGATCTTGGGTCGGAACTTCATTTCCTTGACCTCGACCTTGGACTGGTTCTTACGAGCAGCCTTGGCCTTCATGGCCTGCTGGTACTTGAACTTACCGTAGTCCATGACCTTGCAGACCGGCGGCTCCGCGTTGGGAGCGATCTCGACCAGGTCGAGACCCTGATCGTCGGCGACGCGCTGGGCATCACGGATGGCGAACAGGCCGAGCTGAGAGCCATCGACGCCAATCAAACGGCACGAAGATGCAGTGATCTCGTCGTTGATGCGGGTGTCATCAGACTTAGCTATTTTCCCTACCTCCATTCATAAAAAAATAACCCGGCGCTTCTCAGCAACCAGGTCGTACACATAGACTTCCTCGATTTGAGGAAGGGAATCTAAGTTGTATGACCAGTCAGCTGCTCATTGGCGCCAAAAGGTGGGAACCCTCGGGTTCCTCTTTAGGGCATTGCGAGAACAACGCCTTGCGAATAATAACACGTACAGCGCGTTATCACATTACGTACACGAAAAAGGGGCCTTGACCCCCTTGAACGCTCGCTTGCATGTATGGTGCCCGAGGCGAGACTCGAAGGGCCTTCGCTTCGCGAAGCCCCGGGCTTCGGGCGCGAGGCGCCCTCGCCACGCTCCGCTACAAACAGGCCACAGGCCTGTTTGCTTAACGCTTCGCGCGCTCACGCGAGTTCGGCACGAAAAAGGGGGCCGCAACCCCCTTGAACGCTCACTTGCATGTATGGTGCCCGAGGCGAGACTCGAACTCGCACGTTGTTGCCAACGGTGGATTTTGAGTCCACTGCGTCTGCCAATTCCGCCACTCGGGCACGTAATGCGTGAGTTAGTTTATCACAGCTTTCTGTTGATTAGTCCGAAAATGGAACTTCGAGCATTTCGATGAGTTCGACTGTGCGGAGCATCTCGCGCTGACGGCATCCGCGACCGTCGACCGAAGCCTCACCCATCTGGTTATCGTAAGGGTCCTCGCGCATGCCGTCGAAAGAGGGCTCAAACTCTGCCTGGAATCGATTGTTGGCCACCATACGCCACGGGTCGAGATTGCCAAAGTAGTGACGGCGGCGCCACTCCTCCCCCATCCTGCGAGCAGAAGATCCAAATGACACGTCGGCGTTGAGCCAACCGGTCTGCGGCGTATAGAACTCTGCCCAGTCGTGCGACCCCAGCGAATCGGGCGCAACGTACAGGCCGCTCTGCCAACGGGCAGGCACACCGGCAATACGGCACATGGTGATAAACGTGAGCGCCATAACGCCGCAATCGCCGCGGAGCGAATGCGCGCAGTCATCGGCAATAGATCCCAAAAGCAAGTACGGCGGCTGATAGCGATAGTCGATATGCTGCGTCAGATAATCATAGATAGCACGGGCGCGATCGAGCGGATCCTCGAGTCCGCCAACAACACTGGCCGTCAGCTGCTGCAGATACGGCGTAAATGCAATGTGCGGACGGTCCTCGGAAATATCCTCGGGCAGAGGCGCGTCCATACGCGGATGAACCGGAAGTATGCCACCGTAGACATCACAATAAGCAGCATCGATGTGATAACGATAAGTCACCGAGAATGAGCGCTCACTCGAAGAAGACCACGAGGCGGTACGCGCCGAAGCGTTCGCGGGAGCAACAGCACCCTCCGGCGTCATGTCGAGAATCTCGACCCGAGACTGCTGACGGCAGGCAGCCGCGACGGGAAGCCAAGCGCAAACGGTCTCCCCCTCCAGAGCGCCGGGGACAGACACGGACGCTTTAAGCGTAATGACGCGAGCCAATCCGTTTTGCGACTCCATTTCCTCGAGCATCTGGTTGCGCAGCGCAATTCCGTCCGTAGAATCGGGACGCATGCCGGGGACCTCTTTGGGATATACGCGAAGCGAATCGAGGAAGTTATCGAGAACGAACAGCTCACCATCGATAAAGCGCCAGTCAATACGCTTACGGTCAATCAGATCGTTAAACTGCCCCTCGGTAAACTCAGGCCACTCCTCGCGAATCATCGCAATAGCTCGATCGCGCGACACCGAAAAATGAAGCGGCGTCTCAAGCATGCGATACCGCTCGGCACGAACGCAAGCGGCCAACGAGGGATCGGGATTCTGTTCCAAAAGACGATCGCAGGCAGCAACAGCCTGCGTCAAATACCCGGCATCCTTAAGACGAAGAATCTCAGGCGGTAGCCCAATATCGAGATGACGGAAATCATCACAGCAGACATCAACAGAGCAACCAACAGGACCCTCGTCAATAACCTTCCCATCCGAAGGCAGCACATTAATAACAGCCATACCAAACTCCAAGTCACTAGAACGCTTGAAGCCCATTGTAGCGAGATAAAAAAGAAAGCCCCAATAAAGGAACCCTCAACACCGATAAACGGTACCTCTAAAAATGAATTCAGCCCAGTAACCCTGTAGCGAGTTAACAAAGGAGGCCCCGTTCACCCGGAGCTTTTCCCATTGCGCGACTTCTGGCGAAGCCAGTAGCCACCTTAATTCAGACTCGTAACCCTGCGGCGTTAAACGAAGGAAGCCCCGTCCCCCGGAACTGTTTCCTTGGCGCGACTTCTGGCGAAGCCAGGTGAGCGCAAAGGAAACAGTGTAGGGAGACGGGGCTTCCGGCGGGAAGTTTAGCGACGCTTACGCCTTGTTGACGGAGCCAAACTCCTCCATGAGCTCCTTGGTGCGGGCAACGATGTTGTCGCGACCAGGCTTGAGGAGCTTGCGGGGGTCAAAGCCCTTGCCCTGCTGATCCTTGCCAGCCTCGATGTACTCGCGAACGCCCTTGGCGAAGACGAGCTGCAGATCGGTGTTGACGTTGATCTTGGAGATACCCAGGGAGATGGCCTTCTTGATCTGATCCTCGGGGATGCCGGTGCCACCGTGCAGGACGAGGGGCAGGTCGCCGGTCTGAGCCTTGATCTCGCCCAGGCGCTCGAAGGAAAGGCCAGCCCAGTCGGCAGGGTACACGCCGTGGATGTTGCCGATACCGCAAGCGAGGAAGTCGACGCCCAGGTCAGCAATCTGCTTGCACTCAGCAGGATCAGCGAGCTCGCCGCTGGAGGTCACGCCGTCCTCGGTGCCGCCGATGCCGCCGACCTCGGCCTCGATGGACATGCCCTTGGAGTGGGCAAGCTCAACGAGCTCCTTGGTGCGGTCGAGGTTAAGCTGGAAGGTCTCCTCGTGAGAGCCGTCATACATGATGGACGTAAAGCCGGCCTCGATGCACTTGAAGCAGTCCTCGTAAGAACCGTGATCGAGGTGAAGGGCGACGGGAACGGTAACGCCCGTGGCCTCGACGGCAGCCTTGACCATGTCGGCGCAGACCTTGAAACCGCCCATCCACTTAGCGGCACCAGCGGTGCACTGAAGGATCAGCGGAGACTTGGCCTCCTCGGCGGCCTGGAGAATAGCCAGGGTCCACTCGAGGTTGTTGGTGTTGAAGGCACCGAGACCGTACTTGCCGGCCTCGGCCTTCTTGAGCATGTCTGCTGCGTTGACGAGCATAAAAGAAACCTCCTGTAAGGTTGCTCCGATAACGCCTGAGATTTTACCACGACATACCCGAGCATAAACGTTCGTTTGTTCACGAATACCATCCGATTGGACAAATTTTGACCGTTTGCCCCACAGAATCGACCCACTGGGGAAAATAGCTTGACGATTGAGCGGTCTTCGTGGTTCGGACGACGGCTTCGAGCCTACATCTGCATAAACGGGTTCTGCATAAGTTCGCGCGCCATCGTGGTCGAATCGCCATGGCCCGTCAAGCAAACGGTATCGGGCGGAAGCATCTTGGCAAGTTTGGAGAGCGAGCGCATAATCGCCGCCTCGTCACCGCCGGAAAGATCGGTACGACCGTGGCTGCCCGGGAAAAGCGTGTCGCCCACAAAGGCGATGTTCCCCCGCTCGGTCGCGGCGAACAGGACGATGCCGCCCGGCGTATGCCCCGGCGTCTCGATCACCTGCAGGCAGACGTCGCCCACCTCGATTGTATCGCCCTCGGCAAGCAAGCGCGTCGGCTCACCCGGATCGGGTGTCTCGATACCCCACATGGCGCGCTGCTCCTCGATATTTGCGCGAGGTACCGTCACGTCCTTAGCGCACAACTCATATAGTGCGCTGTCGCCAACGACAGCTCGAACCCCGGCAACCCCACCAACATGGTCGGCATGACCGTGCGTGCAGACAGACCCGAGTACGCGCACCTCGGGATGCGCGGTGCGGATATGCTCCACAAGACGCTCGCCCTCCCACGCCGGATCGACGATTAAGCACTCGTCATTCGAAATCACGGCGTAGCTGTTGGTCTGAATCGGGCCGTTGACGAGCGCCTCAATCGAAGCCGTGCCTCGGGGTGTCAGGTCCAAAGTCATATCGTCCATGCGCATACCCTCCTTCTAAAATACGCTCGAGGCACCAAACGATGCCTCGAACGTAACCAATATCTATGATGCTGAGAGGCTCTCGCACCTACACACGGCGCTTGAGTTGCGCTCCGCCCTCGCCGGGCATAAGACGGCGAGCGTCGTAGACCGAATCGACACTGCTGATGGAAGCCAGCAGCGGATCCAGGCCGCTCGCATCCGAAATCTCGACCATAAAGCGCAGGGTCGCAATACCCTCGCGGTTGGTCGAGGTGGCGGCGGAAAGGATATTGCCGCCTGCATCGCCAATGGCAATGGTGACGTCCTTGAGCAGGCCCATGCGGTCCAGGCACTCGACCACGATCTCGACCTGGAAGAGGGTGTCGGCAGCGCCGTCCCACTCCACATCGATCATGCGCTCGGGATGTTCCATAAGACCCTTGACGTTGGGGCAGTTGGCGCGATGCACTGAGACACCTCGGCCACGCGTGATGAAGCCGACGATATCGTCGCCCGTCACGGGGTTGCAGCAATGAGCCAGACGGACCAGCAGGCCACTGTTGCTCTCGCCCTTAACGATAATGCCGTTACTTGCGCTCTTGCCACGCTTTTGCGGCTTGCGGTTGGAGCCGCGGGCCGGCTGTTTCACGACCTCGGCGATAGCCTCGGCCTTGGTGAGCTGTTCCTCGGGCTTGGGGTCCAAGATTTGCTCGACCTTATTGCCCACAGCGCGCGGGGCAACCTTGCCGGCACCGACGGCGGCAAACAGGTCCTCGAGCTGCTTGAAGTTAAACTGCTCCGCCACGGCATTGAGCGCACGCGTGGAGCGCGGCGTGGAGATGCCATACCCGCGCTTGCGCAGGTCCTTGGCCAGCATATCGCGGCCGGCGGCAGCGTCGTCGTCCTTAGTCGCGGCGGCAAAGTAGCGACGGATCTTTGACTTGGCGGAAGGCGTCTTGACGATCTTGAGCCAATCACGCGACGGCTTGGAACTCTTGTTAGTCAGGATTTCAACGCGGTCGCCCGTCTTGATCTCGTGCGTGAGCGGAGCCACCGCACCGTTGATTTTGGCGCCGACGCAATGGTTTCCCACCTCGGTGTGAACGGCATAGGCAAAGTCGAGCGGCGTGGAGCCGGCACGAAGCGCCATGACCTCGCCTTTGGGCGTGAAGACGAAGATCTCCTGATCGAAGAGGTCGACCTTCAGCGAATGCAGGTATTCCTTGGCGTCGGTAATCTCATCAGACGCAGCCCAATCGAGTGAGTGCTTAAGCCAGTTAATCTGGTCGTCCAAACGTTGAGCGTCATTGGTCTTGGAAGCAGACGATCCGCCCGACTTCTTATATAGCCAGTGGGCGGCAATGCCGTACTCGGCCTGCTCATGCATCTCGTAGGTTCGAATCTGAATCTCGAGCGGACGAGCCGTAGGGCCGATGACCGTCGTGTGGAGCGACTGGTAGTTATTGACCTTGGGCATGGCGATATAGTCTTTAAAGCGACCAGGCATGGGGTGCCACAGCGTATGCACCGCACCGAGCGTGGAGTAGCAATCGCGCACCGAATGGGTAATAACGCGCAGCGCCACCAGGTCGTAGATCTCGGAGAACTCCTTGCCCTTGCGCTTCATCTTTTGGTAGATGGACCAATAGTGCTTGGAACGGCCGTTGATCTGGAAGCCTTCCAGGCCAATGCGGTTGAGCTCGTCGGTGAGTGTCTTGATGGTCTCAGCCAGATAGCGCTCACGGACCTCGCGCGACTCCGCCACCATGCGCGCGATGCGCTGGTAGGCATCGGGCTCCAGGTAGAAGAAGGACAGGTCCTCGAGCTCCCACTTAATAGAGCTCATGCCCAGGCGGTCGGCCAAGGGCGCGTACACGTCCATGGTCTCGCGAGCCTTAAACAGGCGACGATCCTCGCGCAGGGCTGCCAGCGTTCGCATGTTGTGCAGACGGTCGGCAAGTTTAACGATGATGACGCGAATGTCCTTGGACATGGCGAGGAACATCTTGCGCAGCGTGAGCGCCTGCTTCTCGTCCATGCTGTCAACTTCGATGTTGGTGAGCTTGGTCACACCATCGACGAGCTCGGCCACCGTATCGCCAAACAGGCCGGAAACATCGGCGAGCGAGGTCTCGGTATCCTCGACGGTATCGTGCAGCAGTGCGGCGCACACCACATCGCAGTCCATCTTGAGATCGGCCAAAATGATGGCAACCTCGACGGGATGGTTAATGTACATCTCGCCCGAGCGGCGCTTTTGGTTGCAGTGCTTCTCGGCGGCAAAGCAGTAGGCTTGCTCCACCTTAGAAAAGTCGTCCTCATTCATATATTTGAGGCACAGGCGCTCCAACTTGTCGTAGCTGTCCGCCATAATCTCGGGCGGCAGTTCATCGGCATGCTTATAGTGCTCCATCTCCGAAAACGGCTGGAGGGTGGAATCATGGGCGGTACGGGCTGCGGCATCCATCGAGGTCCCCTTCCCCTAGGCCCGCGGTACGATCGGGCGGTTAACTTTGGCTAGCATATCAGAAGCGCACGAATCGAGCGCCCAGCTCCGGAAAGCCGAGAACTCCATGCGCGAGCGCAAGCCCTCCAAATAGCGAATTGACCTGCTCAATTGCACGCGGCCGGGGTTTTCGGCCATCGCGATACGACGAGTGTCGTCAAACCCCGAAACTCGACAGAAACCAAGCTCTTCGAAGATTCCCAGGCCGCTTTCCACCGAACGCTCGTCGACCGGCGTGCGAGCATCGATGGCAAGGCACATCTGCGCGATGTCGATATCGCTCGCGCTAAAGGAATCGTCCCCCGTCTTGCCGCGGTTGGAGCGCCACATGGTCTGCAGCGCGCGATAGAGCGTGACGAGCTCGTCGCGCTCGGGCGCATAGCAGTCGAGCAGGCGCTCGTTAATGCGGGCGTCGCGCGACGAATAGAGCAGATGGATCACGGCGGGCTGGCCATCGCGACCGGCGCGGCCGCTCATCTGGTTAAACTCAATGCCGCCAAACGGCATGTGATAGAGCACGACATGGCGGATATCGGGCAGGTTGACGCCCTCGCCAAAGGCAGATGTCGAGACGATGCAGCTGAGGCTTCCGTCTCGGAATGCTTCCTCCACGCGACGGCGATCAGAACGCGCAAGCCCCGCGTTATAGAACGCGATATGGGTTGCGCAATCGGGCACACGCTTGCGCAACGTCTTGGCGAGCGCCACGGACTGGTCGCGCGAATTGACGTAGATGACGGTCTTTTCCCCCGTCGCCACGATTGACACCAGGCGGTTCTCGCGGCTCGCAAGATCTCGGTCATCCTCGAGCTGCAAGTTCTCGCGCACCGTCTCGTCGACCACCGTGCGGGTAATCGGTAGTACGCGGGCGAGCTCGGCCACAACCGGAGCCGTTGCGGTGGCCGTCGTAGCCATAACGACCGGGTCGCCCAAGGCTTTGAGGATATCGGGCATGTCGAGATAGGCGCTGCGGTCGCCGCCCTTGGCAAGACCGGCATGATGCGCCTCATCGATAACGACAAAACCGATGCGCCCCGAACGCGCAAAGCGGTCGCGGTGAATGGACAGGAACTCGGGCGTCGTGAGCACGATGCCGGTGCGGCCCGAAGCCAAGCCGGCAAACACGTCATCGCGCGCCGCCTCCACGGTCTCGCCGGTCAGCACGCCCACGCCAATGCCGAGCGCGGCCATCGTCGATGAGAGATGATAAGCCTGGTCGGCAACGAGCGCACGCAGCGGATAGACAAAGATGCTCGCCCGCCCACGAAGGACCGCCTCGCGCGCGGCGTGCACATGGAAGATGAGCGACTTGCCACGTCCCGTCCCCATAACGGCCAAAACGCTCTGGTGGTCGGCGAGCGCGTCGAGTGCCTCGACCTGCGCGCGATGTGGCTGGTTCGAGCCGATAAAGCTATGGATAAGCGAGCGCGTGAGCTCGGTATAGGAAAGCTGGGCGAGCGTCTCGCGCTTGCGCGACTCCAAGCGCAGGCCGGAATCCGCCGGCTGCACGCCACGACGAAGCTCGCATGCCGGATCGTCGACGCTGGGCAGCGTGGTATCGCGGACCAGAACATCCTTGACCATGAGCTTGGGCTTCACACGACCCTGCCAATGCTCGGCAACGGCCTCGAACACCAAGTCGACAGCGCTATCGCAGTTGATGAGCTTATCGATTTGCGGCACGCGGAACATAATGGCCGGCACACTCGCGGCGCCATCGGTCGCCACAAAGCGCATGTGCTCGCCGGTCTTACCCACCACGGCGCGATCACACATCGTCACGCCCTCGGCAGCCAGCAGCGGCACCTTATTACCCTGGCCAAACGGCTCAAGGCGGGAAATCTGCTCGATGGTCTCGATATTCAATTCGGAAAGTTCGACCGTGGCGGCAACCTCGTCGGTGTCCTCAAAGTCCTCGGCGGGAAGCTCGGACAACACGGCGGAAAGGCGACGGCGGAACTCGTCGAGCTTGGATGCCTCGATAGTCACACCCACCGCACCGGCATGTCCGCCGCGACGAATCATCAGGTCGGAACAGCGCTCGATGGCGTCAAACAGGTTAACTTTGCCCACCGAGCGACCAGAGCCGCGCGCGATACCGTCCTCGATCGAGAACAGCAGCGCCGGCACGTGGTAGCGGTTGGTCAGACGGCTTGCCACGATGCCCTTGACGCCCTCGTGCCAGCCTTCGCCGCCCACGACGATCGCGCGTCCGCCGTCATAGGTCTCCTCGACCTTTGCCATGGCATCGCGCGTGAGCTCCGCCTCGATCTCACGGCGCTGGCGATTGATTTCCTCGAGCTCGGCGGCAAGCGCGCTCGCTTCGATGGGGTCGCGGGCAAGCAGCAGGTCGAGCGCCAGCTTGGGATCAGCCATGCGGCCGGCAGCATTCAGACGAGGGATGAGCGAAAACGACAGGCCGTCGGCCGTAATGGTAGAAAGGTCGGCCTTGGCAAGTGCGGCAAGCGCGATATAACCGGGGCGGGCCGTCACGCGCATCTGCTGGATGCCCTCGGCGACCAGTGCGCGATTCTCGGGCGTGAGCGGCATCATGTCGGACACGGTGCCCAGCGCCGCGACCTCTATCAGCGAACGCCAATACGACGGCTTGCCCAAACGCTCGCCCAGGACCTGCACCAGCTTAAGCGCCACACCGGCACCGGCAAGCTCGCGCGAGGGGCCCTCGTCCTCGAGCTTGGGATCGGTCAGGGGCACGCCCTGCGGCACCTGGTCGGACGGCTCGTGATGGTCCGTGACCACCAAATCGATCCCCAGACTCTCCAGATAGGAGACCTCTTCCTTGGCAGCAATACCGTTATCGACGGTCACAATCAGGTTGGGTTGAGCGAGCTCGTTGACGCGGTCGAGCGCCGCACGCGACAGGCCGTAGCCCTCGTCAAAGCGGTGCGGAATAAACGGCGTGACGTTGGCGCCAAACGAACGTAGCGCCTCGGTCAACAGACAAGTCGACGTAATGCCGTCGACGTCAAAATCGCCAAAGACGGCGATACGCTCGTGGCTGCGAATAGCACGCTCAACGCGGTCGGCGACGACCATCATGCCCGGAATAACGAGTGGGTCCGCCCAGTCGCGATCGAGCGAAGGCGTCAAAAACAGCTGGCCTTCCTCGATGGATGTAATGCCGTGCGCAACCATAATGCGCGCCACCAGCCCGGGTATGCCCAGGCCAGCCGAAAGCTCCTTTTCGAGCTCGGGGTTTTGCTGAGCGACCGCCCAGCGATGCGTCGTCTTAAGCGATGACATAGGCGCCCACCCCCGATAGGGGCAGGTCGCCGCGATACCTCTCACGGTTCATAGCGATGAGTCCTCTGTGCATGCCCGCTTCGGCAGGCAGATCTGTTGAACGGATTTATTATACCGTGCAGCGCGGACGCACAACATCCAGCACGCCGTGGTTTCGATAAACGAGGGCGGTAATAGCCTCGAAATAATCGAGCGTTTCAGCCACACGGACGCATGCGAGCGTCTAGCATATCCATTCAAAACGGATTCACGAGCAAAGGGAGTCACAAGAGCATATGAAGCAATGGGTTGGACTGGGCAAATTTCTCGCAGGACATATGCAGGTCATCGTTCCGATTTGCGTGGCGCTCGGCGTGCTCTTTCCTCAGCAGATCGGCGTTCTCAAGCCCATCGTTCCCACCCTGTTTGCCTTTATGACGTTCCAAGGCGCGCTCAGCAACACCTTCCACCAGGTGGCTGAGGTGTTCCACCGTCCCCTGCATCTGATTTTGGCGTTATTTGTCTCGGCGGCGCTTATTCCCATCGCGGCCTATGCCATGGGATCGTTGTTCTTTGGTTCCAACCCCAACCTTGTCTGCGGCATCGTGCTCGAGTACAGCGTACCCGTGGCAGTCACTGCCTTTATGTGGATCAGCATGTTCGGCGGCAACGGCCCGCTCGCGCTCACCATCATCCTGACGTCCTCGGTTATATCGCCCGTGACGATTCCGCTCACGCTCAAGCTCCTGTTGGGCGCCACCGTCTCGATCGACGTGCCGAGTATGATGCAGAACATGGCCTTTATGATTGCCATCCCCGCCGTGCTCGGCATCGTGATCAACGAGCTCACGCACGGCTGGGGACACGAGAAACTCTCCCCCGCGCTCTCGCCCGCCTGCAAATTTATGATGATGGGCGTTATCGCCTCCAACTCCACCGCCATGAGCGAGTACGTGCTGCACATGAACGCGGTGCGCTTGGAAGTCGCCCTCTTTATTTTGGTCTTCGCCATCAGCGGCTTTGTCGTCGGCATTCTGGTCGCCCGCGCGCTGCATCTGCCATATAGCGAAACGACCACCATGTGCTTTACCTGCGGCATGCGCAATATCTCTTCGGGCGCCGTCATCGCCACGCAATACTTTCCGGGCGAAGTTGTGTTTCCCGTCATGTGTGGAACGTTGTTTCAGCAGGTGCTCGCCTCGCTTATCGGACACTTCTTTGAGCGTCTGACCGGCGAGGAGCGCGCCTCCCAGCGCAAGCGCGTCGAGGCCGGCCGCGATGCAATGGCGCGCTAAACCGTCCGCAGTGTGCGGGCGCTCACTTTACGATGTGAGCGCCTCCAGATGTGCGCGGAGTCGCTCCGCATCGACATCGAGCGTGGTCTCAGCATTGACCTGAGCCAGCCGATACCCGACAAAGTAGGGTGAAACCACCCAACGTGGAAGCGCCTTGGCAATGGTTCGGTCGCTCATGTGATAGAAGAACAGGTTGTACGACTCTGCACGACCGCCATGGTGCTCGTGCAAGATATAGCGCAGAGCTATCTGGATTGCATCGGCGAAGAGATCCGCCTCGGCTTGGTCTCTCGTGTCATCGCTGGCGGCGATTCCCTGCGGGGCTGAAACGTTGATCTCAAAGAACCCCATGATCGGTTCGGTTGAGATATTGACCGAGATCCTCCCCTGTTGCCAGACATTGATGCCTTCGAAATTGGCAGAAGTCAGCGAAGTGTAGCCGTCTTCCTGCTCCAAACCCACAATCTGCATGTGCGGATGCACGAGACTACCGCCCGAGAGCGGACCCTTGTTCTTGTACATGAGCACGCTTCGATACTGCTGTGAATCGATCATCTGCTGCCAGCAACCCAGGGCAAACCGCATCACATGGTGGAGTTCATCCGGCTCGTAGGTCACCAGGTCGGCATCGTGATCGGCCGACTCGATCAGCACGGTTTGACGGGTGGCGCGCAGGGTCTTGAACTTATTCTCGAGCCAAATGCAATCGCCATCACGGCGAATGATGTCGGTGAGCCCTTCTGTATCGCAAAAAGGGCACGCGGTGCCGGGACGACGGTTGTCGTCGGGCTTACCGTTCGCCTGCTGAACGTCAAATACCAGCGCCACGGGTTATACCTCCAGCGGCACAATCTTGGTGCCATGGAGCTCGGAGACGCCCAGTGCCGCCGCCACGGTATCGCGGTTGGCCGTGGAAATGCCGCCGCCGGGAAGGATGGTCAGGCGGTCTCCCGCACACTCGATAAGACGCGACAGATGCTCCAGGTTGTCCTCGATCGGCGTGCCGGCGGCACCGCCGTGCGTCAGGATGCGCGTAACGCCGCAATCGGCGAGTGTGTCGACGGCATCGAGTTGAGCCTCGGGCGAGAGCTGGTCAAACGCCATGTGAAAGGTGATGTCGATGGGCTCACGCTTGCATTCCTCGGTCGCGCAGCCCGCGGCCATCACGAGGGCGCCCAACGTAAGCTCGTCGAGCGCCCATCCGCCAGCGCAGGGCTTGCAGCAGCCAAAGACCAAGCCGTCAACGCCGGCGCTCACGGCAAGGCCCAGGTCCATCTCCATCATACGCAGCTCGTCCTGGTTGTAGTGAAAGTCGCCGCCACGCGGGCGAATCATGCACATCACCCGTGCATCGTGCTCGTGGGCATAGTTGGTCGTAGCGCTGATAACGCCGGCCGAAGGCGTGGTGCCACCAACGGCAAGGTTGTCGCACAGCTCGATACGCCTTGCACCGGCATCGATAGCCGCCGGCACCCGCTCAAAGTTCTCGGCACAAAACTCGTACAGCATAGATGGACCCCCAAAGACAGCAGATGTTTTCCGACGGGCATTGTCACACATCCCCATGAAGTTGCGGTGGAATAGGGACTCATTTGGCCTCTGGAGCCCGTATTCAGTCCCTATTTCACCGCAACTTAAAAGGGGGCGCTGACCGGGTTGGTCAGCGCCCCCTTTGTTGAATGGATTAACCGCCCAGATAGGCCTTGCGGACGTTATCGTCGTGCAGCAGCTCTTGGCCCGTGCCGGTCATGGTGATCTTGCCAGTCTCGAGCACGTAACCGCGCGTGGCGATGGAAAGCGCCATCTGCGCGTTTTGCTCGACCAGAAGCACCGTGGTACCGGCCTTGTGCAGGTCCTCGACAATCTGGAAGATCTGTTCGATCAGAATCGGTGCCAGACCCATGGAAGGTTCGTCGAGCATAAGCAGTTTGGGGTTACTCATAAGGGCGCGCCCCATAACGAGCATCTGCTGCTCGCCGCCCGAAAGGGTGCCGGCGACCTGGCGACGACGTTCCTTCAGGCGCGGGAACTGCTCGTAGACGCGCTCCAGGCCCGGAGCCACCGTGGACTTGGGCTGTGTATAGGCGCCCATCTCCAGGTTCTCCTCGACCGTCATCTGCAAAAAGGCGCGACGGCCCTCAGGGACCTGAGCCAAGCCCTTGCCCACCAGCTTGTCGGCAGGCGTATGGGTAATGTCCTCGCCCATAAACTTGATGGAGCCGGTCTTGGAACGCAGCAGGCCCGAGACGGTCTTGAGCGTCGTGGACTTACCGGCACCGTTCGCACCGATCAGAGCCACGATCTCGCCCTCGTTGACGTTAAAGGAGATGTCCTTGATGGCGTGGATGGCGCCGTACCAGACGTTGATGTTGTAGACGGAAAGCATCGGCTCTGCCATTTAGTTCTCCCCCTTATCCTGCTTGCCCAGATACGCCTCGATAACAGCGTCGTTGTTCTGGATTTCCTCGGCCGTGCCCTTGGCGATGACCTTACCAAAGTTGAGCACGCAAATGCCCTCGCAGATGTTCATAACGAGCGACATGTCGTGCTCGATAAGCATGATGGCAATGCCGAAGGTGTCGCGAATCTTAACGATGTTCTCCATGAGTTCCGCGGTCTCGGACGGGTTCATGCCGGCGGCAGGCTCGTCGAGCAGCAGCAGTTTGGGGTTGGTGGCAAGCGCGCGGACGATCTCCAGACGACGCTGGGCGCCGTAAGGCAGCGATCCAGCCTGCTCGTTTGCCAGATGCTCCATATCAAAGATGGACAGCAGCTCCATGGCGCGCTCGTGAGCAGCCTTCTCGTGCTTCCAGTACGTCGGCAGGCGCAGCACGCCCTCAAAACCGGAATAGCGCTCCTGATTGTGCAGACCGACCTTAACGTTATCCTCCACCGTCATGGTGTTGAACAGGCGGATGTTCTGGAAGGTACGGGCGATGCCCATACGGTTGACCTGATAGACCGACTTGCCTGAAGTGTCCTCACCGTCGAGCAGGATGGTGCCGTGCGTGGGCTGGTACACCTTGGTGAGCAGGTTGAAGACCGTGGTCTTACCGGCGCCGTTGGGACCGATCAGACCGGCGATCTCGGTCTTGCCGATAGTCAGGCTAAAGTCGTCGACTGCCTTAAGGCCACCGAACTCAATGCCCAGGTGGATGCACTCGAGTGCCGGGCGCTCGCCCAGGTCACGGTCGGGAACGATGGCGCCAGAAGGATACGGGACCATCTTGCCCTTGTTGAACTCAAATTTACTGGGCATCGGCTGCCACCTCCTTCTTGGAAGCAAAGCGGTCCTTGACGCGACCGAAGAACGCCTTGAGCTGCGGGTTGTTGGTAAAGATCATGACCAGGATCAACACGATGGCGTAGATGAGCATGCGGTAGTCCGAGAACTGACGGAGCAGCTCGGGAAGCACCGTGAGCAACGCCGCCGCGATGACGGAACCGCGCATGTTGCCCAGGCCGCCCAGGACCACGAACACCAGAATGAGGATCGACGTGTTGAAGTCGAACTTGGTGGCGGAGAGCTGCGAGAAGTTACCGCCGAAGAGAGCTCCGGCAGCACCGGCGAGGGCAGCGGAAACCACGAAGGCGATCATGCGGTACTCCGTGACGGAGATGCCTACGGACTCGGCTGCAATCTTGTTGTCGCGCACGGCCATAATGGCACGGCCGGTACGGCTGCGAACCAGGTTGAGCACGATCACGAGTGCGACCATGACCAGGATGGCACCGGCGAGGAAGGTCGAGTACGTCGACACGCCCGAGGCGCCCTGGGCGCCCTTGATGATGGCGGTGCCGTCCTCGAGCAGGTGCAGGTCATCGATCGTGGAGTTACCCGTGATGTTAAAGATCACATGCAGGCCGCGGGAATCGACGCCCACAATGAGGCAGGTGACGATCTCTTTGATGATCTCGCCAAAAGCCAGGGTCACGATAGCCAGATAGTCGCCGCTCAGGCGCAGGACCGGGATGCCAATCAAGAAGCCCAGGATAGCGGCAGCGATGGCGCCGACCACGATGCTGATGACAAGACGTATTGGATCGGAGGGAACGGCGCTCTCGAGGGCGACCGCGGTAACGATGCCCGTATAGGCGCCGACGCTCATAAAGCCCGCGTGGCCCAGCGACAAGTCGCCCGCGATGCCGACGACGAGGTTAAGGGAGATGGCCATGACGATATAGGCCGTGATGGGAACCAGCTGACCGGCGATCATGCGCGGAATCATGTGGTTAGACTGCATAAAGAACACGATGGCGAAGGCCACGATGCACATGGCGTACGTGACAAAGTCGTGACGCGTCTGCTTGTCTTTAAGAAACTTCATAACGCTCACCTACACCTTCTCGGGGACGTACTTGCCCAAGAGGCCGGCAGGCTTGACGAGCAGGACGATGATCAAAACACCAAAGACGATGGAGTTGGCAAGACTCGTGGAAATGTAAGCCTGCGCCATCGCCTCGATGATGCCGATGAGAATGCCACCGACAAAGGCACCGGGGATGGAGCCGATGCCGCCGAAGACGGCGGCGTCGAAGGCCTTGATGCCAGGCATAGCACCCGTCGTGGGCTGCAGCACCGGCGAGTAGGAGCACAGCAGCACGCCGGCGATGGCGGCAAGGGCAGAGCCGATAGCAAACGTCATCGAAATGGTGCGGTTGACGTTGATGCCCATGAGCTGAGCGGCGGCCTTGTCCTCGGACACGGCGCGCATGGCCTTGCCCATCTTGGTCTTACCTGTAAAGAACATCAGGCCGGCCATGATAACCAGGCAGGCGACGATGGTGACGAGCGAGACGGCGCTCACGTTGAACTTGGCCAAGAACTCCGGCACCTGGAAGGTGACGAGCGAAGTGAAGTTCTTGGGCGTGGCGCCCCACAGAAGCTGCGCGGCGTTCTGCAGGAAGTAAGACACGCCGATAGCCGTGATCAGAACGGCCAGCGGGCCTGCTTGGCGCAGCGGCTTATAGGCCAGACCCTCGATGAGAACACCGAGAACGGTACAGACCACACAAGAAAGAATTACAGATACCCAGCCCGGGAGGCCGAGATACGACGTGGCACAGAACGAGACATAGGCACCGACCATGATGACATCGCCGTGAGCGAAGTTCAGCATCTTGGCGATACCGTAGACCATGGTGTAGCCCAACGCGATGATGGCGTAGACGCTGCCCATGGACAGGCCGTTGACCAGGTATTGGATAAAGACCGTCATGTTCCACATCCCCCTTTCGAATAGGTTTCCAGTTGATGTATGAAACAGGGACGTTACACTGTCCCTAGATACCAAGCAAGCAGGGAAGGCCAAAACCTCCCCTGCTTGGGATCAAAACCGCTCTATGTAAGGCGGCCAATTAGGCCTGTACGTACTTGCCATCGGTGATGACGTACGCCGTGGGCTCCTTCTGGACCTGGCCCTTGTCGTTCCAGGAGAGCTTGCCAGTCAGGCCGTCAACAGTAATGTTGCGCATAGCCTCGGGAAGCTTCTCGGCAACCTCGGTGGGATCGGCGTCGACACCCAAGCCGGCCTCCTTGAGAGCCTCGACCACAGCATGCACGCCGTCGTAGGCGTCGGCGGCAAACTGGTCGGGGGTATCGCCGTACTTATCTTTGTAAGCGTTGACGAAGTCGGCGTTCTTCTCGTCGTCGGCGGAAAACGGGGTCATGAGCAGCAGACCCTCGGCAAGAGAGGTGTCGAAGCCCTCAACGCCCAGGATGCCATCCATGCCGTCGCAGCCCATCATCTTGACGTCGTAGCCCATGTCCTTGGCGTTCTTGAGCAGGACGGACGCCGGCGTGTAGTAGATCGGCGCAAAGATCATGGTGGCGCCTGCCTGCTTGGCCTTGGTCAGCTGGTTGGTAAAGCTCGTGGCGGAGTCGTCCTTAAAGGTCTCCTCGTCGACAATCTCAAGCTTAGACTTAGCGGCCTGGGCCTTAAAGGAATCTGCGATGCCCGAAGAATAGGCGTCGCCGGAGTTATAGAACAGCACGAACTTCTCGTTCGCATACTTCTGCGCCAGGAACTTGGCAGCGTTGACACCTTGGTTGGGGTCGGTAAAGCAAACCTGGAAGACGCAATCCTTGCCCTTGGTAACGTCCTCGGAGGACGCGGACGGGGTAATCATGAACGTCTCGGGGTCGTTACCGCACTCAGCAGCAACGGCGACCGACGCACCCGTGGTGGTCGGACCGACAAGGGCCTGCATGCCCCAGTCGAGCAGGGTGTTGAAGGCGTTGACGGCCTTCTCGCCGTCAGCCTGGTCGTCCTCGGCCTTGCTGACAAGCGGCAGCTCCTTGGTCGAGAAATCCTTGCAGCCAAGCTCGACAGCCTGTGTAACGGACTTGCCGTAGGACGCGTTGGCACCGGTCAGCGGGCCGATGGTGCCGATCTTAAACGAAGCGTCGCCCGACGCGGAACCGCTGTCGCCGCCGTTGGAGGAGCAGCCAGCTAGAATGGACATCGCCCCCAGACCTGCTGCGCTCGCGATAACGCTCCTGCGATTCATAACAGGGTTCAATGACTTACCGGTGAGGCTCGACATGCGGCTCTCCTCTCAAATCTCGTCGGGTTTCGGTTACCCGACAGGCCATCCTTCGCCGTGTTCGGCGTTCGCAAAATACTAGACGCTTTAGTTAAGGAAAGTGGCGATTATTTCAACTTTTCTTTGGATTTGTTCATTTATCCATAATTCTGCGTATTTCTATTACTTTATGCAGTAATGCCACTTTATTGTGTGAAAGTAATGTTTCCGTTCTGTTACAGGCGTCCCTTCCCTGAATAAAACGGCCTCACCGGTCGCGCTTTATGCGCACTTAGGCGGCGATGTACTTGCCGTCCTGAATCGCATAGGCCGTAGCGGGCTTTTCGACCTGGCCCTTGTCATTCCACGCCGACGAGCGCCTGCATGCCCCAGTCGCACAGGGCAAACCTTATGGTGCAAACGTTGACAGTTTGTTACGGAGTTTCGTTTGTAGCGAGCATGTTTCCAATGTTTCCGCAGCGTTTCGGGGGTGCCGTTTTGTGCGACTCCTGTTGCCTGGCGAGCACGCGCCCTCGGTTCACGCTAGAATGCACTCAACCTTTAAGCGGTTAATCCATCCATAAGATGCACGAAGGAGCTATCTATGAGCGAACCCCTGCGCACCGTGAACGTCGGTCTGATCGGTCTGGGAACCGTCGGCGGCGGCGTGGCCCGTCTGATCAAGAGCCACCACGATGAGTACCTGGCAGCCTACGGCATCGACCTTAAGCTGACCCGCGCCTGCGCGCTTGCTTGGGAGCAGGCCGAGGCGGCAGGCATTGAGCACGAGGCCTTTACGAGCGACTGGCACGATGTCGTCACCGACCCCGCCGTCGACATCGTCGTCGAGCTGATCGGCGGCGAGCATCCCGCAACCGAGATCTTTACCACCGCCTTCGAGAACGGCAAGCACGTCGTCTCTGCCAACAAGGCCCTGCTGGGCCGTCATGTCGAGACGCTCGCCGAGAAGGCGCGCGCATGCGGCGTGCAGATTAAGTGCGAGGCCAGCTGCGGCGGCGGCATCCCCATCGTGAGCACGCTCGAGCACGACTTGGTGGGCAACAAGGTCCTGACCATCGCCGGCATTCTCAACGGCACCACCAACTACATCCTGTCGCGCATGGACGCCGAGGGCGCCGATTACGCCGACGTGCTCGCCGACGCCCAGGCCAAGGGCTACGCCGAGGCCGACCCGTCCGCCGACGTCGACGGCTTCGACGCCGCCAGCAAGACGGCGATCCTCGCCTCCATCGGCTTTGGCACCCGCGTGACCACCGATGATGTGTACCAGCAGGGTATCCGTACCATCGGCGCCGAGGACATCGCCCAGGCCCGCGAGCTCGGCTACACCATTAAGCTGCTCGGCATCGCCCGCAACACCGACGCCGGCGTCGACGTTCGCGTGCACCCCACGCTGATCCCCGCCGATCACATGCTTGCCAAGGTCAACGGCGCCATGAACGCTGTCTACGTGGTAGGCGACGCCGTGGGCGAGACCATGTTCTACGGTGCCGGCGCAGGCTCCTTCCCCACCGCGAGCGCCGTCGTGGGCGATATCCTGTCGCTCTCCGAGCAGATCAGCCGCGGTGTGGCTCCGCTGCCCGAGATTGAGCCCTATGGTCACAACCTCGCCTTTAAGCCCATGGACGAGCTCCAGACCAAGTACTATGTGCGCCTGAAGGTCGCCGACCGCGTGGGCGCCCTGTCCGAGACGGTCGATATCTTTGCCAAGCACAACATCTCGATCTCGCTCATCAACCAGGTCGAGGACGGCAAGTCGGGCGTCAGCGATGCCTGCTCGGTCATCTTCCTGACGCACCGCGCGCTCGAGAAGGACGTCCAGGCTGCCGCCGCCGAGCTTGCCAGCGTCGACTGCGTGGCCGAGGTCGCCAACGTCCTGCGCATCGAGAACGTCGAGGCCTGGACCGAAGGCGTCATGGCCAACTAGTCCATCAATCGCCTAGCAATACGCGCTTTGAGGGCTCCCGTCCGATGTGGGACGGGAGCCCTTTTGTCTCCTGCCCTAAGCACAACGGCAGAGCACATTTGCGCGAGCCGCTCATCGGTAACGCGGGCTACCGTTCACCGATATGCAAACGCGGCCGATTCCGGCTACCGCTACGCTGTGCTGCGTACGTCCACCCCCAAAGAATGGAGGCACCATGTTGCTCGAGGACAAGAAAGCAATCGTCACCGGAGGCACGCGCGGTATCGGCTATGCAATCGCCTGCCGTTTTATCGAGGAGGGTGCCGCCGTCACCGTCTTTGGCTCGCGCCAGGAGACTGCCGATGCAGCCGTTGAGAAGCTGACAGCCGTCTATCCCGACGCCAAGGTCTGGGGCCGTTCCTGCGACCTCACCTCGCTCGAGGCCGTGACCGAGGCCTTTACCCAGGCTGCAGCCGACATGGGCGGTCTCGATACGGTCGTCAACAACGCCGGAATCTCCCAGCGCTCGCCCCTTTTGGACTATACAGCCGAGGAGTTCGCCAAAGTTATGGACCTCAACGTCGTCGCCGTCTTTAACGGCCACCAGGCTGCTGCCAAGATCATGACCGAGGCCGGCCACGGCGGCACCATCACTACCACAAGTTCGATGGTCGCCAAGTACGGCCAGCCTTCCGGCGTCGGTTACCCCACGTCCAAGTTTGCCGTCAACGGCATGGTCCAGTCGCTCTCGCGCGAGCTCGCCCCCATGGGCATCCGCGTCAACGCCGTCGCCCCAGGCGTAACCAAGACCGATATGGTCGCCAACCTGCCCGAAGAGGTCATCAAGCCCATCATCGCCACCATCCCGCTCGGCCGCATGGGCGAGCCCGAGGATGTCGCCAACGCCTTTGTCTTCTTGGCAAGCGACATGTCATCCTATGTCACGGGCGCCGTGCTCCCCGTCGACGGAGCCGCCCGCTCCTAAGGGGCCACAAGCCACGATTTCGGACCTCAACGGAGCTCAACGCAAAAGGCGCGCTGTCTGCATCAACCGCAGGCAGCGCGCCTTGTTCTGTTTGTAAGGGAAACTGCGTCCCGTTTCGAACGCCGATTCTGGGACACCGTTTCCGCAACGGGTCGGGACTGCGGAAACTACATCCCAATCTGGTTATCCATTCCGGGGCACAGTTTCCCGAAGGGCGGCTGAGTCATGCCATCCTAATCAAAACGAGACCGTATAGCGCCCCTAAGATAACCAGCTCTCATGCTAGGGCAAGCGCATCAGGCGGCGCTACCGCTCGCCGACATGCAATTTGTTGCACAGTAAAATCGGCTAGTGGCACCCTTATCCTTTATTTAGCGAATAAGGTCAAGGAAGGGAGAGTATCATGCCAAGACGGCAAACACCGCTCGAGGTCATGTTCTCCCTGTTCAAGACTTCATTTACCCTGAGCCATCGCGCACTTGCTGAACTGTTACTATCCGATCTGCCGTTAACAAATGGACAGCCTACCGCCCAAATGGCACAGGACACCAGCTGGCTTTCGCGCACGATTGTGCACTCGCAGCCGGGCTCCCTAGAAGATCGCTACTTTACCGACTGGTCCTGCGCATCGAATCAAATCCAGCACAAGCTACAGGAAAAAGGGTATTCGAACGCCGGCATCTATACCATGATTGCGGCAGCGACTGACGCGATGGCTCAAGCGCTCAGTGCCTGTGGGCGCAATGGGCTCCTTTACCGGAACGCCGCCTCGCGCCTCGTCAGCTGCCAGCAAGACAAAGATGACAGGGCTCTTATCTCAATCGCGCTCGTCGTTTCGACCGCCTGTTGGTGCGATCCGGCCCGTGCTATCGCGTACATCAGGAACCGCTTTGAATTCGCAGAGAATGTCAGGTCGTTTACCCCCTCAAGTATTTCTTTCTGTCCATGCGATTTAAAACAAACGGGCACCGAACATGCGATCGGCCTTATCAGAATCGATAACGAACTCGTCATCGGCGGCCCTTATGTCATTGAGCCTTCTGCCATGGGCACCACCATCGGAGCGCTCGCACTCGAAGACGGCGCTGTCACCGATGTTGGGCTGGATGTCTCCGCCAGACATCTCCGTATCTTCGCCGAGAACAATGCTTGGTACGCACAAGACCTCGGTTCGACCAACGGCACGCATCTGATTCGAACAGCCGACAACAACGAACTCGACATCAGCACCGGAGCACCCGCCCGGCTGTACCCCGGCGACATCCTGCGCCTGGGTCTCAGCACCACTTTTGCCGTCGTAGCAACGACGGCTATCTTAGCAAATCAACATTACTAACCGTGGAAACAAGGTGACTATGAGCATCACGGATGTCATCAAATATGAGGGCAACAACCAAACTTTTATCTGGAAACACCCCTCAGAAGACTTCAATACGGGCTCGCAACTCATTGTTCACGAGACCCAAGAAGCAATTTTCTTCCTTAATGGACAGGCCCTGGATTCGTTTGGACCAGGCAGGCATGAACTTGAGACTCAAAATCTACCGTTACTGAACGGCATTTCGAAGATAACGACCGGTGGTGTCAGCCCGTTTCACTCAGAGGTCTACTTTGTTAACCTCATCGAGCAGATGGGCATCCGCTGGGGAACCAATTCCAAGATTCAGTTCATGGAACCGACTTATGGATTTCCGCTCTCGCTCGGGGCGTCCGGAGAGATGGCTCTTGCTGTAAAAGAGCCCCGCAGGCTCCTTCTCAAGCTTGTTGGAACCGAAGCTTTGCTCTCCCAGGACAAGCTGATCAGTTATTTCAAAGCTTTCCTGCAAACTCGAATAAAAACTCATCTTGCACAAGTAATTACCGAACGGAAACTCTCCATTTTCGAACTTGATGCACACCTTGAAGAGTTATCCGACTCGCTTAAGAACAAGCTGCTTCCCGACTTTGCCGCATACGGCCTCTCATTAACGCAAATGCTGGTCACCGCGATCGTCAAACCCGAAGGTGATCCGGTATACGAGAAGTTTAAGGACCTCCATTTCAAGCAATATGCCGACGTACGCGAAGCACAGATAAAACGACAGGTCAGCATTATCGAACAAGAAACTGCGGCGCAGCGCACCGTAATCTCCGCAAAAGCACGCGCAGAAAAACGGCAAATCGAGGGCTATACCTATCAACAGGAACGCAGCTTCGATGTTGCCGAAAAGATGGCCCAAAACGAAGCGTCTGGCGAATACGCAAACATGGGAATTGGCCTGGGCGTAATGGCCGGTGTCGGCGGAACCATGGGGTCAGTTATGACCGATGCACTCTCACAAGCGACCGGCACGTCCGCGACACAGCCCATCCCTGCGGATACCAATTCGCAGCAAAGTGCTGCAAAGTTCTGCTCCGAGTGTGGATATCGCTTCTCTGGAACCGAGAAGTTCTGTCCCGAGTGCGGAGCACGGAGGTCGTAATGAAGAACACACAGGCATATATTGCAGCAATCCCCGTAGCCCTCTTCATAGCTATCGAAAGCGTGACAATACTTTTATTTGGACCCTCAACCACTTTTTGGATTGAGAGCGCATTCTCTTTGGTTGCGCTCTCCTTGTTGGTCGCAGTCCTCCTTCATGACCCCGCAAAGAAACTAAAGCTGCTTGGTATTTCCAAGACAGTCCTCATGGGGGCTTCATTTGCAATCCAGCTGACCCTAGTTCTTTTCGGAGCAGCGCTAAAGACCGATGCGTTGTCCGTTCTTTCGGGTTTCAGCATCCTTTTACTTGGCACGTCAGTAATTACGCTGTGTGTAGCAAATGCATCCGAGAGTCAAACCTCAGATGTCGAGGAACATGTCTCGACACTTACCAATTCAATGAAATCAAACAAAATCAAACTCGAACTGCTCCTAGAAGAAGCACCTAGCGATCTGAAACCGGCAATCGCAGACGTTCTGGAAACTATGCGCTACGCAAACCCCGTTTCAGATAAAACGGAAAACCGGCCCCTTTCAAATTTGATACCTATCGCTATCGAAAATCTCGACAAAGCGGTAAAAGCAAATTCGCTCCCCGACACCCAAGATACTTGTAAGCAACTAAAAGCATATATCCGTCAGCAGGAAATCATAAATAAGCTCTAGAGGAAGCCGGGTATGGGAACCAATAAATCACACGTCAATGAAAACTATCAACACGCCTGCGACAGCACTAAATTCAAACTCGAAGATTGTCGAGCCCCTCTATCAGATTGCTTTACGCCAGACGAGCTGTCAGAGCTATTTCGGTTCTACGTTTTGCAAGCACCCATCGCAAAAGATAAGACCGCTTTGTCGACGCAGCGGACGTTGACGTCATTAGGTTGGAACGGACCCTCCATCAAGATACTAGAGAGAAAGCTATTAAAGGCGTCCGGGATAACCTCTTTCATTTTCATAGGAAGCCAGACCATTGATGGAACTCTGGAGAACATGGCCCTAGATAAAGAAATATGCGCCGAACACCCAAGAGCGGTTCTACACAAAGATGTCAAACTAACGCTCCGAGAGGACAACTCCATCGAGCGCCGCAGCGGTGATGAAAACAGAATGCAGTGCCTATTTCGCCATCTACGAAATGGGATTGCACACGGACAGACATATCTGTTTCCAACCGGTTTGGTGCTAATCGAAGATCGCGACGGCAAAAGAATTACTGCCCGGATTCTCATTCGCAAAGAAACGCTTCTTGCATGGATATATATCGTTGAAAAGAAAGAGGTCTAGCTTCATGAAAGCCCTGAAATGTGAACTTTGCGGCGGCACCGAAATCGTCAAAGATGGGGATTTCTTCGTCTGCCAAAACTGCGGTATGAAATATACGCTCGAGTCCGCAAAGAAAATGATGGTCGAAGGCGTTGTTCAAGTCGAAGGCACGGTGAAAACAGACAAGACGGCTGATGCAAAAAGGCTGCTCACGTTGGCCAAAACTGCATGCGAAACTAGAAACTTCTGCGAAGCCGAACGATATGCGAACAAGGTGTTAGAGATTGATTTAGACAACATTGATGCTTGGGCAATCAAGTCAATAGCAATCGACTGGCAACTGACAATTAAAAACAATCGCCTTCGCGAATCTTCGGACTGTTTTCTCAAAACCTTTCAGCTGCTTCCAAATGAAGTAAAAACCTGTGAAGGCCTAATTCATGCGTGGAGCGTTATCAAAAGTTTAAAACTGCACCTCGATGATATTGTCGAAGCAGCCAGCTCTTTGTATGCCGAGCCAATAATCAACACACCATCAGATAATAATCTCGCGTTGATTACAGATACACTGGCATCCCATCTCGAAATAAGAAAAAGCCAATGGACAGCAATTGGCAAGCTTTCCTTTACTTTTTGTAAAGCAAAGGAAGAAAGGCTCAACTCTCCGGATATTTCTGACGGTCAACGCCACGCTTTAAATGATACAGACATGGAGAAGTATTTCCTTGCTGAATAGATACCACGGATGTATTTTACGGCAGCAAGCATCATCAACAGTTCTGTAGTAGACGGTGTGACCAAATGGCGAAACAAGTGGGAAAACAACAACATTTTTGATTACTATCTTGACGGCAGTGGCGTCGACCAGTCCGCAGAAGAGGACGCTTTCGACATGTGCACGCACGTATACAATCGATATGAATTAGCGTTGAGAACCGCAATTAAATTCTTAGAGACGGAGACTGAGGGCACTTCGATGACAGGCATTATCTTGGCGCCCGATCTATTGTTCAATGCGTGGTCAAATTTATGTGTAATTGAAGAGTTGAACATAGGACATAAAACCTATATAAGAGCCTACGGCGCATATGTGTCAAATAGCGTGAAGGAAGGCTTTTCACTGAATGCCGAGGCGATCACGTTACGAAAGGAACGCCTCAAAGAGGACATGGCAAAGCGTGACGAATACGACCCCGAGAAGAAAAAGGAACGTGAGCGCGCTGAAAAAGAAGCAGAGATCCAAGCCAAATACTGGTTAGATAATCCTGTTAAAAAGACGCAAAAACAAGCGCTCGAAGATGAATTTGACCGGCTGGGGAACGAACTTCGAGAGCTTAAGAGCAGACGTTCCTTTTTCAGCCCGTTCGAATTCAAGGCAAAACGAGAATGTGACGCAAAAATCGAACAGGCTCGCGAGCGCAGGCGGGAAATCAAGGACTCTCTGAAGGCCTTAGACGATGAACTCCTGGCGTACGTGTCAAACGAAATTGAATCATAGCTTTCACCGCTTGCCGCAACAGTCCATTGGCGACCTCAAAGGCGCCTCAATGGGATAAGAGCGATTTCACACCATGGAGGAATGGCGGGCAAGCGCTCGGAGTGTTCATTTGTCTGCTAACCGATATTCACTCTAGCCCGAGCAGATTAAGTCCCGCCACCGTCATCTTGCACACGAGCGGCCTTGCGGACACCTTTTCTAAATATCCGGCAGCGATTAGGCTCGACAATGACCTACTCGCTGTCGGCTTTGTCACATCGAGATAGCCCGACACACCATCAAGCGTAGATTCGCCAAAGGCACCGAAGATTTGCATCTGTGCCGCATAAAACAGAATATCTTTTGCCCTTTCGGTAAACGTATCGTCGAGCTCACCGATCGCCCGCTTGAGATCATCGAGTTGTACGCGCTTTTCGGCCAAATCGCCCAGAACGGCATCTTGCGCTTGCTCGACCAAATCAAGAATCATTGCAACAAACGGAGTAGCCTCGCTGCCGTTAAGGGGCCTCTCCACCACGTCAAACGCCTTGTAATATGCGGTTTTATTCTCAGCAATCGTCCTGGAGAGCGACAACACCGTGGGCTGCGACAACGTCTCGTTCAGGCTCAACGCGAGAAGATATCTCCCCGTTCTCCCGTTACCGTCATAGAAGGGGTGAATATACTCAAAGAGAAAATGGCAGATTGAGGCTGCATAGAGGCTTGGGACATCTTCGCGATTGCCCAACTCTATCATCTTGCCAAGGAGGTCAATGATTTCGGGCTCCGAGGAAACACCCTGATGGAGAATCTTGCCCCGACTGTTCTCAATCACAACGGGGCCCAAACGGAACATCTTGCCATCCGGACGGTCCTTCGGGTCAAGCACGCCCTTAGTGACGGCATCGAAAATCTCGCGGATATCCTCGGGTTTGCCGGGACGACTTGAACCATCCACCAGCTGAAGGTAGAGACGAGCGAATTCAATAAAAGGAGTGTGCTCCTTTTCGGCGGCACCGCAAAGTTCGGCCGCAGCATCCTCCGCAGACTCCAGCGCCGCTTCAATCTGGCGCCGTGTGCTGTGCACACCCTCCATCTCGTTGCTGAAAACAACCTCCTCAAGCACCAGCGAACGAATCGAGGCCCCCAAAGCCACATAAGGCAAGCTGTTCCACAGGTTGGAAATCTTTCGCTCTTTTCTGAGGATCCGCTCGCTAGCAACGGACAGGCTCAAAGGAACACAAGCGAACAGTTCGCCATGCTCAAGGTGAATTCCAGTCCGCACCGTGCCGTCGGCAGTAAGGCGCTCGCGCAGCAGCTCGTCATGGCAAGCATAACGATCGGAGCTTGAATCTGCATAAAAGAGTTTTTCGAGCGTCTTGTACGCCATCGCTTCATCGCTCCTTTGAAATCAAATAGCTTAATCGTCTTTCATTATTTCGAATTAATCCGATATTTGCAATTAAGACTCAAGAAATGCATTGTCTAATTTCAGAATTTGAAGTATTGGGAATTAATGTTTCCTTATTTACATAGCGAGCTAATTTCAAACCTCAGCAGAGCTTTATGCAAGAGGCGCGCTGCCTGCATCAATAGCAGGCAGTGCGCCTTCTTCTGTTCGAAAAGGAAACTGCATCCCAGATTTTCGGCTCAGAATGGGGTGCACTTTCTGCAACGGGCTTCTCGCGGAAACTGTGTCCCGCTCTGAGTGTCTATTCCGGGATGCACTTTCCAAAGGGCCTTGTCCCGGAAAACGTGTCCCATTCCGAGCCTTCAAGCCGGGATGTACTTTCCGCTAGAGGCTTCATCCGTCCCTGGTCTCTCCGAAGGGCCACCTTGCTACTTGCCGTCGTCGTCCTCGGCTTCTTCTCTTGCATAGAGCTCCAGCATGCGGCGGCGGTATTCGCGCACGGCGAGCTTGGCACGCTCCAGGCGGCGACGTTCGCGCGGAGTCAGCTCGGACGGGTCGACCTCGTCTCCATAGGTCTTATCGGCAAGAAGATGTGCCGCGTCCACGATGCGGGCATCGATGTGGCCGCTCGCCGCCTCGGCGGAAAGACGCTCGGCAATCGTATCGAGCGTAGGCAGGCCCTCGAATACGCGACCATGGCCATGCGAGGTCAGCAGCTCGTGCTCGCGTGCGAGCAAGCTCGCTAGGTCGTGATGGGCGCGCAGGATGTCGAGCGCATCGGATGGATGCTCGGCAACCTCTGCCACGGCGGCGACCGGCGCGGCGTCGACCACGCGGTAAAAGAGCTGCGCGAGCAATGGCATCAAGAACACCGTGATGGCACCGGCGGCAACCATGACCGACGCAATATCTTGCGACAGCGCGCCCGCGTTGACGGCAACGCTCGTCACGGCAACGATGATCGGCAGGGCCGTGGTGCAGTACAGGGCCACGGTAATGCGCCCATACGCCGACACATCGCGCGTCGCAGGACAAATGCCCATAGAGATGAGAATGGGCACGGCACGAATAATCAGCAACGCCACGATAAAACCCGCAAGCAAGCCCGGGCGCGACACCACGGCCGTCAGGTCGATCTTTGCGCCCGATACGGTAAAGAACACCGGAATCAAAAAGCCGTAGGCCAGGCCGTCGAGCTTGGTCTCGAGCGTATGGTTACCCTCGGGGATGATATAGCGCAGGACAAAGCCGGCGGCAAAAGAACCCAACACGATGTCGAGGTCAAAGATGGCCGAGAACGCCACGAGCGTGACCAGGATGAGCACCGTCAGGCGCACGAAGGTCTGCGACGTGGTGTCGGCGCGTTCCTCGACAAACGAAAAGAAGCGGCTGCCGACGCGCCTGGAACGACTTGGAACCGCGGCCAGCAGCACGCAGACCACAGCAAACAGGCCAAGAATTACAAGCGTCTGGATGCCGGTGCGGGCAGACAGCAGCACCGACATGGCGAGCACGGGACCGAGCTCGCCCCAAGTGCCATACGCGAGAATCGAGTCGCCCACACGCGTGCCGGTGAGCGAGCGCTCACGCATGATGGGCACGAGCGTACCGAGCGCCGTCGAAGTGAGGGCAAGCGTCACGGCGATACCGTCGAAATGACTGACCGAGAACCACGGGGTAAAGCGTACGGCAAGCCAGGCGATACCAAACGTGACGACCCACGTCGCCAAGCCGTAGCGCCCCTCGACGCCCGTGATGCTCTTGGGGTCGATCTCAAAGCCGGCAAGCAGGAACAAGAAGGCCAGGCCCAGCTCGGACACAAGCGAGACCTCGGCATCTACATGGATGACGCCGAGTATATGGGGTCCCAGCACCGCGCCGAGCACGAGCAAAAAGACCGTCTCGGGAACGGGTTTTCCGGGAATCGCCGACGCGATAAAAGGACTCGCAAAGGCCACGAGTGCGATGATGGCGAGCGAAACGAATGCCATGTGATGCCTTTCTCTTGTTTGCGCTTCACTGTAGCACCCTCGCCGTCCTCAACGCGCCGCGAGCTGTCGTATCATAGTGACGTTTACAAACATGTGGCTCAAGGCGACCCGAGGCTTGCCCCGTAAACCGACCGCTGCCGCATACCGTACCGTACGCCCAACCGATCAGGAAGGCAGGAACCAATGGTCTCTCGTATCTACGTGGAGAAGAAACCCGGGTTCGACGTCGAGGCTCAGCAGCTCAAGGGCGAGCTGACCGAAATTCTCGGCATCAAGGGCATCGAGGCCCTGAGGATCATCAATCGCTACGACGTCGAGGGCATCGACGAGGAGCTTTTCCGCTCCTGCGTGCCGACCGTCTTTAGCGAGCCCCAGGTCGATGTGACCTACGACGAACTCCCCGCAAGCGATGGCGCCGTCTTTGCCGTCGAATTCCTGCCTGGCCAGTTTGACCAGCGCGCCGACTCCGCCAGCGAGTGCGTGCAGCTCATCAGCCAGGGCGAGCGCCCCGCCGTGCGCTCCGCCAAGGTCTATATGATCTCGGGCACTCTGGACGAAGCCGCCATCGAGGCCATCAAGCACTACGTGGTGAACCCCGTCGAGGCACGCATCGCCTCGCTCGACCTGCCCGAGACGCTGTACATGGAGACCCCCGAGCCCCAGCCCGTCGAGGTGCTCGACGGCTTCCGCGAGCTCGACGAGGCCGGCCTTGCCGCCTTTATCGCCGATCGCGGCCTTGCCATGGACGAGGCAGACATCGCCTTCTGCCAGCAGTACTTCCGCGATGAGGACCGCGACCCCACCATCACCGAGATCCGCGTGATCGACACCTACTGGTCCGACCACTGCCGCCACACCACCTTCGGCACCGTCCTGGACGACGTGACGATCGACGACGCCGTGGTGCAGCAAGCCTTCGACCGCTACATGGAGATGCGCCACGAACTCGGCCGCGATGCCAAGCCCGTCTGCCTCATGGACATGGGCACCATCGGCGCCAAGTACCTTAAGAAGACCGGCGTCATGACCGATGTCGACGAGTCCGAGGAGATCAACGCCTGCACCGTCAAGGTGAAGGTCGATGTCGACGGCGAGGACCAGGACTGGCTGTTCCTGTTTAAGAACGAGACCCACAACCACCCGACCGAGATCGAGCCCTTCGGCGGTGCCGCCACCTGCGTGGGCGGCGCCATCCGCGACCCGCTCTCGGGCCGCAGCTACGTGTACCAGGCCATGCGTGTCACCGGCGCCGGTGACCCCACCGTCCCGGTTTCCGAGACGCTCGAGGGCAAGCTGCCGCAGCGCAAGCTCGTGACCACTGCCGCCGCCGGCTACTCCAGCTACGGCAACCAGATCGGCCTTGCCACCGGTCAGGTCAACGAACTCTATCACCCCGGTTACGTGGCCAAGCGCATGGAGGTTGGCGCCGTCGTGGGCGCTACCCCGGCAAACCACGTTCGTCGCGAGTGCCCCGCCCCCACCGACAAGATCATCCTGCTGGGCGGCCGCACCGGCCGCGATGGCATCGGTGGCGCCACCGGCTCCTCCAAGACCCAGAACACCGAGTCCATCGAGACCTCGGGCGCCGAGGTCCAGAAGGGCAACGCCCCGGTCGAGCGCAAGCTGCAGCGCCTCTTCCGCCGCGGCGACGCCTGCCGCCTGATCAAGCGCTGCAACGACTTTGGCGCCGGCGGCGTCTCGGTCGCCGTGGGCGAGCTTGCCGACGGCCTGTACGTGGACCTGGACACCGTGACCAAGAAGTACGACGGCCTGGACGGCACCGAGCTCGCCATCTCCGAGTCCCAGGAGCGTATGGCCTGCGCCGTCGCCGACGGTGACGTCGAGGAGTTCATGGGCTACGCCGCCGAGGAGAACCTCGAGGCGACCGTTATCGCCGAGGTTACCGCCGAGCCGCGCATGCGCATGGCCTGGAACGGCGTCGCCATCGTCGACCTGTCCCGCGAGTTCCTCAACTCCAACGGCGCACCCAAGCACCAGGTCGCCCACGTGTGCGCCCGTAGCGTGTGGCAGCCCAGCTGGGCCGGCACCACGCTCGCTGAACGCATGACCTCGCTCGTCACCGACCTCAACGTCGCTTCCAACAAGGGCCTTTCCGAGCGCTTCGACTCCACCATCGGTGCCGCAACCGTGCTCATGCCCTTTGGCGGCAAGACGCAGCTCACCCCGAGCTCGGCCATGGTCGCCAAGTTCCCCGTGGACGGCGAGACCACCACGGCGAGCGCCATGGCATGGGGCTTTAACCCCTATCTGATGGAAGCCGACCAGTTTGCGGGCGCCTACCTGTCCGTGGTCGAGTCCATCGCCAAGCTCGTGGCTGCCGGCTTTGAGCACAAGCGCGCCTATCTCTCCTTCCAGGAGTACTTCGAGCGTCTGCGCACCGAGGCCGAGCGCTGGGGCAAGCCCACGGCAGCCGTCCTGGGCGCCCTCATGGCCCAAGTCGACCTGGGTGCCGGCGCCATCGGCGGCAAGGACTCCATGAGCGGTTCGTTTGAGGACGAGACCGGCGAGCTCAACGTTCCGCCGACCCTGATTAGCTTCTCCGTCGCCGTGGGCAAGGCCGCCCGCGCCGTCTCGCCCGAGTTCAAGGGCCTCACGCACCGCGTCGTCCGCATCGCCCCCGCTACCTATGGCGAGGACTACCGCCCCGACGCTCAGCAGCTGCTCGCCGCGTTTGACGCCGTCGAGGCGCTCACTGCTACCGGCAACGCCCTGGCCATCTCCACGCCCGGCTACGGCTGCGGCGCCGAGAGCCTCTTTAAGATGTGCGTCGGTAACCAGATCGGTATCGAGCTTGCCGAGGATGTAGACGTGGAGAGCCTCTTCACCCCGCTCTACGGCAGCTTTATCGTCGAGCTCGCCGAGGATGCCGAGCTGCCCGAGGTCGCCGACGGCGTTGTCGTCGAGCCCCTGGGCACCACCGTCGAGGGCTATGTCATCGACACCGGCTCCGAAGTCATCGAGCTCTCCGAGCTCCAGGAGGCCTGGGAGAGCGGCATCGAGGGCGTCTTTGCCTACCGCAGCGCCGACGAGACCCCCGAGGTCGAGACCATCGACTTCCGCGCCAAGGACATCCACGCGTACGGCGGCGCCAAGATCGCCCGCCCGCGCGTGGTTATCCCCGTGTTCCCCGGCAACAACTGCGAGTACGATAGTGCCCGTGCCTTCCGCGCCGCCGGCGCCGAGGCCGACACCTTCGTGATCAACAACCTCACGCCCGAGGCCGTCGCCGAGAGCACCCACGAGCTTGCCCGCCGCATCCGCGCAAGCCAGATCGTCATGATCCCCGGCGGCTTCTCGGGCGGCGACGAGCCCGACGGCTCCGCCAAGTTCATCACGGCGTTCTTCCGCGCTCCCGAGGTCACCGAGGCAGTCCGCGACCTGCTCAAGGCCCGCGATGGCCTAATGCTGGGCATCTGCAACGGCTTCCAGGCCCTGATCAAGCTCGGCCTGGTGCCCTACGGCGATATCGTCGACGCCACGCCCGATGCGCCCACGTTGACGTTCAACACCATCGGTCGCCACCAGAGCCGTCTGGTGCGCACCCGCATCTCGTCCAACTTGTCCCCGTGGCTGTCGCAGTGCAGCCTGGACGACCCCTACACCGTCGCCATCAGCCACGGCGAGGGCCGCTTTGTCGCCAATGACGAAGTGCTCGCCCAGCTGATCGCCAACGGCCAGGTCGCCACGCAGTACGTGGGCGAGGACGGCAAGCCCAGCATGGATCTCTCCGTCAACCCCAACGGCTCCGCACTCGCCATCGAGGGCATCACGAGCCCCGACGGCCGCGTCCTGGGCAAGATGGGCCATGCCGAGCGTCGCGGCGACAACCTGTACCGCAACGTGCCCGAGCATGTCCCCGGCGATAAGTTCATGCCGATCTTTGAGAGCGGCGTGGCCTACTTCGCTTAAACCTTTCCCATCGGGTACAATCCCCTCGGGTAACAACACCCGCCACCGGCACCCCCGGTGGCGGGTTCTTTTTTGCTTTGCGCGTATAGGAGAAGGACATCATGGAAAGCCGCAAGCCGTATCTCGCCACCCTGCCCGGACTCATCCTGGGCTGTCTCGTTTGCTGCGCGCTCTGGGGCTCCGCCTTCCCCTGCATCAAGATCGACTACGGCCTCTTTGGTATTCCCGCGCACGACAGCGCCTCGCAGCTGCTCTTCGCGGGCCTACGCTTCACCCTTGCCGGCATGCTGGTCATTGTTGGCATGAGCGTGGCCCAGCGCCGACCGCTCGTTCCGCAAGCGCGCGATATCAAGCCCATCTGCATCTTGTCGCTCTTCCAGACTATCGGGCAGTACTTCTTTTTCTACCTGGGCCTCTCGCGCGCCAGCGCCATGTCGAGCTCCATCATCGAGGCCAGCGCCAACTTCCTCGCAATCCTCTTTGCCGCCCTGGCATTTCACACCGAGAAGCTCAATGCGGCCAAGGTGCTCGGCTGCGTACTGGGCTTTGCCGGCGTCGCGCTCGTCAACCTTTCGGGCGCGGACGGCACCTTTGGCTTTACGCTCGACGGCGAGGGTTTTATCCTAGCCTCCACCGTCGCGGGTGCCCTTTCGACCTGCCTGATCGGTATCTTCTCGCGTGAGCACGACGGCGTCTTGCTTGCCGGGTGGCAGTTCTTGGTCGGCGGCCTGGTCCTCACCGCCATCGGCTTTTTGATGGGTGGCGCGCTCTCCCCCACGGCGATTGCCCCCGCCATCGCGCTCATCATCTACATGGCGCTTATCTCCGCGGTCGCCTACTCGCTGTGGTCGCGCCTGCTTGCCGTCAACCCCGTCAGCCGCGTCTCGGTCTTTGGGTTTATGAACCCCGTCTTTGGTGTGCTGCTGAGCGCGCTGCTGCTCGGCGAGGGCGCTGGCACGAGCCCCATTACCGTCATCGTTGCCCTGCTGTTGGTCTGCGGCGGCATCATCATCGTAAACAAGCCCAAAAAGGCCTAGCGAACTGCCTCGTTCCAAGAAAAAGACGAGGCGTATCTTCGACAGCCGCTACTAATCCCGCCAACGCAATAGGGGCGCACGACCATCAATGCGGTCGTATGCCCCTTTTCTAGCGTATTTGTACGCCGGCTTTCTTTTTCTCGGCCTTGACGCGATAGAGCTCCGCATCGGCAGCGCGAAGCAAGTCTTGCCAGGTATCGACGCCATCACCAACCCGTGCGTAGCCGATGGACATCCGCAACAGATACGGAACCTCGGCGCGCGCGAGCTCGTCGTTAATCGCCGAACACAGATGCATGATATCCTGTTCCGCCGCTGCCTTTTGGAGCACCACGAACTCATCGCCACCATAACGCGCGATAAAGCCACCAGACGCCGAGCAGACATCCTTGAGCGCCGTCGCAACAACCTGAAGAGCATGGTCGCCCTCCACATGTCCATAGCGATCGTTAATCTGCTTAAAGCCGTCAGCGTCCATCATAAGCAGATATACATCTTCGGCCTGATCCACATTTGAAAAGAGCGACAGCATATAGGTCTCAAAACGGTTGCGGTTGTTGAGTCCAATCAACGGGTCAGTCGAGATCAGTTGCTCCTGGCAGATGATATAGAGCAGCAACATGCTAATCATTATGCCGACACAAAGGCCAGGCACCGAGTATACGATCTGAAAGGTACCGCCCACCAAGGCCGGAATGGCGAAAAATGCCAAGGTTCGATAGATAGCCTTCGTCTGCAGGCTCTCGACCCTGCGAGATTGCACAAACGCATGCAGGGACGTATGTATAACGTAACAGTAGCTGACAATGGGCTGGATCATATAGGCAAAGCCGCGACGATACACGCCCTGCGAATCGATATAGAACAAGGCGTGCGTCCAGTAACTGGTAAAAGCCAGCACGACCACCAGAGCCGTAGGCAACGTTACAAGCACCACCCTATAGCGCGAGGTCACAAGGCGAGAGCCCTGCATCGTCTCGGAATAGATAAACCAAATGAGACACGCGATGGCAAAGAGCGAAAACGAAACCGCGTTGGAAATCCAGTTGGCAGCAATACCCAACGTGCCGTCCGCACCATCCGAAAGCGTCCAGATCATATCGAATAATATGTACGCGGCAGAGGTGTAGCCAAGCATGCTAAACAATAGCTGCAGGGTGCTCGAGAACAAGGAGCGACGACTTCGCGCGGCAAGCCCGATAAGAACAATCATGCATAGCAGGAATATCTCAATCTTGAGTGCCTTAACCACTAGACGCCATCCCTTCAATATCCGAATGGTCAGAATCGCCCAATTCGAATCAGGGCAATAAACACCCCTTTACTCCGCAGGGGTAAAGGGAATCATAGCAAAGCGCCCGAACATCACTGCAAAACAGTTTCTGTTCGGGCGCTCGGACGGCGCGAATTGCACGCCGGAATCAATTATCGGTAACGGCCGTTACTCGCCGTCGATGTCGGTCGCGACGGCCTCCTCGATGGCCTCGACACCGGCAGGCGACAGGTCCTCCTTGCCCTGGCAGAACTTCTTGTCGACCCAGCCGGTCAGAATCGGAGCCATGATTGCCGTGATGATAACGGCAGTGGCGATCTGGGCGTACGCGGTGGGTGCAAGCTCGGCGTAGCGCGGCGCGACCTCGGCGAGAGCAACCGGCGTGGTCATAGCCGTGCCGGCGATGGTGGAACAAGCCACGGCAGCCTTGCCGTTACCACCGCACAGGCGCTCGAACGCAAAGGTGATGGGACCGACGACAAACAGCGTGACAAGGCCCAGCAAGATGCCGGAAATACCACCAGTGATAAAGCTCGACAGGCTCATGGACGCGCCAAGCTGAAATCCGATGACGGCAATCGCAGGGTTGGCACCGGGAACTAGCAGGTTCTTGATAAACGGGAACAGGTTGCCCAGAACCATGCCGATAACGAGCGGCAAAATGGAGCCGATGATAGTACCGACAGGGATGTTGGCAAGGCCCGAAACACCAAGGATGATCATCGTGACGGCGGGGCCGGCCGTAAAGAACAGGATACCGACGGCGCCCTGCTCGGACTCATCGCCGAACTCGCCCATGATGCCCGTATAAAGCGCCATGTTGCAAAACGTGATGCCGCCGATAATAGACACGGAGCTCAGGCCCAGGAAGTTGTCGTTAAAGAAATATGCCACACCCAAGCCAAGGGCGGCCGCAACAACAAGCTTGGGAATCAGCACGACGATGCCGGTCTTGATGGCGCCCGGCGTGGACTTAAAGCTGATGCCGGCGCCCACAAACAGCAGGATCGCGGCAACGATGGTATTGGAGCCACCGCGGCAGGCAGCCGTAAAGAAGCCGCCGATCTCAAAAACCTGCGGGCAGAAGGTGTTGAGTAAAAGACCGACGATCATCGGATAGATCATGATGTCGCCCGGGATGCGCGGGACCCTGAATTTCTTTTGCTCGTTGGCGGTTGCTTCCTGTGCCATGAAACCCCCATTTCCACTGACGGGGTACAAAAGCCCACGTCACGCTTTGCTACAGTAAAGTTTGACCATGGTACCAGAAGAAATAGACCAGCTCGGTGAAAAATTCGACAAGTTGGGATGGAACGAGATTCGGCGCCCGCGACGCCACCCCTATATAAGGCTCAAGACGATATAGAGTACGATGCCCGAGACGCAGCACCACAGCATCGATTTTGTCTTGACCGCCACGACCACGACGCCGGCGGCCGCAATCCAGGGAACCAAGGCAGGCCAGAGCCCCGCGTCGAACGCGCCGGGACTCACCAAGTCGTTGGCGACCAGCGCGGCAAAGGCAGCGGGCGGGATATAGCCCAGGGCCTCGGTAATGCGGGGCGACAGGGTCCGCCCGCGCAAGGCGAACGCCGGCGCGATGCGAAAGAACGCAATAGCAGCCCACGACGACAGCCACAGAACCAAGAACTCGTTAACGGGCATCGCGGGCACCTCTTCCGTCAAATACAGCATCGCACGCCAACGCAATGGCAATGCCGGCCACGACGCTTGCCGGCACGGCAATATTCGTGAGGCCCAAGAACTTGCATACGGCGACGGACACCGCGCCCGAAACCGCCGCGACAACGTTGCCGCGCGACAGCCGTTGCGAAAAGAGCAGGCAGATAAAGAGTGAGGTGCAGACAAAGGCTGCAATGGCGGTGGGAACATCGACAACGGCGCCGACGATGGCGCCCGTCGTACACGAAACGCCCCATGTTGCGATAAGGATCACGTTGAGCACGAAGGACTCACGCGGGCCCCAATCCTCCCCTTCAACCAACTTGGCAAGCGAGATGCCGTATGCCTCCTCGGTAAGTGTCGCGGCAACAGCCAGCGTCTGACGCTTCGAGGCACCCGTCAGATGCGGCGCGATCGATGCCGAGTAAAGCGCAAAACGCGAGGAGATGGCGGCGACGCTCGCGACGATCGATGCTGCAGGCACACCCGCCAGCCACAGGTTGCAGACCATAAATTGCCCGCTGCCCGTCACAAACGTGCTGCTCAGAGCAAAGACCATCCAGGGCTCCATTCCCGTCTGTCCCATGATCATTCCGCACGGCGCGCCTATTGCAACATAGGTAAGCATCACCGGCCAGACGGTTCTAACGATTTTGAGCACCATACGCTTCTCATCCTGACAAGGTCTCCGAGCCGCATGTAGCGATACGGCAGAATCATCATCCGACAGCGACCGAGTTCACCTACAATTGCCACCGGATCGAAAGACACAACTTTTTAGGAAGTCATTATGACAGCTATCGATCGAGACCGGGCGCGCGCGGCCTTCAAAAGCTACACCGATGCCTACGACGCCACCAACCCACGCATCGCGCTCAAAATCGAGCATACGTACCACGTGGCCGAGGCATGCGATGCCGTAGCGCGCGAGCAGGGCTGGTCGTCAGAAGATATTGACCTGGCATGGCTTTGCGGCCTGCTACACGATATGGGCCGCTTTGAGCAGCTGCGACGCTGGGACACCTTTAAGGACGCCGAGAGCATGAGCCATGCGGCGCTGGGCATCGAGGTCCTCTTTGGCGAGAATCCCGCCGATGCACCCGCCACGACAAACATCCGTGACTTTATCGAAACCGGTGCGCATGACGAGCTCATCCGAGCGAGCATCGCCTATCACAGCGACTTTCGCCTGCCGGCACAACTCGACGAGCGTACACGGTGCTTCTGCGATATCGTGCGCGATGGCGACAAGATCGACATTATGCGCACCATCGCCGACAGCACCGTCGATACCATCCTCAAGGTGGATGAGGACGCGTTTCTAGCCAGTCGCTTCTCGGTACCGACGCTTGCCGCCTTTGACGAGCACCGCTGCGTCGCGCGCGACGAGCGCAACGAGCCGGCGGACTACCTGGTGGGACTCATCTGCTTTATGTTTGAGCTCGTCTATCCAGCGAGCCGCACGCTGGCGCGCGAGCAGGGCGATATCTACCGCCTGCTCGACGCGCCCTTTGGCATTACGCGGCCCTTTACCGACCCCGCCACGCAGGCGACTTGGAGCCGCCTTAAGGACGAGATGCGCGACTGGCTGGCGCGCGCCTAGCGCTCAAGCTGGGCCAGCAGTTCCTCGACGACCTCGACGGCATCGCCGACAACCTTGTACTGGGCAGCACCAAAGATGGGGGCATCCGGGTCCTCGTTGATGGCGATAATGCACTCTGCCCCACCGATGCCGGCAAGATGCTGGATGGCGCCCGAAACACCGATACTCACGAGAAGCCTGGGCGAAACCGATACGCCGGTCTGGCCAATCTGATGGCGATACTCCAACCAGCCGGCCTCCACGACAGGTCGCGTGCAACCAAGCTCGGCTCCCAGAGCCTCGGCGAGCCTTCGCATCAGGGGCAGATTCTTCTTGGAGCCAATGCCGCGGCCCACCACGACCAGGCGCTCGGCATCGGCGATCGAAGCCTGCTGTTCCCACTCCTCGGCGGGAATCGAGATCTCGACACGAGCCTTAGCATCATCCGCAAGTGATATCTGGGTGATCGTGCCGGAGCGGCCGTAGTCGAAGTCGTGAGCCTTAAAGATGCCGGGACGAACCGTTGCCATCTGCGGACGGTGGTTGGGGCAAATGATGGTGGCCATCAAGTTGCCGCCAAACGCCGGGCGCGTCTGCTGCAGTAGGCCCGACTCCGCATCCATCGAAAGCACGGTGCAGTCGGCCGTAAGACCCGTCTGCAAACGCACGGCAACGCCGGGTGCCAGTTCGCGACCAAAAGCGGTCGCACCATATAGGATGGCCTCGGGTTTGCGTTCGGCTACCAAATCGCAGATCAAGCGGGCGTAGACCTCCGCATCGTTTTGGCGCAGGCGCTCGTCGCGACAGGCCAGGACTTCGTCGGCGCCCGCGCAAACCAGATGCTCCAGGTCCCCAAGCGAGCCCTCGGGGCTTATGCCGACCAGTGCCACCAGACGGCAGCCGCGAGCATCGGCAAGCTCGCGCCCCTTGCCCATGAGCTCGTAGGCCACGGGAGCCACGGCATCGTGCTCGTCAGTCTGCACGAAGACCCAAATGTCTCGATATGCATCAAGGTCCACCGTACCAGCGGCCTCGTCACGCTCGATCGAGATAGCGTTGACGGGGCAGGCGTCGACGCACCCACCGCATAGGATGCAGCCGTCGGTTACGCGGGCGCATCGGCTGGGTCGCTCGCCTTCCACTACGATGCCGCCCGAGGCACAGGCGCGAACGCAGCGACCGCAGCCGATACAGGCTTCGCTATCGATAATCAGTCCGCTCATCTATGCCATCCCCTCGATAATCTTGGCAAGCTTTGCCGCCTGCTCGGACGCCGTCCCCTCAACGGTCTCGCACGTTTGGTCACGGTCGGGCACAAACGAGCGCACGACCTGTGTCGGCGACCCGGCAAGGCCGCAACGCGCGGGGTCGGCGTTCACGTCGGCGGCACTGACCACGCGCACGTCCGCCTCCTCCGCCGCACGAATACCGGCAATACTTGGCATACGCAACTGGCCAATCTCCTTGGCAGTCGTCATCGCGCACGGCATCTCAAGATACACCGTCTCCTCGCCGGCATCGCATCCGTGAACGAGCGCCAGCGAGCCACACGTCGTAAAGCCCGCGCTTTGCACGCAGCTCACGTCGGTCACGCAGGGAATCTCAAAGGCACCGGCAAGCTCGGGACCGATCTGGGCCGTATCGCCATCCACCGCCATCTTGCCGCAGATGAGCAGGTCGAAGTCCTCGTCGAGCGCTTCGATGCCGCACTTGAGGGCGTAGGTGGTTGCCAGGGTATCGGCACCCGCAAAGGCTCGGTCGGTCAGCAGCAGTGCGTCGTCGGCACCGCGAGCAATGCAGTCGCGCAGCAGCGACTCGGTCGCGGGGATGCCCATCGACACCACTGTCACACGCACGTCCATACCAAAGCCGATAAAGTCGTCCTTCAGCGCCAGCGCGCATTCCAAAGCACTCGCGTCAAAGGGATTAATGACCGCCTGCTTGCCATCGCGCACGATGGTATTGGTCTTGGGGTCCATCTTGACCTCGGTGCTGCCCGGCACGGCCTTGACGCACACCACCATATGGAAATCGCTCATCTTCACGCGCCCCCTTTCTGGACGAGCTCATCCAAGAGCTTCTCCGAAAACAGGTTACCGCGACCCAGCTGCCCGTCGGGATCGAGCTGGAGCTTGAGCCGCGCCGACTCGACCATGGCCTCGTGACCGTACATCGTCTCCAAGAAGCCCGCTTTGATCTTGCCGACGCCGTGCTCAGCAGAGACGGCGCCGCCCATAGCAGTTACCTCGGCAGCCCACTGGGCAAACAACTCGCCACCGCGACGGTAATCCTGTGCATCGCGCGGCAGGATATTCACATGCAGATGGTTGTTGCCGATGTGTCCCCAGGCAGCAGACTCAAGTCCGCTTTCCGCCAGCGTGCGGCGATAGAGGGCGACGACATCGGCCAAGCGTGCATTGGGCACCGACATGTCCGAGCCCAGTTTGGTGATGGTAGGATCCATGCGGCGGCGCTCGTCGATAAGCATGTTGACGCTCTCGGGCACCGCGTGGCGGAAGAACTGCTGGCACTCGCGATCGACCTCGGTGCGCGCGACCCATGTCGCATCGTCGCTGCCGCCCGCAAGCTCCAGTACCCACCCCAAGTGATACAGCTCCTCAGTCGCCTGAACTTCGTCGTCGCAGTCGAGCTCTACGTAGACACAGACCTTGGCCTCTTTGTCGAGCACCGGCAGCGAGGCGAACGCGGTCGACTGCTCGCGCTGACGACGCAGGATATCCAGGGCGCCCGCATCGAAATATTCGATGGCAGCCGCGTGGGACAGGACGGGACGCACAGAATCGGTGAAGGACACGGCCTTGTCTTCGCTGCCAAAGAAACAGCTCACGCCCCAAACGACCGCAGGCGCCGCCTGCAGGGCAATCTCGAGCTCGGTGATGACGCCGATTGTGCCACACGCGCCGATAAAGAGGTCGATGGCGTCCATTTCGTCCGCAACGAAATAGCCTGAGGCATTTTTTGTCTTGGGCATGGTATATCCGGGAAGATCGAGTTCGAGTGCACGGCCCGCTGCCGTCACGAGCGTCAGGTGGCGGGCCTGGGCAAAAGCCTCGCCGCGCTGAAGCTCAAGCAAATCGCCATCAGCCAGCGCGACGTGGAGTCCCGTGATATGTGGGCGCATGGGGCCGTAGGCGTAGCTGCGGGCACCGGAGGCGTTGCATGCCGCCATGCCGCCCAGACAGGCAGATGCCTCGGTGGGATCGGTGGGAAAAAACTGCTCGGGGGCCTCTTGGAACTCCTCGTAGGCCTTAAGCGATGCCTGGTCCCAGCCAGCGGTCGGCAGCACTTTCTTGCTCAGCTGCTTGCGCAGCTCCGAGAGCACAACGCCCGGCTCCACGCGCAGCAAAAATTGGCCTTGTTCATCGCGGCGAAGGCCCAAGTAGCGATTCATACGGGAAGTATTGAGGATATGCCCGCCGTGGGGCACGGCACCGGCGGCAAGGCCGGTTCGGGCGCCCTGAACCGTTACCGGGACACGCTCGGCATGGAGCTTTTCCAAAATGGCACGGACCTCGTTTTCCGTTGTCGGAAACGAGATGCTCGATGCTTCGCCCGATGCGCGAGACTCATCGCGACCATACTCTTCGAACTCGTCGGTGAAGGGTTTGATGGTTGCAGACACGCGAACTCCCCCTTTAGCTAACTACAGTGTTTGCAGGGAGATGTTACCGCATCGTTTCGTCGACGTGTTCGAGACCGTCTCCATAATTGGCGATTTTTACGTTCGTGCAATTCGGCGAGCGGCTTGATTTCCTCGGCAGACGATGCTTTTGACACATATGGCCCCGCCGTCGCCGACCGCGCGATTGTCGCTTGAAAAAAGTTGGAGTATTTTTTGCCGCCTTTTACCTGCGGAGACGCCAATCCGTCAAGCATTTGGTCAGAAATTGGTCAAGTAGCGGCTGATACGGTCGGCGTCGACAGCCAAACCGATAGTAGTTTTGGCCCAGAAGCAGGGAGGTTCCCATGGCATATTACTGGCCCCAGTACGGCATCGCCATCGAAGTCGACGACGATCCCTATCTCCTGCCTTTTGACGAAGAGGCATTCCCCGATACGACGGTCTACCACGTTACCACCGATGTGATCTGCGACCCCGAGTCGTTCTCGGCGCTCGCCCACCACATCGCGCATATCCACGACATCGAGCTCCCTCCCGACTTCGACGAGCTCGTCTACTCGCGCCGTCTGATGCTTCACATGCTCTTTGGAGCGGACCCGTCCACCTTTGCGCGCGTCTATACCGCCAAGGATGCCGCATGAGCGCGAAGAAGCCACCCCACTTTGCAGGCCTGGGTCGTCGCAAGAAGCTCATCGTTGCCTGCTTGGCCATCGTCTGCGCCCTTGTCGCCGTAGGACTATACGCTTGGCAGTCGCAGCCCGTACCCGAGGCGGGCTCTTCGGTCACGACGGCCGAGGGCAAAACGCGTCAGGAAATCCAAGATGAGCTCGACGCCATCGTCCGCGACAACATGATGACGATTTCGGTCGCGCCGGTCGCTCAGCTGCAGGAGGACGGCAAGCTGCGCGTCAACGTGCAAAACGTCCAAGACAATAAATTTCCCCAGCGATTCCGCGTCATCCAAAACGACGAGACCATATACGAATCCGATGTGGTCGAGACCGGCAAGACAATCGAGACGTGCCCCGCCGGCGACATCAAAGAAGGCGAGGCGTACATCGAGATCCAGGCACTCGATGCCAAGACCCTCGACAGCCACGGCAATCCGACACGTGTCAAGGTACGGGTTGAGCAAGCCGAGAACTAGCTTTCCGGCCGACGCGGCACCGCATGCAATTCACCAGCATTCGTCCAATCATCGCGGGGACGGCCCGCGGCGAATAGAAAGGAACGACCATGGACATCACCAGGAACATGAACGGAGCCAGAGCGCTCGTCGTGGGCGCAGGGCTCGCGCTCGCGTTCGCAATGGGCGCCGCCCCGACGCCAGCTATGGCAGCCGGGCGCGTTGGAACCACGAAAGTAATGGTCAGGACCGAGATCGACAACGTTGAGTTCAAAGTTCCGACGGTTATTCCCTTCGTCGCCAAGGCCGACGGCACGCTTCAGGGCCCCTCAGAAGACGCGACCACCATCGACAATCATTCGGCCTACGGCATCCATGTCACCAACATGAAGATCGACGCCATGGACACCTGGACCATTGCCGCCGACGCCAAGGCCGGAACCGCGCAGAACTCCATCGACTTTAAGGTCGGCCCCGACGGGGCACTCCAGAACGCCAGCGCCGCAATGCAGGGGACGGGCCTCGATCTTTCCAAGAACGCAGCCTTCGACATGGGCTACCAGGGCATTGCCGGTGGCACGGACAAAATTAAGCTCAAGACAAGCGGAAACGTCGCCCGCGTCACGCGCGACATCTTCCGCGTAACCGGCGAAGGCGATCAGGTTGCAACGATCACCTGGACGGTCGAGCCCGGTGCGCACACGGCATAAGGCCGTCGCCCTGGCCGCCGCCGTCAGCATCCTAGCGTTTGGGCCAGCCATGGCCTTTGCCCAGCAAGAACAGGCTCAGGCCGCCACGCAAGTGACGGTCGACCTCTCGGAGCTCGACCGCGGCGACCGCGAGGAACCGTTGGCGCAGACAGGCGACAGACGATGGCTCTTGGCAGCAGGCGCCACAGCAGCAGGCGCGGGAACCGCCGGCCTCGGTCTGCACATCAAACGCAGCCAGAAACAAAACACGGACAGACCGCACTAAATTAGCTAAGGAGACCCCATGGCATCGAAGAACCTTTTGCCCGTCGTCGCACTCTGCGGCGCGCTCGCAACCGGAACGCCTGTCGCCGCTTGGGCGACTCCCGCCATGGCAGACTCCTTACCAGCAGCCCTAAGTTCTGCACCAAATCCGTCGAGCGCCATTGCGTGCAAGCGTTTTTCGATCGCACAAGCCGCGATCTCAACCTCGGGATGCCTTCGTCGTAATACGGACGGCTCGATAGTCGTGGATATCAAGCGTTCGAACAAGGCAAACGGCTCCCAGACTGGGTGCGCCGTCTGCACGTGGCGCTCGGTTGTGCTCGATGCGGATGGCGATCCATGCAATTTAGAGCTGCGCATCGACATCGCTTCGGTCGATGACTCGGCGAACGGAGCGAAGGTCGCCTTCGACGGTACGTTTTTCGAGAAAGGAGGCGGTATATGTCTGGGCTGCGCCGCCGCGAATGCAGACGACACGCAGCCCACCCTCTCATTCACGGCATCGTTGCGGCTGACCAAAGCCGGCACCGATGCCATCGCGGCGGGAGAAGCGTCCCTGCTGTTCTACGCCGTCAGCGCCAAAGACACAGACGCTCATTTCGAGAAGCCAGCCGGATCACTCAGTCTTACACGAGGGATAGAGGCAGGCCCTATTGAAATCGATGCCCACGCGCAAAGCAGGCAACGCATTCTTGCCGACCCGGCGCTTCTCGAAATGGAGTGGAACGGATCCGGAGCCATCGGAATTCTCCCCTCCGCGCTTGACGCCAAGACGCTCCCCCCAAACGACGAACCCATCAACGCAACCATACAAGAAGAGAGCGCGGACAAAGAAGCAGGTGCGGGCGACACGCCGTCGCCGACAAACAGCGTCCCAGCTTCTTTCGAAGCGCCGAATGAGCCCGCTGCCGATCCAAACGATCCCGAGCTCGCGGACAGTCTGGGGCTTGCTGATCCTCAAGAGATCGATGAAGGTAACTGCTGCGTGCTTGCCGCGCTCGACCACACGGAGGTCATCGACGCTGCGGACATCGAAGTTGCCGCCGCCAATCAGCCCGTCCGCAAGTCGGCTATCATCGCATTTCCTGAATCCATCGAAGTCGTCTTTTTGCCATCGGGCGAGGTCGTGGCCCCAACGCTGCTCACCTTGTTGGGCGCCAAGAATACTCGAAACGAAATTAAAAAGGTCACGGTTGTCGACCCTGCAACCACCGCCAAGCTGCGTCTATACGCCGTTGCTCCAGACGGAGGCAAGACCTTGGAATTCGATGGTGACACACTCCTAGCCTGGCGACGTCTGGACATTATGCAAGACGTCTCGTATCAGATCGAACTCGAAGGGTTTGATCGTGCCCGCGATGCCAATATCATCGCCGCGGCTATTGAATCCCCGCAGCGGCTTATGACACTGCGCTTTGAATACTATCCCTATGTCCCGACAACCACCTGAGGCTTAAATGCTGCGCATCATTCCTAATACCACTTATATAACGTATTAGATGGGTTGCGATGTGCCTCGCATTTCGTTCTGCTACGATTGCCACGTTGGCATCAATACAGGAGGGCTCATGCCGGGCTTGGGAACAATCATCAACGTTGTGCTTTTAGTTGCGGGCGGTCTTTTAGGATTAGCGGGCGGCCGCTTCATTACACCGCGCATCCAAGACACGCTCATGAAAGCATCGGGGCTGTGCGTCCTGTTTATCGGCCTGGGCGGCACCATGCAAAAGATGCTCATCATCGATGGAAAGGCGCTAGCGACCACCGGTACCACCATGCTCATCGTCTCATTTGCACTCGGTTCGCTCATCGGCGAGGCCGTCAACTTGGAAGCCGCCATCGAGAACCTTGGCGAATGGCTCAAGCGCAAAACCGGCAGCGAGGGCGATAACGAGTTCACCAACGCTTTTGTCTCGACTTCACTCACCGTGTGTATCGGCGCCATGGCCATTGTGGGATCGATCCAGGACGGTCTGCTCGGTGACTGGTCAACGCTTGCCCTGAAAGGCGCATTGGACTGCATCATCGTCTGCACCATGACGGCGTCGCTTGGCCGCGGCTGCATTTTCTCCGCCCTGCCCGTCGCCGTGTTCCAGGGGACGATCACGTTGTTTGCCGGCGCGTTCTCCCCCATCATGACCACAGCAGCCCTCAACAGCCTTTCGCTCGTAGGCTCCATGCTCATCTTCTGCGTCGGCGTCAACCTCATCCGTCCTCAGACCTTCCGCACGGCCAATATGCTCCCCTCCGTCGTCATCGCCGTCATCTACGCCCTCCTGTTCTAAATCTATCAACGCAGCGGTATCTCGAACACCTGTTTGATGCTGTGCTATGATATGAGGTCACCGTAGCTGCGTTCGAGAGGAGGAGCGGTGGCCGACCAGGACATCAAGATGCTCATCGAGCGCATTATGGCCGAGGCCCGGACCCATCAGTCCGCCCGCTTCTCAAACGAAATCTATGCTGACGAGCCGATTCTCAAGACCGGTCGTCAGATGCAGAACTTCCTCCCCGACCAGTACCGCAAGATGCGCGAGATATCACGCTGGCAAGAGGATCCCAAAGGCGGCGCGGGACGTTGGCTATCGGAGGCGGAGCTCTTTTACCGCCAAGGCCTGCTGATGGCCGACTTCGAGGACGATTGCCCCTACAACGGCACCTTTAAGTCGTACTTTCCCACCTACAATGCCATGAGCGATCGACAGTTGCGCGGCTACTTTACCTGGCGTGCCCAAGTGCGCCGCGGCAATATCGAGGAGACATCGACCTCGTTTGCTTTTCTTTATCTTTACGAATTGATCTGCGGCATTGGCGTTGATGACCCGCTCGATGGCTTTAGCAAGATCAAGGCATTTTGGAATGCCTATCGCGCCTTTGAACCCGGCATCGACCGGTTCGCACGCGTGTGGCTGCAGGACTACGCCGTGTTCCATGAGCTCGACCCCAAGCTGCTCCGCGACTCTAAAACCGTCGCATTCGACAACGCCCTCATCGAGCTGCGGCGCGCAGCGCGAGACCTTGTACCCGCGCCGGCGCCGTCGACCCTGCCGCCTGCGCGTCGTAAGACCTCCGAGCCCACGCTTCCCCTTCCGCCCGATGAGGCGCATGAGGAGCGGCTCATGGCTGCCATCGACGCACTCTCGACGTACAACCTGAATAACTCACGGCTCGACCGTTCCCACCATCGCGACCTGCGACACGTGGCATGCGCCGTGTATGTCCGTATGGCGCGCTACTATGACACGCACCGAAAGACCGGCATCGTAGCGAGCTTGTTTGGGGAGGAAACGGCCATGCCCTACACCATGTTTGCCTCGGCCGTGTTCTTTGCACCCGAGCGCCACGAGGACTGTGAATATCGCCTGGACCCCATTCACATCTACCGCTGCCAAAATGGCTTTTGGGAATGCATGCGCATCCACGGCAGCAGGCAAAAAAGCAGCAAGCTCGGTGAGATGATGCGTGCTTGTGATCAGCGCCTGCGCTTGGCACTGGATCCCGGCCATCCCCTTAAGGAAGAGAAGGTCCCCAAATATCTGGCTAAGATTATCGATGACGAGATCACGGCATGGCTTTCATGGGATGCCGCGCATCAGCCCGTCAAGATCGATATCGACCTGAGCCAGCTGGGGCACATTCGGAGCGCCGCCGCACAAACACGCGAGGCGCTTTTGATCGACGAGGAGCGCGAGGACGGCGCGCTTGCGGATGTCGAGGCGGCAGTTGCCGAACGACGGGAAGCCGAGCCCGTGGCCGACACGATCGCCGAGCCAGTCGCGACGATCATGCAGCAGGACGAGGCTAGCGAGCCGACCATCTCCACCGAGCAGTTTGGCGTCGTAGCCCCGCTCCTCGCACCAGCGCCCACGCCCGCCGACACCGCGTCCGCACTCGATCCCGCCGCAGAAGCGTATCTTCGAGCACTCCTCGAGCAAAACGTAGCGCAGACGGCATCGGCGGTGGCACAGTCGGGCAAGAGTGAGGACATGCTCGTCGACAGCATCAACGAAGCGCTCTTTGACCTGGTGGGCGACACCGTTATTGAATTTGGCTCAGAAGGACCGCAAATTATCGAGGACTACGAAGCAGACGTGAGAGGATACCTAGACCATGAGTGATACCGCACCCGCAGCACCCCGCGTGCCCAAGCGCGTCGCCGCCGTCATTCTCAACTCGCTCAAGGGCGGTGTTGTCCCGCGCATCGGCCTTCCCTACATCACCGTGGGACGAGAGGTCGAGATCCGTGCTCTGCTCACCGACCTGAGCCTCATCGCCGACGGCGGCGCGAGCTTCCGCTTTCTGGTCGGTCGCTACGGAGCCGGCAAGAGCTTTTTGCTTCAGACCATCCGCACGCACGCCATGGGTGAGGGTTTCGTCGTCGCCGATGCCGACCTATCCCCTGAGCGCCGCCTGCAGGGCGGCCAGGGACAGGGCCTTGCCACCTACCGTGAGCTCATCCGCAACATATCGACTAAAACGCGCCCCGAGGGCGGTGCGCTCAACCTTATCCTGGATCGCTGGGTCGCCTCGTGTGCCGATGCCGATGAGTCTGCCGTCAATGCCCAACTGGCCCCGCTCGAGGAAATGGTCCACGGCTTCGACTTCGCCCGCATGCTCCGCCGCTACCGTGCGGCCGTATCCGAGGGCGACGAAGAAGCTATGAGCCGCGTGACCAGATGGATTCGCGGCGAGTACCGCACCAAGAGTGAGGCACGCACCGAGCTGGGCTCCTCGACCATCATCAGCGATGACGACTGGTACGACTACGTCAAACTCATCGCGCGTTTTTTGGTTTGCAGCGGCTACAAGGGCATGCTGGTGCTCATCGACGAACTCGTGAATCTGTATAAGATTCCCAACGCCATCACGCGCCAGTACAACTACGAGAAGATCCTGACCATGTACAACGACACACTTCAGGGCAAGGCGCAGTACCTGGGCATGATTATGGGCGGCACGCCAACCTCCATCGAAGACCGCCGCCGCGGCGTGTTCTCCTACGAGGCTCTGCGCAGCCGACTCGCTCAGGGTCGCTTTGCGCGCGAGGACCTTAAGGACATGCTCGCGCCCATCATCCGTCTGCAGCCACTCACCTACGAGGAGCTGCTGGTGCTGATCGAAAAACTCATGCAAATTCACGCCGGCTACTTTGGCTGGACGCCCACGCTTACCGAGAACGACTTGGTGGACTTCCTCAAGATCGAGTTCGATCGCGTGGGAGCCGACACGCATCTGACGCCGCGTGAAGTCATTCGTGACTTTATCGAGCTGCTCGACATCCTATGCCAAAACCCCGACGCCAACGTGGCCGAGCTGCTGCAAAGCGTCGGCGGCGACGCGCTGGCGACGGCAGCCGCAACAGGTGACACCGATAGCGCAGGCGGCGACCGTAACTTCGCCGAATTCACCATCTAACCTGCCAAAAAGGGACAGGTTTATTTTGGTGGGTTTTATTTGGGCAAACGCCGATGTTGCAATTCGACGACCCATTGCCCATTGCGTTTGATAACCCGTTGTTGAAAGGAGGCCCCGTGAACGCCTTTGACCGCTACGCCCCGTTTATCCAAGACTTCATCTACTCCCACGATTGGGAGAGCCTGCGCTCTATCCAGGTTGCGGCGGCAGATGCCATCTTTAACACGCAGGACAATGTGCTCCTGACGGCATCCACAGCTTCCGGCAAAACCGAAGCGGCCTTCTTTCCCATCCTGACCGAGTTTTGGGAGAATCCGCCCGCAAGCGTGGGCGCCCTCTACATTGGCCCCCTCAAGGCGCTCATCAACGATCAATTCGTCCGCCTCAACGACCTCTGCGAAGAGGCCGATATCCCCGTCTGGCACTGGCATGGCGATGTCCCACAATCACACAAGGCAAAACTCATCAAAAAGCCGAGCGGCATCCTACAGATTACGCCTGAATCGCTCGAGGCGCTCCTGATCCATAAGCACATGGCGATCCCTCGTATGTTCTGCGACCTGCGCTATGTGGTTATTGACGAAGTCCATTCGCTCATGCGCGGCGACCGCGGCGGGCAGACGCTCTGCCTTATCGAGCGCCTCTCGCGCATGGCAGGCGTGCAGCCCCGCCGCATCGGCCTTTCGGCCACCATCGGTGACCCAGAGCGTACGGGCGCCTTTCTCTCGCAGGGAACGGGACGCGACTGCGTTATCCCCCGTTTTGAGGAACCGCGTCGCGTGTGGCGTATCTCCATGGAGCACTTCTACAACTCGGGTCCCCAAGCGCAGCAGCGAGGATTCGAGAGCATGGGTCCTCAAGAGGCCGAAGTGCTTGCGTGCGAGCGCATTGAGGCAGTGGCACCCGCGGCACTGCCCGCATCCGGACAAGACATGCGTCACAGCGGACAGCTCACACAAGAGGAGCGCCGCCAACGTCGTGAGCGGGCGCGGGGCAAGGCCGCTCCCAAAGACCGTCGCACTTCCTCGGCCCCCGAGGGCGAAGTCGACATCCCACGAGCGACCGAGCAGGCGCTTCTCAGCCCCACCGACACAGCACCAGACAACGCCGACCCCGGCATGGGCTATATCTTCGAACACACCCGCGGCCGCAAGTGCCTGGTCTTTGCCAACTCGCGTGAGGAGGCAGAGGCCGTATGCTCCATGCTGCGCAGCTACTGCGAGAGCCGGCACGAGCCCGACCGCTTTCTCATCCACCACGGCAATCTTTCGGCATCGCTGCGCGAGACGGCAGAAGAGCTCATGCGCGATGAGGAGCAGGCACAGACAACCGTCACCACATCTACACTGGAGCTCGGTATCGATATCGGCCGTCTGGAGCGTGCGTTTCAGATCGATGCACCGTTTACCGTCAGCTCCTTTTTGCAGCGAATGGGCCGCACGGGGCGCCGCGATCTTCCGCCCGAGATGTGGTTTGTCATGCGCGAGGAAGAACCCGAGCCGCGCACGATGATGCCCGAGACCATTCCGTGGAAGCTCCTGCAGGGCATCGCGCTCGTACAACTCTATCGCGAGGAAAAGTGGGTCGAGCCACCCGAACTCGATCGACTCCCCTACAGCCTGCTCTACCACCAGACTATGTCGACGCTTGCCAGCACCGGCGAACTCACGCCGGCAGAGCTTGCCCAGCGCGTGCTCACACTCAGCTATTTCCATCGCATCTCGGCCGATGACTATCGCGTGTTGCTGCGTCACCTCATTAAGATCGACCATATCCAAGTCACCGAGGGCGGCGGGCTCATCGTGGGCCTCGCGGGCGAGCTCATCATTAACAACTTTAAGTTCTACGCTGTGTTCCAGGAAAACGAGGAGTTCACCGTTCGCAGTGAGTCGGCCGAGTTGGGCACGATCGTCAATCCGCCACCGCCCGGTGAGCGCATCGCCATCGCCGGACACTGTTGGATTGTCGAGGAAGTGGACTGGAAGCGCCACACCGTCTTTGCCACGCAGGTCAAGGGCCGGGTGCCGGCCTACTTTGGCGACTGCCCCGGTGATATCAATACACACGTACTCGAGCGCATGCGCAAGGCGCTCAACGAGCACGCAGCATATCCGTACCTTATGGGTAACGCACGGGCCCGCCTTGCGCAGGCTCGTCATACCGCCGAGATTTCGGGCGCGGGAACCAAGCCGCTCATTAACCTGGGCGGCGACACCTGGGTGCTCTTCCCCTGGTTGGGAAGCTACGCCTTTTTGGCGCTCGAGCGCATGCTCAAGATTAAATGTGCCGCGGAGCTGGGCCTTCGCGGACTCGACCCGTCACGCCCGTACTTTATGCAGTTTAAGATGAAGGCCGACGAGGAGACGTTCTTTGAAGTGCTCGCCGCCGAAGCCGAGAAAGACTTCGACCCCATCGACCTCGTCTATCCCGGCGAGGTGCCTTACTTTGACCGCTACGACGAGTTTGTTCCCGAAGAGCTCGTGCGCAAGGGCTTTGCCGAAGGCGTGCTCGACATCGAAGGCATGAAGCAGCGCGTTCTCGGCTGGCGCGACCACGCCTAAGACCAGTCTTTTTGGGACGGGGTTTGTTAACCAGTCTTTTTGGAACGGGGCTATTTTAGCTACTTAATGTCGTCCAACGATTTCGATGGACCGCAAATAAGATCAATCTCGTATGTAGTAGCCGTCAAAATGGCCCCTCCCCTGCAAAAACAAAAGGTAACCGGAAGAAGACCCCCTGTCTTTACGGGCAAAAAGGGGTAGAACGGTAAAGTACACCTGTCGCGTAATGTGCTTAATATTCAGGGATTAGATTTGCTAAGCAGAGCTGCAACCACCAATCGTTGCGATTTTATCGTTACAAGAAAAGCCTAAATTCCTTCATGGCGCCAAAACCCGCAGAGTAAATTGCCGACTGCAGCACCCAAAAAACTAAGATCTACCGCGTTCCACGACCTGAGTTTTCACCATATTGTGAATTGCATTAAGGGGATGTTTACCGCAATTATAAGTCACTAGTCTGGGGCAGAATTAAACGGTTCACCCCTGGTGAGATATAGCTATCTTCACCCGAGACCATTACTATTCCGCCAGTATCGATAAAAAGCTGATGTTCCTCGGCATTAAGGCCCACCGATTCAAAGCTAACGCATACACCCGCAGCCATCAAGAAGGCTCGACGCTTCTGGCGCTCGTCAATCGATACATCAATTCTTGAAGGCGTGTATTCCACCAATTTTTAATGAAACAACGGCGGTAATCGCTATCGCGATTGCGCCAATAATACCGAGCGCCATCTGAATGGGGTATAACCCCAACACATGTCCAAATACGGAGAAAAACAATGCGGAAAAGAGGGCCCTTACCAGAGAAGCGGCGGAAAGGACCGTCGCGCGGAGATTGTCCGCTATCCCGTCTTGGATTAAGTTTTCCGAAGTGATGTACACCACTTCTGGGAGGAAACAAAGCACCATGCTAAGGCCAAACAAACACAAAGGATTTGAAGCGAACCACGGAAGAATCAAGAAAAGGCCCGCCTCGATTAGCATCGAGCCGAGCATGGTATTTCTTTTCCCGAAACGCGATGAGAAGAAATCTGCTGCAATGTAGGCCGTCGCATTTACTGCATAGGATGCACCGAAAAAGATTCCTATTATGGAGACGGGAGCATGAAACGCGTCGAATACCAACTGATTCAAGTTGTAATAACTCCCGTAGAATCCGTCGAGCATGCTTGTGCCGATGAGGAGAAGCAATATCGCAAATGCGGATTCTCCAACGCGCCAGGTTTCGCGCCTGAACATCTTGGCTGCGTCAAACCTCCCCTTTTCTGATCTTTCAGAACGGGTCGTTTCCGTCCTCTCAATGGGATACAGGAGGAAAAGCTGCAGGAGATAGAAAACGGAGACACATATGTAGAGGGCACTCCAAGACACTTGGGCAATGAAAGACCCGAGTACAATTGCTATTCCCGTCGCGATTGATTGCGCGGCAAGCAGCCGAGCGTTGATGGTGAGGAAGCGCTCTCCTTGACCGGCATTTCGGGCAATTTCATATAAAAGTGCTTGTTCGGATCCCGATTGAAGGGAGTAGGCGAGTGCCTCAACAAGGGAAAGCGCGACGAGAAAGGGGCCTGAGAGCAACAGCACGCCAGCCGTATGGAAGAAAAGCAGCAGCACGCCCACTTGAATCGAGAACTTCTTTCCAAAGAAATCGCCTATCAGCCCTGTTGGCAGCTCGAGGACGACCGTCGCAATGTTAAACAGGGCTTGATAAAGCGCGATTTCCGTGACAGACATTCCTTTCTCCGCAAGGAAAAGTAGAAACACTCCCCGATTTAAAACAAATCCCGCGAGAACGAAAAAGGCGGAATAGATGTGCAGTTGCGTAGTGGCTTGCTTGTTCATTTGGCACTTCCAATGACATTTTTGGCCTAGCGGGCGGAATCAACCGAAGAAGAAGCGAGTTGGCACCGGGCGTCCAGATGCGTCATGCTGAAAATAGATGAAGCGCATGGTTGACAAAACCATAGAGCCCGTCACAAATTGACTACTCCCAATGCTAGTCGTGGAGTGCAGTGCCGAGGAAGTCGGTGTCGAAGGGCACGGCTTCGGCAAAGGCGTAGTCGCCGTCGCTGGCAATGAGCAGGTAGTTTTCCTCGCCGCCGAACTCCGCGTCGCCGCAGGGAATCACCCAAGCGTGGTCGAACACCTCGAGCGCCGTGGCAGCGCAATCGCGCAGAAACGTCACATCGCTCCCCTCGTTCGCGCTCACGATATTGGCCACATAGATGCCGTCCGGGTTCAAGCTGCCCCGCACCAGACGTAGCGCCTCAACGGTTGCCAGCTCGCGCACGGGCTCGGCACCGCCAAAGCAATCGCTCACGACCACGTCGTAGCGGCGATGCCCCACACTCGTCACGCCCAGATACGATCGCGCCTCGGCGGTAATCACCCGCAGGCGATCACCAACCGTGCGCTCCAGCTCGTCTAGGTAGAACCAGCGGCGCGCCAGGCGCGTAATCTCTCCGTCATACTCGATGACGTCCATGCGCAAGCCCTCGTGCGACATCAGAGCGAACTTAGGATAGGCAAACCCGCCGCCGCCCAGCATAAGCATGCAGTTGATACCGTGACCATAAGCGTCACGCATTGCGCCCTCGGCCTCAAACACGTCGTCAAACGCACGATAGTACGCAAAGACGGGCTCCGCCCAACGCTCGCCAACGTAACTTGCGCTTTGGTAGACGCCGCCTTGCACCAACACGCGAACCTCGTCGCCGTCCTCATCGTGCACGCGTTTCACACGCGCCAACCCATTGCGGGTTCGCGCAACCTGCAGACAGGCAGCACGAACAGCAACGGCGGCTGCACCAAGCGCCACGGCTCCCAGAGCAACGCCGGCAACGACGCCAGTAGAAACACTCGGCTTGTTCATTTACAGCTCCTTTTGCAGATAGAGTCCATGATCGTAAAAACCCAAATGGCGATAGTACTCGCGCGTACCAATCGCGCTGATCACGTTGATGCGCGTATAACCCGCATCCCGGGCAATCTCGCACGCACGCTCTACGAGCAGACGCCCCAACCCATGGTGCTGGGCCGCCTGGCCTTGATACCCCACGCGCGCCGCCATGCCATACACGTGCACCTCGCGAATCATCGCCTCGTCCAGCGTCGTCGGCAACTCGTCCGCATGCGCGGCAACAAACGAACGGTCGGGCAGCGACAGGCGCAAAAAGCCCGCGATCTTGCCCTGCAGCGTCACCCACTGCAAAAAGCGCTCGTAAGTCACCGGCGTCTCGTACGCAACTTCCTCGTCAAGGGTCAGCTCATGCAAGTCGGCGCCCGCCGTGCTAATCTCGCGATAGCGAATCTCACGCACTGTCGCGCCTTCCCCACGAGCCGACAAGCGGTTTTCAACGAGCTGACGCAGGTTGGGCTTCTTGTTGCCCACCATGATGTCGTCGGAGCTAAAGTCGCGGATCATGCGGCTGATGCGGCAGAACGCCGGCGTCACCACGATATCGTCGGCCAGCACATCGAGCAGCTCTTCCTCGGTATAGGGACGCCACTCGCCGCGCTCATAGCAGCCCACCAGACGCGAACCCTCAATGAGCGCACACGGGTAGACCTTGACCTCGTCGGGCATAAAGGCCCCCTCGGTCATAAAGCGCTCGTAGTCGCGCTTGTCCCCCTCGGGTGTGGCGCCCAGTAAGTTGAGCATAAAATGCGCATGGATCTTAAAGCCAAACAGGCGCGCAAGCGAAAACGCCCGCTCGATCTGAGCCACCGAAATGCGGCGCTCGTTGATATCGAGCAGGTGCTGGTCGAGGCTCTGGATGCCCATCTGAATCTTGGTGCAACCCAGGCGGCGGATGAGCTTGAGGGCCTGCGGCGTTACAGCATCGGGGCGCGTCTCGATAACGAGCCCCACCACGCGATGCTTCGCCGTCTCGTTGATGCGCTGCTGACGCTCAAGCTCCTCCATCGTTGCCATCTGCCACTCGGCAACCTCGCCCCATGGCGCACCGGGGCCGTACAGACGACGTACCGCGCGGTTGTAGCCGCCCACAGAAGCATCCACACGCCCCTGCTCGTCGGCAACGCCGGCAGCGAGCTCAGCCTCGTCTGTCGCAATGCCGGCAGCCCGATAGCGCTCGCGGCGCTCCGCCACCACCGGCGGCAGGGCATCGGCAGGCGCATCGTCGAGCAGGCGCCCCGCCTCGGCACGGCTGATGCCCGGACGCGCCAACATGGGGTTGGCCGCCACGCCGGCGACGGCATCGTCATTGAGCGCACGGAAGAGCTCCGATATAAACCATGTTTGATACCCTTCCGGATAGTCACTCCAGGTACCACCGAGCACAATGAGCTCGATCTTGTCGGTTGCATGCCCCATTTGCGAAAGCGCCGTCAAACGGGCGCTCACCTGCAGATACGGATCGAAGCAATTTTGCTCCGCACGGGCGCACGCCGGCTCGGCGTGCAGATAGCTTTTGGGCATGCGCAGATCGTTAGGGCAAAACAGGCAATCGCCCGAGCATGGCCAGGGCTTGGTGATGACGGTAATGGTCGCCACGCCCGAAGCCGTGCGACGAGGCTTCATGCGTAGCACCTGCAGCAGTCGACGTTCCAGCTCGGCATCGACATTCCACCCAGCCCAACGAGCCGGCTCCTCACGTTTTACCCGCTGGTAAAACGGCAGCAGACGGCGCTTGGCCAAATCGCGTTTGTCGGCACCCTCACGGCGCGCCTCGGCATGTATCAGTTTGACGAGCGCCTTGTCGTCCACGGTCTCGCCGCGACGCAGGGCCTCGAGTATGTTCAAAATAATCTGTTCCATGCCCCCATTGTAAAGGCAAAGGCGCCGGAGCCGATCTCGGCTTCGGCGCCTTCATCAAACAGCGCGTCTATATCTTCGCCTAGGCTTTCGTCTGCCTCACTACTCCGAATCAAACGACATGTCGCCCGAACCGACCTCAAAACGATACGTGGCAGACTTGTCACCGTTATCGAATTCAAGATTCAAAATGGTCTCGCCGTCGTAGCCAAGCGGAAGGAAATCGCTCTCGAAGTCGCCGCTGCCCAAGGTGAGGCTCGCCTTAAAGCCCGTCGAGTTCGGAACCGTCATCTCCACATCGCCCGAGTCCACACTCACGTCCATCGACTTCGCGGGGGCCTGGTAGAGCTCGAACGTTACATCGCCCGACCCGACCTCTGCACTAAGCGCATCAATCACGCTGCCCGCAAACTCTACATCTCCCGCACCCAGGAAAAGGTCGAAACCATCACAGGTGACACCGGCAATCTGCAGATCACCCGAGCCCACGTGCGCGTTGATTCCCTTCAGATGTTCGGCAACACGGCGCGGCAGCTCAACCGTAACCGAGCGGTCAATTGCCTTACCGTCATCACTTCCAAACTGAGAAACCTTGAGCGTCGAGTCCTCGACGGATGCGATGTTCTGCGTCGCGGCCTTGGAGACATCCATACCATTGGCAACGCGTCCCCGCTCGATAACGCGAGCCTTGTTGCCGTCAACAACCTTGACGTCCACCGTAGCCGCATCGATATCGAAATCGAGGTAGCGGAACTCATCGGCATCAAAGGTCGCACTCGAAAGTTGCTGAGGCTGAGCGGAATATTTACCGCTATCCAAGAGATCATCGTCGTCAAACATATCGTCAAAATCAGACAAATGGCCAGATAGAATACCGGTCGTACGCACCATATCGGAATGAGCCAATAGCCGCGAGGCACCAAATACAAGCCCGATGATGAGCACAAACGCTCCGATGCCAACACCCAAGCGTACCTTGGATTCATGCGAAAGCTTCATCATTCATCACCCTCTTTGGCACATGGCTCAGCGGTGGCCGCGGTAGCCACGTCAGCATCAACCGAAGCGGAAACATTCTGAGCCCTAGCTGTCACCGGTGCCGGGCCAACCTGGATATCCCCACGCGCCCAATCGCCATCGAGCGCACGCGCCACCCAGTGATAGATGGGGATCGTAAAGAAGATCAGCGCGGCAAAGGGACCGGCACCAAACAGGAACATCAGCAAAAAGAACAGTAGCCAACACACGGCCCAATACGGGAACGACTGGAACGGACCCTTCACCGGAGTCGAGCCAACCGCGGTGCCACTCGTCGCCTGCGCCGTAGCGGCATTGGCGGCCTGTGCACTCCAGCTTGCCGCTTGCGCCGCCTTGGCGGCGGCGTCACTCGCCTGTGTTGCCGCCTCGGTTGCGCGTACCGCCGCTTCATGGGTACGGGCGCGCTCTGCCGCCTCGGCCTCGCGCTGACGGGCACGGTCCTCGTTCTCAAACTCGATATCGTCCTCGATCTCATCGCTCGGATTGAGCAGCTCGTCCAAGCTCACGCCATAGAGCTTGGCGAGCGAGATCAGGTTCTCGGTATCGGGCGAGCTCTCCGCGCGCTCCCATTTACTGACCGCCTGGCGCGACAGCCCCAGCTTTCGTGCCAGCCCTTCTTGGCTAAAGCCTTTGCTGCGGCGAAGGTCGGCGAGCCGCTGCGCAGTTTCTACATTCATGGTTCCTCCTATGTGATGCCAGCCGTGCCGCCGGACCGTTTTTGTTCTTAAGGCGCCTTGCACAGTTAAAAATGTATCCGCCACCGCCAAAAACATGCCACCTATTTTAGTGAGATTTTTGACAACCGGCGGTTGCGGGCATATATGAGCTGCGGAAATGTGTCCAAACAAAGCAATGACCCGTAGCTTGGTTGTCCCCGTTGCTGCGTTAACGGTAGTATGGTCGTACCGTTTATTCCGCACCGCCAACGGAGGGAGTCCCGCGCCGTGAACCGCGATTTCGCCTCATCGCTCATCCAGCTCAACAACACGTTCTATCGCGAGCACTCCGCTTCCTTCTCCGATACGCGCCAGGCCCCGTGGCCCGGCTGGGTGCGCACCATGGATATCGCGCTCGGGCAGCTCGACGTCGCCACGATCGAGCATCCCGTCCGTGTCTTCGACCTCGCCTGTGGCAACATGCGATTCGAGAACTTTGCCGCCGGCGGCGCACTTGCCGCCAAGGGCGTCGACGGCGCAAACCCCTCGGCAGATGCCAGTTGCCCGTTTGAGTTCTATGGTGTCGACTCGTGTCAAGACCTGGCCATCGATGCACATGGCCACGCGCTGCGCATTCCCAACCTGCACTTCCAGGAACTCGACGTGCTCGACGCCCTCATGAAGCTCAACCCCGCCGAGACGCCCGACGTGCTTTTCGACGCCCCGCTCGCCGACATCTCGGTCTGCTTTGGCTTTATGCACCACGTGCCGTCGTGCGAGTACCGCGTACGCGTACTCGACGCCTTGGTGCGGCAGACGCGCCCGGGCGGCATCATCGCCATCAGCTTTTGGGAGTTTATGAACGACGAGCGCATGGCGCGCAAGGCCGTTCGAGCCGAAGCCCGCGCCGAGCTCACCCCGCCGTTTGAGGGTTACGATTCCGCGCAGTTTGAAGCCGGCGACCACCTCATCGGCTGGCAAAACGACCGCCACGCCTACCGCTATTGCCATCACTTTGACGATCAGCAGATCACCGACCTGGTGCGCGGCGTCCGTACGTTCTACAAGAGCGGCGAGGTCCCCGTGCGTGAGCTTGAGCGCTTCCATGCCGACGGTCGTAGCGGCGAGCTCAACCGCTATGTGATTCTCAAGCGCCTGTAGGCATCGACGACTCGCCGCCGAGCCGCACCGCATCTTCCGGGCAAACTATGCCCGCCCTTTTTCAATCCATTGACGGAACGTGCAGCTATGCGTTCCATACTTATGACCAAGGAGCCTCATGGGAGCCGTCCACGTTCGCACGCCTAAGAACTTTGTGCTCGAGGAGCGCCTGGAACGCTACGCCGATGCGATTGAGACAAACCCCGAGGCTTATGCCGGAGATTGGCGCAAGGCCTGTGCGCCCGCAGGCAGCAAGCCCTTCGAGCACCTTCACCTGGATCTTGGCTGTGGCAAGGGAACGTACCTTGTAGAACGCGCGGGCCACGAGCCAAACACCCTCTTTATCGGCATGGACCAGGAGCCCATCTGCATTGCCTATGCCGCGCAGAAAATCTGCGAGCAGGAGCTATCCAACGCACTCGTCCTGCCCCGAGGCGCCGCATCGCTGCCACAGCTATTTGCCGCAGGCGAGCTCGATGCCATCACCATCAACTTTCCCACGCCGCAGCCCAAGGCCAAGTACGCCAAAAAACGACTCGTCCATGTCGACCATTTGATGCTCTACCGCCCGCTCTTTGCAGCCAACGCCACCGTCACGCTGCGCACCGACAGCAAACCATTGCGCGATTACGCCTTGGGACAGTTTGCCGCGGCCGGCTACGACACGCTTTGGGTAAGTGACGACGTACGCCGCGACCATCCCGAGCATCCCGAGACCGAGTACGAGCGCCGCACGCGCGAGATGGGTGCCGCCGTCTATGGCATTCGCGCCACACCTGGAGCGCAGCCCAGCGATGAACAGCTCGCGGCGGGCCGCGCGCAGGAGCAAAGCCTTGCCTGCTACCTGCCCGAAAACCTCGATGCGCTCACCTATGTACCTCTGGGCATGGAAGAGGCCGTCGAGAACTTTAGAAACCGCGCCCGCAAAGGCAAGAAGCGCCTGCCGCAGGAGTCCTAGGGGCTTCTGATGGTCGCGGCGTCGGCAAACAAGTGAAAATAGGCGTCAGCGAACGACCCTCAAACCTAAGCGAGTAGACTTTTTTGCAATAGCCAAGCACAACCCGCATAACGAAAACTAAAACCGCAGGTAGAGCTCTTGCGCAAAAGCCATGTGCTCGCGATATTGCAAAAAGTCTACTCACTTAGCTGGCAACTGCACCAAACGGCTGGGCAGAACGCCCATTTCCTGCATTTTCTCGCGCGCTGGCACCCCGCGCCGCTGCTACGCCATAATAGTTGGCGGACAAACGGCGAGAGAAAGCAAACACATGGCACAGACCACGACAGATACCGCCGCCAGCACCGTCTCCGGCGCCGGCGCCGCCAGCTCATTCTCGGGCGGCACGGGAACCGAAGCCGAGTTCGGCTCGCTCGGCGCGCTCTCCCCCACCTGGTGGGAGCCCGAGGACGGCAGCGAGCCCGAGCCATGGCTCACGCCCGATCAGGCCTTCGAACGCTTCTTTGAATGGACAAGCGACCGTGGCATTGAGCTGTGGGATCACCAAGAAGAGGCCCTCATGGACCTGGCTGCCGGCGATCACGTCATTTTAGGCACACCGACCGGATCGGGTAAATCGCTCGTCGCGCTGGGCATGCTCTTTATGGGCATGGCGCAGGGCAAGCGCTGCTACTACACGGCTCCCATCAAGGCTCTGGTCAGCGAGAAGTTTTTCGACCTTGTGCAGGTGCTCGGCCGCGATAACGTAGGCATGATTACCGGCGACACGCATATCAACACCAAGGCACCCGTCATCTGCTGCACGGCAGAGATCCTTGCCAACGACGCACTGCGCGAGAGCGAAGATGCCGACGTGGGCTGCGTGGCCATGGACGAGTTCCACTACTTTGCCGACCCCGACCGCGGTTGGGCTTGGCAGGTGCCGCTGCTCACCCTGCCCCACACGCAATTCATGCTCATGAGCGCCACGCTCGGCGATGTCACTGCCATCGCCGCCTCACTCGAGGAACACACCGGTGCTACCTGCGACTTGGTCGTCGATGCCCCGCGCCCCGTGCCGCTGAGCTACGACTACGTGACGACCTCCCTCGAGGGCACGGTCGAGCTCGCCATGCGCCGCGGCGAGGCCCCGCTCTATATCGTGCACTTTAGCCAGGATGCCGCCCTTGCAACGGCACAGTCGCTCGCCAATTTTGGCATCGCCAGCAAGGAGCAGCGCGAGGCCATCAAAGAAGCGGCAAAGGGGACGAGCTTCTCCACGGCCTTTGGTAAGATTCTCAAACGCCTGCTTGGATGCGGCGTCGGCGTGCACCATGCCGGCATGTTGCCGCGCTATCGCCTGCTGGTGGAGCGCCTGGCGCAGCAGGGCCTGCTGCCCGTCATCTGCGGCACCGATACGCTCGGCGTCGGCATCAACGTACCCATCCACACCGTGGTACTCACCGCGCTCACCAAGTTCGACGGCTACAAGATGCGTCGCCTGCGCGCCCGCGAGTTCCATCAGATTGCCGGTCGCGCCGGCCGCTCGGGCTTCGATACCGAGGGCATGGTCATCGCCGAGGCCCCGGAGCACGAGATCGAGAACGCCAAACTCATGGCCAAGGCGGGCGACGACCCCAAGAAGCTCCGCAAGATTAAAAAGAAGAAGGCCCCCGAGGGCTTTGTCACCTGGAACAAGCAGACCTTTGAGCGCCTGATCGAGACGCAGCCCGAGACGCTCAAGCCGCGCCTTCGCATCACGCACTCCATGGTGATTAGCGTGGTCGAGCAGGGCGGCGATGCCCGAGTCCGCGTACACGACCTCATCGAGACGAGCTTGCAGACCCCCGAGGAAAAGGCCAAGCTCGAGGTTCGCGCCGACGAAATCTTCGCCACGCTCATCGATTCCGGCGTCGTCGTTCGCACCGAGGTGCCGCCCGCGCCCGACGCCCCGACTGACGCCGCGCCAGACATCGACTATGCACTGACGGTCGATCTGCCCGAGGACTTTGCGCTCGACCAGCCGCTCTCGCCGTTTTTGCTTGCCGCGCTGGAGCTGCTCGACCCCGAGAGTGAGACCTATACCATGGATCTGATCTCAATGGTCGAGGCTACGCTCGAGGATCCCAAGCAGGTGCTGCGCGCGCAGGAGCGCGCCGCGCGCGACCGCGCTATGGCCGAGATGAAAGCCGACGGCGTCGAATATGAGGAACGCTTGGAGCGCATCCAGGATGTCACCTACGAAAAGCCGCTCGAGGATTTGCTCGATGCCGCCTTCGACAAGTACTGCCAGGAAGTACCTTGGGCCAACGACTACCAGCTCTCGCCCAAGAGCGTCCTGCGCGACATGTTGGAGAGCGCGAGCGACTTTAAGGGCTATATCCAAAAGCTCGGCATCGCCCGCTCCGAGGGCATTCTGCTGCGCTACCTAGCCGAGGCCTACCGCTCCCTCGATCGCACCGTGCCCATTGAGAAGCGCGATGAGCGCTTGCGCGACATCATTTCGTGGCTCGGCTTTGTGGTGCGCTCGGTCGACTCGAGCCTGGTGGACGAGTGGGAGAACGCCGGCAACCCGGCGGCCCTCGACGCCGCGCCGCCGCAGGGCATCGACGAGGTCGTTGCGGACCGTCGCGGCTGCACGCTGCTGGTGCGCAACGCACTCTTCCGCCGCGTGACCCTTGCCGCCCGCGAGCACGTTCGCGACCTGGGCGAACTCGACGAGGACTGGGGCATGAGCGAGGTCCGCTGGCAAAAGGCGCTCGATGCCTACCATGAGCAGCACGAGGAAATCCTCACCGACGGAGATGCCCGCAGCGCCGCGATGTTTACCATCGACGGGAGCGACGAGAAGACCGATCACGTGTGGCACGTGCACCAGATTTTTGCCGACGAGGATGGCGACCACGACTTTGGCATCATGGGCGATGTCGACCTGGATGCCACGCAAGACGGCGGCGAGGTCATCTTCAAAAACTACCGCGTCGGCTTTATCGAGGACCTGCTCGAGGACTAGCCGTACATACTGGAACGAAGCGGGGCCGTTGGCAATATCGCCAGCGGCCCCGCTTTTGCACTATACGCTATCCCCTACTCGGCATCCTCGACCTCATACGAATCCGCCTCGGCGGGCTCATCGTTTGCCCCTGTCGCAGCCCCGCGCGCCTCGTCAAACGCCGCCTTCATGGTCTTGTTGCCCCAGGTGAGCTTGCGAATGGTAAGATCGTCGGCCTTCTTGTTGGCTAGACGTAAATTGTTCTCGGAGGACAGCAATGCCTCCTTGGTTTTCTGCAGATGGCTAATCGTCTTGTCAATCTCCTCGATCGCCGTCTGGAACTTACGGCTCGCAAGCTCATAGTTGCGGCCGAAGTCGTTCTTGAACTTCTCCATCTTGGCCTCGAAGTTCGTGACGTCGATGTTCTGTTGCTTGTACTCCGCCAGCTCCTGCTTATAGCGCAGCGAACCCATGGCGGCGTTGCGCAGCAGCGTGATCATGGGAATGAAGAACTGCGGGCGGATCACGTACATCTTCTCATAGCGGTAGCTCACGTCGACTATCCCTGCGTTATAGAGCTCGCTCTCGGGCTCCAGCAGGGTGCAGAGCACCGCATACTCGCAGCCTTTCTGGCGACGATCGTGATCGAGTTTCTTAAAGAAGTCCTCGTTTTTATGCTTGGTCGCGGTCTCGTCGTTCTCGTTTTTCATCTCGAACATAATCGAAATGACCTCGTTACCGCTTGCGTCGCACTCGCGGAAGATAAAGTCGCCCTTGGTGCCCTCGGACGCATCGTTATCCTTCTCGAAGTACGCGTTAGGAAACGCCGTCATGCGCAAACGGTTAAACTCGGTCTCGCAGTGCTGCTCGAGCGACTCGCCCACCATCTTGGTGGACAGGCGGACCTTCATGTCCTTAAGGCGCTCAATCTCTTCGTCCTTGTAGCGAATCAGGTCATCGCTCGCGCGCTTGGCCTGCGCAAGCTCGAGCTCGTGTGCCGCCTTGACCTGTTCCTCGCGAGAATCGCGCACCGCCAGCTCGCTCGTCAGTTTGGCACGCGCCTCATCGCGCTCTCGCTCCGCCGCGGCAACCGCCTCCGACAGGTTCATTTTTGCCATCAGTTCCTGCTCGCGCAGCTGGGCGCGCAGACCCTCGGCCTCTTGCTCGGACTGTGCCTTAGCGGCGGAAAACTTCTCTTGTACCGTCGCGCGATAGTCAGTAAGCGCGCGCTCGGCCTCGCTGCGAGCGGCATCGAGCTCGCGCTGCGACTCAGCCGCAGCGGCGGCAAGCGCCATCTCCTGGGCCTTATCCGCCGCGGAGAGCTTTGCCTGCAGCTCGGCAATCTGAGCGTCGCGTGCGGACAGGTCGTTTTGGGCGGCGTTACGCGCCGCCGCCTCGGCGAGCTTGGCTTCGTCATCCTTGCGCCCCAGCTGCGCACGCAGGTTGTCGATCTCGCGCTGCAGCTCGGCATTCTCCTTTTGAGCATCGGCGCGGGCCTCAACCGCCGCGCGCTGGCTTGCACTCTCGCGCTCTGCGGCAGCGCCCTCGAGCTTGGCGCGCAGCTCGGCAAGCTCAGCATCGCGCTTGGCAACCTCTTGTGCCAACTCCTGCGCCGCAGCGTTCTTCTGCTCGACAAGCTGAGCGTCGCGTTGAGACTCCGCCTCCTGCAGGGCAGACGCCGAACGCGAACGCTCAAGCTCCAGCGCCTGCTCGCCCTCGCGTCGAGCCGCCGCCACGCGCTCATCAAGATCGCGCGAAAACTCGGCATCGCGCACTTGCTTGACGATATCCGCATAGCCGGACGCATCGACCTTAAAAACTTCGCCGCAATGCGGGCACTTGATCTCGTTCATAGCAGCTCCTCGATGGACGCAAATATCAACCGGCTACACTCTACCGCGCCGCGCGGACAAAAAAGGCGCCGCCGCCATAATGGCAACGGCGCCAGAACCACCACAAAGGTGCCTGTCCCCTTTGTGGTGGCTCTGGCGCCCTATAACCCAAAGAAGCTAAGAATCTGATCGCGGCTTACGGGCTTGTAATCGTTGGCATCGAGACCGACATCGTAGCGAAAGATAGGGCGCTCGCGATCGCGGTTGCGTGCGTTGGCGCGGTCACCCCTGCTGTGGATATGCCCATGCAGCATAATGGCGCCACGTGCCTTGCCGTTCCAGCTGAGCATGGGGTAGTGGCTCATAACCAGACGATGGCCCTTGGCATAGCCGGGAGCAATCTCCAGGTAATCGCGCACGTCTTCCCAAATCTGCGGTACGTCGGAATCTTCCCAGTCGCCGTCATGGTTACCGCGGATGAGCGTCACGTTCTGGCATTCGATACGCTCGCGCAGGCGCACCGCCTCCGCCAGGGGCAAACGATAGGTAAAGTCACCCAGAATATAGAGGCGGTCGTCCGCAGCCACGCACTCATTGATGGCATCGATGACCTTGCGGTTCATCTCCTCGACCGAGTCAAACGGCCGGTCCATGTCGTGCAAGATATTCGTATCGCCCAGGTGCAGGTCGGCGGTAAACCACATCATCGTCTATGCCCTCATTTCGCAACGTGTTCAACTCGTGCTAAGTATACAGACGTAGCGATGCGGCGGTTATCCAAAGAGCCCGCCGAACAGTCCGCGGCGGCGCTTGTCTTGCTTTTTCGAAGCGTCACCCTGAGTTTTCTTGTCCTGCCGCATCTTACGGTCCTGTTCCAGCTCATCGTCATCGAGTAGCACATCCCACTCAAACGGATCATCTGCCAGATCAAACAGGTCATCGTCATCAAACATGGCAGCCTCCATTGCCGACTAGCGAGCATCCACCACGTAGAGCCCAACGCGCACCTGATGCCACGGGCTGCGCTCGGGGGCAACCTGTTGCACACGGGCCTCAAATACGTCCTCGTGGCCGTAATACATCATCAAGGACAGTAGGCCGACCTCGTTTCCCGGAACGTAGCCAAGTTTGGTCTTGCCATAGTAGATCGCAACTGCCTCGGGGTCATGGGGATTATCGCGCTCGGCACACAGCGTCAGTTTATCGCCCGCTTTAAGATCGCCTAGGACCAAAGCGCCATCGGCATACTGAAATCCTGCAATGTGAAATGACAGAAGAACACGTGAAGGCTCGTACATAGCAACTCCCCTAACGGCCAGATAAACCGGTGTGTAACCTTATTGAGAAGTCTACGGTCCCGTGCGGACACAAATACATCCTGTCTGCGTCCTTCAATCGTTTGCCTCAACGCTTGCGCGACAGAACGCTTGCAGATAAGATAGGAACACGGATGGCACCCGTTGCCGCGGGTCTTGCCAACTCCGATACACGTTTTCATCGTGAGAAGTGGCCGTCTTCGCTTACGCGGGGGCGGCTATTTCATTCGGCCGATAAACAGACCGAGTTCGATAGCCGCAATCAACAACGCCAATAACGAAATAACATCGCTTACGTTCATACCAAATCCCTTCTAAAGGGAGTTGGCCCATCCGTGCTCCATAACAGTAGTCTAACGCAAAATGCAGGTAATAGGAACACTTGTTCGTATTACCTGCGCCCTTTTCTAATGCACAAACATGCGCACGAACTTGTGCTTCCAGCTTGCGTAAGGAGCATAGCGGAATGGCACGTCCAGCCACGTTGCCTTGTTCACGATGCTCTTCTTGTGGCTAAACGTATCGAAGCTCTCGCGTCCATGGTACTGCCCCATACCGCTCGCACCCATGCCACCAAAGCCCATATGGCTCGTAGCCAAGTGCATAATCGTGTCGTTGACGCAGCCGCCGCCAAAGGGCACGTAACGCACAAAGCGCTGCTGAACTGCGCGATCCTGGCTAAAGATATACAGAGCCAGCGGCGTCGGACGATCCGTAATAAACGTCTCGGCCTCGTCTAGGCTCTCAAACGTCAGCACCGGCAAGATGGGGCCGAAAATCTCCTCCTGCATCACGGCGTCATCGGGGGTCACGCCGTCCAAAATCGTCGGCTCAATCTTGAGCGATGACTCGCGCGCCGTGCCTCCAAGCACAACCTTATCGGGATCGATCAGCCAACGCACGCGCGCAAAATGCTTGGCGTTGACGATATGTCCGTAATCCTCATTGTCGAGTGGATGTTCGCCAAACATGCGACGGACCTCCTCCTTGATGAGGCCCAGCAGCTCGTCGTGCACGCGCGTATCGACCAGCAGGTAGTCGGGCGCCACGCAGGTCTGCCCCACGTTGAGCCATTTACCAAAGGCGATGCGCCGTGCCGCGACCTTCAAGTTTGCCGTCGCATCCACGATGCAGGGACTCTTTCCGCCCAGCTCAAGCGTCACGGGCGTAAGGTTTTTACTTGCGCGCTCCATGACGAGCTTGCCAACCGGAACGCTACCGGTAAAGAAGATCTTGTCCCAGTGCTCATCGAGCAGCGCTTCGTTCTCGGCGCGCCCGCCCTCGACAACCGTCACCAGGCGCGGATCAAATGCCTCTTCACAGATTTGCCTGAGCACCGCGCTCGATGCCGGAGCATAGGCGCTCGGCTTGATGACCACGGTATTGCCCGCGGCAAGGGCGCCAGCGAGCGGCTCGAGCGTCAGCAAAAACGGATAGTTCCAGGGCGCCATGATGAGCGTGACGCCATAGGGCACGGTTTGCGTTTTGCACACGCTCACGGCGTTAGCGAGGTCGCACGGACGCAGGCGCGGACGACTCCATCGGGCCACATGCGCAATCTGATGTCGAATCTCGGAAGGCGATGTGCCAATCTCGCACATATAGGCCTCGTCATGCGACTTTCCCAAATCGGTCTTGAGCGCATGAGCGATATCGGCCTCGTGGGCCCGCACCGCATCGCGTAAACTCACGAGCGCGCGACGTCGAGCATCGACATCAAACGTGGCGTGCGTCTTAAAGTAGGCGCGCTGATCGCCGACGATGCGCGCAATTTCCTCGGTGTTCATGGCACCCTCCTAGTTCTCGTCCTCAAACATACCACCCGCGACGACCTCGTACATATGCTCGAGCTCCGAGCGGTCCATCAAAAGTGGAACGGGGTACAGGGGATTGGCCTCGGCATCGGCATGGGCCGCCATTTGCGGAATATCGGAGCGGCGAATACCCGAGACATATTTGGGGATTCCCAGGGCCTCGTTCATGCGGTCGACCCAATCGATAAAGGCCTCGGCCGCAAGACTGTCCTGCGCGGTAGCCGGCGCAATGCCCGCCATGCGAGCAAGATCGGCAAGCTTGGGGGCGGCGGCGTCACCATAAGCGCGAAGCATGTGCGGCAGGATGATCGCGTTGGCCAAACCGTGCGGAATTCCGTATCGGCCGCCTAGACTGTGCGCGATGGCATGAACGTATCCAACATAGGAGCGCGTAAAGGCAACTCCCGCCTTATACGCCGCCGAAAGCATATTGCGACGCGCACGCATGTCGTCGCCATGCTCATAGGCCTCGAGCAAATTGTCGTGGATGAGCTGCACCGCCTGTCGCGCCATCTTGCGCGTATAGGGCGTGGTGCTTCGCCCGATAAACGCCTCGACGGCATGCGTCAGGGCGTCCATGCCCGTCTGCCCCGTAATGGAGGCGGGCAGACCGCGCGTAAACTCGGGGTCGTGCGCCGCAAAGCGCGGGATAAGCACAAAGTCGTTAATGGGATACTTGTAGTGCGTCTCGTCATCGGTAATTACCGCCGCAAGCGTGACCTCGCTTCCCGTGCCCGCCGTGGTGGGAACGGCGATGAGCAGCGGCAGGCGACGATGAATCCGCAGCAGCCCGCGCATCTTGTTGATGGGCTTGCTTGGCTGCGCAATGCGTGCGCCCACGCCCTTGGCGCAGTCCATGGCTGATCCTCCGCCAAAACCGATAATGGCCTGGCAGGCGCGCTCTCGATACAGGGACGCCGCCTCCTCCACATTCGAGACCGTGGGGTTCGCACGCGTTTCGGCATAGACCGTAACGCCAATCCCCTGAGCCGTAAGCGCACGCTCGAGTGATGCCGTGAGTCCCAAACTTGCAATACCAGGGTCTGTCACGATAAGGACCTTCTGGATCGAGCGCTTTTGAAGCACCGCGGGCACATCCTCGGCATGCTCTAAAATGCGCGGCTCGGTATAGGGCAGGATCGGCAATGCAATGCGAAAAACCGTCTGATATGTTCGGCACCAGGCACGACGGGCTAGATGCATAAAGGAAACTCCTTCATTTGTTGATAGGTCAACATTTGCTCGCCCGATTGTACTCAGCGGCGGTCAAAGACGGCCTGCCAATCGTTAATCAATCAACATCTTCATATCTCAAAATTGTTTTATTAAAAATCATTCCTAATAGGCTTCACATTTGGTTGCATTTATGGATAATAGAACTCGTCAAGACGCACGTCCGGAGAGGGCCCTTACGGGACCGGACGAGCGCGCAATCGCCATCGATCGAAAGGATCGAATCATGAAGTTTGTTTGCCCCGTTTGCGGTTATGTGGAAGAGTTCGACGGCGACCAGCTGCCCGAGGACTTCAAGTGCCCCCAGTGCGGCGTTCCCGGTTCTCGCTTCCTGAAGCAGGAGGAGGGTCAGCTCGAGTGGGCTGCCGAGCACGTCGTGGGCGTCGCCAAGATGGAGGGCGTCTCCGAGGACATCGTTGCCGACCTGCGCGCCAACTTTGAGGGCGAGTGCTCCGAGGTCGGTATGTACCTGGCCATGGCTCGCGTCGCTCATCGCGAGGGCTATCCCGAGATCGGCCTGTACTGGGAGAAGGCTGCCCACGAGGAGGCCGAGCATGCCGCCAAGTTCGCTGAGCTCCTGGGCGAGGTCGTGACCGACTCCACCAAGAAGAACCTCGAGATGCGCGTTGAGGCTGAGAACGGCGCCACCGCCGGCAAGACCGATCTTGCCAAGCGCGCCAAGGCCGCTGGCCTCGATGCCATCCACGACACCGTGCACGAGATGGCTCGCGACGAGGCCCGCCACGGCAAGGCTTTCGCCGGCCTGCTCAAGCGCTACTTTGGCTAAGCCAACCGCCTGAGACATAACCTCAAGCTCGATGAGGCCCGGACCGTATTGGTTCGGGCCTTTTTCGTGCCTCATGAACTTGTTAACGCCCTGAAATAGGACCGCCTTCGGCATCGGCTTCTCGTCAAAAACTAAGTGAGTAGACTTTTTGGAACTTGCCGAGCACGCCATCCATATTGCTTTATAAAGCCGCAGGTAAATGACTTGTTGCAAAACGGCTTGGTCGCCAAAGTGCCAAAAGTCTACTCACTTAGAACCGCAGCCGTCCACGATCGAGCCATTTTGTGTCTAGCGGGCATCTTTCCGTCGATTACTCCCAATTTTGTCCAGTCAATGAATAGTTCAGACCGGAGTAATGCCTCAGCCCTTTGCTCATCCGAGCTTTTATCACGATATTCAGCATCGAGCATCCTGCATACGGCCTTAACGATCGCGCGGAATCTATCCTCATCCGATATCTGTCTGTGTGTAAGGAGAAGCACATCGTAGCCCATGGCCTGAAGGGCCGTCATGCGGTCAGCGTCACGCAAACCATCCCCTGCGCGTCCGTGCGAGGCCTTTCCCTGACATTCAATGGCCACCTGTCGCCTACCGTCCGGCGAAGAAAGAAGTAGGTCGATATATACACGGGACTTTCCCACAATAGCTCGAGCACTTGTGCTTAACGTCACTTCGACATTGAGCTCTATGCCGCAAAACCCTTCGCCTCCCAGGGCTCGTGGCAGTCCAAGCAACAAAAACGCCTCGACCTCAAAAGGCGACGCGGCACCCAATGGAACGAGTTGCGATACCGCCATAAATCTATTGCCGTAACGCATCCCGCAAACATCTGAACAAAAACGGTCAAGGTCTCCGCCCAAAACCAAAGCGTCTCGACGCCATAAATTTGAGGCGGTGCCGTCCTCGGACGGGCAGCGCACCCAACCGAACGTTGTCGAAATCGCGCCCGAATCAATTGCACGCGAAAGCTCCGCCTCAAGTGCCGCTGGCAGGGCACACACCGCAAACAAGCCGCACATCTCTGCCAACACAAAAAGAAGCTGGAGATCCGTCAGATGTCGAGACATGATAAATGCCGTCAGTAGAGGAGACGTGGCCAAAAACCCATGCTCCGTTTCCAGCACGGATTCCCTGGGGAGCTCACCAAGAAACAGCCGCTGCCTAATGCTGGATGGACAAGTCCGTTTGTTTCTCGTCCGAACCAATGTATACAACGGAAAACCGAGCGCGACCGCAGCCGTCGGGTTGCGGGCGAGATCATATCGCTGCCGGTCTTCTTCCGGTCGTGGAAGCGGCGGACACAAAGCGCGGACCTGAGGAGGCAAACGCCAGTATCTAAAAGCTGATATGTCACAAAGTAGATCCTTCATAGGCACAGGAAAACACGAATTTCAACCCAGTCAGTCACGCATTGGCGCGAACGCACCAAAAATGGCGCCGAACGGACTGCAAAGTTTTCAACAGCCCTCCCCAACTGGCCAAAAGCTTGCCAAGAGCTGGACGAAGCCCTGTTGAAAACCCCATTTTTTCTCATGCAGGAGCTTTGCGCGGCAAGTGAGTAGACTTTTTTGAACATCCCGAGCAGGCCGGTCATCCTGCTTTTCAAAACCGCAGGTAGATAGCTTGTTACAAAACTTCCTGGTCGCCAAAGTGCTAAAAGTCTACTCACTTAGGTTGCAGAATGCCCCCCCATTAGCTGCAATTCCAAGGTAGTTAGCACTTTTGAACTCAGATCGTCATACTGGACAAGAATTTGAGTTGAGTTTTCAGGGACAGATGCGCCATCGGCACACCAATAACAGTCACTGATATCGACAAAAGGGATGCTCGAGCGCGCGAGAGCCTGCGCAAAAGAGCTTCCGCCCGTTCCACGCTCCGCAACCACGGTACAGTAAAGGCCCGCATCTGCCTGCTCGATCGAGACCTCCCCTGCCGGAAACGCTTTCCGCACAAGCGCCATCAGGCCATCACGCGCCTCACGAGCACGAACGCGCACGCGGTTCACATGCCGCTCGTAATCACCCGATTCCAGCAAACGAGCCAAAACGACCTGGTCGACAGAACTCACCGACGAGGCATAGAAACCAAGGTTGCACCTAAACCGCTCCATCAGCTCATCGGGCAGCACCATGTACGCTAGACGCAACGCCAATGAAAGGCTCTTCGAAAACGTGTTGGTGTAGATAACCGACTGGGCGGCATCAATCGACGCGAGCGCGGGAATCGGCTTCCCGGCAAGGCGAAACTCACAATCAAAGTCATCTTCAATGAGATACCGACCTGGTCGCTCGGCGGCCCAGCTCAGAAGCGCATAGCGACGCGCAATGCTCGTCACAAGGCCGGTCGGATACTGATGGGACGGCATCAGGTGAAGGACATCGGTCCCGCTTTTCTGCAGAGTGCTCAAGTCCACGCCCTCATCATCCAACGGGATATGTCGAACTTTGCAGCCCATAGCCTGATAGATACGCGTCAGACGCAAATAGCCCGGATCCTCAACCGCATACACCTTGTCCGCGCCAAGCAACTGAACCAACATGGTATCGAGCAGCTGGGCGCCCGCACCGATAACGATGTTGTTGGGGTCGACATTCATACCCCTTGTCCCGTGCAGATGGTGAGCAATTGCGCGTCGCAGCCGAGCAGTGCCCTGCGCCGGTGCGGGCGAAAAGATTTCGCGCTCGTCTTCGGATGCCAGCGTCGCCCGTAGCGCGCTTTGCCAAAGCCGCGCCGCCTCCAAAGCAGAAGGAGAAAGCGCATCGAATCGCTCGACCTGTCCGTTGACATCATGCACGCTGGGGCCCACAGAGACGGCATCTCGGTCGATGCCCTCCGCAGCCGAAGCCAAAACCGGTGCATCCGGAAGCTCGCAAGCGTAGTAGCCACGACGTGGCATTGAGCAAATATAGCCCTCAGCGAGTAACTGGCTATATGCATTCTCGATGGTAATAACACTGATTCCCAGATGACTGGCAAAGGCGCGCTTAGACGGCAAATGCTCCCCCGCCACAATGCGTCCAGCAACAATATCATCTCGAATTTGCTGGTAAACATACTCATAAAGCGATGCCTCGCCACGTTTTTCCAAATTGTAGTCAAGCATGAGTTTGCCACCTGACCTTATCGAGCTGTTCAATCTGGTATTAAGCTGACCTTATTATTATCTCGAAAACTGAGTATTTTGTCATACCCAGCTCCCCGATAGGATGTTCCGTCAAGCAATGCACATGCCAACCAAGGGAGCAACCATGGCAGAACAGACCAGCAAGGCCGATCGCGTCAAACTCAATCGCGAGCTCGCGCAGATGCTCAAGGGCGGCGTCATCATGGACGTCACCACGCCCGAGCAGGCACGCGTCGCCGAAGAGGCGGGCGCCTGCGCCGTCATGGCACTCGAGCGCATTCCGGCCGACATCCGTGCCGCAGGCGGCGTCTCGCGCATGAGCGACCCCAAGATGATCAAGGGCATCCAAGAGGCCGTCTCCATCCCTGTTATGGCCAAGTGCCGCATCGGCCACATTGTCGAGGCGCAGGTCCTGCAGGCCATCGAGATCGATTACATCGACGAGTCCGAGGTTCTCTCCCCTGCCGATGACGTCTATCACATCGACAAGACCCAGTTTGACGTGCCGTTTGTCTGCGGCGCCCGCGATCTGGGCGAGGCGCTGCGCCGTGTTGCCGAGGGTGCCACGATGATCCGCACCAAGGGCGAGCCGGGTACGGGCGACGTCGTTCAGGCCGTGCGTCACATGCGCAAGATCCAAAAGCAGATCCGTGACGTTGTTGCCCTGCGCGACGACGAACTCTTTGAGGCAGCCAAGCAACTGCAGGTTCCGGTCGAGCTGGTGCGCGAGGTCCATGCCACGGGTAAGCTTCCCGTTGTGAACTTTGCCGCCGGCGGCGTAGCGACCCCCGCCGACGCCGCGCTGATGATGCAGCTGGGCGCCGAAGGCGTCTTTGTCGGCTCGGGCATCTTTAAGAGCGGCGACCCCGCCAAGCGCGCAGCCGCCATCGTCAAGGCCGTGGCAAACTTCACCGATGCCAAACTCATTGCCGGGCTTTCGGAGGACCTGGGCGAGGCCATGGTGGGCATCAACGCCGACGAGATCGAGATTATCATGGAAGAGCGCGGGCGCTAGTCCAGCAGAAAGGATCGCACATGAGCGATTATGCAGACCAAACGGTCGCCGTGCTGGCGGTCCAAGGTGCTTTTGCCGAGCACGAGGCAAGACTATCCGAGCTGGGCGCGCGCTGTATTGAGCTGAGGCAGGCGGCTGATTTGAAGCAGGACTTTGACCGTCTGGTACTTCCCGGCGGCGAGTCTACCGTTCAAGGGAAGCTGCTTGATGAGTTGGGCATGCTCGAGGAGCTTCGCACCCGCATTGTTGAAGGCATGCCCGTCCTGGGCACCTGCGCCGGCCTGATTCTGCTGGCTCACGACCTTGCCGCCCATGACGATAAGGGCACGCCGCGCCTGGCAACCATGGATGTGCTCGTTGAGCGCAATGCCTACGGCAGGCAGCTCGGCAGTTTTCGAACCAAGGGGCAGGTAGCTGGCATCGACGGTGAAGTGCCGCTGACGTTTATCCGCGCGCCCCGCATCGTCGAGGTCCACGGCGACGCAAAGGCCTTAGCGAAAGTCGACGGCCGTATCGTCGCCGCGCGCCAGGGCAACCAGCTCGGCGTAACCTTCCACCCCGAACTCGACGAAGACACCCGCCTCCACGAACTGTTCCTACAAATGTAGGCATCGAAATCAACAAACGAAACGAGAGTGGATAATCTCCCACCTTGAGCATGAATATGGGCTCATACCGGGAGATTATCCACTCTCATGCTATGTAGTCGTTGGGTGTTCTTAAACGACTAGTCAAACAAGAACGTCCCCGACGACTATCTTTTAGCAGGTCTGGATCATGGCAATGTCGATGTTTTGGCACCGACAGCGAGCGCCCACCAGAGCGAACAAATTGGCATGAAAAGAGGACGGCATAGACCTTCTGGTCATGCC
>ERZ1106931.92-NODE-92-length-78671-cov-29.428551_pt1 | contig 78671 bp, 68 predicted proteins | sample MGYA00403664_ERZ1106931 | MGnify/ENA primary metagenome ERZ1106931 (study PRJEB35170, sample SAMEA104062435) | human gut metagenome | biome: human gut; feature: human-associated habitat; material: faeces | place: Denmark | collected 2012-06-29 ... | reverse complement strand
AAAAAAAGAGCTCTGAATTAACGATATGACCAACACTATTCTCCATTATTCAAAATATTCTTTATGATTATTCTGTCGGCCAATACTCTTCCGGCAAAACATTGATTGCAGTTGCTGAAGAAAAAGATACCGGCAAGCATCTCACTGTCAAGGTCTATAATGCAACATCCGGTACAAACGAATATGGTGTCCAGGCTCCTGTCATGGAAGTCTACTACAACTAAAAATTCGGACTGAATATGCATAGTAAAAGGGGTTGTGAAGCTTTCGATTACATTTCTAATTTATTTAGAAATGAGCGAATTCTTTAACAGCCCCTTTATTTTTGTTTCTATATTTAGCAATCTGAATTATATATGTTTAAGTTGTAGGATGATCTTTTCTGTATCTGCTCATCTTGATTCTGTTATAGATGTCAATGGCAAGTGTGGGAAGAATCATCAGAGATGGTATCAGAATGAACAGCGTGATCGGCTTTTCGACTGTCTTCTTCGTAAGAAGATAGAAGAAGAGGGAATAGACAAGGAAGCAGATGATGGAAATATAGAAGAAGTTGCTTGTCGTCATCTTTTCCTTTTCGTTTTTCTTCAACAAGGAATAGTATTGCTTTTTGTCTTTGAAGTAGAAGATATCCATCACAATCTGATAGATGCAATAAGCGGCAAGGAAGAACTGGAAGAGGACAAGGATGGTATAGATGAGATAGAACCATAGGTTATCTTTGAAATCATCTGGCTGTTTCAGGAAGAAGTCGATGACATTGGTGAACATCGATCTCTCTCCTTTTTTTGTTTTGTAGCAAGGCGGGAAAATCATGCACAAAGATAGGACAAAGGTGACACAATCCTCTATAAGCCTCCATAAAAGAAGACTCTTTTCGGCCTGGCGTGATACTTTTTTCACTTCTTTGTTTTCTGTCATACGGTTTCTTCCTTGAATCTTCTTAACATATCTATCTGCTCTTCCCATCTATACATATTGTAAACAATTCGCTTGTTAAATCAATTGAAATTATTGTTTGACTTTTTTTCAATGGCTTCATTCAGCTGAGGGACGAATTCATTGGCCCAGTCATAGTTTGTCATGAATGCACTGCTTTCAAAAGTGTTGTTCATGCCATCGATGCAATCCCAGTAATCGGAGTGGACTCCCGCGTTTCTTAAAAGCAGCTTTGCTTTTCCGAATTCGACAATATCGCCGACACCATTGTCCTTCAATGTCTTTCTTAAGCGCCATACAGCATCGCGGTAGAGCTTTTTGGCAAGGTCTAGATCTTTCTCAGGCCAAAGGTGATAGATGGCATCGCTCATAGTCAACGTGGAGCCGTGATAGGCGGTAAGAAGTGCAAGGAGCTCTTTTGCTTTTGTCGATTTGAATCCGACTGCTCTTCCGTTGACAAAGAGATCGAAAGGACCTTGGCATTTGAGGAAGATATCTCTGTTCTCTTTGGCTGCGATAGAGGAGACATAGAAGTTGAGCTTATCGGAATCAAAAGGCTTATAGCAGAATCCTAATAGGTTGTCTCCTAATCTCTGCTGGATTTCTTCTTCATCATAGGTGAAGCCGGTGATAAAGATGATTTTGATGTTCGGATTGATCTTGATCAGTTTCTCTGCTAAGTCTACACCGTTGATGATCGGCATACGGATGTCAAGGAATGCGGCATCGACTGCATTCTCTTCACAATAGTCGATGGCATCCAACGGGTTTTCCAAGAAGAATTTGTACTCAATCTGTTTATCGTTGATGATCTGAAGCAAGAAGTTGCTTAAAGCTTCCATCTCATCATCTACTGCAATGATTTTCATGATATTCTCTCCTATTTCTTTGGAATGATGATTTCAACTGTCGTTTCATCATCATCGTTTCTGACTGACAGCTTTCCTTTGATGGTCAGCTGCAATCTTTCTTTGATGTTTCTGATCTCTTCATCTCTCTCATCGATTGTATGACTATGTCGATGGTCTATCAATTGTACTACAAATTCTTTTTTGTTTTCTATAGAGGATACCTCCATCATGTTCTTTTCTTCATCGATGTCCGTGATATTCTGCATATAGAATTTGCCGATGATGGTAAGGATGCTCAAAGGCGGTATCATGAATTCGTAGGCTTCGATATTGAGAACAAGCGGTATGCCTTTGTTCTCTCTTGTGCTTTGGAAATCGTTGAAGGAGATAAGGCCATCTATTTCATCGGAAAATGTCACTAACATTCTATCCATCGATGTGATGTTATAGCGAAGCACATTGGAGAAGGAGGAAAGGGCATAGTCACCTTTAGAGATATCTCTGTGGTAGGTGTCTTCGATGATGGAGAGAGCGTTGAATATGACATTAGGATTGACCTGTTCCTGAAGCGCAATTGTCTTCAGATAAGTCTGTTCGCTCATGATCTTTTTCTCTTCTTCCGTTTTTGTCTTTAGATACATTGTCCTGATGAAAAAGACAAAATAGCAAAGAAGGCTTCCGATGAAGATGGTATAGGAAATCATATAGGCAATCTGGAAGGAGAACATGTTTGCATCATCTAATGTTGCTAGTACAATGTTCCCTAATAATGAGAAGAAGAGGATGATATAGAGGTTTTCAATGGTATTTGTATTGGATGATGAAATCTGATAGAAGGTCAGAACAGAATAGAAAATGATGCAGATGATGAAAGGAATCAAGAAGGTCGTGTGATAGATCAAAGAGAGCCTGCTGATGATGGTGCTGATTCCTAAGATACTATAGGTTGCAATTAGCAATTTACTTTGAGGCATCTTTCTGTTCAGTATGACACATAGAGGACAAGCAATCATAAACAATCCCAAGAAGACGATTGAAATCGATTTATATAGCGTGTATGAGGTGTTTGGTATGTTTATCAACTTCATAATGACAAGTCCGTCACCGGAGAAAAGCCAGTAACAAAGCAAACACAAAGCAGCCAATGATGGAGGAAGCGTCTTAAGAAAACCGGATCTCATGATACCGGTGATTGTAAGAAGGAAAATACATCCGATCATGACGCCGAGAATGCAGAAAAGAAGGAGCTGCTTTCCTCTTTGGCTTGTCGTCTTAATCTGACTGGAGATGATCATCGGCCCTTTGATGATGCCGGCATGATGGGAGTTTCCGACTTCGATTGTCACTGTCACTTCGCTTTTTGTTACCGTGAAATCCGCTTTTCTCGTAAAACGGTTTTCGATTTTATCTTCTTCTTTGATTTTGCTAGGTTCACCGTTCTGACCGACTAAGACATCATCAAAAAAGATACGTGAAGAAGAGTAGGAATAATCGCTGTCAACTGTGATTTTGATGCCGACAGGGACATTGATGATTTTAAAGCGATAGCTTGCATAGCCGCTGGTAGGAAGGTTTTTGCCGTCTACTTTTACCGATGTCCAGAAATCAGGAAGGCTGATCATCCCGTCAGGCGTTGCCTCTTCTTCCTTGTCAGTCACGATCCATTTGTTGTAATAGAAATCCATGCTTCCTGTCACATAGATGCCATTGGTTTTCTGGTTGATGTCTCTGTTATGGAAATCCATGACACCGTTTCTGATCATATAGGTGCTGTTTTTGTATAGCGAAGCATCGAAAATGCTACCTAAAAAAGCGGGCAGAAGAAGGAATAGGACAGAGAGAACGATGGTGATGATTCTGCTTTTTCTGCTTTGTTCTTTCATAATAATGCCTTTCCTTCATACGGAAAAACAATCGTTGTCTTGGTTCCGTTTCCAAGACTGCTTTCGATCTTGATCTCGGCGTTGAGATTCAGATGAAGCCTTTCAATCAGATTCTTCTGACCGATAGATGTGCTTTTTGTTTTTGAGGTATCGTACCCGATGCCATTGTCATTGATGACGATGACGACATTTCCGTCTTCAAAGCTTGATGAAATGCTGATGAATCCATCATCCTTTTCGTTGACTTTGGAGTAGTTGACCGAGTTTTCGACAATTGGTTCGATCGTTAAAGGAGGGACCATGAAATTGACAAAATCAAGATCGAGAATCAAATCGAAGGGTTTTGAAAAACGTTTGTTTTCCAATTCAATATATTGATTGATGGTTTCAATCTCTCTTTCAAAAGGAATCATCTCCTCGTTCATGTTCTTGATAGATTGGCGGAAGTTCTTAGAGAACATCGCCATGACTTCATCTCCTTCTTCCATGTTCTCATGGTATAAGGAGCGGATGACAGACAGCGTATTGAAAAGATAGTGTGGCTGAATCTGTTGTTTCAATGCGTTTTCTTTGATTCTTATCTTTTCTTTGTAAAGCCTGTTATAGTTCTCTGCTGATTTGACATATTGGAAGAAGAGAACAATGAAGTAGATGATGAACAATGTCGCTCGTATGGCGGAGATGATGGAAAAGATGCCTTTGCTGTTGAAAGAGGGCGGAATTTTGTTTTGGATGATTTCATATAAAACATCACCGATTGTCAAAGAGAGAACAAAGACGTTCAGATAGGAAATATTCTCTCGGGTGCCGGAAAAGAAGTGATAGGCGTAAATCAGAAGGGGAAGAATCAGAATGATATAGGAGACATATTGATAAGGGGTATCGTACAACGAGAAAATAGAACAAAGCGAAGTGAGGAAAACCAAACCATTGATGAGTGTTGTTTTCAAAGTCAGTTTCCCGTTGCTCTGGGCTTCTGAAAGCGTGATGATATAGATGAACAAGGCGGTGAGAGTATACTGCATGAATTCAAAGGCAAAGTAGTTCGGATAGATGGAAAAACGATTGAAGACAATCAGCCCATCGCCAGAGAAAAGCAGTGTCAGAAAAAGAATGATGGTCAAAGAAAGAATGAAACAGGAAGAAGGATTCTTTCTGTCGGTCAATAAGAAGGACAATGCGGTAAGAATGGATGCTAAGATGATTCCGAAAGAGAAGAAGATGATTGCTTCTGCAATCGAAGCCTGACGGGAAGACTTTGTCGACGGGTAAATGCTTGGTACATCTTGTAAACCGCCATGTCCGTTGTTTCCGACTTCGATTGTCATAATGATAACACCATTTTCAGGAGCAACAAGGGAAGACTGAGAAAATATCTTTCCGGATATGTTGTTGGTGTTCTCCTCTTTGGAAAGAACGCCATAATGATAGACAAGAGTATCATTGAAATAGATTTTGACGCTGTCACCGCAATCCTGCTTTGCAATAGAAAAAATCTGGCCGGGTTCGATATTTGTCATCGCCATCCTATAGGTCGCATAGCCATGGGATGTCAATTTATAGTTTTTTCCGTTTCTGTGCAGTTCTCTTCCTACCCAGGAATCCGGCATATTGATTTTTCCATCTGATATCGGATCCTTGATATGGTCTGTCATCAGCCATTGGTTATAATAAAATTCGTATTCTCCATTAGGATAGACGATGTTTCCAGAATATGTGTATCCGTTAAAATCCATGACAGTATTCACTAAGGATACTTTGATTTTTGCTTCGTTTGCTTTATTGATAGACCACAATAAAAGATTCTGCCCAAAAAGCGAAATCAGCAAAATGATGATGGTGATGATCTTCTGATAGACCTTGCGTTTTTTATTCATCAAATGATATTTTATCAAATCAAAAGTCTCATTACTTGTAAATATATGCAATTATAAAAACATCACTGACGATTGTGCGAAAAACTATTGTTAACAAAAGAAATCATTTTTGATAGAATAGTCTAGGTCAGAATAATAAAGGAGATTTATATAATGGCTAAGATTGTTAATGTACATGGTCGTGAAGTTCTTGATTCCCGTGGTAATCCGACTGTTGAAGTCGAAGTTTTACTCGACGATGGAACCAAGGGAAGAGCTATTGTTCCTAGCGGTGCATCCACTGGCGAAAGCGAAGCTCTTGAACTCAGAGATGGAGATAAGACAAGATATTGCGGAAAGGGAACCCTTAAGGCTGTTGAAAATGTCAACACCAAGATCGGTCCCGCAGTTATCGGCTTAGACGCCTACAATCAGGTCTTGGTTGATGAAACCATGCTTAAGCTCGATGGCACACCTTTCAAGAAGAACCTTGGTGCCAATGCTATCCTTGGTGTCTCTCTTGCTGTTGCCCACGCTGCTGCTGATTCTCTTAATATGCCTTTATATCGTTATATCGGCGGAACCAATGCCAAGGTCATTCCTACACCTTGCATGAACGTCATCAACGGCGGTGCTCATGCACAGTCCACAGTTGACTTCCAGGAATTCTTCATCATCCCTGCAGGATTCGAAACCTATCATGAAGCTTTAAGAGCTGGTGTCGAATGCTTCCACGCTCTTCAGAAAGTCGTCAAGTCTCATGGTTATGAGACCGGTGTCGGCGATGAAGGCGGCTTTGCTCCTTCCTGCAAGAACGGAAACGAAGAACCGTTATCTTTGATTGCTGAAGCTGTTGCTAACGCTGGCTACAAGCTCGGCGAACAGATCTTCTTAGGTATGGACGTTGCTTCTTCCGAATTCTATGAAGGAAATGGTGTCTATAACCTCAAGAAGTCCGGCGAAGGTGTCAAGACCACTGAAGAGATGATCCAGTACATGGAGAAACTCGTCAAGGATTATCCTGCCATCATCACCATCGAAGACGGCCTTGCCGAATCCGATTGGGAAGGATGGGCAGAACTCACCAAGAGACTCGGTGGAAAGATTCAGCTTGTCGGTGATGACCTCTTTGTCACCAATCCTGAATTCGTCAAGAAGGGTATCATCAATCATGTTGCCAACTCTGTTTTGATCAAGGTCAACCAGATCGGTACTTTGACTGAAACTTTGGATGCCATCCGTCTTGCTCAGACAAATGGCTATACCTGCATGGTCTCTCATCGTTCCGGTGAAACCGAAGATGTCACTATCGCTGATCTTGCTGTTGCTGTCAATGCTGGCCAGATCAAGACCGGTTCTGCTTCCAGAACTGATCGTATGGCTAAGTACAATCAGCTTCTCCGCATCGAGGAAGAACTCGGTGATGAAGCTCAGTATTTAGGTCTCAAGGCTTTCCAGAACAGAAAGTTCTAATCTGATTCACTGAATTCAAAACAGGGAACCCCGCGGGGTTCCCTATTTTCGTTGTCGTTTTTTGCTTTGGAAATGGTGAAAAGATCTTTTCCATATTACCCTTTTTAAGCACAACCGTTCTAAAAAAGGAAAGTTGTACTAATAACAAAGGCAATACATTCTTTGTTTGCTTTATATTTATCTGAAATGACTGAATCATATATCTTGAATGTATTCGGAAATAGTAATATGATTAATATACCCCTAGGGGGTATATAGAACATGAAAGAAAACGAAAAATACAATGTAACCGGTATGACATGTGCATCCTGTCAGACGCATGTCGAAAAAGCAGTCTCCCATTTAAAAGGAGTCAAGGAGTGCAACGTCAATCTGATGATGAACGATATGTCGGTCACTTATGATGATGAACTGACAAGTGAGGACATCATCAAAGCTGTCGAGAAAGCGGGGTATGGAGCATCACTGGCTGTTGAAGGAAGAAAAGAAACAAAACCAAAAGAGGATAATATTGAAACAAAGTCTTCGTTGACTCGATTGATTCTGTCTATTGTTCTTCTGATTCCTCTTTTCTATATTTCGATGGCCTATATGACAATGGGAGAATGGAATTGGCCTTTAGGTACATTCGGAGAGAATCCTTTCTATGTCGGTTTGACAGAGATGGCTCTCTCATTGGTCATCATGCTATTGAACTATCGTTTCTTTGTTTCTGGATTCAAGTCCTTGATCCACGGCGGAGCGAATATGGATACGCTCGTCGCATTAGGAAGCACTGTCGCATTCATTTATTCCTTTGCAATAATGTTTGTCATGTCATCTTATGCGAAGAATAATGAATGGAACAAGGTGATGATGTATTCGATGAACCTCTCTTTTGAGACATCAGGCATGGTTCCTACTTTGATCAGCATCGGAAAGACACTGGAAACCATTTCCAAAGGAAAGACAACATCAGCTATACGATCCTTACTGGCGATGGCTCCGAAAGAAGCGTGTGTCATAAGAGATGGAGAAGAGAAAATCATCCCTGTCAATCAGGTCAGACTGGACGATGTTTTCATAGTAAGACCGGGCCAGAATGTTCCTGTCGATGGTGTTGTCATCGATGGAACATCTGCAATCGATGAATCGATTTTGACAGGAGAATCTCTGCCTGTCGATAAGGAAAAAGGAAGCGTTGTATCATCTGGTACGATGAATAAGAATGGTACTCTTGTCTGTAAAGTGACAAAAGTCGGAGATGAAACGACCTTAAATCAGATTGTGAAAATGGTAGAAGAAGCAAGCGGAACGAAAACAAATATCTCCCGCATTGCTGATAGAGTGGCTGGCGTATTTGTTCCGATTGTCATCTCCATTGCTCTTATTGTATTTGTCTTCTGGCTGATCTTCGGCAAGGGATTTGTATCTGCTAATCTTCATGTCACTACATTCTCTTATGCTCTTGAGCGTGCCATTGCTGTTTTGGTCATCTCCTGTCCTTGTGCTTTAGGGCTTGCAACACCTGTTGCCATTATGGTTGGCAATGGAAAGGCGGCAAGAAACGGAATCCTTTTCAAAACGGCATCTGCGATGGAAGAAACAGGTAAAACAGATTATGTTGTCTTAGATAAGACTGGTACGATCACAAAAGGTGAAATCAAAGTCTCTAATGTCATCTCTTTAACGGATGAAAATGAACTGTTTTGCATCGCTTACTCTTTGGAAAGAGGATCTGAACATCCTTTAAGCAAAGCAATCACCTCTTACATGAGTGAGAAGAATGTCGAGAAAATCGATTGTGCCGATTTTAAGGCACTGCCGGGTTCTGGTGTAGAAGGTGTCATTGATGGAAAGAGATGCTTTGCCGGAAATGAAAAGATGATGAGTGAAAGAGGAATTGCTCTTGATGAAGTAAAAGACAAAGTCGCTGATGAACAGGAACAAGGTAAGACCTGTCTCTTCTTTGCAAAAGAGAACCGGTTATTAGGTGTCATATCAGTATCAGATGTCATCAAAGAAGATAGCAAAGAAGCGATTTCTTTGATGAAGGAAGAAGGACTTTCAGTGATCATGCTCACTGGCGATAACTATAGAACGGCTAAGAAAATCGCTTCCGATGTCGGAGTCGATGCCTTTGTCAGCGATGTCCTTCCTGATGGAAAATCGGAAGTGATCAAGGAACTGAAAAAACACGGAAAAGTCATGATGGTAGGGGACGGCATCAATGATGCGCCTGCTCTTACTCAAGCTGATATTGGTGTCGCTATCAAAAAGGGAAGCGATATCGCTATGGATTCTGCAGATGTCATCTTGATGAAATCTTCACTGATGGATGCTTTAAAAGCAATCCGTTTATCAAGACATACCTTCCTCAATATCAAAGAGAATCTCTTCTGGGCCTTTATCTATAATATCATTATGATTCCGATTGCAGCCGGAGCCTTCTCTTCTTTAGGATTGGCAAAGATGAAACCTTGGATGGGTGCTGCCATGATGTCTGTTTCTTCTCTTACTGTCGTGCTTAATGCACTGAGAATCAATCTCTTCTCTTTGGACAAGAAAAGAAAAGCCAAAGCAAAAAAAGAGATTCCTTCTATACTGATAAAGAAGAAGATTGTTGATACGAAGAAAGTTACATTGTTGATTCCTGATATGATGTGTGAGAACTGCGTCAGACACATCAAAGAAGGTTTGTCATTAAATCCTGATGTCGTCAGTACTGATGTATCACTGGAAAAGAAAGAAGCAGTCATCATAATGGATAAGTCATCGGATATACAGGCCCTTATAAAAACAATAGAGGGCCTTGGCTATCAGGCGAGTATAATACAGGAAAATAAATGAAGGAGGTAATTATCATGTCATTGTTTTCTAAAAAGCAGGAAGTGTTGATCGAAGGGATGAAATGTGAAGGATGCGAAAGACATATGGAAGAGGCCTTAGGCAAGATTGAAGGCGTAAAGAGCGTTAAGGCATCCCATACTGACAACAACGCAATTGTCAAAAGCAAGAACGGAATCAGCGAAGAGGATGCAAGAAAAGCAGTAGAAAGTTGCAACAAGAAGTTCTTAGGAATCAAAGAAATCTAATGAAAGCTGATCATAAACAGATCAAGTCCAGACTGAATATCGTCAAAGGCCAATTGGAAGGAATATCCAAGATGATTGATGATGATGCATACTGCATTGACATCTCCAACCAGATATTGGCTGTGATATCCGCACTGAAAAAGATCGACAATATTGTGATTGCCAATCACATCCGCTGCTGTGTGATGGATGCAAAAGGCAAAGAAGACGAAGAAGAAAAAATGAAGGAGCTTGAGAAGACTTTGGACAGAATGACAAATTAGTCTGTCTTGTCTTGCTCCTGTTTGTATTGATATGGATCGTCCCTTCTGGAATTTTTCCAGGAGAGACGATTTTCATTTCTTAAGAAAGTCTAAAGCACACAGAAAATGATTCGATAAACGAATAAGGTTCGTTTATAATGTGAAACCAATTTCAGAAAAGGTATTTGATAGTGGTTATTATTACTATTATGTTCTTTGTAATTTATGACTGAAAAATGGAATGATAAAAATATATGTGACTCTATGTTTTTTATTGAAGGCCTACATATGCCGATGTGTTTTTAAAGGGGACACAAGGGCAAGATATGATTCAGATCTATCTTTCTATGAAGGTGATTGCACCGATTGCATTTTCTCTTTCCTTCCGACGATATTCAAAACGATGAAAAGAAATACCGAAAACAAGAAATTTCAAAGAAAAGAAAAGGATTGCTTCAACAAATAGCAATCCTTCATTCAATGTTCAGTTTCTCTTTCTGACTATCAATAGCTGCTTCTATTTCATTCATGACATCTTTCATCTGATGCTTGATTTCGTGTTCCCAGAAACGAAGCACGACATATCCTAAAGAAACCAGCTTCACTTCTGCTTTCCGGTCTCTTTGTTGATTTTTCAGTATTTTCTGATACCAGTAGTCTTTGTTTTCTTTCAGCTGTGATTCGATCCTGTTGAGATCATATCCGTGAAAGAAGTCTCCGTCACAGAAGATACAGATTCTGTATTTGGATAAGAGGATATCAGGATGACCGGGAAGAGAGGATACATTCTTTCTGTACCGATGGTTTGATGCATAAAGCTGTTTCCTTAACATTTTCTCAATCGAGGTATCCTTGCCTCTGATTCTGGACATGTTATAGGAGACGGCTTCTTTAGTTTTCTTCATGCTGATGAATGTAACGTAAGGCGTCTCTTAACACTTGTTTGTCTGTCTCATGCGTAAGCACGGCAAGTGCTCTTTTCTCGATGAGCCATTCGATGTGATTGACTTCACTTTCCTGCGGTTTGATATGATTGGAAATAGGGGTGGCCAGGAAGAATGTCACATTCTTTTTGATATCCTGTGTTGGCTTGTAAGTGATGGTATGGGAGAAATTGGTATCAAGTCTGACGTCAAGATCTGTTTCTTCTTTGATTTCCCTTAATGCACACTCTTCGGGTGTTTCACCTTCTTCGATATGACCTTTCGGCAAAGAGATGTGCCCTTGCAGCATGAATTCGATCAGGATATAGATGGAATCTTTTCTTTTCTCATAGACAACGGCACCATAGCTGTATTCTTGTTTCATATTTTATGCCTCTTTTTGTGTTTCTAATTATTATAACAAAAAACTCCGCTATACCCGAAGGTATAACGGAGAGAGCAAAAGGAATTTTTATGTTGGAACTTATTATCAATTTCAGGTGTCTCAAGAATTCATTTCTTTCGACACTAACAATATACTAAGTTGAATCATGATTGTCAATAGTTTTTTGAAGAAATTGAAAGCTCAGTCACAAAAATGAAGTCAAAATAACATTTGATGTTAAAAAGTCCGATTTTTCTAGGAAAATTTCAACAACAAATGTCCACGAAAATGGTCCTTTATAAAGTCTATAAAAAGTCAAACAAACATTAAAACAATGATTTTACTCGAATTCTGACTCTATTTTAGTATGAAAATCCACTTGTCAATTTTAGCGTTTGTCTAAGTTCGATTCCTGAACAAAATGATCAAAGAACTCCTGATGGACGATAGCGTCATTCGGCCTGTTGGAAGTCTGATAGACTGCATTTGCAATCATCAGGAAAAGGAATACAGGAATCAGATAGATGGAATCTCCGACATATCCGATCAGATTCAGTTGAAGAAGAAAAACAAGGAATAATAATCTTTCGCTTGTCTTTTTCTTCAAAGAAATATAGTAGAGATTGATTTCAAAGATGACATAAGCGAAAAGGGAAAGAGAACCGCCAAAAGTCATTGTCGTCAATACAGTGTTGCTTGAGAAGGTGATGGCTCCATCCTTTGTCATACTGGCGATGGACGGACCGAAGAATGGATTCTTTTTGAACATGCTGATCGCATTCTGATACATTGCCCATCTTCCTTCTGGAATATCGCTTAAGGGATTAAGAGCCTTCAAAGAGTTGATGATGTTGGTGTTTGCCGTATGATTCAGACCGATCAGAAGAGAAAGGATCGAACCTGTGACAATCAATGAAATAAGGACAAGATAAGGATATTTGTTCTCGTAAGTTCTGAAGGAGAGGAAGATGATAGGAACAATGGAAAGGAGAAGGCATATAAGACCGGAAGAGGATGAAATCAAAAGGATTCCGACGATGTTACATAAGACGACGGCGATGGCGCTGTATTTCTTCTTTGCGGTATTCATCGCCAAGAATGGCAACGATAGGCATAATATTGTACTTGCAGTCGTGCTGTTAAGCGCCCATCCTAATGAGAATGATTTCCATTCTAGTGGTGCGGCCTGTTTATTAAGAACGATAGCTAAGATGACCTGCAGGGTGATAATAACATCCAAGCATGCTATCGAATGAGAAAGATAAGGGAGTGTTTCTCCTCTTCCTAATACAGTGAAGAAGAATATCGATAAAAGAATCAGTAAATACAATGCGGTGATATATAAGATGCCGCGGTAGTCTTTGCTTCCGTCTTTGATCATGTTGTAAAGGTAGGAGACTAAAAATGTGGATACAAGGATCAAGAGGGAGAAAAAGAGTTCGCCTTTGACAAGTTTCGGTTTGTTGATCGCCAGAAATACAATGCAGGAAAGAATCAGCGCAATACCGGTGAGAAGGACTTCTCCCGGTATACCGTTTAATCCGGATACATTGTTCGGAAGTACGATTTCAAAGAGGAAGAGAGGAAGATAGCACTTTCCTTCTTTTCCAAGGAGAGGAAGGAAACAGGCCAGCGCATAAAAGGAAGCAGGAAGATAGACTAGCGGGTCAGGCGCTATCCATGTCAAGAAGGCAAGCAGGGCTATTGTGATAGGATAAAAGACAGAAGATAGATATTTTCTGATCTCATCCAATAAGGTATTGATTTGCATACAATTAGTATAACAACCGACATCAATTTCTAAAAGAGCATAATTTTCTTTTTGAAATGGATGGAAAAGATGGATTGATGAACAAACGTGATAGAAAAAAAGCTCTATTAGTGTTTTAATAATAAGGTATTTATATGAATATCACATTGATCAAACAAAGAACAGAGAAGTATCTGAATCAGTTCACCGCTTCTATGAAGGAAAAGGCAAAGAATCTTTATCATGCTTTCAGAAATCCGGGAGATAAAATGAAATGCTTTTATCTTCTTTTCATTGTAGCTAACCTTTGCTTTATCTACACATGGCTGAACCATTCTTTTACAGTGCCGTTGAGCGGAGACTACTCCTTACAGGAGATGACTTTCATCTTCAACGGATATGATGACTGGCATTATTTCTTCAGGACAGGTGAATTTCCGCAATGGGACAGAAGCGTCTTTCTTGGAATCGACAATATCGGCGGAAACTCCTTCTATTATCTTTTCGATCCCTTTGTGCTGATCCTCCTTCCTTTCCCGCGTGACTGGCTTTTGGTCCTTCAGGGATTGGAATTTGTTCCTAAGATGGTATTGGCAGGCATGTTCTTCTACTGGTACTTAGGTTCGTTTGAACTCTCACCCAGAAACAGAACAATCGGCGCCTTGGCCTTTGCCTTCTCCGGTTATTCCATGTGCTATTTATGGTTCCACTTCATCGACTCAGTGGCTTTTCTGCCGCTCTGCTTTTTAGGAATCGAGAAAATCATCAGGGAAAAGGATCCGCGTGCATTCCTTGTCGGATTCTTCCTTGTTGCAATGACGAGCTATTTCTTCTTTGTCGTCTATATGATCGGTCTCTTCATGTATGCTCTGTTCCGTTATTTCCAGACAATCAGGGAAAGAAACTACAATGAAAACATGGCAGTCATGGGAACAGGCGTTCTCAGCTTCGTCTTTGCTGTCATGCTTGGACTTTTTGTCCTGCTTCCTGGCATGGCCGTTGCAAAGAGCATGCCGAGAGTCACCTCAAGCTCCTATCTTGAAAGTATCCTTTCTGCACCTTCTTTATCTGAAAAACTCAAAGCGATCTTCACTTTCACCGGTTCTACCGCTCACAATCAGGTGACTCCTCTTCTCAATTTCCTCTTTATGGCCGATGACTGCTATTATTCCAATCTTCTCAATGTCAATTGGTATGACAATATGGCGGGATCTTTATATGCGACAACCCCGATACTGATCATGTTCTTCGTCTCTGTCTTAGATGCCTTAAGAAGAAAGAAATGGTCTTATCTTATCGGTCTTTTCATCGCCTGTCTTCTGATCATGACACCGATCGGTTTCTATCTCTTCTCCGGTTTCACTGTTGGATATGCAAGATATTTCATCCTTCCTATTGCCTGCATGATCACATGGTGTTGCCTGACCTTGGAGAGAAGAAGAGAGATACCGAAGACTTATTTGGATATCTCAATGGTCATCATCTCTGTCCTTTATGCAATCAGCTGCTATCTCATCATCTATGAAGTCGATCTTTTCCCAAGCCATTTCACTGGAACATACTGGGATGACAAGATGATTCTTATCATCGTCTGCTTTGTCTATCTTCTCATCTGCTATCTTGTTATGAGACCTCTGTTTTATAAGAAACAGTTCTCTTATGCCACATTGGCTCTTATGTCTATCAATATCATCGGCATGTGCAATGCCACGATCATCTGTCACGGCACTTCCTCAATCTCTAAGATTTCCTCTTATCCGGAAGAGACAAAGATTGTGGATATGCTTAGAAACGATGAGAACGGGGAAGACTTTTATCGCATTTACAATACGACAGCGACAAGAAACAATTCCAATGTTCCTTTAAGAGAAGGATATTCAGGACTGAGTGACTTCCACTCCGTCTACCCCTTCAACGCACAGGATTTTTTAGACAGGAGCAGAATTCCGCATGGCTATCGCAACTGGTCGATGGGTATCTACAACAGAAGAGAAAACCTTGAAACATTCTTAGGGACAAAATATTACATGGTCGACCGTGTCGAAGACAACTTCTCGACGCTTTCCATTCCGAAAGCCTATCCGGAAAGAGTGGATTCCAACGGATATCTTGTCTATGCATCGGATTATGATATCCCTTATGGATATAAGAACATCCTCTCTTTGACAGAAGAGGAGATGAATGCGCTCGGTGTCAACTATTCGAAGGAAACGCTTGATTATCTTAAATCCGATGTCTGTACAAAGGCTGTCTATGTGAATACAAACTTCATCGATTTCGCTTTCTCCTTCTCTACAGTCATGAATACTTCATGGTTGGCTACCAATCTCAATTATAAGAAATATGATGATGATCTCAGTTATGGCTTATACGAGGATCTTAACGAATATCCTCTTCTTCGCTTTGCCATGCTTGATGAGAACGACTATAACCGCTTCTTGTTCAACAAGAAATACAATGCAGGAAAAGTGAATCTGTTCGGAGATAATTATCCGACTACGGATATCGAAGAACAGACTACACCCGCAAAGAGGGCAGCTAAATTCCAAAGCCTTCTCACTTCCAGCAATGTGGATTATGTTCCTTATGACAAGAATGTTGATTATAAGTCAGGTACTGTAAAGAAACCTACCAATCCGATCATGCTTCTCTCCAGTTCGACAGGAAACTATGCCAGAATGAAGATCACAGTCTATTCTGCTTCTTGGCCGGCGACAGAGAGAAATCCATCCGGCGAATATGCAGTCTGCGATCCTAATGATGCTTCCAATCAGGTGTGTCTAAGCACATTCAGACAGGAGAATCCATGGGCTTATGAAAACGGAATCAGACCAGGAGACCGCGTCTATAATTACGATACGTTAAGAGATGAAAACGGAAATACTTCCGCTGATTATTCAAGAGACGTCTTATACAACTCCAAGATTCTCATCACGGCGATGGATGGAAAAGGCAATCCGACTTTGTTCTGCGAGGATGCAGATCCAAGTGATCCTACAACTGGATCTTATATCTCCATCAATGATGATGACAATATCGAATGGCGCTTCTTCGACAAGAATGACAGACTGATCTCCTTTGCCCGTCATCCTTATGTCGAATACAAGAAAGCGCACGGCTATTATATCGATAGGCCTGTCAGCAAGATCTTAGGCATCGTCAAGACAGGAACAAAGGACGATCCTGTCAGATTGGATAAACCCTATCTCTACATCACCAGAAACAGCGAATATCAGAGAGCGATTGACGAGCTGAAAGCAAATGCTGTCACCATCTCAAAGAGAAGCGAAGACAAAGTCGAGTTCTCTACCGAATATGCAAACGACCGCTTCATCGTTCTGAATTATCCTTTCCAGGATGGCTTCAAAGTTCAGGAAGTCAAAGTGAAGGACGACGGAACAACATTTTACGAGGATGTCGACCTTTACAAGGCACAGGGAGGATTCATCTCTTTTGAGGCCAAGAGCGGAAACCGCAATTATGTATTTACTTATAGTAGTCCGTATTTCAAATTAGGATGCATGGCTACTGCTTTAGGATTGTTTGTCACGTTTTTATGCCTTGCTTATTTCGGCTATCGCCGCAAGCAAGAGAAATTGATTGCGTCTTGTACGCTTCATTCGGTTGTCGACGAACATATCTTAAAGGAGAAACATCGCTATGACGACTTTGAAACATCACTTAGAAGGTAATGCAGTCTATTTTCAGTCCGGTGGTCCAACAGCTGTCATCAACACATCTTTTCTAGGCGTTTACGAGACTTTCATGTCTTATCGTGAAACGGAGAAATTCTTCGTTTCACGATATGGAATATCATCTCTTCTTGGGAATAAATTGGAAGAAGTGAAAGGAGACTACTCTTTTCTCCGTTTTGAAAATGGAGCTCATTTCGGTTCCTTGAGAAAATTTCTCCCTGAAGAAGAAAACTGTGAAATCGGAGCGACATTGGTCGGCAATCTGAAGGAGAATAATATCCGTTATGTCTTTATCAATGGCGGAAACGATTCGATGGATACCGCCTATAAAGTCAACCGATATTGCCTCTATCATCACTATGACTGCTATGTCATCGGCATGCCGAAGACCATCGACAATGACCTATATGGATGCGATCATACGCCGGGATATGGAACGGCAGCGAAGTTTGTCTGCAACACGCTTCTTACACTGACTTATGATGAATACAGCTACAAGAAAGGCAAGATTCTTCTTGTCGAGACGATGGGAAGGGATTCCGGCTATCTTGCAGCTTCCGCTGTTCTTACCGCTGCCCGCGGAAAAAGACCGGATTATATCTATGTTCCGGAAGTCGACTTCGACATCGATTCCTTTATGGAAAAAGCAATCAGGACTTATCAGGAAAAAGGCCACTGCATCATTGTCATCAGTGAAGGAATCAAGGATAAAAAAAGAGAACTTGTCTCCTCAAAAGGAAAAAGCGATGCGTTTGGCAATAAGATACCAGGAGGCGTAGCAAATTATCTTGCGGCTCTTCTCTCTGAAAAAGGATATTCTGCCCGTGCAGTGGAGCTTAACACTCTTCAAAGAGCATCCTCCTATCTTCTGTCTATGACAGACAGCAACGAAGCTTATGAAGTAGGAAAGACCGCTTTCCTTTCTGCCTACAACAAAGAGAGTGGAAAGATGGTTGCGCTTCATAGAGTTTCCAATGATCCTTATACGATCGAATATCCGCTCATCGATCTTTCTCTTTCAAGAAGAGAAGCCTCTTCGATGCCGAAAGAATATATCAATGAGGCAGGTGACAACATCAAAGACTGCTTCATCGATTATGTAAAGCCGCTCATTGTCGGCAATGCTGTCGCTTTAAAAGATGACGGACTTTTGGATTAGCTAAATTAGTGAAAAGAGAAAAGGAATGTTTTATCATATAGAGACTTTTTTGAGGTGAGAGAATTATGAATACTAATTATAAAGATTATATCGTCGTCAAAGGAGCAAGAGAAAACAACCTGAAGAACGTATCAGTCACCATTCCTAAGGATTCCTTGGTTGTCTTTTCCGGTGTATCAGGAAGCGGAAAATCCACGCTTGCCTTTGATACGATCTTCGCAGAAGGGCAGAGAAGATATGTCGAGTCTCTTTCTTCTTATGCAAGAATGTTCTTAGGCGACTTTTCAAAACCTGATGTCGATAGCATCGACGGCCTTTCTCCTGCTATTTCCATCGACCAGAAAACAACCTCTCACAATCCTCGTTCCACTGTCGGTACAGTGACTGAAATCTATGACTATCTGAGACTTTTATATGCAAGAATCGGTGTTCCATATTGCCCAAATCATCATATTCCGATTCAGGCCTCTTCTTTGCAGCAGATCTATAATGCAATCAGAAGCAATCCTGACGGAAGCAAAATCACGATTTATGCACCGGTCGTCCAGAACGAAAAAGGTACGCATCAGGCTACTCTTGCAAAATTTTTCAATCAGGGATATTCAAGAATCAAGATCGATGATAAACCGCTGACAAGATACGATGAAGTCCCTCTTCTTGACAAGAACTATAAGCATACAATCGCTTTTGCAATCGATAGACTCATCCTTAACGATGATAACAAGGACAGACTTTTTGATTCATTAAGAACGGCCCTTGATTTTGCAAGAGGATATGTCACAATCGATGTCGATGGGAAAGAGACACTTTACAGTGAGCATCAGTCTTGCCCTATCTGCGGTTTCTCCGTTCCTCCTCTTGAACCGAGACTCTTCTCTTTCAACAATCCCTTAGGATGCTGCCCTGACTGCAACGGCTTGGGTGTCAAAATCGAAGCGGATCCCGAAAAGATGATTGCGGATCCCACGAAGTCAATCGAAGATGGAGCAATTGCCTGCCTTCCGAAGAAAAACCATGATACAATTGAATGGAATGACTTCTATGCTGTTTTGGATAAATACAAAATTTCGACGAAGACTCCGTTCAATAAACTTTCTCAGAAACAGAAAGAAGTTGTTATTTATGGACCAAAAGAGCCTGTGAAGTATGTCTATGAATCTTCCTCTGGTTCAAAGATTGTGAAGAATGTAACAGAAGGTCTGAAAGCCAGAATCGATAGACTCTATATGTCTACAAAATCCGAATGGATGAAAACTTATTACGGAAGCTTTATGTCGGAAGTCGAATGTCCGACATGCCATGGTGCAAGATTGAATGAGATGGTCCTTTCTATCAGAGTCGGTGGACTGAACATTCATGAGCTTTGCTCGATGTCCTTAGCGAAGATCTATGATTTCTTCCTCCATCTGGAGCTGACTTCTATGCAGCACAAGATTGCCGATCTTATCATCAATGAAGTGAAAAACAGACTGAAGTTCCTCATCGATGTCGGACTTGATTATCTCACCCTTTCAAGAGAAGCCTCCACTCTTTCCGGAGGCGAAGCACAACGCATTAGACTTGCTACCCAGATCGGAAGCAGGCTGACCGGTGTTTTATATGTTCTTGATGAGCCAAGCATCGGACTTCATCAAAGAGATAATGATAAACTCATCAATACTTTGAAGGAGATGAGAGATTTAGGAAATTCTCTCATTGTTGTCGAGCATGATGAGGATACGATTCTTTCCGCGGATTACGTCGTCGACATCGGCCCTGGAGCCGGAGATCATGGCGGAAGCGTTGTCTTCCAAGGCAAAGTCGAAGACTTATTGAAAGATACTTCTTCTTTGACTGCTGATTATCTCACTGGAAGAAAGATGATTCCCCTTCCTTTAAAGAGAAGAGAGGCAAAGAATTATCTGACGATCAAGAATGCATATTGTCATAATCTGAAACACATTGATGTCAAGGTCCCGCTCGGTGAATTTGTCTGTGTCACCGGTGTATCAGGTAGCGGAAAATCATCTCTGATCGATCAGGTTCTTTATAAGACGATCAGAAGCAAGATTCTCCTCTCTGGTGAAAAGACGGAATGCGATGGAATCACTAACAGCAAATTGATTACAAAAATCATTAATGTATCTCAGGAACCGATTGGAAGAACTCCTAGAAGCAATCCTGCAACATACATTAAGGTTTTTGATGATATCAGAGAAGTGTTTGCCAATACCAAAGATGCCAAAATGAAAGGCATGGATAAGTCGATGTTCTCCTTCAATGTGAGAGGCGGACGCTGTGAGTCCTGCCAGGGCGCTGGCGTTCAGCGCATTTCCATGAACTTCCTTCCTGATGTCTATGTTGAATGCGATGTCTGCCATGGAAAGAGATATACGGATGATGTTCTCTCTGTCTATTTCAAAGAGAAGAATATTTCCGATGTTTTGGATATGAGAGCAGAAGAGGCTTTATCCTTCTTCTCCGCGTTTCCAAACATTAAAAAGAAACTCCAGACACTTGTCGATGTCGGTTTAGGATATATGAAGCTTGGGCAACCTTCTACAACATTGTCAGGCGGTGAAGCGCAGCGTGTCAAACTCGCTTATGAATTGGAAAGACCGAGCGATGGATCGACTCTCTATATTCTTGATGAGCCGACGACCGGTCTTCATCCTTATGATATTGAAAAGCTCATCCGTGTTCTCAATCGTTTGGTTGACAATGGCAACTCCGTCGTTGTCATTGAGCACAATCTCGATGTCATCAAGTCTGCGGATTATATCATCGATCTTGGCCCTGAGGGCGGAGACAAGGGCGGCAATCTTGTTTTTGAAGGTACGCCGGATGAGATTGTTTCCTGCAAGGATTCTTATACTGGAATCTATCTTGCAAGAGAGATGGAGAAAGAAAAGTATCGCCATTGATCAGTAATGCTTTCTTTACACGGGTTTGTGATGTAAACTGATTATCGGTAATGAGTGAGGAAATTATGATGTATATTTATGAGGCTTTGGTTGGTTTGGATTCATTACAGATTTGTTGTTGGCTGAAACAGGTGAAGGAGATCTTTTAAATGAACCATGCTGATAACGAAAAGTATTCCCCTTGGATTACTTTTCAAGTAATCTTATGGACGGTTTTCGGGCTCTTATTTGATTTTCTTTTACCTTTCTTTTTTTAATCCTTGAAGCACGTTTAAGGTTGAGTGAACATTGGACTCTTTTGTTTGCTTTTATATCCATTGGATATATGGTTCTAGTTGCTTACATTGGCATAAAGAATTATATGAAATGGACAGATAATGACTTTTTAAGAATAAAAAAGTTATTTTTTGTACAAAAAGTCAAAGCGGAATCCTTGGAAAAAACGTTGACGGATGCTCATCTTGTTCCTATCGGGAAAAAAAGGTGACATGTGGTGGAAAAAGAAAAACTATCTGATTTCTAGAGGGACAGTATGTTTCATCACCGCTGAAAAAGAACTTACTGATAAAGAAATGATAAGGAAAGTCAACAGATGCGAACCATTGAAGAAAATGAACTGCGTGGTTTTAATCCCTGTCTATGAAAAAGATGAGACATCACAGGAAGACATCGATAATCTTCTGAAAGAAGCGTTGAAACAATACCGATTCCCTCTACATAGTGGCATTTGGCTTCTTCCCGCGTTAAGAAATAAGACGACAGGTGAGATGTATTATGTCGATATCAAAAGGAAATTCGGAATTGACGTGTATTATATTGGTTTTCATTTTTTAAGAAAACGTTTTGAGAAAGCTTAAGATAATGTGAAAACAGCAACGTGTTATTAGTTGACGATTAAGAATCAGGCGGTTGTCGGCCTTCCTATTTTGTTTCAGTTTAAGAAAGACTTAGCTTTTCGTATGCTTTATGAATGTTCTTAAGGATATGTGAAGTTAATAAGTGCTTAATAAAAGTGGTAATATTACCATAAATATTAAGTATAAATATTAAATAAATTGAAAGTGCAACAATATTATGAGATAATACACTTAATAAAACTGGTAACTATTCCGAAAATATTTATATTGGGGGGCGTAATGAGAATCAAGAGAGAGAAATATCTGAAGATGCTTCAGATAAGACAGCATAACGGGTTTGTAAAAGTCATAACTGGTATTAGGAGATGTGGCAAGTCATATCTTTTGAATGAAATATTTTATGAACAGTTAAAAAGTGAAGGAGTGAATGAGGACCACATAATTAAATTCGCCTTCGATTCTGCAGATGATTTGCTTATGATCAACGAAGATCTGCAAGAACTCTATGCCAAAAAGAAAAAGGTCGATCCTAAAAAGTTTATGGCGTTTGTTTCTCAAAAAATGAAAGATGATAACATGTATTATCTTTTGCTTGATGAAGTACAAAATCTTGATTGCTTTGAAGCGGTTTTGAATGGATATTTGAGAAAAAAGAATATGGATGTGTATGTAACAGGAAGCAATTCGAGATTCTTATCTACTGATGTTTTAACTGAATTTGCTGGACGTGGCGATGAAATTCATGTTTACCCACTTTCATTTTCTGAATTTTACAGCAATTATGAAGGGAACCTTGATTATGCCTTTGATGATTATATGATCTATGGAGGATTGCCGGCTGTTGCATTAATGGAAACTCCTGAGCAGAAAGAAAGTTATCTTAATATTCAACTTCAGAATGTCTATTTGAAAGATATTGTTGAACGACATAATCTGAACTCAGATGAAAGCATCAGTGAATTATTGGATGCTCTTGCATCAGGAATGTCTTCTTTGACAAATCCAAGCAAATTGTCTAATGCATTCAAGAGTATAAAGAATGTTTCGTTGAGCGCACTGACTATAGATCACTATATTACGTTTATGCAACAAGCCTTTATGCTTTCAAAAGCTCACAGATATGATGTGAAAGGGAAAAAATACATCAATACACCCTATAAAATCTATTTTGAAGATGTCGGTTTAAGAAATGCCCGACTTGATTTCAGACAGATTGAAGAAACTCATTTGATGGAAAACATAATCTTCAATGAACTTCGTTATCGCGGATATCATGTAGATGTCGGAGTCGTTGAAATGAGAGATAATGTCAATGGCGTAATGGAAAGACGTCAGCTTGAAATCGATTTTGTTGCCAACCAAGGCAATAAACGATATTACATTCAATCAGCGTACGATATTCCCGATGAAGAGAAGATGAAACAGGAAACGCGACCATTTGATAAAACAAATGATTCTTTCAAAAAAATCATTATTGTCGGAAAAAGCATGAAACCTCGCCGAACTGAAAAAGGATATCTGATTGTCGGAATAAAGGAATTCTTATTGGATCAGGATAGTCTGGATCTGTGATTTCTTTTCTTTTGCGGCCATTTGATAAATCAAATGGTTTAATGCCCATAAAAAGAAATCTTCTATATATTTTATCAACATAAATCAAAGCTATATCGGTTATAATAGATTGATAACTGAGGTGTGCATATGTTAACTAGCTTAGAATTAGCCAATCATTTCGGCTTTAAGATTATCAATGGCGATTTCAACGCCTTATCAAGACCGGTTCTTGTCGCAGAGCTCGATCGCCCTGGTCTGGAACTGATGGGACTTTTCCAGTATCACGAAAAAGACAGAATCATATTGATTGGAAACAAAGAGATAGCTCTTATCAATAGCACCGATCCTGATACGATCTATAAGAACTGTCTTAAGATCTTCTCCGATGAATGCCCGGCTGTTGTCATCACGCATGACAATCCGTGTCCGGATTGTGTCATGACTGCAGCAAGAGAAAAGAATGTTCCTCTTTTCTCCTGCTCCCAGGATACGTCCGAGCTTTCTTCCCTGATGTATATTTATCTTTCTGAGGCATTGGCACCGAGAACCGCAATGCATGCCTGTCTTCTTGAAATCTACGGCATCGGCGTTCTTCTCATGGGCGAATCCGGTATCGGTAAATCCGAAATCTCTTTGGAACTCATCCGCAAAGGTCACAGACTTGTCGCTGATGACAGAGTCGATATCGCTGATGTCAGAGGAAAACTGATCGGCACCTGTCCGGAGACCATCTATGGAATGATGGAAGTCAGAGGTATCGGTATCATCAATGTCTCCAGAATGTTCGGCATCAACTCTCTGACTAAGAGAAGCCATATCAATCTGATTATCAATCTTGTTCCTTTCAAGAAGGATGAACCGATGGAAAGAATCGGCATGAAGACCAATCATTATGATATCCTCAATGAATCGATTCCTTTGATCAAATTGCCTGTCTCTGCTGCAAGAAGCATGGCTGAGATCATCGAGACTGCTGTTACGAATTATAAGCTGAAAGATGATGGATATGATACTGGATATGAATTCCAGAAGAGGCTTCTTGAAATTCAGGAAAAGAGACAGGAAGAGAAGAGAAGGAAAGAAGAGTATGCGAAGATGTCTTCTGTGGCTGGAAACAAGTTTGTTAAGGAGAAGTAAAGATGGGAACTAATTTTTTGGGCTATTATGTCGGATTTCCCTTTTCAAATCCGGTAGTCAGATTCTATGCTATCTGCATTCTTCTTGGCGCCTGCGTCGCTTTGCTTTTATCAAACTATCGCGCCCATAAGGATGGATTTGACTGGCACTTCTTTGATACGGTCTTTCCTTTGGCGCTCATCTCCGGGATTATTGGCGCGAGAATCTGGTATGTCATCGCTTGCTGGGACCAATATGCAGGAGGCCCAATCTGGCGCATCTTCGATATGAGGCAAGGAGGCCTTGCCATTCAAGGCGGCGCAATCGGCGGTGTCTTAGTCGGTGTTTTATACTGTATTTTCAGAAGAAAAGGAACAACCATTCTCAAAATCATGGATTTTGCTGTTCCGACCATCATTGTTGCTCAGGCTATCGGAAGATGGGGAAACTTCTTCAATCAGGAAGTCTTCGGCCATGCAGTCGATCCTTCCTCATGGGCCTTCCTCCCTTCTTTTATCACAAACAACATGCAGAACGGAACGATGCAGATGGGAACTTATGTCTATAATGGAACGACAATCACGGCTGCAAGCAACGGTGTCATTCTTCCTAAAGGAAGCATCGCAGCTCCGATGTTTTTAGTCGAAGGCGTCATCAATATTCTTTTCTATTTTGTCATCACAAAAGGACTTCCTGTCCTTTTAGGAAAACATTATAAAAATGGTGATCAGTCCTTTGCTTATTTTATCGCCTATGGCATCATCCGTATGACTTTGGAACCATTGAGAAATCCACATTTCATCATGGGCGATGCCTCTGCCGGGAAAGCTGATTACAAATCCTATACGATGGCTATTGCTTTTATCGGTATTGGTCTTCTTCTGATCGTCATCAACCATCTTCTTCATCATTTCGCAGAAAAAGGAAAATTTGATTCCCATCCTTTCCTCAAATCCGTATTTGTCGAAGAAGAGGCTCAGGCTGTTTTGGAGGTTTCTTCTCCTGTTGTCAATATAGAAAGCAAGAAAGTCGAAAACAATAATGAGATTGTCGAAGAAGAATCCGATTTCATGAAGAAACTGAAATCGAAAGAAGACGATATCAAAAACGACAAAGATCAGAGGTAGCGTTATGGACAGAAAAGAAGTTGCAATCATTGGCTTAGGCCCTAGTGGCGTCTCCGCCGCTATTTATCTGAAAAGATATGGGATGACTCCTATCTGCTATGAAAAAGAACTGATTGGCGGAAAAGTCAATAAGACAGAGAAGATTGAAAACTATGCTGGCATTCCCTCTATTTCCGGCCCGGATCTGGGGATGAAGCTGGAAGAGCAGTTAGGAAAGTTCTCAATCAAACCGATATATAAGGATGTCAAAGAAGTGAAAAAGAATGAGGATGGAACCTTCACTGTATCCACGTCAAAGGATTCCAAAGATTTTTATTATGTCATCCTTGCCAATGGTTTAGGTGAAAAGCCGTTCCCAATCCCAGGAGAAGACACTTTTAATAAAAGAGGCATATCACGCTGTGCCATCTGTGACGGTAGCTTCTATCAGGGAAAAGATGTGGCTGTCATCGGCGGTGGCAATTCCGCTTTTGAAGAGGCGACATATCTCTCTGATATCTGCTTGCATGTCACTCTTATTGCAAGAAGAAGAGAATTCCGCGCACAGGAGAGCGTAGTAGAAGAGTTTAGAAGCAAAAACAATACGGAGATTCTTGCTCCTTACAATATCGTTTCGGCCTCTGGTGAAAACAGCATTTCCTCCATTGTTGTTAAAAACAATGAGACAGGAGAAGAAAAGACTTTATCGATCTCAGGTCTTTTCTTATATGTCGGAGAAGAAGCAACAAGCTCTTATGTTCAGATTCCTGAGATCAAAGATGAAAAAGGCATCATCATCACAGACGGAAAGATGGAGACAAGTGTTCCTCATCTCTATGCGATCGGCGATTGCAGAAACACAGCTCTTAGACAAGTGGTAACTGCCACAAATGATGGGGCCATTGCTGCAACAGCAATCCATGACGACTATCAGAAAACACAGAAATAATGATTATTGCTATTATCCTATAAGATAAGAAAGAAGGTGCTTAGATGGCTAACGAAATCGCCTTTGCCAAAAAGGTCAAAGAAGAACTGGCAACGAATTCCTATACTATTGAACAGAAAAAGTATATCCTCTCCGGCTTTGCAAGAAACGGAGGCGCTTTTTCAATCGGAAAGGAACCGGTTCTTGCTCTTCATACGGAGATAGCCAGTGTCGCAAAGCTGCTGTATTCCTGTCTGAAAGAGGTCTATGATCTCACTCCTGCCATCGACTATCAGAAAGTCAATCGCTTTGGAGAAAGACTTGTTTATGTCGTCCATGTCAAGGATGAGTCTCTTTATACGGTCATGGAAGATCTTGAAATCTTAAAAGACGGATTTGAACGCATTCCGCCGAAAGAAGGGCTTCATATCAAGAATCTGAAGTATCTTTGCATCGGCTGTTTTCTGGCAAATGGTTCTGTCAACAATCCTTCCTCTTCGAAGACTTCCTATTTTCTTGAGATGGCTTTTACCGATCCTAACGATGCACAGTCCATCAAACGAAAACTTCTCTCCTTCAAGCAGGAGAAGACCATGTCTTTCAAATCCATCAAGAGAAGAGAAAAATATGTTCTCTATCTGAAAAAATCAGATCAGATCACTGTCTTCCTTTCTTATTTGGGGGCTTTGGAAAGAATGCTCGATTATGAGAATGCCAGAATCACAAAAGACGACATCAACTTCGAAAACAGAACAACCAACTGCGATATGGCCAATTACAAGAAGACGATTGCGACTGCTAGGAAGGATATCGAGAACATTCAGTATCTTTTGAAGACGACTCCTATCGCTCTGTTCGATGAGAAGACACAGGCGGTCATGAAAGCCAGACAGCAGTTTCCTGAATACAACTATAACGAGCTTGCAAGATACCTTACAGAGGAGATGGATATCTCCATCACTAAGAGCGGAATCTCTCATATTCTGATCGCGATTCGCGAAAAAGCCCAAAAACAACGACTTTTGGATAAATGAGCATGAAATTTGAATCTATGCGCAGACTTATGCGCATAGATTTTTTTTGAATATTTGTATTGAAATCACATTATTTGTATGATTTTCAACAGTTTTCCTATGAAAATTCATAAATCGGCATGAGCGGTTCGCGCTCGTTTCTTTAAGGAACTTCGACAAATGCACTCTCATAGTGCAATTTTGCCTTTGAAAGCCCTATAATTGCGTTATTTTTCAAAAAAGTTATCAAAAATCTTTCATTTTGATAATTTGTTTGTATAATGATTGTGTAACTAGGAGGACATTAAAAATGTCAGTTAAAGTAGCTATTAACGGTTTCGGTCGTATTGGTCGTTTGGCTTTCAGACAGATGTTTGGCGCTGAAGGTTATGAAGTTGTTGCCATCAATGATCTTACCAGCCCTAAGATGTTGGCCAACTTATTGAAATATGATACTGCTCAGGGCGGATATGAAGGACATATCGGACAGAATCTTCATACTGTTTCTTCTAAGGAACCTGTCTTCGCTGAAGACGGCAAGACTGTTGTTGTCCCTGGCTCCATCACTGTCGATGGCAAGGAAATCACCATCTATGCTCAGCCTAAGGCTGAACTTCTCCCTTGGGGTGAAATCGGTGTCGATGTCGTTCTCGAATGCACTGGTTTCTATTGCTCTAAGGAAAAATCCATGGCCCACATCAAGGCCGGTGCCAAGAAGGTTGTCATCTCTGCTCCTGCTGGCAAGGATTTAAAGACAATCGTCTTCTCCGTCAACGAAAAGACATTGAACAAAGATGATCAGGTCATCTCTGCTGCATCCTGCACCACTAACTGCTTAGCCCCTATGGCAAAGGCTTTGAATGATGCATTCCCGATTCAGTCTGGTATCATGACCACTGTCCATGCCTACACCGGCGATCAGATGATCCTCGATGGACCTCACAGAAAGGGCGATTTACGCCGTGCCAGAGCTGGTGCCGCCAACATCGTTCCTAACTCCACTGGTGCTGCCAAGGCCATCGGTCTTGTCATCCCTGAACTCAACGGCAAGCTCATCGGTTCTGCTCAGAGAGTTCCGGTTCCGACTGGTTCCACCACTATCCTTGTCGCTGTTGTCAAGGGTGAAGATGTCACAGTTGATTCCATCAATGCTGCCATGAAGGCTCAGGCTTCTGCTTCCTTCGGCTACAATGAAGATCCTATCGTTTCTTCCGATGTCATCGGTATGAGATTCGGTTCCCTCTTCGATGCAACCCAGACCATGGTCACCAAGATTGCCGACGGACTCTTCCAGGTCCAGGTCGTCGCTTGGTATGACAACGAGAATTCCTACACTTCTCAGATGGTCCGTACCATCAAGTACTTTGCTGAACTTGCCTAATCCTCATTAAAGAATTGAGGCAGCTCATTTCGTAAAATACTACGGAAAGCGCCTAGAAATGGGCGCTTTCTTAATATCTAAAAGGAGAAAGATATGAAAAAATTAGTCACTGATCTTGCAGTCGAAGGCAAGAAAGTCCTTGTCCGTGTCGATTTCAACGTCCCTCACAAGGGAGCTGATATTTCCGATGACAATCGTATTGTCGGCGCTATTCCGACCATCGCTGAATTGGTCAAGAAGGGTGCCAAAGTCGTTTTGATGTCTCACCTTGGCAAGGTCGCCTGGAAGAAGCTCAAGAAGGGCGAAGCTACCATGGAAGATATCGAAAAGCAGATGAAGAAGAACGATCTTTCCATCGTTCTCAATCCTTTGAAGGAACATCTCTCTGCTGCTTTAGGTCATGATGTCAAGGTCACTTTCTGCCCTGCAACTCATGGCGAAGAACTCAAGAACGCCATCGATGCTCTTGCTTCCGGTGATGTCCTTTTGGTTCAGAATACCCGTTATGAAGCCGGCGAAGAGAAGAATGATCCCGCTTTGGCAAATGAATGGGCATCTTATGTCGATGCTTTCGTCATGGATGCTTTCGGCTCTGCTCACAGGGCTCACGCCTCCACATATGGCGTTCCTGCCGCTTTGAAAGAAGCCGGCAAGGAAACAGCAGTCGGTTTCTTGATGGAAAAGGAAATCAAGGGACTTGGCCGCTGCGTCGAACCGAGAGATGATCAGCGTCCTTACATCGCCATCTTAGGCGGTGCCAAGGTCTCCTCCAAGATTGAAGTCATTGACTCCTTGCTCAAGAAGTGTGACCTCATCCTCATCGGCGGCGGTATGGGCTATACCTTCAAGAAGGCTGTCTTCCATATCGATGTTGCCAATTCTCTCTGCGAAGACGATCAGCTTGAATATGCAAGAAAGTGCTTTGAAACAGGCAAGATCAAGCTTTCTCTTGATACTGTCTGCGCCAAGGGCTATGATTTCGAAAATCCTGAGAAGAAAGTTGAAGATATCAAATATATCGACAACAACGAAACTAACTTCCCTGCCGGATATGAAGGCATCGATGTCGGTCCTTTGACAAGAAAGTTCTATGCTGAAGAGATTGCCAAGGCCAAGACCATTTTCTGGAACGGTCCTATGGGCGTCTTTGAAAACGAAGACTTCCAGGCCGGTACAAAGGCTGTCTGTGAAGCCTGCGCCGAAGCAACTGCAAATGGTGCTTTCACTGTTATCGGCGGCGGCGATTCTGCCGCAGCTGCCAAGAAGTTCGGCTATGCTGATAAGTTCAGCCACGTCTCTACCGGTGGCGGAGCTTCTCTTGAACTCATCCAGTTCGATGGCCATCTCCCTGGAATCGATGTTATTGAGGACAAGTAAATTATGATGAGAAAAAAGTTTTTGATGGGCAACTGGAAGATGAACCACACCATCCAGGAAGCCAATGCTTTCTGTGAAGATGTCAAAAACGCTGGCCTTGTCAAAATTGCAAGAAGCAAAGGCGTCATGATCGGTGTCGCTCCTTCCTATCTTGCCTTACAGTCCGTCCGCAAACATGCCCATAGCCTTATTGTCGCATCTCAGGATGCACACTATATGGATCATGGTGCCTATACTTCCTCTGTTTCCATTCCGATGCTTAAGGAAATCGGAATTGATTGGTCTATCATCGGCCACTCTGAAAAGAGAACCTATGAAGGTGAGACTTCCTTCACCTGCAACAGAAAGATCAAGGCTCTTGTCGCAAACAAGTTCCATGTCATCTATTGCGTCGGCGAAACAGCCAAGGAATATGATGAAAAGATCACCAAGGATGTCATCCGTGAACAGATCGTCACCGGTTTGGCCGGTCTCGCCAAGGAAGACATGCCTTATATCGTCATCGCTTATGAACCTGTCTGGTCTATCGGAACCGGCAAGAATGCTTCTGTCGAAATCGCAGAAGACATCTGCGCCTACATCCGTGGCCTCATCAATGAGCTCTTCGGCAAGATCGCTGCTCAGAAGGTTCAGATCCTTTACGGCGGAAGCGTCAAGCCCGAAAATGTTCACGCTTATTTAGGCGCTGAAGATGTCGATGGCGCTCTTGTCGGCGGTGCTTCTCTTAAATCTGAGTCCTTCAAGGCTCTCTTAGAGAACATTTAATCGTTCTGTCTATAAGACCTCGGCTTCGGCTGAGGCCTTTTTTCGTTACAGAACGATATTTCTTTTGTTTTTCCATTGAAAACGATACAATGTTCTAGATATGAAAGGAGGGCAGTATATGGAAACATTCACTCCCGAAAAAGTTCAGAAAAAAACTGTTGAAGGTTCTTCTTCCACCAGTCTTAATTTATCGAAAGTCTTCTTATGGATGGTCTTGGCGCTTGGAATCACAGGCGTTGTCGCTTTCTTCCTTCCTGATTTATTGATTCTGATGGCAAATCAATTCAATTGGTCTGAAGATGTCTTAGGAAAAGTCTATTTAGGATTGACGATCGCATCTGCTATTCTGATGTTTCCTAGCGTCATCTTCCTCAGTCTGAAGGCGTGGAGACCAAAAACCATCTGGATGTCTATCAGCTTTATCGCATTCTCTGTCTTCATGGGTGTGTTGGTTTCTTCTGCCTTCATGGTGGTCCTTGCCAATAGCACAAGCTCTGCTGATTTCATCAACACGGTCGGCATCAGTTTCTTCATTACGGCAGGTGCATTCTTATTGATGGCGTTGTTTGGCTTCATCACAAAGAAAACGCTGAGCATCCTAGTTCCCTTCATCATGTCATTGTCTGTCGGTGTCATCATCATATCCTTGGTCAACTTCTTCCTCCAGTCTGCGATGGTCTATTGGATTACGGACTTTGTCATCTTCGGCATCATCCTCGTCATTACCGCGATTGACATCAATCGTGTCAAAAAAATTGCAGAGATGGGCGGATTTTCTTCCGATACCAATCTTGCCATCTATTGTGCCTATACCTTATATGTCGATTTCATCAATATCTTCCTCCGCGTTCTCTACTATGTCATGGTTTCCAAAAGCAGAAAAGATAAAAACTGAACTTCATGGCCTGTCTAGCGACAGGCCTTTTTAGTTCGCAGACAAAAAAGGCAAATTGAAATGCTGAAAAACAACAGCGAAAATATGGAGAGAATTCAACCTTTTTTGTACACACAAGTCCGGGTGTTTCAAAAAAGTGAAAAAACCTTTGACATGAAACTTTTCATGCCGTATAATTTCTTAGTCTGTGTTGCGGGAGTGTCCCGTTCTTTTTATGGGGAGAACAGGAAACGCCCGGAATTGCGGACAAGAATATAGGTACTTTATCAAAAGAAATCCGGGAGGAAACAAATGCCTACTATTAATCAGTTAGTCAGAAAAGAGAGACAGAACCCTGTTTACAAATCCAAGGCTCCGGCTCTCGGCAAGAGATTCGATTCTCTTAACAAGAAGGAAAAAGCTATTCCTTCTCCTCAGAAGAAGGGTGTCTGCACCCGTGTTGGTACGATGACTCCGAAGAAGCCGAACTCTGCTGCTCGTAAGTACGCCAGAGTCAGACTTTCCAACGGTTATGAAGTCACCGCTTATATCGGCGGTGAAGGTCACAACCTTCAGGAGCATAAGGTGGTTTTGATCCGTGGTGGCCGTGTCCGCGACTTACCTGGTGTCAGATACCACATCGTTAGAGGCGCCATGGAATGCTTCGGCGTCGAGAACCGTAAACAGGGAAGATCCTTATACGGAACAAAGAAAGATGGAAGCATCCAGAAGAAGTAAGGAGTAAACAACCATGCCTAGAAAAAACGGTTCTGTACAGAAAAGAGATGTTTTACCCGATCCGATCTATAACTCTAAGTTAGTTACCAGATTGATCAACCGCATTATGTTAGACGGTAAGAAAGGCACCGCTCAGGAAATCCTCTATGGTGCTTTCACAAAAGTTGAAGCCAAGACTGGAAAGCCTGCCCTCAAGGTCTTCGAAATCGCTTTAGGCAACATCATGCCTGAAGTCGAACTCAAGGCAAGAAGAGTTGGTGCTTCCAACCTTCAGGTTCCTGTCGAAGTAGCTCCTGACAGAAAGGTCACCCTCGGTCTCCGTTGGTTGGTTACCTTCGCTCGTCTCAGAAACGAAAAGACAATGACTGATAAGCTTGCCGGCGAAATCATCGATGCTGCCAATGGTACCGGTGGAGCTGTCAAACGTAAAGAAGATATGCATAAGACCGCTCAGGCCAACCAGGCTTATGCTCATTATCGTTGGTAATTCGATCCTATAAGTTTCGAAATCAATAATAAAAGGAGAAAACTAGCCTATGGCAATGGATAACGATCAGGCGATGGTAGCTATCTATGAAGCTGTCCCGCTTGAAAAAGTCAGAAATATCGGTATTATGGCTCACATTGATGCCGGTAAGACTACAACTAGTGAGCGTATCCTCTTCTACACAGGAAAAACCCATAAGATCGGCGAAACCCATGATGGTGCATCCGCTATGGACTTCAATGAACAGGAACAGAAGCGTGGTATCACCATTTACTCCGCTGCTACAACCTGTATCTGGAAGGATATCCGTATCAACTTGATTGATACTCCTGGCCACGTCGACTTCACCGCTGAAGTCGAAAGATCTCTCCGTGTTCTCGACGGCGCTGTCTGCGTCCTCGACGGAAAGAACGGTGTCGAACCTCAGACTGAAACTGTCTGGAGACAGGCAGATAAGTATGATGTCCCTCGTATCGTCTTCGTCAACAAACTCGATGCTACTGGTGCTGACTATGAAATGTCTGTCGCTTCCATCAAGGAAAGAGTCGGCGCAAACGGTGTTGCTATTGCATACCCTGTCGGCTTGGAAGGAAGACTTTTAGGCCTTATCGACTTAGTCGAAATGAAGGCTTGGTTATGGGATGTCGATCCTAAGAAGTCTGAAAAGATGCAGCCTAACATCGTCTCTCTTGACGAAGTTCCGACTGAATACAGCCATGATGTCGAACAGGCTCATGTCTATCATCAGATCCTTATTGAAGCTCTTGCCAACTTCGATGATGCTATCATGGAAAAGGTTCTCATGGAAGAACAGCCCACAGTCGAAGAAATCAAGAACGCCATCCGTAAGGAAACAATCGCTCGTCAGATCTTCCCGACCATCCCTGGTTCCGCTTATAAGAACAAGGGTGTTCAGTATCTTCTCGATGCTGTTGAAGCATATTTGCCTTCTCCGCTCGATGTTCCGGCACCTGTCGGACATGACAACGACGGAAATGATGTTCAGTTAAGCCCGGATCCGAAGGGACCCTTCGTCGCTTTGGCTTTCAAGCTTACAACTGACCAGTTTGGTACACTCTGCTTCTTCCGTATCTATTCCGGTTCTGTCAAATCCGGTTCCTACGTCTTCAATGTTCGTAAGGGAACCAAGGAAAGAGTCTCCAGATTGGAACTTGTCAATGCCGACTCCCATGAAAATATCACAGAAGCCAAGGCCGGTGAAATCGCCGCTGCCGTCGGTTTCTCTTCCACAAGAACAGGTGATACTTTAGTCGGTGAAAACGATCCTCGTATCTCTTTGGAAGCTATCAAGTTCGCTGAACCTGTTATTTCCGAAGCTATCGAGCCTCTCAAGAAGGGCGACCAGGATAAGATGGCTGCTACCTTGATCAAGTTCACAGAAGAAGATCCTACTTTCCATTATTATACCGATCAGGAAACTGGTCAGGGCATCATCGCCGGTGTCGGCGAATTGCAGCTCGATGTCAACGTCACCCGTTTGAAAAATGACTTCGGCATTGCTTGCAAAGTCGGTGCTCCTCAGGTCGCATATCGTGAAACCATCAAAGGCGAAGCCGATTGCGAAGGTAAGTACATCAAGCAGTCTGGTGGTCATGGTCAGTATGGTCATGTCATCTTCCATATGGAACCCAACCCTGGAAAGGGTATTGAAGTCACTGAAGCCATCACCGGCGGTGCAATTCCTAAGGAATTCATCAAGCCTTCTATCGATGGTTTGAAGGATGCCTTCAACAAGGGTATGGTCGCTGGCTATCCTGTCATCGATGTCAAGGCTACCTTGATCGATGGTTCTTACCATGATGTCGACTCTTCTGAAATGGCTTATAAGCTCGCCTCTGATCTGGCTCTTAAAGTCGCTGCTCAGAAGTGCAAACCTGTCATCCTTGAACCGATCGTCAGAGCTGACATCACAACTCCTATCGACTATGTCGGTACAGTTATGGGCGACGTCTCTTCCAGACGTGGTTCTGTCGAAGGCATGGTCCAGAAGGCCAATGCTCAGGTCATCACTGCTAAGATCCCGTTGGCCAACATGTTCGGCTACATCTCTGATCTTCGTTCTATGACACAGGGCCGTGGTATCTACTCCATGGAGTTTGATCACTATCAGGAAGTCCCTCGCTCTGTTCAGGAAGAAATTATCAAGAATCGTGGTTAATACGCTTCCTAATTCTTGAAAATCAACATAGAAAAGTGTATATTCATAACGAATCTATTTTTGGAGGAAAATAATTATGGCAAAACAGAAGTTTGACCGTTCTAAACCGAACGTTAACATCGGAACCATCGGTCACGTCGACCACGGCAAGACTACATTGACTGCCGCTATCACCCACGTCTTAGCTGAAAAGGGCTTATCTCAGGCTCTCAACTATGACCAGATTGATGCTGCTCCGGAAGAGAAGGCTCGTGGTGTCACCATTAACGCCGCTCACGTCGAATACGATACTGCTAAGAGACACTATACTCACGTTGACTGCCCTGGCCATGCTGACTACATCAAGAACATGATCACTGGTGCTGCTCAGATGGATGGTGCTATCCTTGTTGTCGCTGCCACCGATGGTGTCATGCCTCAGACAAGAGAGCACGTCTTACTTGCTCGTCAGGTCGGTGTTCCTTATATCGTTGTCTTCCTTAACAAGTGCGATATGGTCGACGATCCTGAATTAGTCGACTTAGTCGAAATGGAAGTCCGTGAACTTCTCAACGAATACGGATTCCCTGGAGATGAACTCCCTGTCGTCAGAGGTTCTGCTTTACAGGCTCTCAATGGTGACAAGGCTGCTGAAGAGCACATCATGGAACTCATGGATGCCTGCGATTCTTACATCCCTGATCCTGTCCGTGATAACGATAAGCCGTTCCTCATGGCTGTCGAAGATGTTATGACCATCACTGGCCGTGGTACCGTCGCAACCGGTAGAGTTGAACGTGGTATGTTAAAGCCGAACGATGAAGTCGAAATCGTTGGTATCATGGATACAAGAAAGTGCGTTTGCACCTCTCTTGAAATGTTCCGTAAGATCCTCGACTTCGCTGAAGCCGGCGACAACATCGGTGCCCTTTTAAGAGGTGTCGACAGAGATCAGATCGTCAGAGGTCAGGTCCTCTGCAAACCTGGCAGCGTCACTCCTCACAAGAAGTTCAAGGGTCAGGTCTACGTCTTGAAGAAAGAAGAAGGTGGCCGTCACACTGGTTTCACCAACAACTACAGACCTCAGTTCTACTTCAGAACAACTGACGTCACTGGAACTGTCACTCTTCCTGCTGATGTTCAGATGGTCATGCCTGGTGATAACGTTGAGCTCACTGTCGAACTCATCCACCCCATCGCTCTTGAAAACCAGACCAAGTTCTCCATCCGTGAAGGTGGTCACACCGTCGGTGCCGGAACTGTTTCCGAAATTCTTGCTTAATCTTTGATTAAACTGAAACGCTCATCCTTCGTGGGTGGGCGTTTTTTGTGCTTAAAAAAACGCCATGTTTATCATATAATAATTAAATCGGAGGTGCGCCATGAAGAAACAAGAACGGGATAATTATATCTTTGCGAAAAAATCACTGCTTTTGCAGCTGTTTTTATTCTATTATTCGGATGTTCCCTACGATGCTCTTGTTTTGCGCTCCTTTGGTTTCAGCTTCGATCCGACCTGTAATTTCAAAGCGATTGTCAAAAGTCATAAAGGCCATATTCATAAATATGTAACTCATATCTTTTTGTCGATGTCCGGTGTCAATTTCGAGAAGATGGATGTGATGGGTGATGTCAATATCATCCGTGTGAAGAATATCACTTCTGTCGACGAGTTCTATGAACCGGAAGCTTCGTTGAACGTTTATTTCGATGGTGCAAAATTCTATGCTAACGGTTATCTGGAAGGGAAAAAAATCGATTATCGTTTCTCCCCAAAAAAGAAGAGTGTAACGGATGATCTTCTTTTCCACTTAGGAAATGATAAAAAGCTTTCGGGCATCAATTCTTCTGCGGACTGTTTTGTCCTCTGGCTGATGAAATTATACACATCGAAATTGAATGTTGATCTGATTATGGGGGCAGGCATCAATGCGGATTATGGCGCTAAGGATTGGTCTTCTTTGATCGATTGCCTGAACAATGATTTCTATCAAGGAGATTATAAATTCGCTGATGAAATCGAACATTATGTCGGTAAAGAGTTATTCACCTCTTCCATGGTTTTGAAGACATCCGGTTTTGATTCTTACAAGTCTCTTAACCGTGAGCTGTATGAGTTCCCGGCTGCCAAGAGCTTCGATGATCCTGATTCGACTTTATATCACTGTGTCGATTACATCGAGAAACATGCTCATACGACAGTCATCACTTATAATTACGATACAAATCTCGAATATCTTCTGAAGAAGAGAGGAATCCGTTACACGACAGTCTACGATGATAACTCCTTTGTCGATAAAGAGGCTGGAGTTGATATTTATCATGTCCACGGTCTTCTTCCCTATGACAAATACAACGAGAAAAAATTTACGGATTCGTTGATTTTCAATGAATCCGAATACTACTATTTATACAATAATCCGTATTCTTGGAACATTGCAAAGCAGCTTCATGATTTCAAGTTCAATGTTTGTATCTTCATTGGCATTTCCTTAACGGATCCGGATATGAAGAGACTTCTCGAACTGGCTCAGAACTATCTGAAGTTCAACTTTATCTTCTTAAAGAAAGAGAAGGATTTCTCAGAGACGGTCTATCGAGATCTGACTTCTTATTTCTTCACATTCGATCTGATTGTCATCTGGATTGACGAATATTCTCAAATCGCGGATTACCTGGAGAATCTATAAAATGAAAATAAAAAACAATTCATCTTTTTCACAAGGAGAAGTGTGTGGTACAGGAAGAAAATTTGCTTCCTATGTTTTGGACTTTCTGACATCAGTCATTCTGATGGTTTTAGTCTTCACAATCAGTGAATCTATTATGAATAGCACTGCTATGATGAAAGGATATCGAAGCGATATCATGACTTCCTATTCATCTTTGATTGCGATGATCGAAGAAAGCGGCATTTCAGAAGCTGATGAAAAAGAGAATCTTCTCGCTTCTTCTGTCCTGCAGCAGAATTATATGAAGGGGGCTGTCCTTCATTCTTTGAAAGTGAACAATGTCGATGGCATCAGCGAAGACACTTATAAAGATGTCAAAGAAGTTGATGCCACTAACGATTATGCCTTTTCTTATTTTGTTTCTTTCAAATCCTCTCATCTTTCTGATTATGAAGAGGAAGGGAAAAACACTGTCGGCAGTAAATACTATTATGATGAATTGGTCAAATATGCTTCTGCTGAGTATTTCAGTCTGGATGAGAATCAATATCCGCTGATTGCAGTTGATTCTGCTAAAGCAATCGACAATTATTTCCGTGATTCTTCTTATAGCATCGGAAGCAAAGCCTATTCTGAGATTTCATCCTCTTACTCTCTTCTGATCAGTGCCGGCATCAAAGACCTTCAGAACAATTACAAACCCTATAAACTGCTTTTTGAAGGCTACCAGCTCAATTTGAAGAAGCTTTATAAGGTTCGTTATCTTGAACTCTTCCTCTGCTATCTTTTCACCTTATCCATTATTTATATGTTATTCCCTCTCTTATTCAGAAACGGTCAGACTTTATCAATGAAGATTCTTAAAATCGGTGCGACAGACAAGAAAGGAAATGACATCGCCTGGTATCAGCTTTTTATCAAGTATGCAGTCAATGTGTTTGAATATTTCCTGATTATCTCTGTCGTCGCCCTTCTTTTCTATGGGACCGATGCACTTGATCTTATCGGTTCTTCGATATTCTGGAATATCTCCTATCTTTCTTTAGGTGCATTTTCGTTTATCTTTATGGCCTGTTCTCTTCTTCTGACATTCTGTTTGAGAAAAACAAGGCAGTCTATCTCCGAATATCTCTCTTTTATGGTCGTTCGTGATACGGATGTCATGAAAGTGGAAGAAGTAATTGATACAGAGGATGAATATGGAAGAAAGTAAGAGCGAGACAGTCATTGAGCTTGACTATCCTGCTGTTCGTTTGGGACGCAATTTCGCGGGGCGATTTTTTGATCTTTTCATGTTTGTCGTTTTCGGTTTTGTTCTCATGGTTCCCTCACTTTTCATCATCCAAGGAAACAAAACCTACAATTCCTGGATTGACAGACAATATCAGATTCAGTTGGATTCTCAGCTTTATCAGAAGAACAAAGAGGGAAAGATCGTCAATCTGGTCTCTTATTATAACGAGGTGGATGATCTCACCTTCAATGAAAAATCAGAAAAGATGAATGATGCTCTTGTCTTCTTCTTTGAAGACTTTGTTGATGAGGAACTCAATCACACCGGAAATAAGATCCTTCTCGATTACAAAGCGGAATGCAAAGATAAGCAGGAGAATAAACTCTTTGACGAAGAGGGAAAAAGAGTCATCCTCTCTTCTGACTATGATAGTCTTTATTATTCTACCTACTCTTCTCTTATCAAAGACAAGGCGTTAGGCTATCTTAATCTGAAAGATGATTTCCTTTCTTTGAAAAAGAAGACTAGTCTGACCTATTTGATTACGATTCCGATGATGTTTGTTCTCTCTTACACCATACTTTACTATATTGTTCCTTTATGTCTCTCTCGCGGAAAGCAGACGCTTGGAATGAAGATCACCAAGACTGCGCTTCTTTCTGTCGATGGTTTTTCCGTAAAACCGTTGCGATTTACATTGAAATTCTTATTCAAACTGTTCATCGTTCTGATTGGATCTTTTGCTGCTTTGTTCATTCCGCTTGCTGTATCGATTACGATGATTGTCGTACTTAAAACGCATCAATCGCTCAGTGAATACGTCAGCAATACCTATCTTATTTCCATCGAAGACCAAAGTGTCTATAAGGATTTAATCGAGTATCGCATCGCTCATAAGGAGGTAGATTTCGAAAAATACCTGAAAAAAGGCAAAGAAAGTGACAAATAGGTTTAGATGTTTTGAATAATGTGCTCAGATTTAGTATAATTTAATTATATTTCACAGGAGAACTTTTCTATGGAAATCAGACTGGTCGGTCTTACAAAGAAGTTTCCAGGAGATGCTAAAAAGGGCATACCGGATACTGTTGCAGTCGATGATTTGAATATCACCATCAAGGACGGAGAATTAATCGGTCTTCTTGGACCTAGCGGATGCGGTAAATCCACAACGTTATATATGTTATCCGGCCTGAAGGAACCAACATCAGGTGAAATCTGGTTCGATGATGAGGATGTTACACATCTCGCCCCGGAAAAGAGAGGAATCGGTTTGGTCTTCCAAAACTACGCTCTTTATCCTCACATGACGGTTTATAAGAACGTCGCTTTCCCTCTTACCAACCTCAAGGTCGAAGAGAACAAGAAAGATTTTGATATTGAAAGAGATAGAACTATTCTTTCTATTTTGGAAAAGAAAGAAGAAGTTTTCCATCTGATTACATCCAGCGCCGTTGATGGCATTGTCAATAAAAACAGAGCAATCTTTGTTCTGACAAATGCTTATGAAGTATCTAAGAGCGTTGCCGCTTCTGTTTTCAGTTATGTCGGCACACAGGAAGATCTTGTCGATGATAATGTCAATAAGGCGAAGGAAATGCTTGAAGCAGACCTTGAGAAGAGACTTGCTGCCTATCAGGCTAAGAACATCACAGTCAATGATAAGAACGAACTTCTCTTTGATGGTGAGCCGAAGCTTGTCACAAGAAAGTTATCCAAGGATGAAATCGATGCTCTTGTCCGCTCTGCAGCAAGACTTGTTCAGATTGAAGATTATCTCCAGAGAAAACCGAGTGAATTATCAGGCGGTCAGCAGCAGCGTGTCGCTATCGCCCGTGCTTTAGTAAAACGCCCGAAAGTTCTTCTTCTCGATGAACCTCTTTCTAACCTCGATGCCCGTCTTAGAATTCAGACTCGTGAAGAGATCAGAAGAATTCAGCAGGAGACCGGTATCACTACCGTCTTTGTCACACACGATCAGGAAGAGGCTATGTCCATCTGCGATGATATTGTCGTTATGAAGAACGGCAAAGAGATGCAGAAAGATCATCCTCAGGAAGTCTATCGCGATCCGAAGAATCTCTTCGTCGCCAAGTTCTTAGGAACTCCTCCGATCAACGTTTTTAAAGCAAATATCAGCAATAACCAGATCTTTATCGGAAACGAAAAGATCTTGGACAGCAAAGTCGATGTCCATGACGGAGAATGCTATGTCGGCATCAGACCGGAAGGCTTCCTCCTTTATGGCGAAGCAAAAGAAGAGGACAAGGTCCTCACTTTGACCTGCAACGAAGTCCAGACAATGGGTAGAGATTTATCCCTTATCTGCTCTTCGCCTTGGCTTGTCGGAGATAAGATCAAAATCATCGTCGACTCTGACCTTGATGTCAAAGTCGGTGAGATCAAGTTTGCCCTTCGTTACAACAAGGTCTTTGTTTTCGATGGAAAGACAGAAGAGAGAATCTATCTGACTCAGGAAGAGGTCGAAGCTAACGAAAGAGAAAAGCAGGAAAGACTTGCTGAGATAGAAGAGGTCAGAGCAAAAGAAGAAGCTCTCGCCTATAATGATGAGGAAGATAAAAAGTAATTCTTATGGAAAACAAGAATAACTGGAAAGCCTGGCTGTATCTCTCGCCGGCTTTGATCCTCATGTCATTATTTACGTTCTTCCCTCTCATCAATACTTTTGTCGTCTCTTTTATGACGAGTTATAAAGATTATTCTCGTGGAAAATGGACAGGATTCACTTTTAGTAACTATGGTGTCGTCTTAGGCTTTGTCGAAAGAAACAAAGGCTCTGGTGTTTTTGACAAGACATTCTTCAGTTGGAACAGTCCTTCCGCGTTGACTAACACTTTGCTGATCACAATCGTCACTGTTCCTCTTTCTGTCATCATCGCCCTTCTGATTGCAATTTGCCTTAACAATATCAAGCCGCTGAAGAAGTTCTTCCAGACCATCTTCTTTATGCCTTATGTCACAAACGTCATCGCTGTCGGTATGGTCTTTGCGGTCATGTTCCAAAGAGGCGGTGTCATCAACTCTATCTTCAACATTACCAAAGACTGGATCGGTGATAAGAACTCGACATGGGGAAGCTGTATGTTTGTCCTATGTCTATACATCATCTGGAACGCTCTTCCTTATAAGATTCTTATCTTCATGTCAGGTCTGCAAGGCATCGATAAGCAATATTACGAAGCGGCAAGAATCGATTCTGCGCCGAGATGGAAAATCGAAACGAAAATCACTTTACCTTTATTGTCTCCTCAGATTTTATATATCACCGTTACTTCCTTTATTGGCGCATTCAAGGAATACAATTCTGTCATCGGTTTGCTGAATCGTAACTATTCTAGTTCAGCCAACGTTCCGGATATGTATACCGTTGTCTATTATATTTATGATAAATTAGGAAAGGCCGATCAAACCCAGTATGCATCAGCAGCTGCCGTTATTTTGTTCATCCTGATTATGATTATCACCTTCGTTCAGATGAAGGTCAGCGAGAAAAAGGTGGTATATTGATATGAATCAGCCTAGTATTATCACGACGAAGCTCAATATCGTCACTGCCGGCAGCAATGTCAGCGTTAGCGAACAGGAAAAGGTCGGGAAGATCCTTCATATTGTCGGCCTGGTCTTCACTTATGCTTTCTTGATCGTAGCTGCCTTTATTGCTTTGTTGCCTTTCTACTATATGATCATCGGTTCCTTCATGCAGGAACAGGATTTGATTTCTGGTAAGCTATGGCCGGAAACAGGCTCTTTCTTCCAGAATATTGCGGATAACTATTCTGAAACCCTTAATCGCTTCTCTTATTCGAGATATGTCGGAAACACCCTTATTGTAGCTGTTACTACAACATTGCTTATGATGATTGTCACGATTTTTTCTGCTTTTGCTTTCGCAAGACTGAAATTCAGAGGAAGAGATCTGTTGTTTACCATCTTCCTTGCAACGATGATGATTCCTGGTGAAATGATGGTTCTTACGAATTATCAGACAATGTCCAACCTGGATTTGATTTCTCAGAAACAGACCAGAATGGAAGCGTTCTTCGTTATGATTGTTCCGTTCATTTCTTCTGTTTTCTACATTTATTTGCTCCGTCAGAACTTCAAACAGATTCCGAATGAGTTATATCTTGCTGCCAAGGTTGACGGAAAATCGGATTGGGAATACTTATGGAAGGTCATGGTTCCTCTTGCTTCTCCGACATTGATTACAATTTCCATTCTTTCCATCATTGGTTCATGGAACGCTTATGTCTGGCCTCAGATTGCTGTTTCTGCCGCAAGAACCTCCGAAGATTACTGGTTGATTTCTGTTGCTCTTAGAGGTACGGAAAAGCTAATGCTCGAAGATCCGATGGGCAATATGATAACGCAATTCTCTTGGCAGATGGTCGCTTCCGTTCTTACTGTCGTGCCGTTACTTATCTTATTTATCATTTTCCGCAAATATATCATGCGTGGTACCGGACGTGCCGGTATCAAAGGCTGATATACGGAATGGTAATATACGACAATTAACTTTATAAAGGGGGAAAACAAAAATGAAGTTAATGAAGAAGAAATCGTTAGGTATTCTTGCTCTTACATCTTTAATGCTTGTTGGCTGCGGCGAAAAGACATCTGACAAGGTCACTGAAGATAAGACCACAATCGCTCCTGATAAACAGGTCGAAGTCACATGGTGGAACAACTATCAGACACCGGATGCAAGCAAGACCGAAGAAGAAAACAGAAAGAATAAGAACTATTACGAATACTACTATGCTCAGGATTTGATTGCTGAGTTTGAAGCTGTCCATCCGAATATCAAAATCGATTCTCAGTATAAGGGAAATTATACTAAAATCGCAACTTCCATTAAGGATGGTATGGCTACCGGAAACTTCCCGACCATCGCTTCTACCTATCAGGACAACGTTGCCACCTATGTCGACAATGAAATCTCCTATGATATGACTGCTTTTGCTGCCGAATTAGAGAAAGATACTGACTTCAACCAGAACTACCTTTCCATCGAAAAAGGTTGCTTCAATGGTAAATATTATTCCTTACCATATTCCAAGTCTGGTGAAACATTAGCTATCAACCAGAGTGTCTTCGATTTGGAAGGCGCTGGCAAGGCTGGTGAAGATACAACCAAGAAAGTTACAGACAAGGAAGGAAAAGAGTCTACTGTTGCTGTTTATACAGCTCCTGTGGCCAAAGACACTAAGACAAAATACAATGTTCCTGAAAACTTCTATGAAATGATCGAAGTCGCCAGAAAGATGAAAGCTGACTTCCCTGATTTATTCAAGAATCAGAGAGATGCAAAGGGCTATTTCACCGCTGTTCCTTTCTGCTGGGATTCTTCTGAAAACATGTTCATTTCTCTCCTTAAGAACGCTGGTATTGCCTATACCAATGGCAATGGTGCTGATGCAGTTGCCAAGAACACTTGGTTCAGCGATGAAGCCAAAGCTTTGATGATGCAGATTAAGAAGTGGAACAATGAAGGTTTGATTGCTACACAGAACCAGCTTCCTATCACTGATGAGAAAAACCAATATCATGAATATTCTTCCAACATGGTCACTAAGGGAACCATCTTCATGGCTGTTTCTTCTACTGCCGGCGCTTCCTACTTTGCAACAAATGGCGGCTTCAAGGCTTCTCTTAACCATGCTATGAACTGGAAGGAAGGAACTAAGGCAAAGGATGCCAAAGTTATTTCCCAGGGTCCTTCTCTTACCTTCTTCAGAAACAAGGACAATGATGTCAATAAGGCCGCTTTCGAATTCTACAAGTTCTTGACCAATACTGAGAACTCCGCTAAGTTAGCTGTCACCAAGGCTTACTTCCCGCTCAGAGAAACCTCCTATAAGACTGAAACAGTCAAGGCTCTTACTGATGCTGCCGGAACAACAGATGCAAAGGCCGCATACAAAGCCAAGTACAATGACTACACTGGTCAGGCTTTGAAGTTAAATGAAACCTATACATCTGAAAACGCCTACTTCATGTCTGATGTTTTCGTTGGCTCCGCTGAAACAAGAACAGCAGTCGGAAAGTTGGTTAAGGATGTCTTCGATGCCAAACTGGAAGAGACTGATACTGACGTCAAGCTCAAGGCTGTCGTTGACAAGGCTTTCGACGATGCCAAGAAAGCTCTTCTCGCATAAGTTATGAAAAGACATTGTATCTATTGCAAAAAGACCATCGAAGAAAATGAAGAGGTTTGTCCCTTCTGCGGAAAGAACCAGAACAGCAGTAAGATGACTGTAAAAGATGTTCATGAGCTACATCAGAACGCTCATAACAATATTACAGTCAATACTGACAAAAAGAATTCTGGATTGGTCTTTCTTGTGACTGGTGCAATACTTCTTATCGTCGGAGCTTTGTTCTTGTTCCTCTCCTTTAAGTTCAATAGTCTTAGAGAAAGAGAATTCAGACCTGCTTCAATCGAGTTTGTCGTCTGTTGTGTCTGCTTATCCATTTCTTTGTTTGAACTTGTCTTTGGAACGATTAAACTTGTTGGTTCCTTATCGAACATCAAGTTCTATAAGTCCGTGATTCAGGAAACCAAACTGAAGAAATAATCTAGATGCTATGCCCATTTGTCTTCTGACAGACAGATGGGCTTTTTATGACTTTATTTGATTAAGAAAATGAGTTCTATCATGATATAATTATATGCATGCTTAATAATAATAATATTTTAGATTCTTCAACGTATAAAACAGCCAAAAAAGGCAGACGGTTGGTAGTGATGCTGATCGATTATTTTTTGGTTCTGTTGGTATCTTTTTCTCTATTTGCGTTAGTCATTCAGCCAATATTCAATCAGCTTCCGTCTACCAAAGAGGTAGAAAAACAATATAAAGAAAAACAGGATCTTGTTTTGGATGAGATTGTTTCGACTCATCTGCAGAAGAAAAATTCAAAAGAGAATCTTGTCTCTGTTTCTTCGGAAAGCAAGAACTATATTGTGAAATTGCTGAAGTTTTCGACAACGAAATATTCAGATATCGATTATTATGAACTGAAGCAGGGAAAGAAGGAGTATGTTGAGATTAAAACAGAAGAACTTCTATCTTATCAAGATAAAGATGGTTTCTATCAAAATGACGATATTCTTTACTATTATCTTAATTTCAGAAACAAGAATAAAGCTGATTATGTTTCTGAAATAGACACGTATTCTTTAATAGACGTCAATACCAAACTTCTAAAACTTGATAATGAAAATAAGTCTTTGGTTTCTTCTGATTTTGATATGAATGCTGATGTCTTTTATTTAAGCAAAGAGAACACGAAAATCTTATTGGATTATGTAAACTACAATACAGAAAGCGGAAAAGAACTGTATCAGAAACTTTCCTATCTGTATCGTTCTGTTATCATCAACGCCATATCGGAAGTGGAAAAGAATTATACTCCTTACATCAATAAGATGAATGAGTTCAACACTGTCTATCATAAATATTCTTCTATGCTAGGCTGGATGTTGGTACTAGCATACGTCATTGCATTTTTGATCTGTTATGTTCCTTTCCAGCTCATCTTCAGACATGGCAGAACAATCGGATTTCGATTCTTCTCCTTAGCCATGTCCAGAACAGATCAGATGGAACTTCGCGCCTGGAATGTGATTGTGAAAGATCTTGTCACATTCATCATGACATTCAGTTCTATCTTCTTTATGCCGGTCTTATTAGGAAAGATTGATTTGCTTTCCTGCTATCTGTTTGGACCTGTTACGCTGTTCCAGATGATTCTCTTCTCGTTTTTGATGATTGTCGTGTCTATCGTGTTTTTCTTTATCAGCAAGAGCAATCAGACATTGAGCGATTTTGCTTCTCAGACAATCACAGTTGATGTAAGAGAAAAAAAAGAAGATTTCATGATCGAGCAGGACAAGAAAGAAAACAGTTATGGAAAATAATGAGAACATCATAGAAGTCGAATACAGCAGAGCAAAGAATCATAAGAGATGGTTCGCTTTCTTCATCGATATTTTCATTGCCTTTATTTTAGGCTTGTTTTTATCTGCGTCAGTCGGAGCTGTTACAAATGTGGTCCCTGCCTATAAGAATGTTGTAGCAGAAAGAGATGAGATTGAAAATTCAACTTCTATTTATTCAAATGGCAAAGCCATCATTCTGGTGATGGACGCAAGCAAAGACCCAGTCACGGATAAGAAAACAACTTTGAACAATGCGATCGAGGAATTCTATGAAGATAAACGTTTCTTTACTGATGATAGCTACTATAACGCTTATCAGGACAGAAAGAAAAACGAGAAAGCAAGCGATGGAGAATCCTTGTTCAGATTCGATGAAAGCAAGGGGACTTATGTCGAGTCTGATTATTCCGATGAGGATTATTATAAGTTCTATTATTCTGAAATCGAACACTATCTCATCGCCTATATGTCGCTTAATACAAGATATACCGAATTGACCAATATCATCGTCAGGATATCGGTTGTCGAATTGATTATCTGTATGTCTATTGGATATTCGATTTCTTTCCTTATTGTTCCTTTGATTCTTAAAAGAGGAAGACGAACAATCGGTATGTATATGTTTAAGATTTCACTCATCAGTGTAGATGCTTTGAATGTGACAGGCTGGACCTTGTTTGCTAGAGACATGCTCCTTTTTTTTGTCGGATTCTGGCTCTCTGTTTTCACCTGTTTTATTCCATGGGCTGTATCAGTCACAATGATGCATTTTTCCAAGCGAGGACAGGACTTTTTCGACTACGTTTCCAACACTTATGTCATCGATAGTTCGAAAAGGGATGTTTATCTCAATTATTCCGAGTATTTATCTCGTACCGGCAGTGTAAAAGATGCTAGTATTGAGAACAATAATTTCAAGATTTCTTCGTGATTATTGGACTTTTCGCCTTTTTAAGTTGATAAGGTTATCGCTAAGCCTTATAATTTTAGAGGATGGTTATACATATTATAAATACGTAAAAATATAACTACCCAATGTTTGATCGGTACGGATTCCGAGAAAGGTGAAATTATGGAAATCAAACTGAAGCATTTGACGAAAGCATTCCCCGGAGACGCAAAGAAAAATCGACCTGAGACCATCGCTGTTTCGGATCTCAACATCGATATTCATGACGGCGAGCTTCTAGGATTGTTAGGCCCATCAGGATGCGGCAAATCGACAACTCTGTATATGATTGCCGGCTTGAAGCAACCGACTGATGGTGAAATCTGGTTCGGAGATGAGGAAGTCACTCATCTCGCCCCCGAAAAGAGAGGAATTGGTTTGGTCTTCCAAAACTACGCGTTGTATCCTCATCTCAGCGTTTATGATAACGTTGCCTTCCCGTTGACCAATATGAAGACGGTCGCTCCTGCAAAGGAAACTGTTCTCATGAACTGCGATGTTGAGACTGAACTTCTCAAGAATCATGCTGATGAGATTATCAACATTATCAAGAGCTCTGTCTATCACAACAAAATTTCTAAGGAACTTGCTATCCAGGCCTTGGTCGATCACTTCCGCATTGTCACTTCTATGGCAAAGAAGCTCTTTGGCTTGAAACTCCATTGCTCTGAGAATCCACAGACAATCATCGATGCCACAATCGAGAAACTTGCTGCTTTGAGAGAAAAGCAGGTTCAGAAGAACAATGCCAAGCACATCCTTATCAACGACAAGTATGAGCTTATCGATGAACAAGGCAATGTCCTCGTCTTCAAGAGAAAGATCACAAAGGATGAAATCGATGCCCTTGTTCAGGAAGCTGCCAGACTCGTTCAGATCTCTCAGTATCTTGAAAGAAAACCGAGCGAACTCTCCGGCGGTCAGCAGCAGCGTGTCGCTATCGCCCGTGCTTTGGTCAAGAAACCTAGAGTTCTCCTTCTCGATGAACCGTTAAGTAACCTTGATGCCCGTCTTAGAATTCAGACTCGTGAAGAGATCAGAAGAATTCAGCAGGAAACAGGCATCACCACAATCTTCGTCACACACGACCAGGATGAAGCTATGTCCATCTGCGATGATATCGTTGTCATGAAAGATGGCATCGAAATGCAGAAAGATCATCCTCAGACTATGTATGACAATCCGAAAAATTTATTTGTTGCCAAGTTCTTAGGCGTTCCTCCCATCAACGTCTTCGAAGGAAGAATTGAGAACCATAAGGTCTTCTTAGGCGATGAATGCGTTTTAGAGAGCGATAAGCTTGATCAGGATAAGAAGATCTATATCGCTATCCGTCCAGAAGGATTCGTTCCTGTCTGCGATGACTATAAGCTTACCATTGATGTCAATCAGATCATCACACAGGGAAGAGACAAATCCCTTATCGCTATGCATGATAAGTTCTTAGGTGAACAGATCAAAGTCATCATTGATAGCGACATTCCAGTTTCTGTCGGTAAAGTTTCACTTTCTATCCGTAAGAATAAGATCTTCTTGTTCGACTATGAAAGTGAAGAAAGAATCTACTTCTAATGGAAAGCAAGAATAACTGGAAAGCTTGGCTTTATTTAGCCCCTGTCATCATTCTGATGGCGGTCTTCACCTTTTATCCAATCGTCAACACAATCGGTATCTCCTTCTTGAAGAACTATGATACCTTGACTGGTACCCACGACGGCTTCACCTTCGACAACTATCTTGAAATCCTTCACCTGAAGCCGACATTCGAACAGGGCACCATGAAGTTATATGAAGATGAGTTCATTAAAGTTGCCTTGCCTAACACCTTGCTCATCACCTTCGTCACTGTTCCTCTTTCTATCATCATCGCTCTTGCCATCGCTATCGCCCTCAACTCCATCAAGAGACTTCAGAAGATCTTCCAGACCATCTTCTTCATGCCTTATGTCACCAACGCTATCGCTATCGGTATGGTCTTCTCTGTCATTTTCGACCAGAACGGTGTCTTCAACTATATATTCCATACGAATATCAACTGGCTGTACGCAGGAAGCTCTGGCTCCGCTCCGAACTATTGGGCTGCCTTCTTCGCCTTATGTGTCTACATCGTCTGGCACTCCCTGCCTTATAAGATTCTGATCTTCTTAGGTGGACTTCAGAACATCGACGGACAGTACTACGATGCTGCCAAGGTCGATGGTTCTTCCAAATGGAAGATGGTCAGAAAAGTCACAATCCCGCTTCTTTCCCCTCAGATTCTCTACGTTATGATCACCTCCTTCATCGGCGGATTCAAGGAATACACCTCCGTCGTCGCTTTATTCGGCGCTGAAGGCGGATCCTTCTTAGAGTCCACTGGTCCTTCCAGCATGAAGACTGTTGCCTTCTACATCTACGACTACATGAAGAACACTAGCGGTCTTCAGATTGCAGCAGCAGGCGCTGTTATCTTGCTCATCATCATTCTCATCTTTACGGTCATTCAGAAAGAAGTTGCTAAGAGAAAGGTACATTACTGATGAAAAAAGATAATTATTCAGAAAGCAATGCATTCATCCGTAAATTGAATAGTGGTCGCCCTCTTTCTCACGGCTGTTATTCAGAATCCGATGGATTAGTCAAAAAAGCAGTCGCTGGCGATCCTGTCAAAGCCAGAGAAGATTTAGATGAGGAGTATGTCCCTACAGTCGAAGACATGCCTCAGAAAGACATCGATGTCATTAAAGAAGAGATTCAGGCTAAGAAAGCCTTGAAGGCTGAAGAAACAATCGAGCCTGAAAAAGCTGAAAGAAAGCTTGGCACATCCAATGACGATCTTGATGCCATCAAAGAAGAAATCAAAGCCCTGAAGGCCAGAAAGGCCGCTGAGGCTAAGAAAGAAAAAGAAGAAATCAAGCCGACAGAAGAACCGAAAGCAAAAAAGATCGTGGTCAACGATAACTCCGTTGATGCCATCAAGCTTTCTACAGAAACCCGTCAGCTTCGCCTTGTCATCAAGAGTGAAGGACAGTCGACTAAGGCCAAAGAGAGAGCGACAAAGACTGCTCATGTCTTCGGTATGATCTTCACTTATGCCTTCTTGGTTCTCACTGCCATCTTATTCCTCTTCCCATTCTACTGGATGATCATCACATCCTTCAAGAGCGGTGCTGAAATCAAAGGATTCCTTCAGGGATATGAAGGAAAACAGACCTTCTGGCCTGTTCAGTTCACGAACAACTATGCCGGATTGACCAAGAAGTTCAACTTCGGCATGTATGTCGGAAATACCCTTGTCATCGGTTTGTTCTCGACAATCGGTACAATCATCACCTGTATTCTCTCTGCCTTCGCCTTTGCAAGACTTAACTTCAAGGGCAAAGACCTGATGTTCACCCTTCTGCTTGCTACAATGATGATTCCTGGTGAAATGATGGTCGTTACAAACTACATCTCCATCTCCAACTTCGGATGGACAGACGGAAGCAGAACGGGTGCCTACTTGGCTATGATCATTCCGTTCATGGTCTCTGTCTTCTATATCTACTTATTGAGACAGAACTTCATGCAGATTCCGAATGAACTCTATCTCGCTGCCAAAGTCGACGGAAAAACAGACTGGCAGTACTTATGGAAGGTCATGGTCCCTCTTGCAATGCCCTCCCTTGTCACAATCTTCATCCTTAAGCTTATGGGTTCCTGGAACTCTTATATCTGGCCGAACTTGGTTGCTGGCGGACACGATGAATTCAAACTTGTCTCTAACGGTTTGAGAGATTCCTTCCAGACTGGAACCGACTTCAATGAATACGGAAAACAGATGGCTGCTACCGTCTGTGTCACACTTCCTCTTCTTCTTCTCTTCGTTTGCTTCCGCAAATATATCATGCGCGGTGTATCTCGTGCTGGTATCAAAGGTTAATTTAAAAGGAGAAACATATAAATTATGAAAAAAGGTGCAATTAGTCTTGTCGGGTCGATGCTCATGCTCCTTGGCGGAGTCAGCGGCTGCGGCGGATCGACAACAAGTGAAAAGGATATCGTCTTCTGGCATTGTATCGGCCACGATAAGATGAGAAACTTCACACGTATCGTCGACAAATTCAATGAAGAACATGCTAAGACCGATGGTTATCGTATCGTTCCTGAAAAGTTAGCAGGTGCCTATGATGATCTTCACGATGCCGTCAAGACCAAGCTTCAGGCCGGTTCTGTCCCTTCCATCACCATGGGTTATCCGGACTCTTTCGCTGAATACATCGGCTCCAAGGGCGAGAAAAACTCTCAGATTCTTAAGTTAGACAACTTCATCACTGAAGACAAATCTTTCAACAAGGATGAATTCGTTCCTGGTTATTACAATGAAGGTACCGGTTATCAGTATTCTGGAACATGGTCCATGCCTTTATACAAGTCCACAGAGGCTATGTATGTCAACAAGCAGATGTTTGAAGGAACAACATTCTATAAGACTCACAAAGATGAGACCTATGGAAACTATGGTGCCAAGATTGGCGATCCTGCCACATGGGACTGGGATACTCTTGTCTATGTCGCAAAAGAATGCCAGAAGGAACTTGGAAGCAAACCGGATTTCCATGCTCTCGGCTACGATTCTGATGCTAACCTCTTCATCTCTCAGATGGCTATGAGAAATATCCCTTACACCACTGCTGAAGGAACAGGAAGCCAGCACTTCTTATTCTGCGATAACAATGGTGAGCCGAATGCTGATTTAGTCAAATTCGCCGCTGAAGTCCTTGATTTCACTGAAACCGGAGCATTGGTTACACAGGGTTCCTATGGTTCCTTCGCTTCTGACTTGTTCCTCACCAAGAAAGCTATGATCACAATCGGTTCCACAGGCGGTTCTTCTTATAACGATCCTCACGGAAGCACTGAAGCCAACTTCGACTGCAGCCTTTATCCTGTTCCTAGCTTCGGTGGCAAGTCTAATGCCAAGTACATCATGCAGGGACCTTCCTTATGCTTCTTCAACACAAAGAATGAAAAGAAGGAAAAGGTCGCATGGGAATTCTATTCCAAGTTTGTTTCTGATGCTGAACTCAACGCCGCTTTAGCACTTGAAAACTCTTATGATCCTGTCAAGGTTTCTTCCTATAACACCGACATCTACAAAGAATTCACCGGTATGGGCAAGACTAGCGAAGGCGATGATGATGTCACAAAGCAACTTCAGTTCCGTATTCCTAACCTCACTGCTACAATAAAGGATGACTACATCACTTCCTCTGTCTTCAATGGCTCTGCCAAGGCAAGAAGCGAAATCGGTGCTATCCTTAAGTATGCAAAGACTCAGGATACCAAGTTGAATTCTTCTCAGAAAGTTACACTTGCTATCAAGAAGATCTTTGTCAACTGCGTCAACTACATCCGTGGTACTGGTAAGTAAACCAAAACTGAGGAAAATAAATAATGAAAGCAAAATATTTAATTACTGTTCTTCCTCTTCTTCTCCTTTCTACTGCCTGTGGCGAAAACAAAACCTCTGAAACAATCACAGAAGTCGATTATACCGGCCAGACTCATCTCAAACTTGATGCTGATTTGTTCGCTAAAGTTATGAAGAATAAGAGCAACGGTACTTTCGATGGCGAGAACTATTGTGATTTCAATGTCGATGGCGTTGAAAAAATGCTGACAGAAAGCGATTACCCTACTGACTGCCAAAGCAAGGTTTTCACCAACTATGTCGATGGCGATACCACAAGCTTTACCACTTATAATGGGTTCTACAACGTCAAGGTCCGTTACCTTGCCGTTGATACTCCGGAATCCACTTCTGAAATTGAAGAGTGGGGCAAATCCGCTTCCAAATTCAATAAGAGCAAACTGAGCGTTGCCAAACATGTCATCGTTCAGTCTGCTGGCTGTGCAAGAACAGGCAAGGCCGCTGTCGCTGACTTAGACGGCTATCAGAGATCCTTGGCTTATGTCTGGTATTCCGATGTCGAAAATCCGACACAGAACGATTTCAGAAACCTTAACCTTGAACTCGTTCAGGAAGGCTATTCCATCTTCTCTGGTTCCAGAGAAGATATGGTCGAATTCGAAACTGTTGATGGTGTTGCTGTTGTCAAAGATGATTCCTTCTACAGTGCATTTGTCGCAGCCAACGATCAGGCCAAGGCTTTGAAAAAACACATCTACAGTGATGAAAAAGATCCTAACTATTATTATGGTGCTCCGAAGAAACTTGGCTTGGATGCATTATACGATACTACTCTTTATGATTTAGAGGCTGATTTCAAGGGAAAGAAAGTCAAATATTCCACCTATTGCGATGAATTTACCAGATGGACTTTCGAAGGTGTCGTTTCCAGAAAAGCCGGTAACGCTTTCTACATCCAGGATACAATCGACGGCAAGACCTATGGTCTTTATGTCTTCACATTCCGTACCTATCCCCCTGTTCAGGTTGGAAATCGTATTCGCGTTTCTGGTATTCTTTCCTACTATGGTGGTATTTATGAGCTTTCTGGTGTTTCTTATTCTATGTTCGATCATCAGGAAGGCGACATCGAATATGTCAAGGATGATAAGGGCAATAAGATTGTCGAAGATGTCCAGCCGATTCCTGCAACTGTCAAAGAAATCAAGCAGGGAAAATATCAGAGCGTTCTTGTCGAAGTCAAAGATGAAGCTTCTGATAATAACCTTTACTTCGGAAATACTCTCAGCGAATATAATGGAGAAATCACTTCCTTCGCATCTGGCGGAAGCGAGGAAATCAACGGCTTCAATTCCACACATCCATTCTACAATACCAACAATGATATGACTCTCTTTGGAAAGTGGGGAAGCAAGATGGAAAACGTCAGTGATTTCAGCACTCTTACTGGCAATGATGATTACCTCCGTGTCAAGATTCCGGATTCTGTCCGTATCATGGATGAAGAGGATAAGACTGTTGTTTCCTATAGATACTTCACGGGTACTGCTGATATCAAAGGCAATGATGCTCCGCATTATTACATCCAGAAAGATCCTGAAACAGTCTATAAGCTTACCAATGGTCTCATGACTGAGGATCAGCTCACTGAAGAACAGAAGAAGAACCTCATCAAAGAATCTTACAAACCTAAGAAGGTCAAGAATCCTATCGGTATTGCTCAGCAATACATTTCTACTTCCGGCAATGCAACTTACAGCTTGAACATCTGCAGCAATGCTGATTTTGGTGCAAAGCTTTCTAAAGTCGGAGACTAGTTGTATGGAAGAAAGAACAGACGAACAAAGAAAAGAGTCTCAGCGTCTCCATAAGGAATCTCAGGAGCAGTATGACAAACAGCAAAACGCTCTTTGCTTCCTTGTCATCGGTGGTATTCTTTTAGTCATTGGTATTATCTTCATCTTCCTTGCCAATCGTCGTAAAAACAATGTTATGGTCGGTATTGACGTTCACTCTCTTGCCTTCTACATCATGCTTATCGGTCTGGTCTTAGGTGGAGCTGGCGTTATCTATGGTGGCATCAAGTTCATCGTTGCTTATCGCAAGCAGAAGCAGATCATTAAGCAGATCAATCAGTTAAAGTGATTTTCAAGAAAGGATATATAAGAATCATGAAAAAGAATTTTGGTTTAGCCCTCCTTGCTCTTCTCTCTGTCGGCATGGTCGCTTGCGGCGGAAACACTGATAAGACTTCTAACGACAGTCAGACTGTTGCTCCTACCATTGATGAAAAGCTTAAAATTTCCGTCACTGGAAATCTCACTGTCGGTGAAACTGTCACTTTTGTTGCAAAATATGATGGTTCCCCTATTGCTCCTCAGACCGATGTCAAATACACAGCTGATGCAGCAGCTATGGATATCACAGGAAACAAGGCTGTCTTAAAGCTTGCCGGTGAACAGACTGTCAAAGCCACTTATGTCACTTCCACTGGTGCAACTGCCTACAATGAATTCAAATTCACTGTCGAAGAAGCAGTTAAACCCACTCCTATTGCTGAAGTAAAGAAACTTGCAGTGGAAGGCAAATACACTCCTGTTCTTGTCCGCGGCGTTGTTCAGGCAACTAGCGGTACTTCTGCTTTCATTGCAGATAATACCGATGGCATCTATATGTATAACTGGTACTTTGCCAATACTGACACCGCCAGTGTTAAAAATTACTCTTGGGTTGTCGGCATGTCTGTTGAAGTCTATGCCTATGTCACTGAATACTACGGAGCCGCTCAGCTTTGCGGAAGCTACAAAGAAGGCTCTGGCTATCATGATTTAGAAGGCAAATATGCTATCAAGCTCGATAATCCTGTTGAAGCCATTGCTCCTCAGAAGATCACTGAAGAAGATTTAAAGACCTTTACCACCAAGGGCAATGCCGGCCGTATGTATACCTTTGATGCCGAATATGTTTCTGGCAAGATTACCGCTTCTGCTACTGTTAAAGAATATGTCAAATTCAAGGTCGGTTCCACACAGATCGAGATGATGACCGATGGAAGCAGCAAGAAGGTTTTCGATAAGAAGCTTAAAGAATTGGCAGCTGACTTTACTGCTCTTGGTCTTAAGGCCGGCGATAAGGTCACAATCACTGCTCCTTACAGCCAGTATTTCAAAGGCGAGACTCATGATTTCTGCTGGTATTCCAGTGGTGTCACTGTCGTCAAGAAGTAATCTGATTATCTAAGCAGTCAAATAATTCGATGAATCCCTCACAGAATCTGTGAGGGATTCATATTTTTGATAAGTCGGCTTTATCCCAATAAGTGATGATTTTACTTGACTATTGAGGGTAAAAATAGAATAATTATAGAGCGACTATTAATTCTTGGAGCAGTACTCAAGTGGTGAAGAGGAGTCCCTGCTAAGGACTTAGTACGGGTAACCGTAGCAAGAGTTCAAATCTCTTCTGCTCCGCCATTGAAAATTACACGGAGAAATCCGTGTTTTTTCTTTGAAAAAAGATGGGTGTTATCTGTGCGGTGAACATGGAGAGGATTGGCCTCGCTTAAGAATCCAACCCTTTTCTATAGGCGTGTCTTACTTCTTTATATTTGTATTTCTCAGTTGGAAAATTATGAAACGAACTTATATTTATTTTTGAGAATGTTTCATTAATCAATAACTATAGCAGTTTATATTTGATATGGTGCTTTTAATAGAAAATGACTGATTAAAAATATTGAATTTTCACCAAACCAACGATTTTTTGTGGTATAATTTAATTAGAAAACGTTGCCGAACATTAAATTTGCATGCGATATTCTTTCTTGCTTTTTGTGCCATGCTGAAAGGAGAAACTATGTTTCAAATTGGTGATAAGGTCCTAGACAAGAACGGTAAGATTTTCTCAATCGATCACATTGAGGACAAAGACTTTGGTGCAGGTATGACTCCCTACTTCATTATGAAGCCCTGTTTTCCGTATGATTTCAATGCTGGCTATGTCAGCTTTGTCCCTGTTGATAAAGCAGAGTCTCTTTTAAGACCAGTCATGGCAGAAACAGAGGCGATGGATCTTATCGATTCTTTCAAAGACTTAGAAACCTATCCTGAAGTCAACCCCAGGGAAAGAAAGAACTTCTTCACCAAGATTGTCGCTAACGGCAACAGATATGAAATTTGCAGAGTCATCAAGTCGTTGATCGTTTATCGTCAGGAAAGACTTAAGGCCGGGAAACCATTTTCTGATTTTGACAGAAGACTACTGGAGACTTTGTCTGTTCTTTTAAAGAGCGAACTCTCTGTCTCTCTTCATATGCCTCTTTCTGATGTGTTTCCTTTTGTTTATCAAAGAACCGGATTTGCTCTCTGAGGCATCTATATAATAAAACGAAAAAAGACCTTCCTGTTGATGGAAAGGTCTTTTGGATTCTTAGACGCGTTCAGTTATCTTTTGTATAGGTTTCAACCAAGAAGGCAACGGTGGCTGCAATCTTCTTCTTATTCTCTTCAGGAAGATCTTTGATGGTATCGTTGATATCGATGAGATACTTATCGATCTGCATTGTCGAAATATAGGAGTGAATATCTTGTTCGACTCCGGAATCATCACCGCTTTGGTAATTGACTCTTGTTTTTCTTCCGACAAGGAAATCAAGCGAGACATCGAAAATATCCGCGAAACGAATCAGAGTCTGAATGTTAGGCTCGATTCTCCCAATTTCATAATCTGAGATGTTGTACTGCCTTAAATGCATTTTCTTTGCCAACTCTGCTTGGGTAAGACCGGCTTTGCGTCTAAGGAATCTTAGGTTATCCTTTAATTTCATATTCTAATCCTCTATTGACAATTTTAGTATTCTGTACGAATTGTGTCAACCTGTTTTTTACATTCATATAATAAAATTGATTTTTCAGGTTCTAAATTGCATTTACACAATAAAAATTATATCATTTTTCATATGTCAAGTATTAATGAAATCAATTGGTTCCCCGGTCACATGAGGAAAGCCATCAATAGAATTCAAGAAAAACTTAAACAATGTGACGGTGTAATCGAGATAGGAGATGCGCGTGCGCCATTTTCCTCTTTTCCTGATTATTTGGACAAATTGACCGAAGGAAAGGTGAAAGTTTTTGTCTTTTCTAAGGTTGATTTGGCTGATTCTAGCATTCTTCAAGGTCAGATGGACAAAATGAGAGAGAAAGGAATCGAACCTTTCTGTTATGATCTCAGAGATAAGAAAAGCGGAAAAGAACTTTTGTCATATTTGGCTTCTGTCAGAACGAGTCAGGATAACCGTTATCTGAAATTAGGCTTTCCGCTCCCGATAAAACGTTTTATTGTACTAGGTATTCCTAATGTCGGAAAGTCAACTTTTATTAATTCCTTAGCAGGGAAAAAGAAGGCGGCTGTTGAAAACAGACCAGGCAAAACAAGAGCGGAGCAATTGATTCATGTATCGGATAAGGTTTATATCTTTGATGCTCCAGGCATCCTTGAACCGAACTATGAGGACAAGACAGTCATCGCTAAGCTTGCCTTATTAGGTTCTGTCAAACAGGATATTCTTCCTTTGATTGCACTGAGCGATTTCCTGCTTGATTTTCTTAAGACACATTACATGGATAACCTCAAAGATAGATTTCCGGTCGATTATTCTTTAAGCGATGAAGAAGTGTTCTCTCAGATTGCAATAAAACGCAATCTCCTTCTTCCCGGCGGCTTTGCTGATAGTGAAAGAGCCCGTTATCTTCTTCTCTATGAATTCAGAAGCGGTGCTTTGGGAAGGATTTCATTGGATGAATAATTCTTTGTTTGAATTTGATAAGAAGCAGAGAAGGGACAATCATGTGACCATGATTGCCGGTTTTGATGAAGCTGGAAGAGGTCCTCTTGCCGGACCTGTCAGCTGTGCTGGCGTCGTTCTCCCTCCCGATTATGAAAACGACCTCATCAACGACAGCAAGAAGCTGACCGATAAGGAAAGAAGGATTCTCTTTGAAGAGATAAAGGAAAAAGCGATTGCTTATTCTGTCATACTTGTTCCTGTGAAGACGATCGATGAGATCAATATTCTCGAAGCTGACCGCCTTGGCATGGAGACATGTCTTACAGAGCTGTTGAAAAAGGTCGATGTCGAATATCTGATCACCGATTATATGAAGCTTCACACCACGCTTCCTACCTTGGCTATTGCTAAAGGAGATGCGACATCTATCTCTGTTGCTGCCGCTTCAATCCTTGCTAAAGTGACAAGAGATGACTATATGATCGAATTGGACAAGAAATATCCGGAATACCAGTTCAAGAAGAACAAGGGATATGGAACTAAGGCCCATCTGGAAGCTTTGAAGAAGAACGGATATATTGAAGGGATCCATCGTTTGACTTTTGAACCTGTCAAAAGCATGGTGAATCATATCGAACAATTGAAACTGTTCTGAATTTTTTTGTTTTTGCCTCCTTTGAACAAATATTTATTTGAAGGAGGCTTTTTTCATGCCGCTAAATGCAAGAGACGTATTGCTCACATTGTCTTATCTCAAAGCCGGAGACTGGAAAGAGATGTATAACAGCATCAAGAACAAAGAGAAACTTAGGGATGAGGATATCATCAAAGCGAAGAAGGAGACCAAAGCCGGATTTCTGTCTGTTGTTGATGATGATTATCCTACCTGTTTCAAACATCTCTATAATCCCCCTCTCCTTTTATATTATTACGGAAATCTGTCTTTGCTGAAATCGGATTGCCGTCTGACAGTCATCGGAACTAGAAACCCTACTCTGTATCAGAACAATACAGTTTACGATTTTGTCAAAGAGAGCGAAGGGGCGTTTGATAATAAACTTATCATCGTTTCAGGTATGGCCAAAGGGATCGATCAGGCTGGCATGAAGGCAGCGATGGATGTAGGCGCTCCTGTCATTTCAGTGATCGGATCTGGAATCGACAATCCATATCCAAAAGATAATGCTGGAATCTATGAGTATTGCAAAAGCGGAAAAGGGTTGATCATGTCCGAATATCCGAATACGGCAAAAGCGGCTCCTAACAATTTTGTCTTCCGCAATCGTCTTTTGGCTGCTCTTTCTGATATCACTTTTGTCGGCGGCGGGAAAAGATTCTCCGGATCGATGTCCACTGTCCGTCAGTCCATTGAGCTTAATAACGAAATTCTTGCTCTTCCTTGCAATACGACAGGGGATGATCTTACGAATGATCTGATCAAAGATGGGGCGACAAGCGTTCTGACGTCCAAAGATATCATCGATGCCCTGAAGCATAGGCTAGATCATAACCGCTAAAATATTCTTAGCTATGCTAAGAGAAAATTCTTGCTTGACAAAGCAGTGGTCCATCTCAATAATAGGTAAGATTTAAGAAGGTAAGTATTGAAAATGAAACTGATTATCGTTGAATCCCCGCACAAAAGTATCACTATCGGAAAGTTCTTAGGGTCCGATTATAAAGTCATGGCCTCTGTCGGCCATATCCGCGATTTGTCAAGCCACGGCAAGATGGGTCTTGGCGTTGATGTCGAACATGGTTTCAAACCGGATTATGAAATACCGAATGACAAGATGCCTGTCGTCAAAGAATTGAAGAAGGCACTTGCCAAATCGGATGAAGTCTATCTTGCAACCGACCCTGACCGCGAAGGAGAGGCTATCTCCTGGCATTTGGCGCAGGTCCTTGGTCTTGATGTCAGTCAGACAAAGAGACTGGAGTTCCATGAGATCACAAAAACGGCTCTTACGAAGGCTCTTTCTTCTCCTAGAACAATTGATATGCCACTTGTCGAATCACAGGAAACAAGGCGTATTATTGATCGTCTGATGGGTTTTAGACTCTCTACGCTGCTTCAGAAAAAGATCAAGTCGCAGTCTGCAGGACGTGTTCAGTCCGTTGTTCTGAAATACATCGTTGACAGAGAGAAAGAAATCAAAGATTTTGTCCCTGTCGAATACTGGACCATCCAGAGCGAATTTGTCAATGATGCCAAGGCAAAGATTGTCGCTGAGCTTACATCATATAAGGATAAGAGTATCGAAATCCATAGCGAAGAGGAAGCTTTGAAGATCGTTTCCGCTCTTCCTAAAAATTTCACTGTCAAGAATGTCAAATCGACGACAGTCAGAAAAGAACCGAAGCCTCCGTTTATCACTTCTACCCTTCAGCAGGAAGCGTTCTCCCGTTTCCACTTCTCGACGAAGAGAACTTCTACCATCGCCCAGAAGCTTTATGAAGGCGAAGAGATCAATGGTCAGACAACCGGTCTTATCACCTATATGAGAACAGACTCTGTCCGTCTCTCCGATGAGTTCATCGCTTCTGCAAAGCAGTATATCGAAACCAATTTCGGAAAAGAATATTTAGGCAAAGGCCATATTCAGAAGAGCAACAAGAATGTCCAGGATGCCCATGAAGCAATCCGCCCGACAGACTTGGCTTTGACTCCTGAAGTCGCCCGTCCTTATCTTTCCAATGAAGAATATCTCCTTTATTCTTTGATCTATCAGAGAGCAGTTGCATCTTTGATGTCTGCCAAGAAGGAATCGACAACGACTGTCATCCTTACCGGCAACGATTATGATTTCTCCGCCAGTGCCACCCTTCCTCTCTTTGACGGCTACACCAGAATCTATGGCGAGAACGAAGAGGAGAAGAAGACCAAGCTTCCTAAAGATGTCAAAATCGGTGATTCCTTTGAGAGCGAGAATGTCGAAAAGACACAGCATTTCACAAAGGCTCCTGCCCGTTACAACGAAGGAAAACTGGTCAAGCTGATGCAGGAAAACGGCATCGGTCGTCCTTCCACTTATTCTAAGATTGTATCGACATTGCTTGAAAGAGACTATGTCGAGACACAGAAAGGCGCCCTTGTTCCGACCGCACAGGGTATTCTCACCGCCGAAAAGCTGGAAGAATACTTCCCGAAGTATATGGATGCTTCCTATACTGCAGGCATGGAAGATGCGCTTGACAATATCGCAGACGGAAAGACAGACAGATTAGAGCTTCTCACTTCCTTCTGGAGTGAATTCCAGAAGTATTACGCTTCTGCAGAAGAGAAGATGGAAAAGATTCAGCCTAAGGTTGTTGAAGGAAGAGTCTGCCCTGAATGCGGAAGCCCGCTTGTCTACAGAAAAGGCAAGTACGGTGAATTCATCGGCTGCTCCAATTATCCTAAGTGCAAATACATCGACAAACAGAAAGAGGAAGCGGAAGTCATCACTTCTCATGTCTGTCCGAAATGCGGACATCAGCTCGTGAAAAGAAAGAGCAAACGCGGTGAGTTTGTCGGTTGTTCCAACTATCCTAAATGCGATTATATGGAAGACCTGAACGGCAATCCGCTTGTCAAGGAGAAGAAAGAGGTTGTCATCCCTGAGGATGCTCCTCTTTGCCCTAGATGCCATACTGGCCATCTGATTGAAAAGAAGAGCCGTTGGGGAAAGACATTCGTCGGCTGCTCCAATTATCCTAAGTGCCGTTATATCGTCGCTGACGGAAAAGAAGAGAAGAGTGCGAAAAAGTCTTCAAAGACTACTAAGAAATCTGCAAAATAAGGTATAGTATAGCTGATTGTGGGACATTGTCCTGCAGTCAGCTTTTTTGCTAGCGGAGGCTTTATGAACAAAACACAGTATGAAGAGATGAACGATCTTCTCCTTGTTGAAAAAGAGAATAAGATCTTAGAAGCAAAAAAATTATACAAAGAACAAAGAAAGCAGCATAAAGACGATAAAAAGGAATACAAAGAGAAGAAACGCGCTTATCACGAAGCGAAAAGAAAGCTCAAGAAAGAGTGCAAGGAAAAGAGAAGATATCTCAAAAGCGAGTATCGTTGTATCGACTATGAGAAAGAAGTCAGAATCCGTGAGAAGGATATGACAGAGGAACAGATACGCGCATTAAGAGAGGCGAATGGACTTCCTTTCTATCTCCGCTCCGAAGAGCTGTTCAATATGATCTCCCACATTGTCGGAGGAGGAGCGGGTGTCATCTTCCTCATCGTCGGCATCATCTGCTCTTGCATTTATAAGCCTGGGAATCTGACCTGTCTGTTATCGATGATCGTCTTTGGCATCACAATGATCACACTCTATGCGATTTCAGCTATCTATCACGGCCTTCATATCGGAAAAGGAAAGAGAGTGCTTCAGGTTCTTGATCACTGCACAATCTATGTCATGATCGCGGGCACATACACGCCTGCTGTCCTCTTAGGCCTTTCCTCTCTTGCACCTTGGCATTATGTGTTCTTATCCTGCATCTATGTTCTTTCTATACTCGGCGTTGTCTTAAACGCCACGATGATGAGAAAGAAGGCGGTTAAAGTCATTTCGATGATTCTCTATATCGCTGTCGGATGGGGAATCATCTTCTTCTATCCCGTTTTGCTTAAGAGCATCGGTATCGCCGGCATGTGGCTGATGATCGGAGGAGGCATTTCCTATACGGTCGGCTCCATCCTTTATGGAATCGGTTCTAAGAGACGTTACTTCCACTCTGTCTTCCATCTCTTTGTCAATATTGGTACGCTTCTTCAGTATTTAGGCATTCTTCTCTATGCGGTCATAGCATGAAAACAAAAAACAATCGCATTTCGAAGATAACGGATTCTGATTTTTCCGCTTTTCTTCTCTATCTCAAAGAGGAGCGGAATTATTCCGACAAGACGGTCTTAAGCTATGGGGAAGATGTCGCTTCTTTTCTTCTCCATCTTGAAGAAGAAAAGCTCAGCAAAGAAACAATCGATAAAAGCGATATTCGAAACTATCTCTTTCTTCTAAGAAAAGAGAAGTTAGAGAATACTTCGATCAGAAGGAAAATCGCAGCACTGCGTCATTTCTATACCTATCTTCAGAAAAAAGACATCGTGACAAAGAATCCGTTTCTCACTTTGTCCCTTCCGAAAAAGAGCAAAAAGCTTCCGGAGTTCTTCTCTCATGATGAGATCAATTCCTTTTTGAACGAGAATGCAAAAAGGACTGATTTCCTTTCAAAAAGAGATCAGGCCATTCTTGAACTTCTTTTTGCTTCCGGTCTAAGAGCGAGCGAATTGATCAATCTGAAATATTCACAGGTCGATATGAAAGCTATGACACTTCGGATACAGGGAAAAGGAAAGAAGGAGAGAATAACGCATTTCAATGAGGTGGCTAAAGATGCCCTGCTCTTATATACTTCTTCTCTTCGCATCATCCTATTAGGAAACAAAAAGGATGAAGGATACATTTTTCTTAACAAAAACGGAGAAAAACTGACGGAGCGTGGGTTAGAATATATTGTTGCCGATTGTGCCAGAAAATGTTCTTTCTCACTCCATGTCCATCCGCATATGTTCCGTCATTCCTTTGCGACGGAACTTGTCAATAACGGAGCGGACTTAAGGGTTGTTCAGGAACTTTTAGGACATGAATCGGTCTCGACGACAAGCATCTATACCGATGTCTCGTTAGAGGATTTGAAGAAGACTTATCAGGATTGTTTTCCTAAACTGAATACAGAGGAGAAAGAAAAATGAAAAAAGCAGTTGTATTTGATTTCAATGGAACGATGTTCTTCGATGAGGACAAACACGTTCTTTCCTGGCGCGCTTTTGCAAAAGAAATGTTCAATCGTGAGATAACTGATGAGGAGTTTCCCGCCCATATCCACGGGTTCAGCAATGACGAAATCCTTCCTTACTTGGCAGAGAGAAAATTCACGTTGCAGGAAGTTGAGGAATACGCGACAAAGAAGGAACTTGTCTATCAGAGAATCTGCGAAGAGGACAAAAAGAATCTGCATCTTGTATTTGGTCTTGAAAAGTTTCTTGATACGCTGAAAGCCAACAATATCAAAATAGCAATCTGCACTGCCAGCATGAAACCGAATGTCGATTGGTATTATCGGACATTCCCGCTTCCGAAGTGGTTCTCTTTTGATGACATCATCTATGACGATGGAACGCTGAAAAGAGGAAAACCAGATCCTGAAATATACCTTCGTGCTCTTTCTCACCTCCATGTGAAGGGAGAGGACAGCATCGTCTTTGAAGATTCCATCTCCGGTCTTCAGTCGGCTTATGCGGCGAAGGTTGATACCCTCATTGCCATCGAACCGGAAGGGACAAGAAAAGAAGTTGCATCCATGCCTGGTGTCAAAGCAGTGCTTCCTGATTTCACCAAAATACCCTCTTTTGTCTATCAGGAACTCGGTATCGAAGAAAAAGAGTAGATTTTACCATCAAAACGGCAAAAAAACTTTCTTATTTTTCCTTTGGGCTTTATACTAAATAAAGGACGGAAAAAAGAATGAATGTATTAACTGGCTTACTGAAGTATGAAACAATCGCCGAGAATTTCTCGAATGGATATTTTGTCGCAGATTATGTGATCTCTATTTTGTTTGTTTTGGCTATTTCCGGATTCATAGCTTTCTTGTCAAGAAGAATAGCTGTCTATATCGGATATGGTGCTTTGTGTTTCTTCTATATCCTTTTCCTCACGCTGAATCTTCCTATGATGGCTCTTTTCATGCTGATTGCAATCTTCACTGCAACGATCATCTGTACGACGATCAATGCAGGCGTTTTCAGAAAGTATGTGACGGCTCCGATGAAGTCACAGAGAACGACAAGCGAAGACAAGGGCGGATATGACAAGGAGAAGATGATCAACAATATCTGTTCTGCCGTCAAATGGCTCTCCGATAACAAAACAGGCGCACTTATCACGTTTGAAAGAAATACACCCATGGATGAATTTATGAAAAATGGTACGATGATCAACTGCCCGATCACACCGGAAATCATCGAAACCATCTTCTATGAAGGATCAAGACTTCATGATGGTGCCATCATCATCAGAAAGGATGTCATCATCTCTGCTGCTGTCTATTATCCTAGCTCCACCAAGGCAATCGTCGGCAAGTTCGGTGCAAGACACCGCGCTGCCTTAGGCATCTCCGAACTGACAGACAGCGTTACTGTCGTCGTCTCCGAAGAGACGGGAAGAATCTCTATCGCTCACGGCGGAATGATCGACAACGTGAAACTGATGGAGTTTGAGAAGATCTTCAGAGATCGCATCGCTTGATATATCAGGGCTTCCTGTAAAAAGGAAGCTTTTCTTTTTCGATAGCTAGGTAGAAATCGCTTTCCGTGATAGAATATTGTCAGTCTAATAAGGAGAAATTATCATGTCTACACCACACAATGAAGCAAAGCCGGGAGAAATCGCAAAAACAGTTTTGATGCCTGGCGATCCGTTAAGAGCAAAGTTCATTGCCGAACGCTATCTTGAAGATGTCAAGCAGGTCAATTCGGTCAGAAACATGCTCGCTTTTACCGGATATTACAAAGGCAAAAGAGTCACAATCATGGGTTCTGGCATGGGTATCCCCTCTATCGGAATCTATTCTTATGAACTTTATACGCATTATGATGTTGAACGTATCATCCGCATCGGATCTGCCGGTTCTACCACAAAGGATCTGAAACTTTTCGATTTGGTCATCGCTCAGGGAGCAAGCACCAACTCTTCCTGGTCTGAACAGTATCATTTAGGCGGAACCTATTCTGCCATCGCTTCCTATCCTGTCATGGAAGAAGCAATCAACGCCAGCAAGAAGTTCGGCTATCGTTTCAAGGTCGGACAGGTTCTCTCTTCTGATAACTTCTACGGAGAAGAATGGGAGCCTTGGGCAAATATGGGCATTCTCGCCTGTGAGATGGAAGCCTATGGCTTATACTGCGTTGCAGCTCAGCTTCACAAGGAAGCTCTTACGATTCTTACAATTTCCGATAGCTTGGTCGAACATGCTGAGACCACAGCGGAAGAGAGAGAAAAATCCTTCACAAACATGATGGATGTCGCCCTGGAGTGCATCAAGGAATAAAATGATCGCCTGGATTGTTCTCATCGTTCTTTTCATCATTATCCTCGTTTCGCTGTTCTTCCTCTTCTATGATAAGATTCAGTATCTTTACGAGAAGAAGAAACATCGAAAACGAATCTACAAGATTCTTCATTATTTCGCAGAGGAGGAAGACTGCTATCTTCTCAATGACGTAAAAGTCTTCCTTGCGAAAGATGATCCGGAACCGACATGTTTTGATCACCTTCTTTTTGCGGAAAAATACATCTATATCATTACGGATTTCATCGCTTTCGGCGGTGTGTACGGAAATGTGAAAGATGCTTCCCTTTTTCTGAAAAAGCCAAGCGGGAAGACCGTTCCTATTCCTAACCCGATCATCAGCGGAAAAGAGAGGGTGAGAAGAATCGAGGAGTTCATCAATTCAGCTCATGAGCACAAGCTCTTCATGTCGATGACAGTTTATAATCCATCCCTCATCGTTCCTAAAGGCATTCATATCAAAGACGGCGAAAGCAATTTCATCTCCGTCAAAGAATTAGAGGAGACATTGCGCTCTGCGGAAAAGGACAATGTCAAACCGATGAAGGACGAAAAGACCAAGAAGCTTGTCGAGCTCCTTCTTGAAAGGTCTAACGAAATCAAGCGAAGTGTTCAAAATAACAAGAAGAGGAAGAGATAAACTCTCTTTCCCTTCTTTTTTGTTTGATTTGATGCATTTTGTCATTAAAATATAGTTCGGAGGTGTGCTCTATGAAAGATAAAGATTTTAAATTGCGTGTAAATGAATTTCGTAAACGTGGATTGAACAAAAATCTTTTTACGAATATATTGTTCCTTCTTCTCCCCGCTTTTCTGATGATGTGCGTGTTTCTTGTCTCCTTCTATAGTTTTGTCATTTCTTTTTTTGCCATCTATTTCATTCTTCCGATGTTCTATACAGCAGAAAGAAAGATCTATTACAGCCTCACCGGAATCGGAAAGCCGGACTTTTCCTACAAGGACGGATACGCTGCCTTTTTCAAAGAGAGAAAGGGAGGCATTTTCGGTGTGATTTCCTCTCTTCTTCTCTCCTTCTCTCTTTTCCTTCTTTCCTACTTCATCTTCATGAATGTGTTTCCTAGCCTTTGTGGCGCTTATCCGGAAAGCATGGAAGTGTTCAAGAAGATTTCCCAAATGTATCAGGATCCCTATCAGAATGGAAACGAAATGTTTATCTATCTGAAAACCAACCTTTATGCGTTATCAAGACCGCTTAGCATCATGCTTAGCATCTGTCTTTTTCTTCCGATCTTTGTCGCTATCTTCTTCTCTGTTCCGACCAATTTATCTCATCATTACTTAGCAACGATCGTCCTTCCTGACATCGATAAGAATCTTTCGGCCTCACAGGCAAGAAGTCTTTCCAAGAACAGTTTCGGTCGTCCTATCAATATGGACCGTATTCAGTATAATTTCATCTATAACTGGCCTTATATGCTTGCTTTCATCCTTCTTTATGGAGGAAGCAGCTATCTGACAAGTCTTATTGAGACAACAAATTCCTCTCTTGTCCCCCTTATTGTGGTCATCACTCCGACTGTCTCTCTCTTCTATGGATTCATCTTTCAGTACTTCTGCATCTTCAACAATTATGCAATCGTTGAAACCCTTGCTCCCTCTCTTCATCACACGCTCCCCAATCCGATGAAGGCTTACATCGCTCAGGCGTTCAAGAATCCTAACTACATCCATGGAGAAGAAACGAGCGTCAGAGGTCCCTTCATCCTCGATGTGAAGAGATATGAAGAGTATAACGTCAATGAAAACAAGGAAGCGGAAAGAAGAGATCCGGACGAGAAATCCGTTTCCGGATTTGTCGTCGATTTCTCCGAAAAGAAAGAAGATGATGATAAATGAAATCATTAGGTATCGACATCGGTTCTACGACGATCAAAGCAATCGTCTTGGATGATGACAATAATGTTGTCTTTTCTCTTTATGAGAGACATTTTTCCCGTATTGCAGAAAAACTATCCGAGGTCTTGGAAAAACTGAAGAAAGGCCCGCTTCTTGGTGGTGAAGAGATTCCTTTGGCTTTTACAGGCAGCGCTGGAATGGGTATTGCAGATGGCTGCTCTTTTCCCTTTTATCAGGAGGTCTATGCCACAAGAGAGACGACAAAGCGCTTCTATCCTGAAATCGACGGCATCATCGAACTAGGCGGTGAGGATGCGAAGATATTGTTCCTCAACAATGGCGTAGAGGTCAGAATGAATGGGACATGCGCTGGTGGTACGGGTGCTTTCATCGATCAGATGGCAAATCTGCTCAATGTCAGAACGGAAGATGTCAATGAACTGGCAAAGAAGCATGAAAGAACCTATACAATCGCTTCTCGATGCGGTGTTTTTGCAAAAAGCGATATCCAGCCGCTTCTCAATCAGGGAGCGAGAAAAGAAGACATCGCAGAAAGCATCTTTTATGCTGTTGTCAATCAGACAATTGCTGGTCTTAGCCAAGGAAGAGAGATCAAAGGAAACGTTATGTATCTGGGCGGCCCTTTGACTTTCATGTCCGAATTAAGAGCGTGTTTTGATAAAGTCCTTTCTGTCAAAGGCGTGCTTCCTGAAAACTCCCTGTACTTTGTTGCAATGGGCGCTGCGCTTCTTGCAAAGAAAGACAAGGCTGTTTCTCTTTCATCTATCATGGATAAAGTATCGAAGTATCGAAACGATGAGAACTTCGCCTATCTTTCTCCGCTTTTTGCATCTAAGGAAGAATATGATGCTTTTGTGACCCGCCACAATAAGGATATTGTTCCTTCTTATCCTTTGGAAGAATATGAAGGCCCTTTGTATATCGGCGTCGATTCTGGATCGACGACTTTGAAAATGGTCGCAATCGACAAAAACGAGAATATCCGTTTCTCCGATTATGTTTCCAATCTTGGAGATCCGATTCTTCAGCTGAAGAAGATGCTTGAGAAATTCTATTCTCACATGAACAAAAATGCCTATGTCGCTGGCTCCTCTTCGACAGGATACGGAGAAGAATTGGTCAAGAATGCTTTTTCCTTCGATCATGGAATCGTTGAGACAATGGCTCATTTTGAAGCAGCAAAACACTTCCTTCCCGATGTGGAGTTTGTCATCGATATCGGTGGACAGGACATCAAATGCTTTAAGATCAGAAATGGTGTCATCGATGATATCTTCCTCAATGAAGCGTGTTCCTCAGGATGTGGATCATTCCTTCAGACTTTTGCTTCATCGTTAGGATATTCGGCCGCCGATTTTGCAAAAGAAGCCCTTTTTGCAAAAAGACCTGTCAATTTAGGTTCTCGCTGTACAGTCTTTATGAATTCCTCTGTCAAGCAGGCTCAGAAAGACGGTGCCACGGTCAATGATATCGCGGCCGGTCTTGCAATCTCTGTTGTCAAAAACGCACTTTATAAAGTCATACGCTGCGCCAGTAAGGATGACTTGGGTAAGAAGATTGTCGTTCAAGGCGGAACCTTCCTTAATGATGCTGTGCTCCGCTCTTTTGAACAAGAGCTTGATACAAATGTCATCAGAAGCAATATTGCAGGTCTGATGGGCGCATATGGCGCTGCCTTGGACAGCAAGAGCCTGAACCTTAATCATTCTTCCATGCTCAATCAGGAAGAGGTTTCTGCATTTGAGAGAAAAGTCACCAATTACATCTGTCAGATGTGCAACAACCACTGCCATCTCACCTTATCGAAGTTTGATAATGACAGAAGCTTCATCGGCGGAAACAGATGTGAAAGACCAATAACGAAAAAAGCAAGAGATACCTCTCTTGATCTTTATGATTATAAATATAAGCTGCTCCGTTCCTTCGATCATTCTCAGGATGAAAAACCTGCTTCTCTTGGCGAAATCGGAATTCCGATGGGGCTCAATTTCTATGAGCTTCTTCCTTTCTGGTCTACGTTCTTCACTTCATTAGGACTGAAGGTGGTTCTCTCCTCTCCTTCTTCCAATCACCTCTATCATATCGGACAGATGACGATTCCAAGCGATACGGTCTGTTATCCTGCTAAACTGATGCATGGACATGTGATGGACTTGCTTTCAAAAGGAGTCAAGACGATCTTCTATCCTTGCATGACATGGAACATCAAGGAAGAGAATACGGACAACCATTACAACTGTCCTGTCGTCGCTTATTATTCTGAGGTCATCTCTGCCAATGTCAAAGGGCTGAAAGATGAGGGTGTACGCTATCTTAAGCCTTACGTCAGTCTTTATGAGAAAAAGCACTTCGCAGAGAAGATGTACGAGAATCTTCATTCCTATTATCCTTCTTTGACAAAGAAGGAGGTCAAGAAGGCTTCCAAAGCTGCTTATTCAGCTTATGAAGCATACGAAAAAAATATCTTTGATAAAGGAATGGAGATCATCAGCAAAGCCAGGGAAGAGAAGAAGATCATACTTGTCCTTGCAGGAAGACCATATCATGTCGATCCCCTGATCAATCATGATATCGATAAACTGGTTCTGCAGTTCGGATGTGCTGTCATCAGCGAAGATGTCGTTTCAAAATTGTGCAAGAATCCAGAACCGAGTCATGTTCTCAATCAGTGGACCTATCACTCTAGAATGTATAAGGCTGCCGATTACGTCTCATCGACAGATGATATGCAGCTGATGCAGCTTGTCTCTTTCGGATGCGGTGTCGATGCTGTCACTTCCGATGAGGTGAGAGATATCTTAGAGAGACATGGAAAAATCTATACGCAGATCAAGATCGATGAGGTGACTAACCTCGGAACAGTCAAAATCCGTATCCGTTCTCTTCTGGAGGCTCTTAACAAGAGAAATGCCAAATGAAAAACGATAAATTGAAAAGAGATAAGACAGGACGCATCATCTTTACTAAAAAGATGAAAAAAGAATATACGCTGCTTTTTCCGATGATGGCTCCGATTCATTTTGCGATGCTTCAGAAAGTGTTCAATCACTATGGATATCATGCAGAGCTGCTTACTGATACCAGCCCTGAAATCGCACAGACCGGTCTGAAATATATTCAGAACGATATGTGTTATCCCGCAATTCTCAGCTGTGGGCAGATGATTCATGCGCTTCAGAGCGGAAAGTATGATCTTCATCATGTTGCCTTGATGATCACACAGACAGGCGGTGGATGCAGAGCATCCAACTATATCAAACTTCTGAGAAAAGGTCTTGAAAGAGCAGGGCTTGGTTTTGTTCCGACAATATCTGTCAATATGTCTGGACTCGAACCGAATCCTGGCATGAAGATCACCCTTCCTCTAATCAGGCGCGCTGTCGCTGCTGTCATATACGGAGACCTTCTCATGTGCCTGAAGAATCAGGTCGAACCTTATGAAGTTGATAAAGGCGAAGCGGAAAAACTGACAGACAGGTGGATTGTCTTCCTTTCAGAACAGATGCTTCATCGCGACGGATACAAGATGAAGGTCGTAAAAAGAAATCTTGCTGAAATCACAAAGGAGTTTTTTGCCATCAAAAAGGATGGCAAAAAGAGACTGAAGGTTGGCATTGTCGGCGAAATCTATGTCAAATACGCTGCTTTAGGCAATAACAACCTGGAGAAGTTTTTAAGAAGCGAGGATTGCGAAGTCAATCTTCCCGGCATGATGAACTTCATCTTGTTCAAAATCGACAATCGTATCATCGACTGTGACTTGTATGGCGGACATCGGCTTAAAAGACTCGCCTGCAAGATTCTCTTTGATTACTGTACGAAGATTCAGAACATGTTCAATGATGCTATCAAGAATAACTCCGATCTGGAAGTTCCTAGCACCTATCAGTATGTCAAAGATCTCACGCAAGGTGTCAATGGCATGGGAAACAGAATGGGAGAAGGCTGGCTTCTTACCGGCGAGATGCTTGAACTTGCAGATACAGGCTATGAGAACATCGTCTGTACACAGCCATTCGGCTGCCTTCCGAATCATATTTCCGGAAAGGGAATGATCAGAAAAGTCAGGGAGAAGATGCCCAATGCCAATATTGTCGCTGTCGATTATGATGCCGGTGCTCCGAAAGTCAATCAGGAGAATCGCATCAAGCTGATGCTTTCTATCGGTAAAGAGAAACTGGAAGAAGAATAACGAAAAAGCGCTGACTGCTTAGTAATGCACCCCTCTCACTGGACCAAGGAGCAATGTCAGGGGTGCACTACAGTCATAACAACTTTCAATGGCGGTTGTTTTTATCTTAGATTGGCTCTCAAAGTCACAAACCAAGGATTCAAAAAGCCACAAACTTAGTATTCTAAGTTCCACAAATATAGGGTTCTATTTGTCATAAACTTAGGATTTCATTATAATAACAATATGAAAAAAGCATATATACCTAGATTATTCGATAAGACTCTTGAATTTGCCCTTAAAACAAAAGGAGCCGTTTTGATAGTCGGACCAAAATGGTGTGGTAAATCAAGAACTGCAGAAAAATATGCAAAAACAAAAATCGAATTATTGCCAAGAGCAACAAGAGACCAATATATTTCCCTTGCAAAGAACGCAACAAAGGAGTTTTTGAATATCGGACCAAAACCGATCCTATATGATGAATGGCAGATCATCTCCTTTATCTGGGATGATATCAAATCCGAAATCGATAACAATGACGAATTCGGTCAATATATTCTGACAGGAAGCGTTACGGATAAGACATCATCTTCCGAACCAGAAGATGAAAAACATACCGGTACTGGAAGAATCATTAGAAAAAGAATGAGAACAATGTCTCTTTTCGAAAGCAATGAAAGCTCTGGAAAAGTATCATTGTCAAAACTGAAAGATCATATCTTTTCTCCCTGCATATCGGATAAAGACATCTATGATTATGCCTTCTATATCTGCCGTGGCGGTTGGCCATTATCGATTGGAGAAGAAAAACAGATTGCTTTACAACAGGCAAAAGACTTCTATGATGGCTTAGTCACAGAAGACATTTTCAGTATCAAAGATATTCCGCTCATAGCCAATGAGCAGAAAGCAAGACTGCTTCTTCGTTCCTATAGCCGTAATATCGCCTCTCAGTGCAGTAATGCGATGATTCTGAAAGACGTATCTCAGAACGGAACATTCGATAGTGATACCTTATCCAAATACCTTCTCGCCCTTCAGCGATTGTATGTTATTGAAGAGATGGAAGCCTGGAATACAAATCTGAGAAGCAAAAGTGCAATCAGAACGAAAGCAACACGTTACTTTGTCGATCCGTCTATCGCCACAGCAGCCTTAGGAATGACACCGGAAAATATTTTCTATGATATGCATACATTCGGTCTATTATTCGAGTCTTTGGTCATTCGAGATTTAAGAATCTATGCTGACAGTATAGGAGCCAAAGTCTATCATTATCGTGATTCATCAGATCGTGAAGCAGATGCAGTCATTCAATTCAGGGATGGGCATTGGGCTCTTGTCGAAGTGAAGCTCGGAGATGAGAAAGACATCTCTGCTGCCGCCACAAAATTACTGAAGCTATCAGAAGACATCATTCAGGAAAACGAGAAACCCGCTTTCCTGATGATCATCACGAAAGACAAGTTCGCATATCAAAGAGAAGACGGCGTTTATGTTGTTCCTTTAGCAACATTAAGAGACTGAACCAAGGATTCAAAAAGCCACAAACTTAGGACTCTAAGCTCCACAAATATAGGATTCTTTTCTCCACAAGTTTAGGATTCAACTTAAAAAATCCCGATAACTATGGGATTTTTTAAAAATTGATGAAAGAGGAGGAAAATAATTTATCACAAAATCTTGTAAGCCTTGATGGGCAGTCTTCACATTTTCTTATATTCTGACATTGGAAAAGTGTAATTTTCAGTAATCAAAAGTTATGGAAAAGTGTGATTTTCATTCAGTAAAAACTATGGAAAAGTGTTATCTGATCGAAGACGATGACAATCTATCCGTATTGCCAATAGAGATAAAATCAGGAAGAGATTATTCTCCTTATCGGGCTCTTCCTAAAATCATCAGCAATCAGAATTATCCGATTCAAAAAGGATATGTCTTTAATAACACAAGAGAAGTCATCATAAAAGATAAAATCATTCACTTTCCCATCTATTACATCATGTTCCTATAATGACAAAAAAGGAGAAAATAACAATAGTTCTCTTCTTTCTGTGTTTAACGTCATCCTTCAGTTTGTAGTTATTTTTATATTCATTGCATTGATAATGCAACGCATTGAATATATAATAAAAGCAGAAAGAAGGTAACATTATGGCAACAACAAATTTCAGCGTCAGATTAGACAGCGACTTAAAAAAACAGTCTGAGGCACTATACGGAGAGCTTGGCGTCAACTTAACAACGGCTATCAATGTTTTCCTGCGGAAATCATTAAAAGTCGGTGGATTTCCGTTCGACGTAAGAAATGATGAACCCAACAGAGAAACTAAACTCGCTTTGCTCGAGGCAGAAAAATTATCCAAAGACCCCAATGTCAAAGGATTAGACGTCGAAGATGCCTTAAAAGAGCTTAAGAAATGAACAAACTGAAAGTTGTGTGGACATCTCAGTTCAAGAAGGACTACAAAGCTGCCATAAAAAGCAATCTCGACATAGATCTGCTCGATGAAGTCATCAAAAGTCTAGCCAATCAGGAAGAATTAGATTCCAAATATAAGGAACATCCCTTATCGGGAAACTGAAAATCATTCATGGAATGTCACATCAAACCCGATTGGCTTCTCATTTACAAAATCGAAAACGACAAACTCATCTTAACGTTGGCAAGAACCGGCTCTCATAACAACTTATTTGGGAAATAAAACGTTAGCTCTAGCAAACACATATTTTTCTTTTGATTTGCGCTTTTCTTCGTATCAATACCTTAGGAAGCGTATACAGCACAGACTCAACTTCATCAAAACTTCAACACGCTTCCTCAAAATAAGAAGCTGCATTTGGGAGAGTTAAAGAAAAGCAAAGATGTATACAAAGTCAATGACGTCCACAATCAAGTCTTTCGTCGTCTTTCTCGAATTTTACTTGAATTCCTTGTAAGCCTTCACTCCCAAGAAAATACAGCACCTCAACGACGATAGCAATCGCAAGCCAACAAATAGCATCAAGAATCATGAGTGTAGGCTAAATCCTCGAACAGAAATCAATGTCGCCTTAAAAGTTAATCTACATGTCGGATGTAATCGATGGATTCAAATCAAAGTCCAAAAAGCAGAAAAAGACAAAAAGAAGCCTTATCCTCTGTTTTAAAAGCGGAGAATAAGGCTATTTTCAATTATCTCTTGTTTTTATACTTATATTTCGAACCAATATCATCCAATTCATCTTGTGAAATACAAAGCGTTAAAACTCCACCGACAAGAGAACAGAAGAGTAAAGTAACAATACCACATGCCACCTTCTTTCCTTGATTGACCTGCTGTTCTCTCCAGATAAGGAGACATAAATTGATGATAGCCATAGCGATCATAATATAAAGAACATAGCTAGGATATGGTTCAAGAATCAATTTCACCTTGCACTCATTGTACTGATTGCATATTTTTGCAAGGGCTGGCTTTCCTACAATAGAGGAAACAATAGAATAAGCAGCATGGAAACCTCCACCTAACCAACTGAATACGGATGCGTATTTTTTCATTTTTGCCATAATCAAATCCTCTTTTGACTATTATCTCTAAAGCATCACATAAAAGGCAAGACATTTATGCTGCTTTGATAATTATTGTTCTGACTTGTAAAGAGAGCATGGAATCAACTTCTCTTTTTCTAAATCATAAAAGTGCAAGAACTTGCAAAGATTTTATTTAGGAATTGTTCTGGCTATCAATGGTGTGATGATTTTTTCATCATTGTTAGCCTTTTGTATATGTGTGTTCTTGAAAAAAACATAATACTATTGATTTCAACAAAATCATTGACCATAATAATTGCAGCCTTTCTAGTAGCGGAATTGACAATTCTATGTATATTTCCGACAAAAGCAAGGAAAAAACTATCAATTCTCCTTTTCATAGAATGCTTTCTTCTTTTCAGTTATTTACTATTCATCGCAAATTTTAGAAACTAGACAATAAGGAGAAATCAACATGACATTTGGACAAAAGATCAAACATCTAAGAACGAAGTCAAATCTGACTCAAAAAGAACTCGCCGAAAAGATGAATGTCACTTTCCAGACTATCAGCAAATGGGAAAGCGACACTAACGAGCCTGATATAGAAAGCATTAGAAGGCTTTCCAATATCTTCGGTTGTTCTATCGAATATCTCTTCAGTGAAGAGATCGAAGAAGAGAAGAAAGAGGAGTCGGCAACAGAAGAAAAGGCAGTAGAAAAAGAGGATGTGAAAGAAGAGCCTGTCATCGAACCTGAAGAAAAGAAAGAAGAACAAATAGGCGAACCTCCTGCTTCACCAGTCGAAGAGAAAAAAGACGAAGTGATTCCAGCTAAAGAGAAGAAAGAAGAAATCAAAGAAACCAAATCTGTTCAGATGCCTGTCGTTGGCAAAGGAAAGAAAAAATTCTCACAGCGAGAAGACCACAAAGTACTTATTTGGTCCATTGTCGCCTGTGTTGTCAGTTTCATCATCTCTCTTGTCTGCTTCATCGTTTATCGCGCTGCCGTTCCGACTGTATGGGTTGTCCTATCTCCATTCATTATCTCTTATGCGGTCTTAGCCGACGTCTATTGCATCTTCAGCGATACCTATATCAGTGATGTATTCGTATCTGTTGCTACGAAATCAATCAAATTCCCTGGTCTCATCTTCTCTTGGAGCATTGATGGTCTGATGTGGCTCATCGGTATGAAGATCCTCTTTGCTATCCTAGGCTTCTTCGTCTCTCTTGCTATTATTTCTTTGGCCGTCTTTATCTCAGCTTTCTTAGCCGTATTCTCATTTATTCCGATTCTGATGTGTACCCAATTATTTGGACCAACTTTATCTATATCCTATCAAAGAGTTGATGGAATGGAAAGAGCCTGACAAGGCGATTTCCATTTCAGATACTCTTTGATGCGCTCCTGGTTGTACCAGAGTATGTATTCCTCAAGCGCCTTCCTGAAGTCTTCGTAGTTCCTGAACGTCTTCTCCTCGCCGTAGAACATCT
>ERZ1106931.91-NODE-91-length-79349-cov-23.590246_pt1 | contig 79349 bp, 71 predicted proteins | sample MGYA00403664_ERZ1106931 | MGnify/ENA primary metagenome ERZ1106931 (study PRJEB35170, sample SAMEA104062435) | human gut metagenome | biome: human gut; feature: human-associated habitat; material: faeces | place: Denmark | collected 2012-06-29 ... | reverse complement strand
TGTGGTACCCCCCTATGTGATTATGTTAGCGGAGATACCGGGAAAAGTGCAACGGTTTCTGGCCGCGCAGTTTTGTTTCGGTCCATGGACCGAAACAAAATGCACCCCACCTCGAGAAATCTCCTAGTGTTGCACTTGGTATGAAAACTAATAATCTATCACATTTATAAAAAAATCATTGATATTCGCACTACGATTGTATATAATTTATACGTTGTATGGCCTCCAGAAGCCTACAACCGCTACAAACTGGTCGTAAATCTTGTTTCTTCAAGTACCAGCCGTGCGAGTACTTAGTACTACTTAAATTCAAATTAAGGAAGGAGGCAAAGAAATGTACGCTATTATTTTAACTGGTGGCAAGCAGGTCAAAGCCGAAATCGGACAGGTTATCTATACCGAGAAGATTGAAGGCGAAAAGGATCAGGAAGTTTCTTTCGATAAGGTTCTCTTTATCGATGGAGAAAAGGTTCTTGTCGGCAAGCCGTTCGTTGAAGGTGCTACTGTCAAAGCTACAATTGTCAAACAGGGACGTGAACCTAAGATTCGTGTTCTTCGTTACAAGGCAAAGAGCAACTTAAGAGTCGCTCGTGGACACAGACAGCCCTACACCGCTCTCAAGATTGAAGCAATCAACTTCTAATCTATGATCAGTGTTGTTGTCGAATATGTCAATGACGATTTCTCTTTTCTCCAAATCGATGGACACGGAGGGGAAGAAAAAGGCTATGACATCTATTGCGCAGGAGTTTCTTCCTGTCTGATAGGCGCTTTGAATGCACTGGAGAAAGGCGAAGACTATTTCTATGAAATCAGTTCTGGCCATTCTTTGGTTCGTGCCAAGGCAAAACCAAATAGGCATGATGCGATTGTATTAGAGACGCTCATCTGCCAACTCGAAACGATAAGCAACAGCTATCCGGAGAGAGTCAATTGCAAGATCTCTAAGAAAGAAGGTAAATTATGAAACTGAATTTAGTTCTTGATATTCAGCTCTTCGCTTCTCATAAAGGTGTTACCTCTACTAAGAACGGTCGTGATTCCAACGCTCAGCGTTTAGGTGCAAAGCTTTATGATGGACAGTGGTGCCATTCTGGCTCCATCATCTATCGTCAGCGCGGTACAAAGATTCATCCTGGTCACAATGTCAAGAGAGCCGGTGATGACTCTTTATTCGCTTTGATTGATGGTTATGTCAAGTACGAGAGACTTGATTCCAAGAGACTTAAAGTCTCCGTCTATCCGACGAAGCCTGAAGTCGCTTCTAAGTAAGTTAATCTAAAGCATTTAAGGCTTCGGAAATTCCGAAGCCTTTTCTATTCTTCAGTATCAGGAGGCAGTAAACTATGCATGATAAAGTGAAAATTACAGTAATTTCTGGAAAAGGCGGCGATGGAGCCATCGCTTTCAGACATGAAAAATCGATTATGAACGGCGGACCTTACGGCGGAAACGGCGGCAAGGGAGGCGATGTTTCCTTTGTTGCCGATAATGGCATCAATTCTTTGTCCGAATATCGATTCGGTAAAGTTTTCCGTGCTCAGGACGGCGAAAACGGAAAGACAAAGCTTCAATACGGAAAAGATGCGTCTAGCATCGTTCTTCATGTGCCTGTCGGCACTGTCGTTGAAGATGAACAAGGCCGTGTTTTGGCTGACCTTTATCATCATGGCGATACTTATCTCGCTGTCAAAGGCGGAAGAGGCGGAAGAGGCAATGCCACTTTCAAGTCTCCTGTCAGACGTACTCCTAATATTGCCGAAAATGGTATGCCCGGTGAAACAAAAGCCCTCTATCTTGAGCTGAAGCTCATCGCAGATGTCGGTCTTGTCGGTTATCCGAATGTCGGAAAATCCACTTATATCAGTGCCGTCACCAGAGCAAAATCAGCTATCGGCGATTATGCTTTTACGACGCTTGAACCGCAGTTAGGCGTCTGTTTCCTCAGTGATGACAAATCATTCATCATCGCTGATCTTCCTGGCCTTATCGACGGAGCAAGTTCGGGAAAAGGCTTAGGCTATACATTCCTTCGCCATATTGAACGTTGCAGAGTCCTTCTTCACATCGTCGATTTGACAAGAAACGATGATCCTTATGAAGACTTTTTGTCTATCAACAAAGAGCTTTCCACTTATCGCAAAGAACTTATCGATAAACCCATGATCGTCGCTCTCAACAAGATCGATGAAGACATTCCTGAAGAGACAATCGAGGCTTTCAAGAAGAAAATCGGCAATCAGTATGAGATCTATGAGATTTCCGCAAAAAGCGGAAAAGGTCTTTACCGCTTGAATCAGAGACTTTATAAGCTTGTGAAAGAAAGCAAAGAAGCTGAGAAGAAACACCTTGTCAAAGACGGCGGAGAAGAGAGAGTCTACACTGCCAGAATGAGCGACAACGGCAAGATTCCGGATTTCCGCATTGTCAGAAGAGAAGATGGATTCTTTGAAATTCTCGGCGAGCGTGTCATCAGAACCAAGAAGCTCATCAACCTGAAGACCGATGAAGGCATCGACCGTCTTCTCAAGTATCTCGACGGCATCGGAATTGATGAAAAACTTAAAGAAGCCGGTGCAAAAACAGGAGACACTGTCATCCTTGATGATTTCGAATTCGAATATTTTGAATGATTTTTTTGTGGAATCCGATTTTTCGGATTAATATATAAGTGGAGGGTTTTGCAGTGTATTATTATCTTCATGGCTTGATTTCATTCCATACTTCCAGTTCCATCATCGTTGAATGCGGTGGTGTCGGGTATGATGTCATCGTCTCTCATCCAGATGAATTCACTATCGGTGAAACGATGTTTGTCTATGTCTCCTATATTTTCAATGAGAATGAACAGTATTTTGTCGGTTTCAAGACTTTGGAAGAGAAAACGCTCTACACTGCGCTCACTTCTGTCAAAGGAATCGGTCCTAAGACGGCTCTTAACGCCATGGGGCAGACTTCAGTCGGCAGACTTTCCGATGCAATCAACAATGCAGACGATGTCTTTTTGACAAGACTCCCTGGAATCGGTAAGAAGACGGCCTCTCAGATCATTCTTGATCTCAAGGGCAAACTGACGATGCTTGAGAGCGAAAATGCTATCACGTTGAACAAAAACATGGATCTTGCTCTTCAGGGATTGAAGAACTATGGCTTCAAAGACAAGGAAATCAAGGAAGCTTTGCTTTCTATCTCCAACAAGGATTTGTCTGCCGAAGAATACTTAAGACAAGCACTTGCGCTCTTATCGAAATAATTATGGAAGATACTACGAACAGACAAGAAGGATTTATCGCACAGGAGATCAAAGAGAACGTCGATGATGTCGACTTATCTTTAAGACCGCAGAAATTGGCCGATTATATCGGTCAAAGCGAGATCAAGCAGGAACTTTCCATTTCGATTTCCGCTGCGAAGAAAAGGCAGGAATCGCTTGATCACGTCCTGTTTTTCGGTCCGCCTGGATTAGGAAAGACAACTTTGGCCAATGTCATCGCCAACGAACTGGAATCCGGTATCAAACTGACAAACGGTTCCTCCTTGGTCAGAACTGGCGATCTTGCCGCGATTCTATCTTCATTGAATCCAGGTGATGTTCTTTTCATCGACGAGATTCATCGTATGCCGATCGTCGTTCAGGAAGTCCTTTATTCTGCGATGGAAGACTTCAAGCTTTCCATCATCGTCGGAAAAGGAACGGATGCCAGAACCTTGACGATTCCGCTTGTACCTTTCACATTAGTGGGTGCGACAACCGATGCAGGAAACCTTTCAGCTCCTTTAAGAGACCGCTTTGGCATCATTCTTCAGATGCATTACTATAATCCTGACGAACTCTTTGAAATCGTTCTTAGAACATCCAAAGCTCTTCATTATCCCATTCATCCGGATGCTGCCTATCAGCTTGCTCTTCGCGGCCGTGGAACGCCGAGAATCGTCAATCGACTTTTCAGAAGAGTCCGCGATTTTGCAACGTTCCAAGGAAAGAATGTCATCGACCGCGCTTCTTGCGATGAGGCGATGAAGTTCCTTAAAATCGATGAGCTAGGCCTTGATGAGACAGACAGAAAGGTTCTGGAATGTCTCATTCTTCGTTACAACGGAAAACCAGCCGGCCTCAATGCTATTGCTTCTGCCATTGGTGAATCGGTCGACAATGTTTCCGATGTCTATGAACCGTATCTTGTTCAGATCGGTCTTATCAACCGCACTCCCAAGGGCAGAGTTGCGACAAAAAAGGCTTACGAACATCTGCATTTGCCCGTTCCGGATGATTTAAAATAAGTATTCTATAAAAATACTTAATATATTTCTTAATAGATACCCTATTAACTTGAAAAATCATGCCGTTTTTGTTAGATTATTTGTTGTCTATTTGTGTGCTTTTATATACACGTAATTCAGGAGGATTGACACATGCGTCGCTTCTTAGCTTATATTGTCATGATGCTTACTGTTGTTTGTGCTTTGATTTTCAATACGCAGGCTGTTCTGGATCAGAAAACAGATGCGATGGAATTCGGTTCGGGTACAGAGATGTACTACTCTATCACGAAACGTGAAGCCAGCTCCTATTCTGAAGGCGCAAAGCTCGAAGAGAAACAGTTCTCTTCTCTTCAGGATATCGATATCGAATCCGCTATCATGTCCCGTCTTGATCTCGCAGGCGTCAGAAATGCCGATGTCAAGATCGTCAAAGGAAATGAAGAGACCCAGGAAGGATATCAGCTCCGCATCGCTCTTTCCCCTTTGAATGAGAGCGAACTCGGCCGTGTCAAAGAAGTCGTCGGCATCACCGGCTCCCTCTCCATGGGCACCATCGGTGATGATACTGTCATGTACGCATCTGCCAATCAGCTCTTTGATTATTCCGATACATTCTCTAAGATCGTCTATAACGGAACGACTCCTTATCCTACCATCAAGGTCACAAAAGAAGATTATGATACCTTGAAGGAAAAAGCCAAGGAAGCAAGCGAAGCCCATAAGAACGATTCCGATAAAAAGGAAGCCAATCGTTATTATGCTGAAGGTGGTGAAGAATCCGCTGAAGAAGACAATTCCACAACTGTCTACCTTTGGACAAACAAGACCAAAGATGACACTTATAACAAAGCTTTCGGCACTGACGACACCATCGTTCAGGATGAAGTCAAGAACAAGGTCATCGCCAAGATCGACCTCAACAACTACGATTCCGATACTGGACGCATCTCCATCACTTCCAATATGGAAGGCGAATCCTTCGATATTTCCTCCGCTCGTGCCTTTGTCAACATGCTCAATGGTGCCGATTACGGCTTTGATATCGAATTCCTCTATCAGAATATGATTCCTGCTGTCTTCGGCTCTAACAATAAAGGCATCATCGCCTCTTATATCGTTTTAGGCGCACTTCTTGTCGTCATCATCGCTCTTCTCATCTGCTTCTATGGATTTGCCGGCATCACCGCTTCTTTGACTCTCCTCTGCTCTGTTCTTACCTCCTTCTTCCTCTTCTCTGTCTTAGGATTTGAGTTCTCTGTCGCTGCTCTTGTCTCTCTTGCTATCCTCATGTGCCAGTCTGTCTTGATCTCCTTGAACTACTTTGAACGCGTCAAGCGTGAAATCAATAAGAAACACAATCTTGAAAAAGCCAATAAGGAAGGCTATCACAAGTCCTTCTTCGGCGCTTTGGACAGCTCTGTCGTTCTCCTTCTTGTCTCTCTCTTCTCCTTCCTTATCGCTGTCGGTTCTTACAAGACTTTCTTCGGTGTCATCATGGTCGGTTCCATCTTCACCTTCATCATCACCAACTATGTCAATAAGTGGATGATGTACTGGTTATGCAACAATATCCACGATGATGGAAGCAATGCTTTCTTCGGACTCAAGAAGAAGAAAGAAAGAAAACAACATCAGTTTGTCGGAGAAAAGAAGAAACTCTCTTCTAAACTCTTATGGATTCTTCCTCTTGTCCTCGCTCTTGGCTTAGGCGCTGCACTTCCGACATCCTATCTCCTTTCCAAGAATGATTCCTTCTTCAACAACAGCAAAGATTTCTCTTCCGGTTATACACTGAACATCAAGTTCCAGGGCGATTCTCAGTCTTATGATAAGCTTTCTACCAAGGAAATCTATCTTGCTTATCTTTCTAAGATCGGAACTTTGGCTACAGATGAATCCTTCAGCATCAGCGAAAACAAAGCTGACAAAGATGCCATCGGATTCGCATATGATCCCTCTTCCGCTTTCGTCAACATCGTTGAAAAGAAGGATGAAGAAGGAAACAAATATTACAATCAGTACTTCACTGTCAATGTCGACCGCGACCTCAATCAGGTCAAGACGACAAACGGCAGCGATATTGTCACCATCATCTACAGAACGATGGAATCCGGCAGTGTCGAAGGCGTCAAGGGCGTCAACGGCGACATCTCCTTTGCAGGATTCGGTCACTACATCAACGATTCTCTTACAGTCGGCTGCTATACCACTGCTCCGACCAATGTCGCTCATAACTACACATCCATGATCATGCTTGTCTTCCTCCTCTCCTGCTTCGCCGCTGTTTATCTCTTATTCCGTTACGGTTTCAGCCTCAATATTGCAATGACTGTTCTCATCAATGGTACATTGACTTCTGCCTTAGGTATCCTCGCTCTTGTTCTCTTCCGTATCCCGTTTACTTCATACACAGGCTTCGGTATCTTGGCCGCTGTCACCTTGTTCGATATGCTCTCTGTCATCCTTCTCTCCGGCAACAATGAAGTTCTCAAAGAGAGAGGAATCAAGAAGACAGCAAGCAATGAAGAAAGAGCCGATATCTGCAATGAAGTCACGAACAGAAGCCTTGTTGTCTCCTTCCCTTGCTTCGTTTTCCTGGCAGTCTTCGGAATCGGTATGTTCTTCATCAATCCTGCTCTGATGGGCCTTTCCATCTCCATGATCATCTTCTCCGTCTTCGGATTCCTGATGATGTACTTCTATGCCGCTCCGCTTTATTACTTCTTTGCTACCCACATCTCCTTCAAGAAGCTCTCCGCTTCTATGGACAAGTGGCGTGAAAAGCACGGAAAGAAGAAAGAAGAAATCAAAGCTCAGAACGGAATCGTCTATGTCGATCAGGATGGTCCGCACGAAACAATCATCCCTGGCGTCAACGATTTCCATCATTAAATCATGTCATTCTTAAGCCAGTTACTTGAATATTACCATCTGACGGCAAACGACCTTGGCAAACGCAAAATGCCAGGGTCTTTTGCTAGTTTGGAAAATCCGTTTAAAAACAGCGATTTTCTCCGTGTTGCAACTCGTCTTGAAAAGGCGATTGCAAATGGGGAAAAGACTGTAATTTACGGCGATTATGATGTCGATGGCATCACAGCGACCACCATCATGAAAAGAGTGTTGGATGAGAGAGGACTTAATCCTGGTTACTTCATTCCATCCCGCTATAAAGAAGGTTATGGACTCAATGCGGATCGTGTCAAAGAATTCGCACTAAAAGGCTATAAGCTGATCATCACTGTCGATAACGGCGTATCCTGCAAGGATACTGTCGCTTTGAGCAAACAGTTAGGGATGGAAGTTGTCATCATCGATCATCATGAACTTCCAGAAGAACTTCCTGAGAGCGAATATCTCTTCCATCAGACAAAGAGCGGATTTCTCCCTTACAACTGCTCTGCCGCTTCTCTTTGTTTCTTTGTGTCATCATACTTAAGAAAGAAATATGATGCCTATGATGCTGTTCTAGCAGGTTTGGCCGTGTTTTCCGATGTCATGCCGTTAGTCGGCAACAATCTTGTCATGGCAAAGATCATGCTTTCGAAATTAGAGGAGAACAAGTATCCGAATTTAGTCAGGCTGTTAAATGGAGATATCTCTTATCATTCCATCAATTTCACCTTGAACCCTGCTTTGAATGCTCCTGGAAGAATCGCCAAGGACGTGTTATCTACCAATCATGTTGTCGGCTTCCTTCTTGAGAACAGAAATTCAGAGAGAATGGTCAGATTTGCTTCTGAGATTGTCAGAACTAACGAGATGAGGAAGAACATCATCAAATCGATGACCTTCTCTTATCCTGTCGAATCCGAACATGCAAGAGTCTTTCTTTGTGACGGCTATTCAGGTCTTTCGGGCTCTTTTGCCAACAAGCTGATGAGAGAAAAAAACTGTCCTACTATTGTCTTTGCTCACTCAGAACAGGATGAAAAAGAACTTGTCGGTTCTATCCGTGTTCCTGACGGATACAACGCTCTCTCTTTTATCGAAAAGAACAAGAAATACTTCATCCGCCATGGCGGACATCCGTGCGCAGCCGGTGTCACAATCCAAGAAAAAGATTATTTCCAGGTCGCTACCCTTTTTGCTTCCGATTGTGTCATGCAGTCTTTCACAGTTCATAAGGAAGATAAGGAAATTCCTTTGGTCTTAGAGGATCTGAATCAGGAAAACTACGAGATCTATGAGTCCTTCATGCCTTTCGGAGAAGGGTTTGAAGAACCGAAGTTCTCTCTTACTGTCGAAAAAGAGGACCTTGTCTTCTCCAAAAACGGAAATGCTGTTTTTTCCAAAGACAATGGAAAAGGCGGAAGACTGTGCTGCTTCAAGGATGCTGCACTGATCAATAACAGCATGGCCTCTTATTTTGTCTTCCATGGAACGATGCGAAAGAGCAGCTTCAACGGAAAGACTAATTATGAGATCCTAGCAGACGAGATCACTTACGGCGAGGAAGACGAGTGAGAACAAGACTTGACTTAAAAAATCAAAAAGCGGCCAATATCTGATTTTTTTCTCTTTGGAAAATCAAGATTGTCTCTTTTGATGAAAAGTTATGCTATTACGAGCAGTTAACACTTTCATAAGTTGTCGATTTAATATAAAATATTAAGCAGTCGGAGGACTGCTTTTTTTGAACGACCTTATGAATCAATCTAGCAAGACTGAAACATTGAATAGTCAAGATACGATTGAGTATTCGATAGCACGCAAAAGCAAGATCAACCAGACGAGGAAGATGATTTCTGTCCTTTCTCTGTGTATCAGTCTTCTTTTGCTTGCCTTTTATTTTACTTTGCCCACTTTTCAGTGCAAAAATATCCCTGTTGTCGGCTCTGTCAATCTGAAAAAAGAGGATATTCGTCATCTGTCCGGAAACGATGATTACAGACCTCTTCTTCTATTGAACAAAAACGCTTCCGCAAAGAAAATCGTCTCTTCTTCCTGCGGACTTGTCACATCTGCCGCCTATGAAAACAACGGCATTACGGCAAGTGTCAGAATCGAAGAGGATTTCCCGCATGCAAAGATCCTCAATGGTGCGGAAAAGTCTTATTTCCTTTCCGGCAAAGAGTGTGATGCTGTCATCTCTTCTCTTGATTCATTGCCGCTTTCTAGTGAACGTATCAAAGAGATCAAGGATACCTTGACAAGTCAGACTCAAAAACTTCCTCTTATCCATTTTCCGAAAGAGAACTTCGAAATCAATGAAACCAATATCGCCTTAGCTCTCTCTCCTTTGTCCCCTTTCACTTATTCGACCTTGAGCTTCTTTGATGATATCCAGTATGTCAATGAAGCTGGCGATTCCACTTGGAACAATGTCTGCGATTTCATTGTCAACACCCAAGGGAAGTGGTTTGTCTTAAAAGATTGCCTTGCTGACAACTTCTCGAAGTATTTTCCAACCAAGAACTTCCCAGACATCACCTTCAGATCGCTCAATGATTGTGCCAATACAATGAAAGCATCTGCGTATAAGTTCAAGGATAGTGGAAAAGAGATCTCCGCATACTTCTTCAAACCTTATTTCTCTTCAGAAGGAAAAGTAGGCTGGATCAAAGCCTAAAGAAAGGATATGTTATGGATAAACAAATTACTGTGATCGAATTCACACCATGCAATATCAAATTGCTGTCGGGGTATCAGATGAAGGACAGACTCTATGTTCTTCAAAGCTTAGAAGGTGAGATTCTTCCTTTGAATCCGGAAGGATATCCGAAAAAAGAGGATCTGAAAGAATCTCTTATCGCTCTTCTTGCCACGGCCAGAAAGCAGCTTCCTGTCGATATCGGACCGCTTGTCTTCCTCTATCCGCCGTATGGCTTCAAGGCAAAAGAGATTTCGGAATCTAGTCCGACTGGCAATGCTGAGAACAAGATACGCGATGAGGACTATCGCTCCTGCACAATCCGTGCGATGAAGACGAAGCCCTTCCCGGAAACGGATCCTATCTATCTTGTTCCGTTCAATTTCAAAGTCGATACCTGCCCGACACTGAGCACCTTCCCGCTTGGAAAAACATCCAGCGCTTTGGAAGTGGATGGCGACGTTCATTTCCTCAATCGTGAGGCATTCACTCATTATCAGGGAATCGTCAGTTCTGTCAGTCTGAAGCCGTATCTTCAGATGGTATCTACCTATTCCGGCTTTGAATACCTTACCCGTTATGAATCGGAAAGGAATTACTTGATTCTTGAGCTTCAGAACAATTATACATACTTTAGCGAAATCAAGAGCGGAAGACTGTTCTCTTCAAGCGTCATCAAGGAGAATCTAAGCTCTGTTCTTGAACGCTTCTCCAATACCTTAGGTGTCTCTGTTGAACGCGGAAAAGAGCTGATGATGACATTTGGATTCTTGCAGAAGCTCGAATTCGAATATGTGACAGATGAAGGCTTCGCGCTCGATACGATATTCACTGCCTTATGCAAAGCCTTTATGCCGTTATTAAGAGAACTTGCGACCTTTATCGCCGACAACGGCGTAGCGGAGAACGTTCCTGTTCTTATCACTGGGACAGGCATCGATATCTTCGGACTGGAGCAATATGTCTCCTATGCCTTGAAGCGCAATGCGAGAATATCCAGAGCAAAAGAACTCGGCGCAGAAACCGGTGTCTACAATGCTGCTCTTGGTGCGATTGCCGTCTCCAATCTCGACTATCAGATGAAGAGAGACAGCTTCAGAAGGACTGAGTCGGACGACAAACTGAAATCGACCGTATTCGATCGATAGAAAGGAAATAGATTATGGATGATGTTAATTTGATCAGATCTCTTCCGGATGAAGAGTTGAAGAAAAACGCCCGAATCAAAGTGATCGGTGTCGGCGGCGGAGGCGGAAATGCTGTCAACAGCATGCTTCATGACAAAGCCGATTTAGTCGAATACTGGGTCATGAATACCGATTGCCAGGCCTTGAGCAATTCTCCCTGCGAGAACAAGCTCGTCTTGGGAAGAGGCGTTACAAGAGGCCTCGGTGCAGGCGGAAACCCCAACTGCGGAAAACAGGCCGCTGAGGATGCCTATGATGATATCAAGCGCATCGTTCAGGGGACAGACCTTGTCTTCATCGCTGCCGGCGAAGGCGGCGGAACAGGAACAGGCGGTGCTCCTGTCGTCGCTAAGGCTGCTAAAGAAGAAGGATGCCTTGTCATCGGTATTGTCACACGTCCTTTCAATTTCGAAGGAAAGACAAGAAGAACCAACGCACTAGAGGGTATCAATGCGTTGAAAGACAATGTCGATGCATTGATTGTCGTCTCCAATGACAAACTGATGTTCAATGACGGAAAACTCGCAATTACCGATTCATTCCACAAAGCCGATTCCATTTTAGGATCCGCTGTCAAGACAGTCACTGATCTGATCTTGAAACACGGAATCATCAATTTGGATTTTGCTGATGTCAAATCAACGCTCAGCGGAAAAGGCCTCGCTTTGATCGGTATCGGTCATGGCAAAGGAGAGAACAAAGCTGTCGATGCTGCAAACAATGCCATCAACTCACCTCTTCTTGAAGCCAGTATCCGCGGTGCGCACAGCATGCTGATCAACTTCACGGTCGGCAAAGATACCAGCCTTCTTGAAACACAGGATGCTGTCGACTATATCACGGAAGCCGCTTGCGGAAAAGACAACGATGACTGCAATATCATCTTTGGCGTCATGGAAGATTCCAGCTTCAATGATGAGATGACAATCGCCATCATCGCCACTGATTTCAATAAGGATATCGATTTCAGCGCTGCTCCGATGAGAAATCCCAACTCGACATTTGAAAAACAAGAAGAGAAGACAGAGGTTCGTGTCGAAGCTTCTGATACGATGAAGAGAATCAATGAAGACAGAAACTCTTCTGTTCTTCCTTCTTTCTTAAGAAACAAGATGCATGAACCTGTTGTCGAAGAAAAGAAGGATGAACCTGTTGTGGAAACAAAGGAACCTGCTTCCGATGATGACGATGATGAACCGGAAGTTCTCGCACAGAATCCAGATATCCATTAAGTACAAGGAGAATAAAACATGGAACTCAACGAATTTGAAAAGCTCTCCGAAAAAGAGATAGAAGATGCAAAAGAGGAATGCCTGAAGATTTCAGACAAAGCTTCGTTGGAGGCGTTTAAAGGACGCTTCCTTGGAAAAAAGAGCAATCTGACTGCCTTTTATGCCCAAATGAGAACAATCTCTCAGGACCAGAAGAAAGCATTCGGCGAAAAGCTCACCGCTTTGAAGACACAGCTGAACCGCTTCTTCGAAGAAAAGGACAAAGAGCTCAAAGACAGAGAGCTTAACAAGCGCCTTGAAAAAGAGAAGGTCGATATCTCTCTTCCCGGTTTTGAAGAGACGCTTGGAAGCAAGCATCCTTTCTATGCCGTTGTCGATGATATTACCGATTTCTTTGTCGGACTCGGCTTTACTGTCGCAGACGGACCAGAAGTCGAGAGCGACAGAAACAATTTCGAACTCATGAATATCCCTGCCGATCATCCGGCAAGAGACATGCAGGATTCCTTCTCCATCGATCCTACAACCGTTTTAAGAAGTCATACCTCCTGCGTTCAGGCACGTGTCATGCAACAGATGCAGGGCAAGGGACCTGTCAAAATCATCTGCCCTGGCAAGGTTTATCGCAGAGACAACGATGCGACCCACAGTCATCAGTTCGGTCAGATCGAAGGCCTTGTCATCTCCGAAGACTGCACTTTCAGCAATCTTCTTGAGACTTTGACTTTGTTATTGAAGCATCTTTTCGGCGAAAAGCGCGAAATCCGTTTCCGCCCTTCCTTCTTCCCCTTCACGGAACCGAGCGTCGAAGCCGATATCTCCTGCTTTGAATGCAACGGAAAAGGCTGCAATTTCTGCAAACATACCGGCTGGATCGAGGTTTTAGGCTCTGGCATGGTCCATCCTAATGTCTTAAGACTCAACGGCTATGATGATAAGAAGTACAAAGGCTTTGCCTTTGGTATCGGCGTCGACAGAATCGCCATGCTGAAGTACAATATCGATGATATTAAGCGTTTCTATACCAACGATGTGAACTTCATTTCTCAGTTCAGAAAGGAGTAATATCATGTTATTTTCATACAAAACTTTATCTACGCTCGTCGATCTGAGCTCCATTACACCCGAAGAGCTTCGCAATCGTCTGACCTTCTCCGGCTTTGAAGTCGAAGGAATGGAGAAACTTGCTGAGGCAAGCTCTCTTGTCATCGGCGAAGTCCTCACCTGCGAAAAGCATCCTGACAGCGATCACCTTCATGTTCTGACTGTCGACTGCGGTCAGGAAGGCATCAAACATATCGTTTGCGGTGCACCGAATGTCAGAAAAGGACTTCGTGTCATCGTCGCTTTGGAAGGCTGTGTTCTTCCTGCTTTAGGCGAAACCATCAAGAAGGGAAAAATCAGAGGCGAAGTCAGCGAAGGCATGTGCTGTTCTTTGCTTGAACTCGGCGTTTCCAAAGATTCCTTGGAAGAGAACTCTCCTTCCATGAATGGTATCGAAGAGCTTCCTTTTGATGCACCTTTGGGCGAAAAGAATGTCCTTGATTATTTAGGTCTCAATGATACGATTCTCGATATCAACGTCCTTCCTAATCGTCCGGACTGCCTCAGTTACATCGGCATGGCAAGAGAGATTTCTGCTTTGATGAACCGTCCTCTTGTTCACCTTCCCACCTATAACCTCACTTCTTTGAAGGACAACATCCATGTCCGTTCCAAGACCATCAACTGTCCGAGAATCGATATGCTTCGCATCAACGATGTCGTTGTGAAAAAAGAGACTCCTCTTTATATCAAGAGAACCCTTCTTGCAAGCGGCATCCGCTCACTTTCTCCGCTTGTCGATTTAGGAAACTATTCGATGCTCCTCACCGGTCAGCCGCTAAACATCTATGATGCGGATGACAACACCGGCGACGACTACATCGTCTCTGATGATTATCAGGGTAAATTCACGACCTTCGACGGCAAAGAGATCGATCTTATCCCTGGTGATCTTGTCATTTCCGATAAGAGCTCTGTCATCTGCCTCGCCGGCATCATGGCAGGCGAAAAGGCCTCGGTCAGACCTTCTACCAGAAATATCACGATCGAAGCAGCCTGCTTCTATCACGCCAATATCCGCCATACTTCTTCTCGTCTGGGCCTTTCCTCTTTCTCTTCTCAGCTCTTCAGCAAGGAGAGAAACCCTAAGCTCATCACAGAAGCCTTGGCTGTCACTATTTCCTTGCTTCCTGAATTTTTGGAGAGCTATGAGCTCACCAGCTATTCCTCTTTCAATCGCTCTGAGATGACCAATGAACCTTTCCCGTTCTCTTTAGAGGCTTTGAATGCAAGACTCGGTTCTTCCTATACCGAAGAAGAAGTCGATGAAGTCCTTGCCGCTTATCGAATCGAAAAGAGAGAGAATGGAACGATCATTCCACCGCTTGATCGTGTCGATTTGAAAGAACAGTGCGATATCGATGAAGAAGTATTCCGTTACTTCCCCGCAACAAGAATCACTCCTTCATTGAAAGATTTCCCCATCACGCAGGGGCATCTTAGCGATGAGCAGAAAAAGAAGAGAGAAATCCGCGAACTTCTTGTTTCCCGCGGACTTGATGAGATTCTCTCCTTTACGCTGATCAGCGAGAAAGAGGATGCCTCTATCCGTGTCTTCAACAAGAACGAAGGATTTAAGATCATCAATCCGATGACAAAGGATCATGAGATTGTCAGAAGCGACCTTCTTCCTTCCCTTATTGCGACTGTCGATTACAACAAAGCGCATCAGAACAAGAACCTCGCTCTGTTTGAAATCTCTCCTATCGATACACCGAAAGGAAATCATCTCTATCTCTCTATCGCCCTCTGTGGCGAAAAGATGGGAAGAGACGAATATATGAGCAGACCTTATGATTTCTTCGACCTGAAGGGCTATGTCTATGCTGTTTTAAGAAAGATCGGACTTACCGATTCTCGTTTCCGCATCGCCTATTCCAAGAACGAGAAGTTCCATCCCAACTGCTCTGCCGATATCTTCGTCGGCAAGGACCTTGTCGGAACTTTCGGCCAGCTGCATCCTTCTTTCTACGAAGACAAGCTTTTTGTCGCTGAATTGGATTTAGGAAAGCTTCTCAGCCTGAAGGGCATGAACACGAAGTTTGCCTCCTTCTCTTCCTTCCCGGAAGTCAGAAGAGACCTTTCTTTCCGCATGAACGACAAAGTCGACTATGCTCTTCTGAAGAAGACCATCCTTCATATCAAGGATACCAATGTCAGAGATGTCTGCCTGTTTGATGAATTTACAGATAAACTAACCGGTATCACTTATCTCGGTGTTTCTGTTTTCTTAGGAAAAGAGGATGGCACTTTGAAAGACAATGAGATCACCTCTTCCATCAAGAAGATCACAGATGCCTGCAAGAGCGAACTTGGACTGACCCTGAAAGGAGAATGACATGGCTAGTTTCCGACTGATTGAAAATTCGTTTTCTGAAGTGAAGCATACCGATTTCTTCGATAAGCTCGCTTTAGTTGCCCACAATTGCTATCAAGTCAAAGAAAAGGACCACGAAAACAATATTGGGTTCATCACACGCCTTGTCCAAAGCGGACATTTGGCGATGATGGAACATTATCGCTTCGCGTTTGTCCTGAATGAGAAGCAGTACCATCGTTTCCTCGAACTTCATAATCCTTTCTATGAATTAGGAGAGTTTATGAGGGTGAAAGGCGATTATTCCGAAATGGTCTATCTCCTTTCCTCTTCCATTCGCCCTATTTTTGAAAACATCAATAGCGAAGACGTCCTTGAAAAAGAGATGGCCACTCTTTTAGGCGCTTCGCTTCCGGTTGAAGTGCGCTCCGTTCTTCTTCCTTCCTTGGAGGGAGAGAAGAGCGTTCCTCTCTTTGATGTCGAAGCCAATAAGGATAAGATTTCTGCTGAGATCTATGACCGCTTCACGTATGTTACTTATCATCTGATTACAGATCGCGGTGTCACACATGAGCTGGTCCGTCATCGCATCTGTTCATTTGCCCAGGAATCCACCCGTTACTGCAACTACACCAAGGATAAATTCGATGCCTGTCTCACCTTCATGAAGCCGAGCAAATACGAAGAGAGAAAAGAGATCTTCGATTCTTTCTATCAGAAGTGCGCAGATACTTATTTTGAGCTCATCAAGGAAGGTGCTACACCCGATGAGGCAAGAGCCGTTCTTCCCAATTCTCTGAAGGCTTCCATCATGGTTACCTGCAACCTTCGCGAATGGAAGAAGATCTTTGCTCTTAGAACCGATCCTCATGCTCATTTCGATATCAGAAGACTGATGCTTCTTGTCATGGATGACATGAAGGAGAAAGGATATATCAAGTGATGGATAAGGATAACAGAATCGCTATCGACCTTCTTTCTCTGAAGGAAGGGAACGAATATGATCTTGACTTTGAATTGACTGAGAAAGAGATGAAGTATTTTCCGAATCTCTTATCTCTCAATGACAGTGTCTTTGTTCTCGATGTCATCGCACTCGGCGCATTGACGACTGTCTCTATCTCTGTAAACGGCGATATCACACTGCTTGATGCCCATGATCAGAAGGAGAGAGACTATCATCTTGATGACAGCGTCGAGCTGACCATTTCGACAGAAGACGAAGAAAACAGCGACCTTCTTCCGGATGAGGACGGCCTCTATGATCTTCGCGGCTCTATCCTTGCCCTTCTTTTCAATGCTATTCCGCAAAATTACTCTGAGGTTCCTCTCAAGAGAATCGAGCATGAGAACTATGTTCTGATGTCCGAAGAGGAATACGAAGAGGAGAAGAAGAAACGCTCCAACGCTTTCAGCGAACTGGAATAGATTCTTCAGAAACTGAATTTCAAGGCTTTGCCACAGTGGCAAAGCCTTTTTCAGTGGTTTAGCAAAAAGTTCTCCCTCAATGCATCTATTTCTACCATTTTTACCCACTTAGAAGTTTTCACTTTTAAAAAGCCCATACTTATGGGCTTTTTTTGACTTTTATGCGAGAGAGCGAAAACTGAAAAAACAATAAAAATGATGAAAAAACTTAAAAGTACTTGCATGAAGTGGGATATATCGTTATAATTGTGGGTGAAAGTGGGAAAAGACTGTGTTTTACGGACAGAAAGAATTGACCCTCGATGATAAATATCGATTGGTCTTACCCTCCATCTATCGCGACGGATTCACTGAAAGCACATGCTTTGCTACTTTAGGCATGGACAAATGTGTCCAGCTTTTTCCAAAAGAGACTTTCGAAAAGAACGCTTCTGAAATTATGAAGCTTTCTGAGTTCTCCAAAGAAGCCAGAGACGTAAGACGTATCTTTATGGGAAACACCTTCAACATTCCGATTGACTCCCATAATCGTATCCTCTTGCCTAAGCTTCTGATGAACAAGGTATCTTTAGGGAAAAAAGTTGTTGTTGTCGGTGTCTACGATCATCTGGAAGTCTGGGATATGGAAGCCTACTACGCCAGTGAGAAGGAAGGCGAAGAGAATTACTCTGAAAGCGCCAAGAAACTCTTGGGGGAAAAGTAGAATATGAGCAACTTCAACTCTCATAACCCCGTCATGCTGAATGAAGTTCTCTCCTTTGTTCCATCTGGGAAGAAGATGACCTATCTTGATATGACGCTTGGACGTGCAGGACATGCTTCCAACATCATGAAAAGAATGGGTAAGGGAAGCACATTCATCGGTGTCGATCGCGATAATGATGCCCTTCAGTACTGCGAACAATTCCTGATTCCTTATTCGAAGACGGTCAAGCAATACTTCCTGCATTCCACTTTTGCAGAAAGCATCGAAACACTGAAGAAAAGTGGCTTTACAGGCGCGGATTTCATCCTGATGGATATCGGTGTATCTTCACCTCAGTTCGATGATCCTAGCCGTGGTTTCTCCTATCGTTTTGATTCACCTCTCGATATGAGAATGGATCAGAAAGACAGCATCACTGCGAAAGACATCATCAACAAATACGATGAGAAAGAGCTCTGCCGTGTCTTCCGCGAATTAGGACAATGCAAAATCTATTACCCAGTCGTCAAGAAGATTCTTCAGGTAAGACAAGAAAAGCCGATTGAGACGACATTCGAGTTAGTCGATATCATCAAATCCTCGCTTCCTCCTAAAGAGCTGAGAAAAGAAGGACATCCTGCAAAGCAGTTCTTCTTAGGCCTCCGCTACGAAGTCAACGGAGAAATCGAACAGCTGAAGAAAGGACTGAAACAAGCCATCGAATTCCTGAACAGGAAAGGAAGGCTTGTCATCATCTCCTTCAACAGTGAAGAAGACAGAATCGTCAAAGAAGTCTTCAGACAGTATGTCGTCGATAAGCATGTCGATAAGTATAAAGCCGATACGATAGAAGATGGTTACATCGCTCTGACCAAAAAGCCTCTCATTCCTACTGAGGAAGAGATCGCCAGTAACAATCGCTGCAAAGCATCGATATTGAGAGCGATAGAAAGGATGTAAGCGTATGAAAGACCGCATCGAAAGAACTTATAAGAAAAAACCGAAACATTCTTTGAAGACTGCCATGATTTTCATGCTCGCTTTTACTGCGGTCGTCTCAGCTTCATCCATCGCTGTCTTATCCATCTACGGAAAAGAAAACAGCGAAATGTCCAGAAGGATTGACAACTATTCTGCTCAGATCGATTACCTTGAGCAGGAGAATGACAATTCCTTGCAGAAGTACAATCGTTAAAACTGATAATTATTGCTCGTACCTCCTTTTAAAATATTCGTCACAAGAAAAAGCCCTCGTTCGAGGGCTTTTCTTATGGTCGATGATTTAGTAATGACGATAAGGAGCACGTGTCTTGATATCGGTATCGATGATCTTGATAAACTCCTTCTCAGAGACGGTCTTGGAAGCAGTCTCGTGATAGAGACGATAGGTGATGTTGCCTTCTTCAGCTTCCTTAGGTCCTAAGACGATGGTGTAAGGAACCTTCATGACCTGAGAGTCATGAATCTTGTAGGAAAGCTTTTCGTTACGGTCATCGATCTTAGAGCGGATGTCGTGCTTCAAAAGCTTCTTGTTTAAATCGGCTGCGAGCTTGACGACCTTTTCATCGTTGTTGACAGGGATGATTCTGACCTGTTCCGGATGGAGCCAAGTCGGGAAAGCACCCTTGAAGTTTTCGGTGATGATGCCTAAGAAACGTTCGAAAGAACCGAAGATTGCTCTATGAAGCATGACAGGCTCTTTGAGCTTGCCGTCTTTGTCGACATAAGTGAGACCGAAACGGTGAGGAAGCTGCATATCGAGCTGAATGGTTCCGCACTGCCAGACACGGTTGAGAGAGTCTTTGATCTTGAAGTCGAGCTTCGGACCATAGAATGCGCCGTCGCCTTCATTGATTTCATAAGGAATGTTGTTCTCTTCCAAGCAGAGCTTGAGTTCGGCTTCAGCCTTGTCCCAAGTAGAGATCTTTCCGACAAAGCGATCAGGACGTGTGGAGAGTTCGACAGAATAAGAAAGACCAAAGGTCTTATAGACGTATCCGAACATGCGGACCATCTTTCTGATTTCATCGCCGATCTGATCGAAAGCCAAAAGGATATGAGCATCATCCTGAGTGAATGCACGGACACGGAAGAGACCGTTGAGTGCGCCGCTTGCCTCATGACGATGATCAAGACCGAATTCAGCATAACGGATAGGAAGATCACGATAGGAGTGGATGCTGTTCTGATAGACCAAGATGGCACCAGGGCAGTTCATCGGCTTGATGGCATAAGGTTTGCCATCGACCTTGGTGATGTACATGTTCTCTTTGTACTTCTTCCAGTGACCGGAGGTTTCCCAAAGCTCACGGGAGAGCATCTGCGGAGTCTTAAGGAAGACATATCCGTATTCCTTGGTGAGAAGATCCCAGAGGAAGTTCTCAAGTTCGTGACGGATGATCATACCATTAGGGAGCCAGAAAGGAAGTCCAGGTCCGAAATCGGAGAACATGAACAAACCTAACTGAGAACCTAATCTCTTGTGGTCGGCTTCCTTTCTTTCCTCTAACAATTTGAGATATTTATCCATATCTTCCTGAGAGAAGAAAGCAGTTCCATAGATACGTGTAAGGCTGTCATTTTCCTTGTTTCCCTGGAAATAACAGGAAGAAGTGGACATGATTTTGATGGCCTTGATCTCTTTGGTGTTCTTCATATGGGGCCCTAAGCAAAGGTCCTTGAAGTCGCCCTGAGAATAAACGGAAAGGGATGCGCCCTTATCGGCGAGCTCATGAATGTGGATGAGCTTGTACTTCTGATCGGCGAAGAGCTTTTCAGCTTCTTCGACAGAGACATCCTGTCTGACGATAGGCTGCTTTTCGGAGATGATCTTCTTCATTTCCTGTTCGATCTTCGGGAAGTCGTTTTCCGAAATCGGGCGAGGAAGTTTCATGTCATAATAGAAGCCGTCTTCGGTAGCTGGGCCATAAGCAAACTGAACGCCAGGGAAAAGATGTTGGATGGCTTCAGCCATTAAGTGAGCTGCAGAATGACGGAGGACATGCAAAGCATCCGGAGATGTTTTGGTGATGGCCTCAAATGTGCAGTTATCAGGCAAGACTTCGTTTAAATCGAAGAGATTTCCATTGACTTTACAGCAGATTGCCTTTTCGGCAAGGGAGAGGGAGATGCTTTTGCATGCTTCCAAGGCGGTGCTACCGTCTTTGATTTCTTTTTCGGAATGATCTGGTAAAATGATTTTCATATTCGTGCCTTTCAATAAACGTCCTAGTATTCTACTTCTTTAAAGCGTGCCATGCAAGTGCACCGCCGCCTGCAAGTCCGACGTCCTGTGTGAAGGATGCGTATTTCAATACGATCGGTTTGAAGTTCCATGTTGCAATCTTCTCATTGGCGAGTCGTTCAAGGTCTTCGAAGAAGATATCCTTGCTCTTCATGACACCGCCGGATACAGCATAGGAATCGACATTGAACAAGAGCTGGAGATTGCTGAACCAAGTAGCGAGCATATCAATCCAGATGTGATAAAGAGCAATCATCTTTTCATCTTTTGCTCTGACACCCTGGAAGAATTCATATGCACTTGTGATTTCGATATCGTTAAGAGCGGCGAGGTGAACGATTCCGTTTCCGGAAAGGAGATATTCGGCCTCGTAGTTCTTGCCCTTGTAGTTGACAAACATTCTTCCGCCTTCAAGGGGAAGGTCGATCATCTCTCCATTGTGGACAACACCAAGACCGATGCCTGTAGAGATTGTGACAAAGGCGGAATTGAGAAAGCCTTTGTTGGCTCCGTATTCGGCTTCGACAAGAGCGGAGCAGTTGGCGTCATTTGCGAAATAAAGCTTTGCTGTCGGGAAGTCTCTGTTGAACAAAGAGACAAAATCGAAGGAGTCGATTCCAAGATTTCCGACTCTTCCGACCTGATTGTTCTGAACGACACCGCACATGGACATGCCGATAGATTCAACATAATCCATATGTGCCTCTTCTTTGACAATATCAATGAGCTCTTTCATTTTGTTGTAAAGAGCCATCGGATCATCCTTGATGGAAGGGACGATTCTTACGGCAAGGATGTTCAGTTCCTTATCCATTGCTGCAACGCGAAGATTTGTACCTCCGCAGTCGATTGAAATGATTTTGTCTGGCATTGTTTTAATCCTCCGAGTAATTGATTGAATCCGTATTATGAACGGTCAGAACCTTCATGAAGTTTGTCTTTCCTGCACCTACAGGTGTTCCGCCGGTCATGATGATGTGGCTTCCTTCTTCGAGGCCATAGTCTTTTGCAATCTTAAGAGCGAGAACTTCCATCTCTTCACTGAACTGTGGGACTTTCTTGGTGTGATAAGGATAGCAGGCATAATAGAGCATCATATGTGTCAATGCGTCATAGTCAGAGGAGACGACGAAGACAGGACAGATCGGTCTTGTCTTGGAGATTCTGATGCCTGTCTGACCGGAGACAGAGAAGCAGATGATGAGTTTTGCATTGATGAGAATGGCTGTATCGGAGACGGAGGCTGCAATAGCGTCATTGACATTCTTGTTGGATGTCTCAAAGGCCTGATGGGAAGAGGTTTCGTAGTTGAAGTGCTTTTCGACTTCCTTGGCGATTCTTGTCTGCATGTCGACTGCCTGAACAGGGTACTGTCCATTTGCGCTCTCTCCAGAGAGCATGACGGAATCACTTCCCTGATCGATGGCCCAGGAAACATCGCTGACTTCCGCTCTTGTCGGGAAGGGGTTGTGGATCATGGAATCGAGCATCTGTGTGGCTGTGATGACAGGTTTTCCGTATTTTCTGCAGGTTTGAATCAGGTAACGCTGATAGGTCGGAACCTGTTCTGCGGGAATCTCGACACCGAGGTCGCCGCGAGCTACCATGATGCCATCGCTTTCGCGGATGATGCTGTCGAGGTTTTCGATTGCCTCTGTGTTTTCAATTTTGGAGATGATGAGGATGTTCTTTCCGCCATGAGAATCAAGAAGAGCGCGCATATCGCGGATATCCTGAACGTTTCTGACGAAAGAGGCGGAGACTAAGTCGACGTGTTCTTCGCATCCGAAGATCAAGTCACTCTTGTCCTGCTCGGATAAGTAGGGTATGGAAAGATGGACACCGGGGCAGTTGACACCTCTTCTGTCTTTGCAGGCATGGTCGTTTCCGACTAAGCAGACAAGCTCTTTGGTCTTATTGTCCTTTTCTTTGACAATGAGTTCGAGGTTTCCGTCATCGAGACGGATCTTGCTTCCGATTTCACAATCGTTGAAAAGGTTCGTATAGGTGACACCGAAAGCCTTGTTCGTTCCTAATTTATCAACGCCCATGAAAATTCTTGTGGTTTCTCCTTGCTTGAATTCAGCAACACCGCCTTCGAATTTTCCGGTTCTGATTTCAGGTCCTTTTGTATCAAGGCAGATCGGAATGATCAGGTCTTCTTCTTTTTCGATTTCTCTCAACGTTCTGATTTTTGCTAAATGTTCTTCATGGGAGCCATGGGAGAAATTGAGTCTCATGCACGTCATACCGGTAGCGAGCAGTTTTTTCAGTGTTGGTTTGTCTTGGCTGCTTGGACCGATCGTGCAGATGATCTTTGTCTTCTTGTCGATTCTATAATTCATGAATGTACTCCTTCATATTCATTATGGAATGAAAACTAACCGCTATATTTTACCAATATATACTAAAAAATTAAAGAAGAGATTATTGCTTTAATACAGCGTGGATTTGGTATAATAATCGCATGAACATTATTGAACCTGATTCCAGTTTTTCCATCTCGGTCGATTATTCCCTCTCAGAGACCGATTTTTCTGTTTTGGCCCTGTTGTATCTTCCCATTATCAAATCGGATGCCTACCTGATTTATGATGTGCTTTATAAAAGCAGCAAGAGCGCTGAAATCGACGGGCTTGTCACGCATGAAGAGTTTTTATCGATGATCGGTTTTGATGATGTCCGCTTTCTTAAAGCCAGAGAGAGACTAGAAGCCATCGGCCTACTTGAAACATATCGAAAAGAAAAAACGGATGAAAACGGAAGCAAAGTGTTTTATCTTTATCGTCTGATTCCGACTGCTAGTCCGAAGAAGTTCTTTGCTGATCCGATTCTCAAGAATCTTCTTTTGCAGAATGTCTCTAATAAGAAATATCATCGCCTTGTCAATTATTTCAAAAAAGAGGACGGTCATCTCCTTGATGGTTTTAACTCCGTCAGTGCAAGATTTTCCGATGTGTATTCAGTCGCTTTATCTGAAGAGGATCTTCAGGCTGAAAACAATGTTGAAGGAAAACAGTATAAGGAAATCGCAAAATTTTCCATGCAGACACTGCTTGATTTTCTTCAGGCCGACAATATTCCTCTCGATAAGATTCACGCCTATTTTTCTCAGATTGAATCCGATGCCAAATTATATGGATTGGATGAAAAGACAGTCTTGAAACTGATTGAGGAATCCTTGGATACAGACTTCAATTTCTATTTGAATAAGTTTGAATCAAAGGTAAGAACTCAGAATCAATATATCCGTTTGGAAAAGCAGGAAGCGGAAAAAGCATCTTTAGGACAAGGAGATAGTTCGGTCAATGTGAAAATCTTCACTTCCACTACGCCGAAACAATATCTTCAGGCTTTTTTCCATGCGGAACCTAATGACTATATGCTGAAAGAAGTCGAAAAGCTGAGAAGAAATTTCGACTTTGACAATGGCATCATCAATGTCATTCTCGATTATTCTTTGAAAAAGACAAACAAGGAATTCAATTCTGTCCTGATCGACAAGGTGGCCTTCACTTTATCTGCAAACAATGTCACTGACTGCTATGGCGCAATCGTTGCTTTGAAGACGAGAGATTTCCAGGTCCTTGAGAACAAAAAACGCAAATCAACGTATAGCAAAGCAAAGAAGTCTGCTGCTGAAGAGACTGACATAAAGGAAGAGAGTGAGGAGATCACAAAAGATGATCTTCTAGCGCTTTCCAAGGGACTTGATTTATGAAGAACAATCAATTCATCAATGTCGAACAGATGCAGGTGAAGCATGTCAAAGTCGAGTTCGATGAAAAGAAAAAACTCGCTTTGGAGGAATCAATACAGGCCTTCCTTAAAGATGATGTGCTTGCTTTGAAGACTATCAAACCATTACTGAAAACCGGAAAGACTTTTGAAAATTCATTAGGTGAACTCTATTCTTATCAGATGGACAGAAATGAATGTCTTTCCTGTCAGAAGAAGCTTTTGTCCTGCCCCAAAAAAGTCAGAAAAGGCTATGTTCTTGTTCCCTATTATGAAAAAGAAGCGGACAGAATCCGTCTGACACCTCAGCCTTGTATCCATCTCAATGAGATGAACCGTGTTTTAGAAAGAATCAAACCATGTGACTGTTCCCATACGTCTTTGGTTGTAGACGCCAATTCTTTATTGGACTCCTTGCTGAAGGGAGACAATATCAAGAAACAACAGGGATTATCTTCTGTGTTTCTTTCTGCACTCAACATTGCAAAGAAAAACGAAAAGGCAGGTAAGGGAATCATGTTCTCGACAGTCAATGGCGGAAGTGATCTCTCCTCTTCGCTTTTAAAACTGTTAGGATACGTCTATGCCAAAAGCGAATTCAGCGTCGCTTACATCAATGCGCCGAAATTCTTTTCTAACCTCTTCTCTTCTTACGACAATCTTTCTTTTCCGACGATAAAAGAACTCCCTTTGCTGATGAAGGCCGATGTTCTTCTTCTTGAGAATCTGGATAAGATCGTTTATCTCAATGATGAAAAGCTTGATAAATATCTTTTCCCATTACTGAGAGAAAGAAAAAAAGAAGGAAAGATCAACTATGCGTCGATTGAGAAGCCAAAAGGCATCAATACCATCATTTATTCAAATAGAAGAGTCCTTCATGGAAAAGACGAACTCTACTCTTTGCTGAACGATCTTTTTGATGAGAAAGTCATTCAGGATCTTGATTTAAGATAAATTTTGAAAAGCTGTCACTCCGTAAATATATTTTATTGGAGGACAGTTTTATGCTATTACAAAGTAAAGAAGCCGACTGCGGAAAGAGCATCATCAGGAATCTTTTATCCTATTTCAATCGAGACAAAGGGTATTACACATGCAAACTTTCAAGTGATTGCAAAAGTTTTTATGAGATGCGAAATGAGTTGGAAAAGCATGATATCATTTATGAGTCATGTCATGTTGACAATATCATTGAAATAAGGAAAGACATGTTTCCGCTCGTCTGTCAGATGATACAGGGAGAATACTATCACTTTGTCATTGTTCATTCTCTTACCTTCCATAAGGTTTCCCTTTTTGATCCGAGCTTTGGCGAGATGGTCATTTCGACAGAGGAATTCCTTTCTCGATTCACAGGAAGGCTGATGATTTTTGTCTCAAAGGGCAATAGAGTAAAAGCAAAGGAACAGATGTCGTTATTAAAGTGGCATGAAAAATTCCTGTATTTTCTCTGCTTTCTTTTTCAGTCTTGTGCTTTAAGCCTTGCCTTATTGTTCACTGGAAAAGAGAAACCGTTCCTTCCTTGCATCATTCTCTCATCCTGTTTCTTTGTCTTTATCATCATCCAGAACGCATTGAACTTCAAAGTTCGGCATCGCTTGGAGCAGGAGATGATACTCTCATCTCTTCATGAAGTGCGAAACAAAGAGAGGCTCTCGATTACTTATCGCCTTATCACTGGAAGCGTGAAATGCGCTTCTAATACTTGTTCGTATGCAGTGCTTTGTGTCGGACTTATCATTCTTTTGCTGATCAACTCCTATTACCTTTCCTTTTTGATTCTCGTTTCATTATTGTTTTATGTTCTTAGACTTCCTTTGACAGAGGAGAGAAACGCTGTCAATCGCTATTGTTCCATCAAAGAAAAAGAACTCTTCGCATTGATAAGTAACGGAGAAGAAGAACGTGCGAGAAAGACTTTCAGGATGATGAGAAAGAGAAGCGAACTCCTGCTTTCCACAATCGTAATCAGTTGGATTCTAGAAGCTTTTTCCATCATGATATTCTCTTTTGCGATTCTTTCAGTCTTCAATGTTTTCACTGTCAACTCTCTTCTTTTTTCGACAAGTCTTACGCTATCATTTTCTTATGCCCTGAACTCCGCCATGAAAATTCTTTCTTATCCTGAGGAAAAAGCCAAGGAAATCAATGCTCTTGTCGATAATTGCAATTAAAAAACGAAGAAAAACTTAAATTAAAACGTATTTTGCTATATACTTAAGTTAGTTATATATACGGGGGTACCAATATGGCTGACGAACACGTTTTAGACTATGTATCATGCGTAAAAGCAAAGCGCGAATGGAAAAATCTATTCCAGACAGTATTTGATCATACCTTGGCCTATTTGAAGAAAGAGGGTTCTTATGAAGTTTCCCTTTCTCTTCAGACTTTGGAAAACATGCAGAAATTCAACAAAGAATATCGCAATATCGATAGACCGACGGATGTTCTCACCTTTGCTTATCAGGAAGCTGATTTTGTCAAAGACGAACCGATCTTCGATTTAGGAGACATTATGCTCTCTGTCGATGTCGCAAAGAAACAGGCCAGAGAATATCATCATCCATTGGAGAGAGAACTTGCATTCCTTTTCATCCACGGACTTCTTCACGCATTTGGCTATGATCATCATCGCTCCGAAGAGGAAGCTGAGGAAATGTTTGCTCTTCAGAACGCCATTCTGAATTCTTTGCCCTATGATTTCTATACAAATCTAAATAAGGTCAAGAAGCTTCTTCTTGAAGCGCAGAGCCATTCGATTGCACCTTATTCAAATTTCCATGTCGGTGCTGTCGTCATGACAAAAGACGGAAAATATCATATGGGATTCAACATCGAGAACTCTGCATTTGGTGTTTCGATGTGCGCAGAAAGATGCGCGCTGTTCCACACTTATTGTTCCGGCTATAACAAAGATGATATCGTGTCATTGTCCTTGATCACATCATCGAGCAATGTCGGTACACCTTGCGGAAGCTGTCGCCAGGTCATGAGCGAATTGATGCATGTCAATTGCCCAGTCTATATCTACAACAAAGATGAAAGCGAGCACATGTTTACAACAGTCAAAGATTTATTGCCCTATATGTTCACCTCGGAGGATTATCACGCATGAAAAAAGTCGGATTCGCTTGTGTATACGGAAGAGCCAATGCCGGTAAAAGCACCATCATCAATAAATGCTTAGGCTTTAAGCTTCTCCCTGTTTCTTCTAAACCTCAGACGACAAGAGACAATGTTAACGCCATCTACAACGACGAAGATTCTCAGATCATCTTTGTCGATACTCCTGGTGTTTTCAAACCTCATGGCAAATTAGGAAGCATTTTGCTTCGCGATTCTGAAAGCGCCAAGGAAGGAGTCGATGTCATTGTCTATGTCATTGATGCCAGCGAAGTTCCGAACTTCGAACTTGCAAACAAACTTGCCAAACAGGATATTCCTGTCATTCTTTGCTTTAACAAGGTTGACCTTGTCAACGCTGAAATCGGTGAGAGCAGATTGGCTAGATATCTTGAAATCCTCCCTGATTGCAAAGTCATCCGCATGTCTGCCAAAGAAGGATTCGGCATCGAAGAACTTCTCAAGGAGATCAAGAGTCATTTCGAAGAAGGAGATCTTATCTTCCCTGAAGATATCGTCTCTGACCGTCCGAAAGAATTCATCATCTCTGAAATCATCCGTGAGAAATGCATGAGACTTTTAAGCAAAGAGGTTCCTCATTCTATCTATGTCGACATGAAGCATGTCAGTGAGGATGAAGAAGGGATGGAGATCTTTGCTGATATCATCGTTGAAAAAGAATCCGAAAAGGCAATTGTCATCGGAAAAGGCGGAAAGATGATCTCTGAGATCTGCCGTTATAGCGAACAGTCCATCTCTTCTTATTTCGGTATGCCGGTGCGCTGCGAATTGTTGGTCAAAGCGATTCCTGATTGGAGAAATCAGGATAAATATCTGAAGAAATTCGGCTACGAAGAATGATCTCTCTTCCTTTGAAGGACTCTCTTTGCTACGTCCTTTCTGTTTCTCCGTTCAAAGAAGATTCGGCTGTTATCACTTTTGCTGGTGAACACGGCCTTTTTTCGGGGCTTGCAAAAGGCATCTATAAGCCGAAGAGCCCTTTGAAATCGCTCCTTATCATTCCTGATCTTGTCAAAGTGGATTACAGAGAAACGTCAGATGGATTGAACCTTGTTTCTTCGGCTCAGGTGATCGAAGACAACTCGCTTCTTTGTCAGGATTATGGCAAATCCTGCTTTCTCTTCTTTCTTCAGGAACTTTCCTTGGTGTTATTCAAGTATGGCGATTCTTATCCTAGCGATGAGATCTATCAGCTTCTTTCTTCCTTGAAAAATCACGATGACATTCTTTCCTATTCCATTCTTCTTTTGGGCATCTTCTATCGAAGTCTAGGTATCGATGTGAAGACAGATTGCTGTCTTTATTGTCAAAAGACAAAGAATATTGTTTCTTACGATTTACAGAAGGGTGGATTTATCTGCAAGGATTGTTTACAAGATGAAGAACGTGCTCCTGAGATGAAATTATATATTCTCAAATATGCGTTTTCTTCTTTGTCTAAAACGATTCTTGATAAGAAAGTACCTAAAAAAGAAGGAAAGGAAATTCTTTCTGAACTTCTTAATCATCTTATCGATTATTTCGATCTGAAACCTATCCGATCTTTTTCGCTTCTTTTCGAAGCAATTGATAACAATTAGTGTTCTTCGTTTATGTTATACTATTTAAGTTTACTAACTATTTATAAGAGGTAAAAATCATGGCAGAAAAAGAAATCAAATTCGAAGAAGTCACAAGCCACCTTATCACAAGCGGCTTTGTTTATCCAGGTTCCGATATTTACGGCGGTTTATCTAACTCTTGGGATTACGGCCCGTTAGGCACATTGCTGAAAAATCACGTCAAGGATTTATGGCTCCGCCACTTCGTCCGCGGCATTGAATACAATGTTCAGATCGATCCGGCCATCATCATGAATCCAAAGGTCTGGGAAGCTACCGGACACGTTGCAAACTTCCACGATCCGCTTGTCGACTGCAAGTATTGTCACTCCCGTTTCAGAGCTGATCAGATCATCCATGATCAGAAACCTGAACTGGATGTCGATGGTATGACACAGGAAGAGCTCAATACTGTTATGCAGTCTGGTGAAATTGTCTGCCCTAGCTGCGGAAAGAATCAGTTCACTCCTATCCGTCAGTTCCAGATGATGTTCAAAACCTTCATCGGTGTCACGGAAGACAAGCAGTCTGCTGTCTATCTCCGTCCTGAAACCGCACAAGGTATCTTTGTCAACTTCAAGAATGTCATGCGTACAACCAGAAGAAAGCTTCCTATCGGCATTGTCGATATCGGTAAGTCTTTCCGTAATGAAATCACTCCTGGCAACTTCACCTTCCGTACCAGAGAGTTCGAACAGATGGAAATCGAATTTTTCTTCAAGCCTGGCGAAGATGACAAGTGGTTTGAGTTCTATAAGGAAAACTGCAAGACCTTTGTCGAAAAGCTCGGATTGAAAGCTGAAAAAGTCCGCTTCCGCGATCATGAACCGGCTGAGCTCGCATTCTATTCCAAGGCGACAACGGATATCGAATATGATTTCCCGACCATCGGATGGGGTGAACTCATGGGTATTGCCTGCCGTGGCGATTATGATCTTTCCAAGCATATGCAGTTCTCCAGCCAGGATCTTACTTATCTTGATCCTGAGACAAATACAAAGTATGTCCCGCATGTTGTCGAGCCTTCCTTCGGTTTGGATCGTTTGATGCTCGCATTATGCTGTGATGCCTATGATGTCGAAGAACTTGCTGATGGCAAGGATTCCAGAATTGTCATGCACTTCACTCCTGAACTTGCTCCGTATTCTGTTGCAGTCATGCCTTTGAGCAACAAGCTCAATGAGAGCGCTAAGAAGGTCTTTGACGCATTGCGCTTCAATTATGATGCAATCTTCGATACAACTGGAAGCATTGGCAAACGTTACCGCAGAGAGGATGCTATCGGCACTCCTTTATGCGTCACTTATGACTTCCAGAGCGAAGAGGATCAGACTGTCACTGTCCGTGAGAGAGATTCCATGACGCAGGAGAGAGTCAAGATCTCTGATTTGGATAACTATATTCATGCATTCCTGCACAAAAATGAAGTGAAGTAAGGAGTATTGATTTGGCTAATAAGCAACAAGAAAACATCTTCAGAACAGTCGACTCAAAAGCGGATATCGTCAAGGTGGTATCCGCCTTTTTGGGTTTTAACAATCTTCATAAACACGGAAAAATCTATAAGGCAATCTGCCCTTTCCACAACGATACCGATCCTTCCATGCAGGTAAATCCGGAACGTAACAACTTCCATTGTTTTGCCTGCGGATCGATGGGCGGTCCGATTGACTTTGTCAAAAAGTATAAGGGCGTGAGACCGATTGAGGCACTGAAAATCGTAGCGGATATCTGTTCGATTCCTTTGCCTTCTGAGTTGAATACGGAACGTTTTATTCCTCAGATTGAAAAAGATTATCCGAATGAACTGAAGGCGCTTGAAGATGCCGATAAATTCTATCAGCTTGTTCTGCAGAGCAAATCCGGAACGGAAGGAAAGGAATATCTTGAAAAAAGAGGCCTTTCCCAGGAAATTGTCTCCCATTTTGGTATTGGTTATGCCCCTGATGATCCCAAGATGATCATCGATGCGTTAAGAAAGCAAGGCTACGATGTCAATACCTTATCAAAAGCCGGTATTTTATCTGCTTCTTCGACTTTGGAGGATCGCTTCTTTCATCGAATCATGTTTCCGATCAGGGACAACTCTGGACACTTGGTCGCTTTCTCTGGCCGTGTTCTGAAAAAGGAACAAAGCCCTTCGAAATACATCAACTATCCTGAGACGCTTCTCTTTAAGAAAAACGAAATCCTATATCATTTTTCCAAGGCCAAAGAAGATGCAAAAAGAAAAGGCTACATCTATATTGTCGAAGGATTCATGGATGTCATTGCAGTATGCAGGGCTGGTTTGTTTGCTGTCTGCGGCACCATGGGAACTGCCTTGACACAGGAACATATCAATGCGTTGAAGAATCTAGGTGTTGAAGTCAGACTTTGTCTTGATAGCGATGAACCAGGACAGCTAGGCGAAGAAAAAGCTGCTGAAGCCTTGCTGAAAAATAGTGTTCCGTTTAGAGTCGTCAGAAAATTCAAGACTGGAAAAGATGCTGATGAAGTTCTGACAAATGGAAAAGAAAACGGCGCAAAAGATCTTCTTGACCAATTGAATCGTCTATATGATCCTTTCCTCTTCTTTTTACGACGTACCTTGAAGAACCGCAACATGCTTAGCGACTCTGTCGAGATACAGACCTTCTTACGAAACAACTGCAAGTATTATGCTGCACTTGATGATATCTCAAAAGCGAGGGACTTAGAACTTCTTTCCAAGGTCTGCTCTTTGAGCAAAGAGACACTGCAAAAAGTTCTTGCTAATATTACGCCAACCATCAGACAAGACCAAAATCAAAGCTCCGACTCAAATTTTGAAAATCCTAACGATTTTATTCCATATAAGAAGAATGGAAGCTTTAGGAAGCGTACTGTTCCTCTTGAAGCCAATAATATCCATTGCACATGGAGTGACAAATATCAGCTGAGCGATATGCTTCTTTCTTTGACCGAGATGGCAAAGAACAATGCTGAATCCGGTGGAACACTGCCTTTGCTGATTGATAACGAGTGCTCCCTTGTCATCGTTCTTACCCATTCATATGATGCCTTTGTTCAATTGCAAAGTTCTAGAACTGATTTTGTCTTCGAACCCTTTGCAAAACTGGTCAATCTGATCGGCGATGAATACTTGCGTCATCCTGGAAACAAAGAACCATTCACTGCCCTTGATTATGATGCTTTAAGAAAAGCGATAGAGGAAGTGAAGAACAAGGACGAAGCTGAGAATGAAAAAGACAGTGATGATGATCCATTAGGTATCTTTGATGATGAGATGGATGATTCTTCTCCTTATGTCGAAATGGACGAGAAAGAGAAAGCTTTTCTTCTAGATTTTGTATCCGGCATTGAGAAGCTTAGCAATGATTGTTTCGATATGGATACATTCAAAAACAATCTAGTCCTTCATCCCTACTATGTGCTGTGGGATAGGCTTGAAGGCAAGAAGAATTTGTCTGGTATCAGTGATAGCAAAGATGAAATCGAGATCTTCAGACTGAAAGGTCTCATTAGAAAAAACAGCGGAAAAATCTAATAGATTTCCTTATTTCCTTGAAAAGAGAAGAATATTTTTAATAATGAATTTGGAGTGTGACAGAATGAAAAAAACAACGAATAAACCTAAAGAAGCAAAAGAGACAGTCGTAAGCGAAGAGACTGAGGCTGTCAAGCAGGAAAAACCGAAGAAGGCAAAAAAGAAAGCTGCTGAAAAGCCTGTTGTCGATGAAGACATCAAAACAGAAGCAGACGAAAAGCCTATTAAGAAGCCTGCAAAGAAGAAAACTGCCAAGAAGAATGAGTTTTCTGATATCGAAGAGATTCAGGAAAAGGTTCCTGTTCAGGAAAACGAAATTCAGGACGATATCATCATGGATGAAGATATCGATGAATTTGTCATGAAGAACAAAGAGCAGTCCAAGGGCAAGAAAGGCAAAAAGACAATTGCCGAACTTGCCAATGAGAACAAGGAACTCATCGGTCTTGATGATATCAAGCAGCATTTTTTGGATATCGGCAAAAAGAACAATGGCGTTTATAAACAGACCGAATTCGATAAATATATTTCTAAGTTCGAATTGTCCGATGACGATCTTGTCGAACTTCAGGATTTCCTGATGGAGAACAACCTTCATTCCGACAACGAGAATCTTGATGATGAAGTCCTTGATCCTGTCGAGGACGATGACGATTTCTCTTCCGAAGATGATTTCGATAATGAAGAGCCTGATTATGATGACGATGATGAAGATTATTATGCTGCTACAGATGTGAAGAATGCAGATCCTGTCAGACAGTATCTCCACTCTATCGGCGCTTATCAGGTCCTTGAAAGCAAGGAAAAAGAGGTTGAGCTTGCCAAACGTGTTTTAGAGCATGACCAGGATGCAAAAGATGAGCTCATTCAGTGCAATCTGAAGCTTGTCGTCTCTATTGCAAAGCATTATGTAAACCGCGGTATGGACTTCCTTGACCTTATTCAGGAAGGCAACCTCGGCTTGATGAAGGCTGTCGATAAATTCGACTATACCAGAGGATTTAAGTTCTCCACTTATGCCACATGGTGGATCCGTCAGGCCATCACAAGAGCTTTGGCCGATCAGGCAAGAACCATCCGTATTCCTGTTCACATGGTCGAAACCATCAACAAGATTACAAGAGCTACCAGAAAACTCGTTCAGAAATATAATCGTGATCCTACAGCAGAAGAAATCTCTGAGGAGCTTGGCGGAACATTGTCTCCTAGCAAGATTCGTGATATTCAGCAGATTGCACTCGATCCTCTTTCTCTTGAAAAGCCGGTCGGCGAAGAAGAGGACAGCCATGTCGGAGACTTCATCGAAGACAAGGACAACATCTCTCCTTATGAATATGCCAATCGTTCTATGGAAACAGAGAGAATCAATGAGGTTCTCGGTCAGCTGACTGAAAAGGAAGCTCGTATCATCCGTCTCCGTTATGGTCTTGAAGACGGCCGCACTCATACACTAGAAGAGGTCGGCAAGGAATTCAATGTCACCAGAGAACGTATTCGTCAGATTGAAGCCAAGGCTTTGAAGAAGCTTCGTCACCCAGCAAGAAGCAAACTCTTAAAGGATTTCTGTGACCAGTAATCTATCTTCGCGTCTGTTTGACGCGTTTAGCATGATCCCTAGCGGCGAGATTGTCATGGACATCGGCGCTGATAGGGGGTTGCTTGCTAAAGAACTTGCCAAAAACGGCTTTAAAGTCTATGCGAGCGAAAATAAAAAAGGACCTTTTTCCGCATTGAAAGAAAACACAAGGAAGGAATGCCAGGATTATTCCCTTGAATGCATCTTCACAGATGGCATCGACATTCTTCCTTCTGATGTCACACTTCTTTCAATGATGGGAATGGGTGGCAATACGATCTATGATATTCTTCAAAGACATCAGGAAAAGCTTGGTCAGATCAGCTATATTCTGATTGAACCACAGAGCGATTATCTTTTGCCTTTGGAATATCTTCTGAATCTCAACTATCATGTTGTAAAAGGAAAATACGTATTCGAAAAACGATATTATCCGCTTCTTCTTCTGAAAAAAGAAGAGAAAAAGATGGAGTATACTCCTCTTGAGCTTCTTTACTGCATTCTCCCGTTAAGAGAGAAAGATCCTCTTTTGAAAGAACATCTTTTGAAAGAGAAAGAGCGTCTTCTCTCTCTTCCTGAAGATGTCAGAGAAAAGAAAGAAGAGGAAATCGATAACATCGAGAAAGGATTACGCTATTATGAATGAACGTTCATTGATCCGTCACATCAATAAGCTCTTTCCGCCTTCCTCTTCTGAAGTATGGGATTTTCCAGGCTTTCAGTGCGGTGTAAGACATCCGGAAAGAACAGTCAACAAGGTTTTGCTTTGCCTTGACTTCACAGAAGATGTTCTTGTTGAAGCGAAACGCTATAGACCTGACCTTATTCTTACACATCATCCTTTCTTCTTCGGAAAGAAAAAAGATGTTCTTTCTATAGATGCCAAGAAAATCTACCTGACTAAGGAGATTGAAAAACTGGATTGTCCCCTTTACTCCTATCACACCGATTATGACAAAGGAGAAAACGGCATGAATGATACCCTTTTGTCCGTTCTTAAAATGAAGAGAATCAAGGTAGCAGATGATGGTCTGATGAGGCTTGCTTCTCTTGAAAAGGAAATGACGATTGAAGAACTTGTCGATGATGTCAAAGGAAAACTGAATCTTCCCTTCCTTCTTTATCTTAAAGGGGAAAAGACGGAAATCGAAAAGATTGCACTGGTTGCGGGTGGCGATTCCGCTGCTTATTTTGACGCCCTTTCTTTGGGAGCGGACTGTTATATTTCAGGAGATTGCCCGCATCATACAAGACTTGAGATGAGAAGATATGGCATCAATTATATCGAGCTTCCGCATGAAGTTGAGGAACTTGGTTTCCTTAAAGGCATGAAAAAAACATTAGAGACAATCTCTCCTTCTCTTGATATCTCCTCTGTTGTTTTTGAAAAGTATTTCGATATCCGCTAAGGATGAATGGAGGAAGTTTTATGGCTAAAGAAAAACTGGATGATGAAGAATTAGATGAAGATTTAGACATAGATGATTTAGATAACGGCTCTTCGATTAAAGGAAAAGATGCTTATCAGATGTTTATGGATTCTATCCGCCTATATCCGAAGTTCACACAAGAAGAAAACTTGGAAAAACTGAAAGAGTACAAGGCGGCAGATGACGAAGATAAGATTGCTCTGTTAGACGAAATCGTCGAAGGAAATATTCGCCTTGTCATCAAATACGCCAATGAGATCGCCTCTCAGGCTGTCTTCAATGCAGAAGAAGGCGGAACGAGAGGCTTGAAAATGGACCTGATCCAAGAGGGTTCTCAGGCCTTATCCAAAGCGATTGTGGATTTTGATCCTGCTCGCGGCTATGCTTTTTCTACCCTTGCAGTGACCTATATCAAAAGAGCCATGTTCGCTTTCTTGAACAACAGTTCCAGGATGATCCATGTTCCACAGCAGTTTTTGGATCGCCACAGGCTGATCACAAAGGCCATCGATGAACTGAAAAAGAAAAACGCAACGGATCCTAGTTATGAAGATGTCGCAGAATATCTTCACAACGGATTGACCGCTGAAGACATCGAAGAAAACTGCCTTGTTTTCAAAAACATCGATGTCAAGACAATCGATGAAAGACCCGATATTGATAATGACAAGAGAACGATTGCGGCTGTTCCTAGCGATGAGATGAATCCACAGGAAGCAAGCGAGAGGCAGGAATTGATTGAAAAATTGGCTAAAGCGACAGAAAGCCTGACTCCGACGATGCGATTCATTATTTCTCACCGCTATCCTGAAGATGGTTCTACGCCTTGGACATTGCGTGAACTATCTGTCAAGCTCAATCTTTCCATTGAACGTGTCAGACAGATCGAAGAAGAGGCAAAAGCCAAACTGAGAGAGATGCTCTCTTAGTTGTTGTCATAATGTATTTTAAGCAGTCTTACGAGGTTGTGGGGCTGCTTTTTGTGTTACTGTCAAACATCTTTATCTCTACTTGCAAAGCAGATAATTGAAAATAGCGTCTACGCTATCTTTGCTGATAGAGGTCGATGAAACCAAAAGAATGTTTTCTTTGTCTAAAAGAGACATATCGATATCATTTATTGTGTTTGCTTTTAGAATATTGCAATACGGATATAGTTTTTTCAATGATTCTTTTAGTTCGTTGCAGTTGGATGATGTTTTAGAACCTAAGACGATGATATCAAAAGTTTTGCTATCATGTGTTTTGAAGAAATCGATTGCTTCCTGTTTTCTTGCTAGATAAATAGGGCAAGGTGGAATATATGCTATAAGGGATGTATTGTTTCTGAAATAGGATTCGTATTCTTTTGCAATCTCCTCTGAGATTGTAGACTGAACAATAAGGCCGGTCTGTTCTTGATTGAGTTCTGGAAATTCTTTTGCTTCAGAATCGATGAGTGTCAAACCTGAGAAATGAGATAAGAATGAAATGGTTTCCTGATGATTTTTCTTTCCTAAAAAATACCATTTCAGATCTTTCTCCTGATTGAGAATTTTATATCGGTTTTTAAGTATTGGGCAGATAGCATCATAAAAAGGATGGGAATGATATTTTTCTTCCTCTTCTTTTGTATGGCCATGAGCAGAAAAAACAATGGCGTCATTAGAAAGCATGTCATCTTTTCCGGTTCTGAAATGATACTCGTTCTGTAGCTTTTCTACTTCAATATCGTTATGCATCAAAGGATGAAGCAAAGTGACGCCTTTGTTTTCCTTACATGCCTTTATAAGAATCTCGATGCTGTTTTTGACTCCATTGCAAAAGCCATAATGTTCAAGAAGATAAATCATGTCTTCATTATACAACCAGAAGATGAAATCTCTAGAAAAAATAACACGGGTTAAGTGTTATACTATACATATCTATCTATCGGAGGATAACGCTATGGACTATGAAAAATATATTGGTGTGACACCGGACTTCCCCAAGAAGGGAATATCCTTTAAGGATATCTCTCCTTTATTGGCTAATCCGGACGCCTTTGCATCTTGCATCAAGGATATGTCGAAATTGGCCGAAGAATTCAAGCCTGACTTCATCTGCGGCCCTGAAAGCCGCGCTTTCCTTTTCGGCGCTGCCATGGGCTATGAAATGCACAAGGGCTTTGTCATGGCAAGAAAGGCCGGCAAGCTTCCTGGCGTAACAATCAAAGTCTCTTATCAGCTTGAATACGGAACCGCAGCCATTGAGATTCCTGCTAACTCCTTCCCGAAAGGCTCCAGGGTCTTATTGGTCGATGACCTCATGGCCACAGGCGGAACCTTCTTGGCATTAAAGAAACTTATCGAAGAAGCAGGCGGTGTTCCTGTTGGATGCATCACGCTGATCAACTTAGAAGAATTACACGGAGAAAAGACAGTCGGACTTCCTTGCCGAAGCCTTCTTAATTTATCTGATAGCCATTAAATTCTGTAGGTGAGTTATGAAAATCCAAAATCACATCTACACATTCGAGGATGTGAAGAAGGTCTACTCCAATTACATCAAAGATCCTTCTTCTTTGGCCTTGATTGAAAAAGCTTATCGATTCGCAGATCAGAAACACGAGGGGCAGGTCCGTAAAAGCGGTGATCCTTATATTTCACATTGTATCGGTGTAGCTGAGATTCTCTCTGAACTTCAGGCTGGTCCTATCACTATCTGCGCCGGTCTTCTTCACGATACGATTGAAGATACGCCGACAACCAAAGAAGAGATTGAAAAAGAGTTTGGCAAAGAAGTCGCTGTCCTTGTTGAAGCTTTGACAAAGGTTACCAGACTTTCTGATTATAAGAATGTTGAATTCACAGCTGAAAACCATCGCAAAATTTTCGTTGCTATGGCAAAGGATGTCAGAGTCATCATCGTCAAACTTGCCGATCGTCTTCACAATATGAGGACACTTCAGTTCCAACCCAGAGAAAAACAGATTCGCATCTCAAAAGAGACACTTGATGTCTATGCTCCGATCGCACATCGCTTAGGTCTTTACAATGTTCAGACGGAACTTGAAGACCTCTCTTTGTGGTATATCGAACCAGAAAAATACAAAGACATCGAAGATAAGATGAATTCCACGATTCAGAATGCTCATGCCGCTTTGGAGACATTGAAGTCCGAACTGACAAAAATCCTTTCTGAAAGCAAGATTCCCTTCTCTATCACCGATCGTGTAAAGTCTGTTTATTCCATCTACAAGAAGATGTACAACAAACACTACTCCTTCGATCAGATTTTCGATATCATGGCGCTTCGTGTCATCACCGAGACTGAGCAGAACTGCTATGAGATCTTAGGCTATGTTCATGCCAATTTCAAACCGGTTCCCGGCCGTTTCAAAGACTATATCGCCATGCCAAAACCGAACATGTATCAGTCTTTGCATACAACGATTCTTACCTCTACCGGACACGTCTTTGAAATTCAGATCAGAACAAAGCAGATGGATGAGACGGCTGAGGGCGGTGTCGCTGCCCACTGGCGATACAAAGAGGGCAGTCATTACGACGCCAAGAAAGAACAGGAAGAGATTGAAAATCAGCTTCACTGGTTCAAGGATTTCGTCTCCATGTCAGATGAAGGCAAGGATTCTACTGCCAAAGAATATGTCGATACTCTCTCACATGACATCTTTGATGCCAATGTCTATGTCTTTACGCCAAAAGGAAATGTCATCTGTCTTCCCAATGGTTCTACTCCTATCGATTTTGCCTATCGAATCCATTCCGATTTGGGCGATCACCTTCAAGGTGCTAAAGTCAACGGTACTTTGGTACCGCTTTCTACCAATCTGAAAACTGGTGACATTGTTGAAGCCATCATCAATAAAAACGCCTCTCCGAACTCCGAATGGCTCAATATCGCACATACCAATTTTGCCAGAAGCAAGATCAGAAAGTATTTGACAAAACAGAATTTCGATTATGTCAAAGAGGATGCCATAAAACGCGGAAGACAGACAATCATCGACTCGCTGAGAGAAAGAAAGATTACGATTGATCCTTCTAAGCTCTATACCAAGAAGGTTCTTGATACGTTCCATTGCGAAAATGCTGATGAGTTGATCCTTATGGTCGCAAGTAAGAGCGTCTTCCCTTATCAGATCATCGAAGCCTGCGAGAACATCGAATATGATGGCAAGCTCACAGAGAAACAGCTGACAGAGAAAATCAATCAGAGAAAGCTGAAAAAGAACACGAATGATGCTGTTCTTCTTAAAAACGGCGATACTGTCATGATTTCTCTTGCCAATTGCTGCACACCTATTCCAGGAGACGAGATCGTCGGATTCGTTTCGACAGGTCAGGGTGTCAAAGTCCATCGTGTCGACTGTCCCAATGTCCAGCGCCTTGAGAGCAAATCAAGACTGATCGATGTCGTGTGGAACCCTGATAAACTCAGTGAGACCGGGTATCCTGTCGATCTTGCCATTCAGTGCCATGACAGAAGCAATCTTCTTATCGATATCCTCAATACGATGACTTCCTGTGATGCCAAAGTCATGAAAATCAACGCAAAATTCCATCCTTCCAACAACACGACGACTGTTGAGCTGACAGTTCTCTGCCGTGACAAGGAGCAGCTTGGACATTATATGCACACTTTGATGGGCGTCAAATCCGTCTATCAGATTCAGCGAGTGAATCACTAGTTTTTTTGACTTTTCTTCCTAATATGTCTTAACTAAAATAGCTACTTGTTATATAATAAGTAGCTTATTTTGGAGGCAGATTTTATATGGCAGAACAAATCATTAAGAAACCCCGTGGTACCATCGACTATTACGGAGAAGATGAAAAGGTTCTCTTAGGACTGAAAGAGATTCTTTTCAGAGAAGCTCACAAATACGGATGTGAAGAAATCGAACTTCCGATGTTCGAAGAGAATCGTCTGTTCCATAGAACAGTCGGCGAAAGCTCTGATATTGTCACGAAGGAAACTTTTGACTTGGAACAGCGCGGAGACAAGAACTACACCCTTCGCCCTGAATTCACAGCCTCTGTCTCCCGTGCCGTCATCGAGAACAAACTCTACAATTCTCCTGATATGCCGTTAAGACTTTGCTATTTAGGAGAGGTTTTCCGCTATGAAAGACCGCAGACTGGAAGACTTCGTCAGTTCAACCAGTTCGGTGTCGAATTCATCGACAACAAGGTCGATCTTTCTACGACAATGGACGCTTTCCTCCTTTCTCTTCGCGCTGCAGAAGCACTCCTTGGTCACAAGGTGAGAGCAAAGATCAACTTCTTAGGATCCTTTGAATCCAGAGAAATCTATAAGAAAGAACTTTATAACTATTTCAAACCTTTGGTCGAGAATATGTGCGATGACTGCAAGAGAAGATTACAGACCAATCCGCTCCGCATCCTTGACTGCAAGGTCGAAGAGGATCAGATCATCGCCAGCAAATCTCCTCGTATCTCTGCTTATCTCAGCGATTCTGACAAAGAAGAATACAACAACATCAAGAATGCTCTTGATAAGATCGGCATCGAATATGAAGTCGATGACGAACTTGTCCGCGGACTTGACTATTACACTGGTCTTGTCTGGGAACTTTATGACACTGAAAACAAGACGCTTGGCGCAATCGGCGGCGGCGGAAAGTATTCTTCCCTGATGAAACAGATCGGCGGACCGGATATGGAAGGTATCGGTTTCAGCCTTGGCGTCGAACGCCTCATCATCGCTCTTTCCGAAGAAAGAAAAAAAGAAATCAAGATCGATACGCCTCTTGATTACTTCATCATCGATTTTGCAAGAGACGGCTATGCTTCCTATCTTGCCGATAAGCTGAGAACCGAGGGCAAGAATGTCACTTTCGCTTCCTATTCCAGAGCGTTAGGCGGAGCGTTCAAGATGGCTGACAGAAAACATGCTCAATCCGTCCTGATGATCGAAAACGATCATCGCATCCAGCTGAAAGATATGCAGACAAGAACACAGAAAGATGTCACCGAAGAGGAACTCTTTCAATTCTAGGGGGTAAATATGCTTAGAACAAACAATTGCGGCGAATTACGCCTTGCCGATGAAGGTAAAGAAGTGACCCTTTGCGGATGGGTCTCGACTGTCCGCAACCTCGGTTCCTTATGCTTTATCGATTTAAGAGACAAATACGGAATCACACAGCTCAACATCTCCAGTGAACTTTATCACGCCAATCCGCTCAAGAGCGAATACTGCGTCTCTGTCACTGGTGTTGTTCAGAAGAGAGAGGTCGCAAATCCTGCTCTTCCTACCGGTGAAGTCGAAATTGATGTCAAGAGTGTCAAAATCTTCTCCAAGAGCGAAACGACACCTTTTGAAATCAAAGATGATACGACTGCAAGCGAAGATACCAGACTTCTTTATCGTTACCTCGATTTAAGAAGACCCGTCATGCAGAAATATCTTGCTATCAGAAGCGAGATCAATCGTTATACAAGAGAATATCTTTATGAGAACGGATTCCAGGAAATCGATACTCCGACTTTGATTAAGTCCACGCCTGAAGGTGCAAGAGACTATCTTGTTCCCAGCCGTATCTATCCTGGAAACTTCTATGCTCTTCCGCAGTCTCCTCAGCTTTATAAACAGCTTCTGATGATTGCAGGAAGCGACCGCTATTTCCAGCTTGCTCACTGCTATCGCGATGAGGACCAGAGAGCTGACAGACAGCCTGAATTCATGCAGATTGACTGCGAGATGTCCTTTGTCACAAGAGAGGATGTCCTCTCTGTCATCGAAGGCCTTCTTGATTATCTCTTCATGAAGATCAAGAACGTCAAGCTTCCTCCTTTTGTCAGAATGGATTATGATGAAGCCATCCATTCCTATGGCACTGATAAACCGGACCTTCGTTTCGATATGAGACTTCAGGATGTCACACCTGAACTTGAAGGCTGTGGCTTTAAAGCTTACGAAGGAAAGCATGTCATTGCACTTGTCGTTCCTTCTCGCGCTAAGGAAACAACCCGAAAACTGATGGATGGAGATAACATGCTGGCAAAGAAGTTCCATGTCTTCGGTGTTTCCCATCTCAAGTTCGAAAATGGTGCACTTAGTAGCAATATCATCAAGAACATCAATCCTGAAAATGTCGAAAAGCTTCAGAACAGACTCGCTTTGAAGGAAGATGATCTTGTCATTCTCTGCGCCGATGAAAAGAAAGACAAGGCTTGCTGGGCTTTAGGCGCCTTAAGAAATTACTATGGTCAGCTTTTAGGCCTTTGCAAGAAGGATGACTACAAGCCTTTGTTTGTCATCAACTGGCCGTTGTTTGAAAGAGATGATGAAGGAAATATCCTTTCTCTCTCCAATCCTTTCACAAGACCGATCGACGAAGATCTCCATTATCTTGATGAGGATCCTACCAAGATCCATTCGACTTCCTATGACACTGTCTTAAACGGTGTCGAACTCTCCTCCGGTGCGCTTCGTATTCACGATTCCTCCGTTCAGGAAAAGGTCTTTGAACTCTTGGGTCTCAGCGAAGAAGACATCAATGTCCGCTTTGGCTTCTTTGTCAAAGCTCTGAAGTATGGCGTTCCTCCGGAAGGCGGTTTCGGAATCGGCGTCGAAAGACTTGCCATGGAACTCGCTGGAACTGACAACGTCCGTGACGTTGTGGCATTCCCGAAGAACCTGAAAGCGTTTGAACCGATGTCCTCCTGCCCCAGCAGAGTGCCTGAAGCAGATACCGATATTCTCGGCATCAAAGTTGTTGAAACAGAAAAAGAATAATACTAGCCGTATTTGAAAGTGAGGTGGATATATGATTACTGAATTACCATTTGGCTCGACCTCGTTGAAAAAAGACATTCTCGAAATTTTAAAAGAGGATGGATTTGGTTCAATGTCCCCCGTCCAAGCAAAGACCATTCCGTTGCTCTTAAAGGGCAATAACGTTCTTTCCCTTGCTACGACCGGAACGGGAAAGACTTTAGCTTATGCCTTACCTATTCTGAACGATTTAGAAGACTCTGGAACAGTCCAGGCTGTCATCATCTCTCCGACTGTCGCTCTTTTGGATCAGATCAAGTCGGTTTTTGAGGAGTTTACCCTTCGCCTTGGTTTCAAGGCGGATGCCGTAAAAGCCATCTATTCTCAGAACGATTTCAAAAGAAGCAGGCCGGATCTCGTCATGATCACGCCGGAACTCTATCCTTCTCTTTGTTCTCATTATCCGATCAATAAACTGAAAAGAGTCATCATCGATGAAGGCGACATGGTCGCTTTCGATGGCTTCAAAGATGCTTTGGAAGCTTTGAAAAAGCAGAAGGAAGCCCATATGATCTCCTTCTTCTCCGCTTCTTTGAACGAACAGGATATCAAGAGAGTGAAAAAGGCCTTCAGCATCAATGCCGTTGTCGATGTAAGAGATGCCATCACTTCCAAAAGCGTCAAGCATCATCTTATCGATATCAGAACAAACAGCAAGGCAGAGGCTCTTGATCTCTTCTTAAAAGAGACCAATCCTTTCAAAGTCATCGCCTTCGTTTCGACGAAAGATGAGCTTTATAATGTCAGCGAAGACCTGAAGAAACTTCACCGCCATCACCTTATCGTCCATGGCGGACTTGATAAAAGAGAAATCAAAAAGGCTCTTGATACCTTCAGAAAAGACGAAGAGAATCTGCTTCTTGCCTCGGACTATGTTTCAAGGGGGCTCGATATTCCTGATGTCGAAGTGATCTTGTCACTCGATCTTCCGAAAGATTCCGATTATTACTTCCATCGCGCCGGAAGAGCAGGAAGATTCTCCGCTCCTGGTGACTCCTATGTCTTCTATACCATGGATGATGAAGATTCCGTCAAAAAGGTCAAAGACTTGGTCAGAAGAAATGTTTCCTTTGACTCCTTCACCTTGAACAAGGACAGCCTGAAGAAGAACAAAGGCGCATACGAGTTCAAGAACTTAGGAAAGAAGGACAGAGCTGATTCTGAAGTTCTTCAGAAGAAGATCCGTCACGCTGTCAACGAAAACAAATCCCATAAGGTCAAACCTGGCTATAAGAAGAAAGTCAGAAAGGCTGTCGACCTTGTCAAGTTCAAGCATAGAAGAAAGATTGTTTTGACAAATATCGCAAAAAGCGGAGGCAACGCCAAAGATTTCCATATGGATAGACCGACCTCCAACAAGAAAAAATAATCGCCAGACTGAAAACGGCTGCAGAACATTCTGCAGCCGTTTTGCATACAATTAAAATGAGGCTTTATGCTTCTTCTACAGCCTTGAAGAGTCGGTTGATCGCTTCTTCTTTTTCAAAGAGACCGACTTCTTTTCCATATTCGAAATAAAGATAGACTTCTTTCTTTCCGCTTCCTGCGATTCCACAGTATGCGTCTTTTGCTTCGCCGATTCCGTTCACGGGGCAACCCATGACTGCGACCTTGATGTCTTTGTTGATGAAGTCGAGCCTGTCCTGTACTTCATTTGCGACTTCTTTTAAGTCGATCAGTGTTCTTCCGCAAGAGGGGCAGACGATCAGCGTCGGTACGTTTTCTCTTCTTCCTGTCAGCTTCAGAAGTTCCTTGCAGGCTCTGATTTCATATTTTCTCTCATCAGCCAAGGAGATGCGAAGGGTATCACCGATTCCCATCTGCAGGATTTTGGTAAGCGCATAGGTGGAACGGATAGAACCGTTGAGCGACAATCCGCTCTCTGTCAGTCCGACATGGAGAGGATAAGGGTATTTTTCATATGCCTTGAGATAGAGCTCTTCTGTCAAATCAGGATCGCTGGACTTCAAAGAGAGGACAAGATGCGTGAAATCTTCTTCCTGGAAGACTTTCAAAGTGTCATCGAGAGCTAAAAGCATATCATCTGCTCTGCTCTTTGTCTTTCCTTTGAAGGCGTTAAGAGAACCGGCGTTGACACCGATGCGGATAGCTACATTTCTTCTCTTGCATTCTCTGATCAGTTCTCGTAAAAGCGAAAGGGATGGGAAATTGCCAGGGTTGATTCTGATTTTGTCGACTCCGCTTTCTAGAGAAAGGAAAGCAAGTTTAGGCGAAAAATGAATGTCGCTGATGATAGGGACAGCAACGTTCTTTTTGATCACTTTGAGCGCAAGAGCGTCTTTTTCATCCAAAACAGAGAAGCGCATCAGCTGTAGACCTCTTTTTGCAAGATCGTTTGTCAAAGCGATGTTTTCGCTTATGTTTTCGGTTTTGATATCCGACATGGATTGGATGGAAATGGGATTGTTTCCTCCGATTGAAACGTCACCGATTGTGAATTGATATTTGTTCATGTCTATATTTTAGCTTAGCTTCTTGAAATTGAAAGAGAAAAAGACTGCATATTGTTTCAATCGGTAGGAAAAACATACAATTCAGAGCAAAATAGGGCAAAAATTAACTTGGTTGTTCTTGAAAACTTGACATGAGGTCTATATAATAGAAAAGCTTACTTTTTAGGAGGACTTATAAAATGGCAGAAAAGCGTGCAAATATTATTCTCCGTTGCAAAGAATGCAAACACGAGAACTACATCACGACTAAGAACAAGAAGGCTCATCCGGACCGTTTCACCACTCAGAAATATTGCCCTTGGTGCAACAAGAAGACCCTTCACGAAGAAAAGAAATAAATTCGAAGTTGTTTCGTCGCTAACAGGAGGATTGTAAAATGGCAGACATGATTATGATCGGTGATTGTGGACCGGGAAAATCTTTCAAGGATGGAAATGATATCTTCACTTCTTTATCCATTGACCACAACAAGACCGCTATGAGAGGCATGATCGTCAAGATCAAGGCCAAGAACCTCAGAACCGGATCCATTATGGAAAAATCCTATAATGGTGATATCAAAGTCGAACAGATCTATCTCGACAAGAGAGTCATGAATCTCGAATATGATGATGGCTCTTTGGTTCACTTCCAGGATGCTGAAACTTTCGAGGAAGTTTCTATTCCTAGAGAAAAGCTCACATGGGAAATGAATTTCATCTCCTATGAGAACCCTATCACTGTTACATACTATGAGAAGGAACTTCTTGGTGTCGAATTGCCAGCCAAAGTCACACTTCTCATCACTGACACTGATGACAATGCAGTTGCCGGTGATACCGTCAACAAGGCCACCAAGGAAGCTGTTTTGGAAACCGGATATAAATTGCGTGTTCCTATGTTCGTCAAGAACAACACCAAGATCATCGTTACCACAGCTGATGGTGCCTACGATTCCAGAGCTTAATTTTTGAAATCATTATGCCGGATCAGCTTCCGGCATTTTTTGTTACTGAAAGGAGATGGATACTATGCCACTTTGGGCACAAATCGTCGTTCCGATTCTCACATTCATTTTAGGCGCTGTCTTAGGTCTCTTCATCTGCAGAAAGATCGTCAAGAAAGAGATCGACAAGAATCCGCCTATCAACAAAGAAATGATCAGAGCCTTATATTCCAGCATGGGTAGAACCCCATCTGAAGCTCAGGTCAATGCCGCCATGAGAAACGTCATGCAGGCACAGAAGAACGGAAACAAAAAACGTTAAGAAAAAAAGCAGCGAGAGCTGCTTTTTTTGATGCTGTCTGTATTCTTTTCAGTCTTTTTTGAAGTGTGTTTCAGGCTCTGTCTTTTCAGCCAGTCTTTTGATATTGCTTCTATGCCTTATTGCAATAAAAGCAGCAAGAAGAAAAAGGGTGATTGTCGTAACGAAACTGAGATGAAGCATGAAGTTGCTAGCGAAGAACATGCCTCCGTTATAACTTGTCGGATCCTTTAGAACGGTAAGATCGAGTATGGCAGGAACAAGGGAGAGAAGAAGAACAGCCGGCGCGCCCAATAGACTTGCCAATGAGACTCTTTTCTTCCAGAAGAAGACAAGTGTGAAAGTGCTTGCACCGAGGACGAAAAGGATCGGTGAGACAAAGAGAACGTATCCTGCAAAGCATGCGACGCACTTGCCGCCTTTGAAATGGGAGTAAAGCGGATAGGAATGACCAAGTGCGACAGAAAGCGAACAACAGGCGATGACGATTTCATTTCTATAGGGGAATGAGACAAGGTCAATCGGTGCGAAAGTGAGGATCAATGCGACGATAAGACAGGGGATAAAACACTTGGCTCCATCAAGAAACATCGTCAGAAATCCTGCTTTTTTTCCAATAACACGCCCGACATTGGTTCCGCCTGCGTTTTTGCTGCCTTCTTTTGTGATGTCGACGCCATGTAATCGGCCGATGATTTTTGCAGTCGGAATGCTACCTAGAAGATAACCGGCTAGGATTGTCAAAACAAAGACAAGAATTGTGTATGTAATTTGCATAATATTTTTCTATAACCACACGTATTATATATATTAATACTTTCATTTCAAAGATTATATAAGTAAAATATAGTTTGAGGTTTTTTACAATGGGTACAAATTATGATGCAAAGAGTTTAACTATCCTTCACGGGCTTGAGCCGGTCAGAGAAAGACCTGGTATGTATATCGGTTCCACATCCACTTTAGGCCTTCACCATCTCGTATGGGAAATTGTCGACAACGCTGTCGATGAGGCCAACGAAGGATATGGCAAAAATATTTATGTCACCATCCACGCCGATGGTTCTTTGGAGGTTGAAGATCAAGGAAGAGGCGTTCCTTGCGACTACAATGCCAAAGAGAAGATGAACGGTTTCCAGATCGTTTATCAGACGCTTCACGGCGGCGGAAAATTCGATGAGTCCAACTACAAGAGCGCAGGCGGCCTTCACGGTGTCGGCGCCTCTGTCACCAACGCGCTTTCCAAGTGGATGGAAGTCCACTCCTACCGCGATGGTGTCGATCACTTCGCTCGCTTTGAAAAGGGCGGAAGCAAGTTTTCCGGCATCAAGGAATTAGGAAAGACAACCAAGAGGGGAACGGATGTTCGCTTCTATCCTGATGATACGATCTTTGAAGACATCACCTTCAACTATGACCGCATCGCCAACCATCTCGATGATCAGGCCTGCCTTACAAAAGGCGTCGTCTTCCATCTCAAAGATGAGCGCACCGATAGAGAGAACACGTTCTACTACGAGAACGGTCTTGTCGAATACTACAACAGACATATCTTCCAGAAGACTCCTTTGACACAGCCGATGCACTTTGAAGGCGTCGAAGGCGGAATCAAAGTGGAAGTCGTCTTTGGATTCCTCAAGGATTCCTATGATGAGAAGATCATCGCCTTTGCTAACGGTGTCAGAACAGGAGACGGCGGCTATCATGTCACCGGTCTTAAGAAAGCCATCACTAGCTGCTACAATCAGTTCGGCATCAACAATTCCATGTTCAAATCCTCTGCTCCTCTTGACGGCGATTGTTTAAGAGAAGGCCTTGTTGCCGTCCTTTCTGTCTGGGTTCCTGAACACCTTCTTCAGTTCGAAGGTCAGACAAAGGGCAAATTAGGCACAAAAGAGGCTCTTAACGCCACGGATTCTGTTATCGAGAACAAACTCTCCTACTATCTTGTCGAGAACAAGGCTGAGGCAGAAGCGGTCATCAAAAAGACCATGAACGAAATGAGAGCAAGAGATAAGGCCGAAGCGGAAAGAAAGAAGGAGAGAGAACTTCTCAAAGGCAAGACTGCCGAATATGAAATCTCCAATAAGCTCACTCCCTGCTCGAGCAAAGAATATCTCAAGAACGAACTTTTCATCGTCGAAGGCGATTCTGCAGGCGGTTCTGCCAAGAAGGGAAGAGACCCCAAGCATCAGGCCATCCTTCCTTTGAGAGGAAAGCCGAAGAATACAACAGAGATCGAGGATGCAAAGGCCCTGTTAGGCAACAGAGAAATCTCCACCATGATCTACACCATCGGTGCAGGTTACGGGAAGGAATTCAAGATCCGTGACATCCATTACGGCAAGGTCATCATCATGACCGATGCCGATGATGACGGAAGCCATATTCAGTCGCTCCTTCTCACCTTCTTCTACAACCATATGAAGCCGTTGATCGAAAACGGCAACTTATATATCGCATGTCCTCCTTTGTACCGCGTCTATAACAGCAAGAAAGAAATCTACTGTTATGATGATACAGAGCTTGAGGAAGCAAAGAAAAATATCGGCAGCAGCTATCGTGTCAACCGTTATAAGGGACTTGGCGAAATGGATTATTCTCAGCTCTCTTCCACAACGATGAATCCGGAGCACAGAAAGCTTCTCAAGGTCTGTCTGAAAGATGACGATGATACCGGAGACAAGGTTTCGCTGTTCTTAGGAAAAGATGCCGACAGACGTAAGGAATGGATCAACAACAACATCGATTTCACTGTTGTCGATACATTCACCAATGAGGTGATGAAGAATGAAAAGTAAGAAAAACAACACGCCCATCGTGACGGAAAACATCGTCGACAGCGACATGAGCGATGTTCTGATCGGTGCCTTCAACCGCTACGCGAAAGAAGTCATCACAGACCGTGCCATTCCTGATGCAAGAGATGGTCTTAAACCTGTTCAAAGACGTATCATCTTCGATATGTTCGATAAGGGCTATCTCAATTCCAAGCCTACCATCAAATGCGCTACCATCGTCGGTAATGTCATGGGACATTTCCATCCGCATGGCGACGCTTCCATTTATGATGCCTTAGTCCATCTCTCCCAAAGCTGGAAGATGGAAGCTCCTCTTGTCACCTTCCAAGGAAACAACGGCTCTTTGGATGATGATCCGGCTGCTGCATCCCGTTATACCGAAGCCAAATTATCTCAGTTAAGTGAATATCTCTGCATGGATCTTGACAAGAATACGGTCAAGATGGTTCCGACTTTCGATGATAAGGCTTTGGAACCGACTGTCCTTCCTGCAAGATTTCCGAACCTTCTTGTCAATGGTACAAGCGGTATCGCTGTCGGAAGCACGACCTATATTCCTCCTCACAATCTCTCTGAAGTCATCGATGCCTGCATCTATCGCATCGGTCATAAGAAGGTTTCCGTTTCCGATTTGTTGGAACGCATTCCTGGACCGGATTTCCCCACCGGCGGCGTGATCGATGACAAGGAAGCAATCCGTTCTTTATATGAGACCGGAAACGGCAACTTCTACCTTTATTGCAGAACACATATCGACGAAGGAGAAAATGCCATTGTCATCACCGAAATCCCTTATGGTATGGTCAAAAACGACTTCGTTTCGACTCTCGTCAAGAGAAAGGATACCGATCATCTTGACAACATCAGCGAAATCATCGATGAATCCGCCAAGGATGATGTCAATATCGTCATCAAGATCAAAGAAGGGGCTGATCCTAATGATATCCTCACCTACCTTCAGTCCAAAGGCGCTTTAAGAACGACGATCAGCTGCAACTTCCTGGCTATCGACCACGGCCATCCTAGAAAGATGCCGCTTCTCGATCTGATCGATTCCTTCATCAACCACCAGAGAGAAGTCTCCACCAAAGCGTATCAGTATGATTTGAAGACTTGCAAGGATAGACTTGAAATCGTTTCCGGCTACATGAAGGCCTACTCCATCCTCAATGAGATCATCGACAAGATCAGAAAGTGCTCTGGAAAAGAGGGCGTCAAACAGATGTTGAAGAACGATTACGGCTTTACGGAAAGACAGGCTGAAGCCATTTCCATGATGCCTTTGTATCGTTTGAGCAACACCGATATCGTCGCGCTCAGAAACGAGGAAAATCAGCTCAGCAACGTTGAGATTCCTGAAATTGAAGCTGTTCTCACTAACCCCGATAAGCTCGATAAGACCATTGTCGACATCTTAAAGGAAGTCAGAATGAAGTTTGCTGTCAGAAGAAAGACAGAAATTCTTGATGTCAAGCAGTCCTTTGAGGCTGTCGACCAGACAAAGCTCATTGCCAAAGAAGATGTCTATGTCTGTGTCACTAATGACGGCTATGCTAAGAGAACCAGCGTCAAATCCTATCAGGCATCCTTGAAGAATGTCTCAGAAAACGATCCCTTCAATCTGCCGAAGATGAAGCCTGGAGACAGACTTGTCTATGACGGATTATGCGATACGCATCAGGCTTTGATGCTCTTTACAAACACCGGAAATTATGCCTATGTTCCTATCCATCTTCTCACTGATATCAAGTGGAAAGAGGAAGGAAAGCACCTCAATAACCTCATCGCCTTAAAGGCCGAAGAGCGCATTGTCAAAGTCTTCCGCATCGATGAATTCAAGGAAGGCTTATATGTCGTCATGCTCACAAAAGAGAACAAGATCAAGAGAACTCCTCTTGTCGATTTCACCCAGTCTGCATTGACAAAGCGCCCTTTAAGAGCCTGTAAGATCTCCGGAAAAGACGATGCCCTTGTCGATGTCTGCATCACAAGCGGCAACAGCGATGTCATCGTCTGCGATTCATTGGGTCGCGTCAGCAGATTCAATGAAGCGGATATCCCGGTTGTTTCAACAGCTGCCATGGGTGTAAAAGCCATTTCATCCGGCATTGAAAACGCACCGCTTGTCTCTTTGATTTCCCTTAACAGCAAAGAAGCTTCTCTGCTTCTTCTTATCGGCGACAGAAGAGCTGCACGACTTATCCGTTCTCAGGAGATCGAAAGCTCTGAAAGACTCTCCTTCAAGACCAATCTCATCAAGGTTCTGAAGAAGAATCCTTGGACTGTCGTCACGCTTCAGAAGGTAAGCCGCAACAAAGACGAGAGAAATCCGATCTCTGTTACGACGCTTGACTCTTCCTTTGCCGTCAATATCGATGCCCTGACACCGAATTCACCCAACTCCGAACTGAGAGAGAACTTAGATAAATTGGGTAAATCCCTCGTTCTCGGATTCAATGATTTCGGAAGCGTCATCGATGAGAATACGTTAGTCGAAGAGCCGTCCGTCCAGAAGGTCAAAAAGGTGAGCGCAAAGCCGGATAAGGCCGAGACGCAGCTTTCCTTGTTCGACTTATTCGAACGCAACAAAAAATAAATCATATTAGTTTTGCCAATCTATCATCACAACTGATAGAATAGAATCATAGAAAGGAGAATTGCCATGTTTTTCCACAAGACCAAAGCCAGCGGTGTGACCGCAGAAATCCGTGTCAGAAGATGTTATGGATGCGGAGCCATCCTTCAGGATCAGGATCCTGATGAAGTCGGATATATTCCCAAAGAGAAATTCGAATCCGGAGATGAGAACCTCTGCGAGCGCTGCTATAAGCTTCGCCACTACTCCAAATACAAGGCCAGCGGCGATTTCACCATCGATTATGTGACGATCCTTTCTCACGCCAAAGAAGAAGGGGCACTCGTCTGCTATGTCTTAAATGCTTTCTCCTTGGAAGGAAGCTTCCTCAACGGCATCAGCAAGTTCTTGCCGGAACGTTTCTTGGTCATTGTCAACAAGAGGGATCTTCTTCCTAAAGACTATTCCGACGAATACATCGTCGACAAAGTCAAAGACAAGCTTGCGCATGATGGCATTCATCCTCTTGACATCATCATCACATCAAGCGGCAACCAGAGAAACAATATCGACACCCTTGTCTCTTTGATCGACAAGAACAGAAACGGCAAGAGCGTCTACTTTGTCGGCGCTTATCAGGTTGGAAAATCTTCTCTGATCAACTGCATTCTGATGGGATATTCCAACTCCACTGAGAAGATGATCACAACCTCTCCCTATCCTGGAACGACGCTCGATGTCATCTCAATTCCGCTTGACGACAATTCCTTCCTTTATGACACTCCTGGCATCTACAACTCCTCTTCTATCATCTCCTTTGTCGAGCCTGAGATTGTCAAATACGTCCTTCCCAGAAGCCAGGTGCGAACCGAGAGCTATCCTTGCAAAGAGGGACAGTCTTTCCTTCTTTCTAACCTTGCCAGAATCGATTTTGACAAGGGCGACAAGACCACATTCACCTTCTATAAGTCCAATGATCTCACCATCCAGAGATGCAAGATCAATAAGGCGAATGACCTTTTCAACAGCATCTGCAATAATGTCAATTCCGAGACAAGATGCAGAAAAGTCACCTCGATCGCTTCCATGAAGAAAGTCAGCTTCAAGGCTGAGGGTGAGGGAACAGGAAGACTTGTCATCAACGGACTTGGCTTTGTCGAATTCATCCAGAAAGGACAACAGATCACCGTCTATGTTCCTAGCCCTGTCGAAGTCTCTTTGCAGAACACGGCGATCAGCAAATAATGTCTAAAATCTATTATCTTTCTTCCTTTGATCCGATTGTAAACAGCGACTTCGCTTTCATTGAAGATCCCTGTCTCTATTTTCCTGTTCTTGAACGGAAATCGGAATTCATTTTCCTTCCCTTCGGCAGGGAAAACAATCTTTCTGTTCGACAAGAAATGATAAGGTCTGTCTATCCTAGCGCCGTCTTCGCTTCTCCGCTTGAGACAGAAGAGGAATTCCTCTCCTTTGTAAAAGCTTTAAAGGCTGATGAGTTTCTCGTTTTGGAAGAAGCGCTTCTCAAACTGCTGATTGGAGAGAATGTTAACGGTTTTCTAGAAGCCAACAAGAACATTCTTGTCCTGAAAGAAATCCACATTGATCACACTTCCTACTGCAAAATGCGGTATTTAGGCAAAGATGAAAGAAGCTATACGACCTCAGGAAGCTATTTATGGACGTGTAAACCCGTTCTGGACGTCTTCTCTGAGAAGGGCATGTATTTTATGGCGGATGTCAAAGAGAGAGTCTCTACGCACCGTTTCCTGCATTCTTTGTCCGCTGCAAAGACCGCATACGCAATCGCAGAGAACAATTCTCTTGATCCGATTCTCTGCTATCACGCCGGTCTTCTTCACGACATCGCTAAAGACTTTGATCGTGAAAAAGCCATTGCTATCATGAACGAGACCTATAAAGAATATATGCCTTGCCCTGATTTTGCGATTCATCAGTTTATCGGCGCATACTTAGCAAAGAATACCTACCATGTTCCAAAAGACGTCATCGACATGATTCAGTTCCACTGCACCGGAAAAGCGGAAATGACACGATATATGAAATGTCTCTATGCTGCCGATGAAGTCGAACCGCTTCGTGAATTCGAAACGGAAGATAAAAGAAGGAGATGCATCGAGAATCTCGACTTAGGTTTTCTCTATCTTGTGAGAAAGCAGGTCGAATACTTCAAAAGCAAAAATATTGATTACAACGAGTATTTCCTGGCAAAACAGAAATACGATTACTATCTGAATAATTAGGAGTCACACAACATGTTAAAGAAAAACGAAAACAAGAAATTTGTCTTAGAGAACAAAGGTTCCATCGTCAACAAGAGACCGCTTCACATCGCCGAGGATCTCTCTTACAACTTCGGCGAAGATGTCGTCGTCTATGACGTGAGAAACAATTCGCCTTTTGTCTCTTTCTACGTCGTTGCCACAGCCAAGAACGAAACAAGGCTCAGAGCCCTCGTTCAGAGCGCGAAGGAAGCAATCTACGACAACTATCATGAAGTCGACCATGTCGAAGGCAGAAACGATTCCAATTGGATTCTTATCGACTGCAAGGACATCGTTGTCCAGCTCTTCACAAAGGAAGAGAGAGAAAGAGTCGGATTCGACAACCTCTACAAAGACGTTCCGCATAAGATCGTCAAGGTCACGGAAGAACCTGTCTATCGCCGCAGAAAGAAAGCTGCGAAAGAGTTCTGATATGGCAAAGCGTTTTTTGGTTGTCGCCGCTCAGAAGGAAGAACTTGACGGACTCTTTTTTGATAAAAAGAACGTCAAGAAAGTCTCTGACTTCTTTGTCTTGGAAGAAGATGATATCATCATCTATGGGATGATCGGCGGAATCGGCAAAGCAGCGATGGCATATCGCTTAGGCTCATTCCTTCAGAACTTCCAGATCGATGAAATCATCAACATCGGCGTTGCTGGAAGCATCTCCAATGAGATCAAGCCGTTAGATACCCTTGTCGCTACAAAGTGTGCTTATCACGATGTCGATGTCACACCCTTCGGATACAAGAAGGGGCAGATGGCTCAAATGCCTCTTTACTATGAATGTGACAAGAGAGCTGTCGACTATGCTCTTTCCCTGAATGAGAAGAACATCAAGACCGGTCTTGTCGTTTCCGGCGATGTCTTTGTCACAAAAGCAAATCTCCGTTCTGACATCTATGAAGACTTCGATAACCCTGTCGCCTGTGATATGGAATCTGCTGCTGTCGGTCAGGTTGCCTATATTGCTAAGAAACCGTACATCATCATCCGCACCATCTCTGATGACCCTGCCAATGAATCCAATAAGGATACTTATGAGCAGAGACTGAATGATGCAAGTAAGGAAGCCGGTAAGTTCTGTTACCGCTTGATTGAAGAGTTGCCTGAAACTAGTATATAAATAGTACTATAAAAGTACTAAAAACTAAAATTTACAAAGTTGATAAATTAGTATTATTCTAGTACTAATAATATACTAAATCTAAAACAATTTAAAGCAATACTAGAAAAACAATTGACCATCTTACGATATCACTTTAAATTAGTACTAAATTAGTATTAAATTAAAAACGATAGATGATCAACATTAATAGGTGAATTCAAGAAATAGCGGCCTGAAATATGGCCGTTTTCTTATATATGGTCTGGTTCGTATAATAGATATTATGTTAATAAATGGAAAAGTGAAAATTCTAAGAAGAAATTATAGTAGTTTACTAGTACTATTTTATGACTAATTATAAATAAAGCGAAAAAGCAGAACTAACATGTCTTCTGTCTTATTGAAAATGAAATTTTAAATATAGTAATTAATTAGTACTATTTAATGACTAAATAGTTGGCATTAATATAGTACTAAATAAATACTAATAATGAACTTGTGTCTTCAAATAATTCGAGTTGATGTTTACCATTTGACAATGACACGTTATTTAATGTGTGATTGTCAAAAAGCGAGGTGATTCTCATAACTGATAAAGATAAGATTCGAGAACTCTTAGAAACATCTCTCGACGGAACAATTTCTACTGAACAAGTGACAGCAGCTGGTTTGCACCGCAGTGTTTTACACAACCTTGTAGAACAGGGCGAACTCTATCGCTTTTGTCGTGGTTTGTATGTGTTGAGCGATGCCTGGGAAGATGATTTTTATTTGTTTCAACGTAAGTATGGACGTGGAATCTATTCTCACGATACGGCATTGTATCTTCTCCGCTATTCTGATCGAACACCGGCGCAGTACACTATGACTTTTCCTAAAGGATATAATTCGCCGTCGTTGAAACAGGAAAATATTGAAATCAAACGAGTTGTGGCCGAGAACTATTCTCTAGGAGTGATTAAAATTAAATCACCTTGCGGCAATCCTATTCGTGTATATAATCTTGAAAGAACACTGTGTGACATTCTTCGTGGCAGTGGCAGCGATATTCAGATTGTAAATATTGCAATGAAAAATATGCGAACTTTAAAGATATATCTAAACTGATGCAGTATGCTGATCAGCTTCATGTGAAGCCGAAAGTCCTGAGATATATGGAAATCTTATTGTAACCACTAAAGAACCTAGGTAGCTTTAAACTTTCATAGAAGCAAAACGGCTGTCACGCCTCTTAGAGCAATGACAGCCGCAATTTTATCTGTTAGTCTCCTAACAATTCGTCAATCGGATCGCCGATTTCGTTTTCGCTGGGTGTAACGGAGAAGTTCTTCAGCACGGTCTTTCCGATGCAGCCGAAGGTATCTCTTTCAGGAATGAGTCTTCCGTTCTGATAAGAGGGAGAATAGGTGATGAGCGGAACTCTTTCTCTGGTGTGGTCAGTTCCCCACCATGTCGGGTCGTTTCCGTGGTCTGCGGTGATCATCAGACAATCATCATCCTTCAATACAGCAAGGATTTCCTTTAAGTCTTTATCGAACTCTTCGATGGAGTCACCATAGCCGAGAGGATTTCTTCTATGTCCGTATAAGACATCAAAGTCAGCAAGATTGACAAAGCAAAGTCCTTCGAAGTCTCTGTTCTTTGCGATATCAAGCGTCTTCATCATACCATCGTGGTTGCTATCGATATGATAGGATTCGTTCATGCCGCGTCCTGCAAAAATATCATGGATCTTTCCGACAGCAATGACTTCCTTGTTGTTCTTGATTAAATCATCAAGAGCGGTGTTTCCATCGGGTTCAAGCGCATAGTCTCTTCTGTCTGTCGTTCTCTTGAAGTGACCTTTTTCAGTTCCGACAAACGGACGTGCGATGATTCTTCCGACTCTCCACTCTTTCTTCATTGTGATTTCTCTTGCGATTTCACAGTCTCTGTAGAGCTCTTCAAGCGGAACGACATCAATATTGGCTGCAATCTGCAAGACAGAGTCAGCAGAGGTATAGACGATAAGAGAACCTTCTTTGATGGACTGTTCTCCAAGCTCATCAAGAATGACGGTTCCAGACTGGGAATAGTTGCCGATCAGCTTTCTTCCTGTTCTTCTTGATAATTCATCCATCAGTTCCTTCGGGAAGCCGGTGTCAGTGAAGGTGACAAGCGGATTGCTTGTCATGATGCCCATCATCTCCCAGTGTCCGGTGAGCGTGTCTTTTCCGTTGCTTTTCTCACGCAATGTCTGAACATAGCTATGAGGATGTTTTACCTCAGTTGTTCCTTCAATGGGGGCCAAATCATGAATGCCTAAGGCGTTCATGGTTTCGACTTTCAATCCACCTTTTTTCTCTGCAACGTGGACCCAGGTGTTGCTTCCGACATCGTTGTGATCGCCGTTGAAAAACTTATCGGCATCCGGTTCAGCACCGATTCCGACAGAGTCCATGACAATGACGAACATTCTTCTGAATTTTTTCATAGTAGTCTCCTTATGTATGAATATTTTAACGTTTTCAAGCGGCTCTTTCAATGAATAAGGCCTAGTCTTTCACTCTTTTCATCGCCTTGTCATATATCTCTTTTTCTTTGTTCTGTGTGAGGTGTGTATAGATTTCTGTCGTTTTGATATCTTCGTGGCCTAACAGGGTTTTCACCTGCACTAAATTCGCTCCGTTATTCAATAGAGCAGTTGCAAAAGAGTGGCGCAAAGTATGGGGAGAAATCTTCTTATCGATGCCGGCATCTTCTGCGTATTTCTTCAAGCGGAGGAAGACATATTGTCTGCTCACAAGGCTTCCGTCTTGATGGACAAAAAAGAAAAGAGGATTCTCTTTGATCTTCTCTCTGTAGTTTTTCAAATAGTAAATGATGCTTGCCTTTGTCTCTTCGCTTAAGGGAAGGATTCTCTCTTTTCTTCTTTTTCCGAATACTTTCAGATATCCGCCGTCTAAATAAAGATGGTCAAGACGAAGAGAAACAAGCTCCGAGACACGCAATCCTAAAGCGTAGGAAAGAAGAAGGAGCGTATAGTCTAATAATCCTCTATCCGTCTGAACTTCGCACTTTGAAAGTATCGTTTTCACTTCCTTTATTGTCAGATAAACCGGAAGCTTTTTCTCCTGTTTTGGCAGATAGACTTTTTCTAATGTCAGTTCGATGTTCTTCTCTTTGGAAACATAGCTGAAAAAACAGCGCAAAGATGTCAGTTTTCTCACGATTGTATTCTGAGAATAAGCTTTGTTCAACAATGCTTTTCGATAGGAAGAGATATCTTCTTCCTTCAGTTCTTTGATCTCTTTTTCACCGAAAAGAGAAGAGAAAAGAGATAAGTCTTTCTCATAGGCGTCATAAGTCTTCTGGGAAAGACCTTTTTCGCTGAGAAGATAGATCAGGTATTCGTTTATCGCATCATTGACTTTCATGTTTTGTTTTCCCTAAAGTCGTCAGCTGATTGTCAGAGGAGAGTTTCTCATTCAGCGAGGACAATAAACTATCAAAGCTCTGATCTCTCTCTTTGGAAGAAGAGAGAGTCTCTACTCTCTCTAGCATCACTCCGATAAGGCGGAAGCTCTGTCCGTGATAGATGCTTTGGAAGATCTGCTGTGCAATAGATGAGATGACTTCCAATGAATCGGTCTTCTTTTCTATCGATAATCGTTTGCTTTTCGTGACAAAGTCAGGCGTTCTGTATTTCAGTCCGATACAATCGGTGACTTTATGATATTTGACAAGTTCTTTATGGCAGTCTTTAGCGCATTGATAGATCATTTCGGATATCTCATCCTCATTGGATTCATCATTTAGGAAAGTTCTTTCAGCAGAGATGCTTTTCGGATCAAAAGAAGAAGAGTCGACAAAATCATCACCTAAGCCGTTAAGAAGGTCTTTCAAGGTCTCATAATAGCTTCCTAGGATTTTCTTTTCCTCCGGGAAAGTATAGTGATAGAAATCGCCGATTGTCTTGATTCCTAAGTCGACTAATTTCGGTGCGCTTTTCTTTCCGATTCCGAACATTTTATCGATGGAAAGAGGAAAAAGCATCTTTTGGAAATTCTCTCTTGTGAAGATGGTGATGCCTAATGGCTTTTTATAATCAGAGCCCATCTTAGCTAAGAATTTAGTCCATCCAACTCCGATAGAACACTTCAGTTTTGTCGCTCTATACAGCTCCATCGAAAGATCGAAAAGGTAGTCGTGAAGATGGTCTCTGTCGGCTTCTTTTGTCATATCGATATAACATTCATCGATGGAGGCCTGTTCTAAAACAGGATATTTCTTTTTCAGAAAGGAAAAGAAGTTCTTGGAGTATCGCTGATAAAGAGAATAATGGCCAGGAACAAGGATGAGGTCTTTTGATTTGGCACGGGCTGTTGAGACAGGCATGCCCGAAAACACGCCTAGGGCTCGCGCTTCATAGCTGGAGGTAGAGATAACGCCTCTTTTTCCTTCATGACCGATAGCGACCGGTTTTCCGGCCAATTCGGGGTGTTCCCTGATCTCGCACTGGACAAAAAAACAGTTGAGATCGATATGAACGATGATTTTATCCATCAGCGGTATTCGTCCCTGAGTTCTTTGGCCTGAACTTTAGCGGCTTCTGTGACATTGTTACCGGAAAGCATCTTGGCGATGAAGGATACGATTTCCTCTTCCTTCATATTGCTGGCTTTGGTCTTTGTCATATTGTCTTCTGTCACTTTCTTAATATAGATAGCACTCGTTGCACTGGCTACGACCTGTGCAAGATGCGATATGACTAAGACAGAGCTTACTTTAGAGATGCTCTTGATCTTTTTGGCAATCAGGGAAGCCTGTTTTCCGCTGACTCCGGTATCGATTTCATCAAAAACGACCAGGTCATAGGGATTGATATGGTTGAGCACGATCTTCAAAGCCAGCATGAGACGGCTTGCTTCGCCTCCGGATGCTGCTTTTTTCAGACTTGCTTTTTCAATGCCTTCATTCAGCTGTACCATAAACTGGCAGCTGTATAATCCATCGACAGATAGCTCTTTTTTCTCAAATTCGATGAAGAATCCGTTCTTTCTAAGCCCTAAATCAGCCATCTCTTTGCAGATCGCTTTTTCAAGCTTTTCTCCTGCTTCTTTTTCAAAGGAATAGAATTTCTCACCCTTTTCTTCTAATAAAGCAAGAAGAGAAGCGATTTCTTTTTCTTTCTTCTCTTTGTCGAGAGAAAAAGTCGAGGAGAAATCCAGTTTCTTCTTGTACTCTTCATACTTGGATAAGATCTCTTCTGTGCTATGTCCGTATTTGCGCTGCAGATTCTTCAATGAATAGAGTCTTTCATTGATTTCATCGATGCGATGAGGATCATAGTCAAGAGCGGAGAAATCATCGACTAATGCCTGATATTTCTCTCTTGCCTGATTCAAAGAATCTTCAAAAGCCAGGGCGCTGTCTTTCAGCCCTGTCTCTTTTAAAGGTCTTAAGGCACGGAGGATAGAAGAGACACCTTCAGAGAAGGAGAAGCTTTCGTTTTCGACGGCGCTGTCAAAGGACTCAAAATCATTCTGAATCTTCGAATAATCTTTTAAGGATTCGAATTCTTCGTTCAGGTCTTCAATCTCATGTTCTTTGAGATGATATTTTTCGATCTCTTTGATCTGGAAGGTGAGATAATCGACATCGATATCATGATAAGAAGAGAGAAAATCCTGATATTCTTTCTTCTTATTGAGATAGCTCTGATAAGCTTCTTCATATTCCTTTTTGGCTTTGATTCCATCATCAGAAAGGAATCCAAAGACATAGAGAAGCTGTTTCTTCTCGTTGAGGATATCGCTGTTGCTGTTCTGGGAGTGGATGTCGATAAGATGGGATGCGATGCGTTTTAGTTCGTTCTGTGAGACAATCTCATCGTTGATATAACAGCGTGTCGTATGATCGGGAAGAAGGACGCGTTTTAAAATCAAGCTTGTGGACTCGACGTATTCTTTTACTTCTTCATGCCTTGATAAGAAAGAAGGAGACAGCGTAAAAAGTGCACAGACGCTTGCTTTCTTCTCTTTGTCGCGCATCAGAGAAAAGTCGCTCCTTTCTCCTAACAGAAGATTCAAAGAAGAAACGATGAGAGATTTACCGGCACCTGTTTCACCTAATAGGGCAACATATGAGCTGTCAAAGCAAAGCGTCGTATCTTCGATGACGGCCAGATTTGATATATGGAGTTCTTCTAACATGTTATCCCCCTCAATTAAATATATATACAGAGATTCGATTATCGATGATCGGAAATGAATTTCAGAACGCTTTCTTTATCGATACGTTCCTGTTTTTTGATGTCATCGACTTTGCCAAAAGGATAGTATCTTTTTTCCATCGTAATAGAATGGAAACTTCCTTTATATCCGTTTTCCAAAAGCTTTTCTTCTAAATAACAGGCTGTTCCTTCTTTGACACCATATCCGTCATAGAAGATGATGTTCTGATAGGAAAGAAAAGAAGAAATATCAAAATCCAGAAGCGATAATAACAGAGCAGTATCAAGATTCTCATCCTTGAGACTGTCGATCACTTGATATCCGTCCTGTCCAAGCGTGAGAACAAGGGTGTCATTGTTCTCTTTCTTGAAAAAATTGATATCCTGATATTCTTTTAAGGCGTCTGTCTTGATCATCTTCTCTTTCGGAACGCGGATAAAGACAGCTTTCTTCTCTTCAAAGCCTTTGTTCTTCATCAGATATTCCAAGCTGTATTTGTCATATGCCATATAGATTCTGACATTCGGTATGCCTTTTAATAAAGCGACATCAAAGAGCCCGTGATGGGATGAACCGTCGCCAGGAACCAAAGAGCAGCGCTCTAGTAAAAACAGACAGCTGAGCTCTTGTCTTGAGATATTCATGATGACCTGATCGATTGCTCTCTGAAGGAAGGTGGAATAGATATCGACAATCGGTTTCTTTCCTTTTAAAGCAAGACCTGAAGCGATGGTAAGAGCAGCTTCTTCTGCGATTCCGACATCCAAGGTTCTTTCCGGATACGTTTCAAAGACGCGCCATAAAGAAGAAGATGTGATCATGGCAGGAGTCAGAACAAAAAGATCCTTGTCTTCTTTCATCATGGAAAGAAGCACATTCTCTTTATGATAGGTGTATTCCAAACTTAGGTCATCTTTCAGGAATTTCGGATTGACGCCGTGGTAGAAGCCGATTCTATCCTCTTCTGCTTCTTTCATGCCGTATCCTTTTCTTGTCAGGACTTCAAAGATGACAGGATGTCTTTTTGCATCTTTCTTAGCCGTTTCAAAGGCTTCCATAAGCGCGTAATAATCATGTCCTTCGACCTTTCCTAAATAGTCAAGACCGGAGTAGGTATGATCATTCATGCTTTCTTCTCTGATTTCTTTTACATGCTTTAAATAGCTTTCTTCATCTTTGTATTCATCGATATGAGAAAGACGAGAAGAGACTCTCTCTTCTCTGATGAAGTCATCGTTTAAGGATTCATCATCATTTTCTTTTGAAATGGCCATGCCGTTTTTATTGATGACTAAAATGAAGTTTTTCAAGTCGACTCTGTTTTCAAGAACATCAAGACCTTCTTTTGCTAATCCGTTCTTAAAAGACGCATCCCCGACGATGACGATGGTATAGCTATCATCATGATTGAGCTTTTTAGCTAAAGCCATGCCGATACCAGTTGAAATAGCATCACCAGAATGTCCGTTATCGTATTTGTCATAGGGTGATTCTTTTCTTAGGGTAAAAGGAGAGAGACCATTTGTCTCACGAAGAAGAGATAGATCTCTTCCAGTGAGGATCTTATAGGCGTAGCTTTGATGTCCGACATCAAAGAGGACATCATCTTTCAGGCAATCGAAAGAAGAGACAATAGACTCTGCTAGTTCGACTGTCCCTAAGTTGGAAGAGAGATGTCCGCCGTGGTTATAACAGGCGGAGATGATCTGTTTTCTGATATCACTAGCTTTCTCTTCCTTTTTTCGATAAGAGCGAAGGAAAAGAGAATCAGTCATGAGAAATCGTATCAGATACTTCCTTTGTGAGTTTCTCTAATCTGTCTTCCATCTCTTTCAAGACGGCTTTTCCTTGTCTGTAAAGCTTGGAAGACTGGTCAAGTCCGATGCCCTCTTTAGAAAGCTCGGCCATGATCTCTTCTGCCATCTTTTCTAATTCTTCGTAGCTTTTTGAAGATAAATCTTCTTTTTCTGTTGCTTTTTTAGCCATAACTATCTCCTATTTGATCTTTGCTTCTTTTCTTCCGTCGATGAAGGTGATCGTCACGTCATCATCTTTTGTGAGTTCAGAAGCTTCTTTGATTCTTTTATCGTCTTTCATGATCAGTGCATATCCGGAATACAAGTCTGGATTGTACTTTTCGATATCTTTCTCTATCTTCAGAAGCGCTTCTTTCTTTTCGTTGATCTTCTTCTGATAAGAAGAAAGAAGAATGCTTTTCTCACTCTCGATCATCTGTCTGTTCTTTCTGATATTGTTCAGATAGTAGTAGTTGAGATTCTGAGAAAGGGATTCTATCTTCTTCTCCTCTTTTTTTAAGTAAGAGAGAGGAGAAAGAGAATCAAGTCTTTTCTTTCTCTGCTCTAAAGAGAAGCAGGCATTGTTTAGTATCGAAGCGAATTTATCGTAGAGCGCACTTTCAAAGTCTTCCATCTCGTTATGAATATCCTCAAGGCTTGGATTGATGAGGCTTGCGCCTTCCGTCGGTGTAATAGCCTGCGCATCAGAGACGCGGTCTGCAATCGCCGTATCGATCGTGTGACCGATGCAGGTGATGACCGGTATTCTGCTCTCTGCGATAGCAAATGCGACCTTCTCATCATCAAAGCAGGATAGATCGGTCTTGCTTCCGCCTCCTCTTCCTAATATGATGACATCAAAGTCAGAGGCATTCGCTCTTTTCATGTTCTTGACGATGCTATTTGCAGCTTCGCTTCCCTGAACGACAGTCGGGAAGAGAACAGTATCGACAGGGAATCTGTCGTGCAATGTCTTTTTGATGTCCTGATAGGCAGCACCGGTCTCTGCTGTAAGGATTGCGACTCTTTTGCAGAACCTCGGTATCGCTCTTTTTCTCTTCGGATCGAGATAGCCGAGTTTATCAAGCTTTTCCAACGTCTTTTTCTTTTCCAACAAGGACTTTCCGGACTGGGTGAGAAGCATTTCAACCTTCTTTCCCCACAATGTGATAGAGGAGCCATGCGGATAATAGGACAATGATCCTGTTATCTGAATGATATCGCCTACTTTGATATCCTCTAATCCGTAGTCATTGCCATAATAGCAGTTAAAAGCGCAGCGCAAAAGAGGAGAATTGGTTTCTTTATGGCCTTGGTCTCCTAAGTCGATATAGGAAAACTTTCCTAAACGGATAGAATAGACTTCTCCATAGACCGTGAGAGAGGAGAACATGGGGTTCTCAAAACAGGCCTTAAGAATATTGGATAACTGAGATACCGATAATGGTTTATTGTCCTTTGCATTCATACGGCTTGATCGCTTTATCCAAAAGCGCATTGACAAACTTATGATCGTTCTCTTTCAAAAAGTTCTTGGCGATGTTGACAGCCTCATTGATGACGACATTTCTCGGCGTGTACTGAAGGTAAAGGCCTTCGGCCAAAGCGACAAAGAGAATGCCTTTGCAGACATTGTCAAGTCGCTCAAAAGTCCATCCGACAAGGTGTTCGGAGATGACTTTCTTGATCTCATCGAAATGGTCGATTCCTAAGGCGTAGATGGCCTGAGAGAAGGCAGGGCATTCTTCATAGCTGTCCACTCCATAGATAGAACAGAGCATTTCAGTGGCATCATATTCTCTTTTGTCTTCCAAGGCTAAAAAGAGCATATAGAAGGCCTGCATGGTTTTGACGCGTTCATCTCTTCTTGTATAGGTACTCATAATCATTGATTCTCCTGTTCGTAGCGATCCAGTTTTCTGGAAATAAGATATAAATAAAGGCAAATTGCAAAAGATACGGCGTGTAGAAGGACGGATAGAATGACATCGACTGTCGTCAATTGTAAAAGAGGAGAAGCGATATAGTTGACTAAAAGAAGCGGAAGAAGACAGACGGTATCGATGCTATAAGAGACTAGCATCGCTAAGACATAGCCCTTCTTCCCTTTGACAGCAAAGGAAGAGAAGAGAATCAAAGCGAGAGTGAAGACGATAGTGATGACAGAAGAAATGGAATTGACAAGGTCTACATTCTCTTTACCCGATAAGACAAGGGATAAAAGAAGAGAGGAGGAATACATGATTCCCTTTCCGGGACAGGAAGAATAACCTGTTGCGGCATTGAACTTGAGAAAAGTCTGGAGCAGAATCTGGCCGATGGAATGAATGATGGCGATGAAGATTGGAAGAGAGCAGAGCAATCCGTATCTTTTTCTCAGTGTTGTGTATTGCTGCTCGTCCATATCACTTCTTGCTGATGAAGCCTAAGATGATGACGTTGACTTTGACAGCGGAAATCTCTGTTGCATCATAGATGTCATCATAGATCTCTTTCTGAATCTCAGTAGAGATCTTGCCAGCTTCGCAATCGGCGGAGAGGTAGACTTCGACATCGACTTTGATGTGATTTTTCTTGTCGATCTCGCAATGAGTCTTGGCCTGTTTGTTGCCGTTCTTCAGGAAGACGATGTTCTTCAACTCTTCTTTCATCAGTTCAGAGAGCGAATCATTGGCGATCTGAACAAAGACATTTTCGGAAATGTTAAGACTTCCCGCATTGTTTTTCTGTGTGTAATAATTCATAACCCACCTATTTCTTTAAACCTTTCATGGACAGAGAAATACGATTTCTCTTCAAGTCGACATCGATGACTTTGACCTTGACAATATCGCCCGGTTTTCCTTCCGTATGAGGATCGGAGACATAATGATCGGCGATTTCAGAGATATGGACAAGACCGTTGATCTCAACGCCTAAGTCGACGAAGAAGCCGAATCCAGCTACATTTCTGATTGTGCCTTCCAAGACCATGCCGACCTTGATATCCTTGATATCGGTGACATTGTCAAGAAGCTTGGCGGTGACCGCTTTTTCTCTCGGGTCACGGCTAGGCTGGATGAGTTCTTTGACGATATCCTTCAATGTCGGATAACCGACTGATAACTTTTCGCTATAAGCGCGGATATCATCATCGCTAAGAGCCTTCAAGGCAGTGACTTTCTCATCGTGATTCGAGCCTTTGATCTCTTTTAGAAGCTCTTTTGCAACAGCGTAGGATTCCGGATGGACGGCGCTATTGTCTAACGGCTCTTTGCTTTCCGGAATGCGTAAGAAACCGGCAGCATTGAGGAAAGCTTTCGGACCGAGGTTAGGAACCTTCTTGAGCTGACTTCTAGAGGTGAAAGCACCATTCTCTTCACGATAGCTAACGATGCTATCAGCGATTTTTGTGGAAATACCCGAGACATAGCTCAATAAGGAGCTGGATGCGGTATTGAGATTGACACCGACATAGTTGACACAGTCTTCGACAACGCCCTTCAAGGCCAAAGAGAGCTTTTTAGAGTCGATATCATACTGATACTGACCGACACCGATGCTCTCAGGCGGAATCTTGACAAGCTCCGCAAGCGGATCTTCAAGTCTTCTTGCGATGGAGACAGCAGAGCGGAGGTTGGGTTCGAAGTTAGGGAACTCCTTCTGAGCAAGCGGCGTAGCAGAATAGATGGAAGCACCGCTTTCGGAGACGATGACGATGTCAAGATCCTTGAATTCAGGATAGGTAGCCTTGATCTCCTTCAAAAGCTTTTCGCTCTCTCTAGAGGCTGTACCGTTTCCTAAAGCGACGGTATAGGTGCTGTTCTTTTTCAATAAAGAGACAAGCTCTTTCTTGGCTCTTTCTTTACCGCCTTCGGTGAAGAAGGGGTTATTGAGAACGAAGGTGTCGAGAACCTTTCCGTTCTCATCGATGAAAGCGAGCTTGCATCCGTGAGAGAAACCGGGATCGAAGCCTAAGATTCTTCTTCCCTTCAAAGGAGGGCAAAGAAGTGTAGCTCTTAAAGAGGTTTTGAACTCTTCGATAGAGCTATCGCTTGCCTTATCCATCAGATCGGAGAAGATATCGTTGGATACAGAAGGATAGATGAGTCTGGTGTAGCTATCCAAGACCATTGCTTCAAACTCTTTCTGATAAGGAGTATGAGTCGGGATTTCAAAGGTGTTGAGATGTTTTAAAATGGCCTCATCATCCAAAACGAGCTTCTTTGTCAGACATTTCTTGTTGACGCCGCGGTTGATGGCTAAAGTGTTATACGGCTTGATCTGAGAGATCTTTTTCTGATAGGCGGCGTAGTTATCAAAGACATCGCTATCGGCATCAGCCGTCTTTGTCGAAGCGACAATGCCGGAATTGGCCGCAAGATTCTTGATGAAGAGACGATAATTCGGATTATCGGAGATGCGTTCAGCCAGGATGTCAAAGGCGCCCTGAATGACTTTGTCTACAGTCTTATACTCTTCGCAGATGTATTTCTTTGCTTCTTCACTAAGTGTTCCTGTCTTGTCGTGAAGCAAGAATTCGCTCAGCGGTTCAAGTCCTGCCTTGATAGCCTTGGAAGCGCGTGTTACACGTTTAGGCTTATAGGGACGATAAAGATCTTCGACAAGAGCCATCGTCATGGCTTCGTCGATTTTCTGTCTCAGTTCAGGATCATCGATTTTCTGATCATCCAAAGACTTGAAGACGGTCTTTTTTCTGTCTTCAAGGTTTCTATAGGCGATGAGTTTCTCTTCCAACTGGCGGAGATTCTCATCGGTGAGTCCGCCGGTTACTTCTTTTCTGTAACGGGCGATAAAAGGAACGGTGTTTCCTTCATCGAGAAGCGTGACAGCGGCATTGACGTTGTCGAGATTGAGCTTCAGTTCGCTGGCAATAGTCTTGTTGATATCCATGTTTTAGTTTCCTTCCTTGACATTGACTGAGAAATAGAATGAGACTTCATCCGAGTAGAAGGCGGCATAGAGGGAAGTCAGTTCGACTGTAGAGGAAAAGTTGATATTGATTCCGAAAATCAGGTTCTTTTTTCTGTCTGCATCATTTTTGTTCTTCACAAGCGTATATTCATCATCATATCCAAACGGAAAAAAGGAATCCTTCTTCGGAGAGAGAAGCATTCTGACATGATGATAGTCTTTATCCGCGTTGTCTAACGTATAGGAGAGGCGATAGACGCTCTCTCCTTTCTGTACGAGCAAAGAACTCTTGAAATAAGCAGAACAATCAACTGAAAAATTGTCTTGAGCGATGAACTTTTCCTTGTCATCCTGCAAAGAGGATGAAAGAGAAGAGGCACAGCTTTCAAGAACAAGTGTCGATAAGAGACATACAAAGAGCGCTTTTTTCATAAAATTATTATATCATACGGAAAAGAGATATAGTAACTAGTTACTATCTTTCTTTTCTTTGTCCAAAAGATAATTGAACGTTTCGTCATAGACAAACTGACTGTGTTCGCTGATCGCTTTTTCCAAAGCCTTCTCTTCGAGGTGTTTAGAGCGGATCTCTTCATCGATCTCTTTGCCTTTTTCATCGAAGTCATCCAGGAATGTATGTTCCTTTCCGCCTTCCTTATAGCCTAAAATCATATCGAGATTGACATTGGTCGCAGCTTTGAAAATATTCTTCTCGACGACAGGAGAATATTCGTTCATCAGTCGTTTGATGAGCTGCTTTGTCTCATAGCGCTGGCTTCCGCCTCCGCCATTGTCGCAGACGGCGCAGTTTTCGGTAAAGCGACAGGCGCACTGGATGAAGGTGAGATGATTCTTGATCTTCCAGTCGATGATATCGTTCTCGCGGATGAAGTACATCGGACGGATGACTTCCATTCCTTCATAGTGGTCAGAGTGAAGCTTGGGAAGCATTGTCTGGAAGGAGCCGGCATTGAGCATATTCATCAAAGTCGTCTCGATGACATCGTCATAGTGATGGCCTAAGGCAATTTTGTTGCATCTCCACTCTTTGGCGATGCGATACAAGGCTCCTCTTCTCATCTTGGCACAGAGATAGCAGGGCTTTTTATCGGTGCTGTTTGCAATATCGAAGATATCGGTATTGACGATCGTTGCAGGAATCTTCAACGTCTCAAGATTGTTCTTGATGATCTGAAGATTGATGTCGTTGTATCCTGGGTTCATGACAAGATATCTCACTTCGAAAGGAAAGTCAGAATACTGTTGAAGATGCTTGAATAACAATCCCATCAGCATGGAATCTTTTCCGCCTGAGATACAGACACAGACTTTGTCATTCTCATGAAGGAGGTCATATACTTTCAATGCTTTTGTGAACATTCTCCAGATGCGGAATTTATAGGTTGTGATCAGGGAGTGTTCAGCTATTTCTCCCTTTGTGAGCTTTTCGATTTTCTTTTCGTTCATTTTCTATACTCCTTCAATGCGTCAATCAGTGCGTTAATCTCGTCTTTTGTTGTAAGATAAGATAATGAGACTCTGACACTGCTTAACGCTCTCTTCTTGTCATGATAAATTGCCATCACTGCCTTCGATGGCGTATTGTTCAAGGAACAGGCACTTTTCTGTGAGATGCAGATGCCTTTCTTCGATAGATATTCGACTGTTTCTCCTCCTTTTCTGTCAAGGATGGAGAAGTTTAGAATATATGGATTTCCAATAGGAGAATTGATGAGAATATTCTTCATTTTTCCTATTTCTTCTCTTAGATAGGAAGAAAGTCCATCGACTTTCCTGTAGTGTTCATCAATATTCTCTATAGCAAGAGAAAGAGCCTTCTCTACACTGGCAGCAAGACCTAAAGGGAAAGTGGAGGAACGATAGATCGATACGCTTTTCCCACCGTGGATAAGTGGGGTAAGGACAGTCTTTTTCTTTTTGATGAGAACACCCGTTCCGATAATGCCACCGAACTTATGCGGAGCAAAAGAGACAAAATCAAGTCCGTTAAGATCGACTGGAATCTTTCCGATTGCCTGTGTCGCATCACAGAGATAGAAAGTATTCGGATAACAAGATACTGTTTCCTGAATGCCTTTATAGTCCTGTATGGTTCCGACTTCACTCTCAACTAGTGCAGCAGAGACAAGAAGAGTATCTTTTGTCAGTCTCTTCTTCAAGTCGCTTATAGACATCTTTCCGTCTTCATCTGTTTTGACAAGTTCGATATCTGCCCCCTTGTCTTTCAGATAAGATAAGGCAGCGTTGACAGAGTTATGTTCGAATTCGCTCTCAAGCATCCTTTTTCCGAATCCGTTATAGGATTCATAGATGCCTTTGATGACTGTGTTGTTGCTCTCTGTTGCAGAGGAAGTATAGATGACTTCATATTCGTTTTTATCAAGATGCAACAGAGAGAGGACAGAATCATTGATCCTGTTATAGAAATCAAGAGATTCTTTTCCTGCCTGATGAAGGGAATTGCAGTTTCCGTAATACTTTTTCTCGACGGAAACAAAAGTGTCGAGAACTTCATCATCGACTGGATGATTGCTTGAATAATCGAGGTAAATCATAACGTGAAGATTTTATCACAAATGTTTTTTTCTTATAGATATATTCCTATTTCTATGATAATGTAATCGCTTTTATGATTTTTGTCTTTTTCTTCAATCTTTCCAAGTTTCTCAATAGAACGGACTATTTTTTCTACTATATTTTCTAATACAACTATAAAAAAGAAGTCTCTTTAATTATTTCCATTTGCTAAAATATTGTGCTAAAAATACGCTTAACGGAGGCATGTATGGATAACACAATCAAAAAAGAGGACTTAGAACTCTTTGATAAGGATGTCAATGACAGAGAGACTTCTTCTCTTATTCGTCATACGATCGCAAGAAACGGAATCAGCGGTTCGAGCATCGATGAGACGATTCAGAAGAGCTTGAAAGACACTTTCTCTATCGACCTCAAGACCGGTGATGTCTGCAATCAGAAGAGAAGCGGACGCTGCTGGATGTTTGCAGGTCTCAATGTCTTAAGAACGATTCTCATCAAGAACCTGAAGGTTAAGAACTTCGAGCTCTCTCAGGCCTATCTTCAGTTCTATGACAAACTCGAAAAGTGCAACTTCGTTCTTGAAAGAGCAATGGAGCTTGCTGATGAACCCATCGATTCCAGAATGAATGTCTTCCTTCTTGATTCCGGTATCGGAGACGGCGGACACTTTGTCATGTTCACCAACCTCGTAAAGAAGTATGGTGTCGTTCCTTCTTCTGAAATGCCTGACTTGAATGTCAGCCAGGATACTGGCGAACTCAACACTGTCCTCACTTCCTATCTCACACATGCCATCATGGAATTAAGAGAGGCCAAGAAGAAAGAGGCTTCTGTTCTTGTCCTGAAGAGAATGAAGGAAGGATATCTTAACGATATCTATCGTATCCTCTCCTTGTCTTTGGGAGAACCCGTCAAAGAGTTCACACTTGAATATCAGGATAAGGATGAAAAGTTCCATCGCACTGAAAAGATGACACCGATGTCTTTCTATAACGAGTACATCAAAGCGGACTTGGATGACTTTGTCTGTCTCTGCGATGCACCGATTGAAGGTATGGATGAATATCAGAAGTACACTTCCCGCTTTGTCAACAATGTCGAAGGCGGTGATCCTATTGTCTTCTTCAATGTTCCTCTTGCCACCTTGAAGAAAGCAGCCCTTGCTTCCTTAGAGGGCGGAGATCCGATCTGGTTCGGCAGCGACGTCTTGGCTCAGTCCATGAGAAAAGAGGGTATCCTCGCTTCTGGCATCATCAGAAGCAAAGAGCTCTTCTCTTTGAAATATACAATGACAAAGAGTGAAAGACTCACCTATCGTTCCTCTTTCTGCAATCACGCTATGACGCTCACCGGTGTCAATGTCCTCGATGACAAGACTACAGATAGATGGAAAGTCGAAAACTCCTGGGGCAAGGACAACGGATTCTCTGGCTATTTCATCATGTCCGACAAGTGGTTTGATGATTATGTCTATGAAATCTTCGTCAAGAGAGAATATGTCGATGAAGAGACATTGAAGAAATATGATGCCTCCACACTCAAAGAGCAGTCTGTCTTCAATACTCTTTGGGCAATGATGAAGTAAACAATTTAATCAAGCATAGTAAAAGCCGGATTCACATCCGGCTTTTACTATACATTTATTTTGCAACGATAGATACAATCTTGTTCTTGACGACGATGACTTTGGCAATCGTCTTTCCCTGAATATGAGGTAAGACTTTCTCATCGCTGAGAGCCTTCTTCTTGAGCTCTTCTGCCTCTTCTTCAGAGCAGTCCTTCTTCCATTCGATGGTGGAGCGAAGCTTTCCGTTGACCTGAATGGCATAGGTGACAGGTCTATCATTCATCTTGTTCTCATCGAAACTCGGCCAAGGGACATAATCGATAAGTCCATCATATCCTAATAAGGTATAGCATTCCTGAGCAAGATGCGGGCAGATAGGAGCAAGAAGCTGAGCTAAGCCTAACATCATCTTCTTAGGAAGGACTTTTGCCTTGTAGAATTCGCTGATGCAGACCATGAGCTGAGAAATGCCGGTGTTGTAATGGAGGACTTCATAGTCATTGGTGCACTTCTTGACAGTGGCATGATAGATGAAATCCAATTCAGGATTCTCTTCATCCTTGATCTTGGAAGTATATTCTTCATCGCTGTAGAGACGATAGAACTTGTCGAGGAATCTCTTTGCGCCTCTAGGACCATCATTGGACCAAGGCATAGACTGATCGACAGGGCCCTTGAACATCTCATAGAGACGTAAGCTGTCTGCGCCGTATTCATTGATGACATCATCAGGAGATACGGTATTTCCTAAGGATTTGGACATCTTCTGTCCATCAGGTCCTAAGACAAGGCCTTGATGATAAAGCTTCTGGAACGGTTCAGTAGACTTGAAAATGCCTTGATCGTGGAGGAACTTATGCCAGAAACGGGCATAGAGAAGGTGGAGAACAGCATGTTCAGCACCGCCGACATAGACATCGACAGGAAGCCAGTGATCGAGAAGCTTCTTATCACCGATTGCCTCATTGTTATGGGGATCGATATAACGGGCATAATACCAAGAGGAACCTGCCCACTGCGGCATGGTATTGGTCTCTCTTAAGCCTTTCTTGCCATCGACTGTGACTTCAACCCAATCCTTTTCCTTGCTAAGAGGCGGCTGGCCGTCTCCGGAAGGCTTATAGTCCTTCATCTCAGGAAGGGTGAGAGGCAACTGGTCATAGGGAACAGGAATGGTCTTTCCGTCTTCCATATGGATGACAGGGATCGGTTCGCCCCAGTATCTCTGACGGGAGAAGAGCCAGTCTCTGAGCTTGAAATTGACCTGATATCTTCCCTTATTGATTTCGATAAGCTTTTCAGTGATGGCTTTCTTGGCCTCTTCATTGTTCATGCCATCGGCAAAGGAGGAGTTGATATGCTTTCCGTCTCCTTCAAAGGCAGCTTCCGCGCAGTCGCCTTCGATGACCTGAATCATTTCAATATGATGTTTCTTTGCAAAATCAAAGTCTCTCTGATCGTGGCAAGGTACTGCCATGACAGCGCCGCTTCCATAAGTGGCAAGGACATAGTCACCGATATAGATCGGAACGACTTTGCCGTTGATCGGATTGATGGCATAGCTTCCTAAAAAGACGCCGGTCTTTTCCTTGGAACCATCGGTTCTTTCCTGATCGGACTTGCTTGCGACGAGTTTCTGATAGGCTAAGACTTTCTCTTCTTCTGACTTTGTGGTCAATTCCTTGACAAGCGGATGTTCCGGAGCCAAGACGACATAGGTGCAGCCAAAGAGGGTATCTGCGCGTGTTGTGAAGACTTCGATATTCTTATCGCTGTCTTTGACAGGGAAGACGACGACTGTGCCTTTGCTCTTGCCGATCCAGTTTTTCTGCATGGCTAAAGTAGAAGCGGGCCACTGGATGTCCTTCAAGCCTTCAAGAAGCTTATCGGCATAGGCAGTGATCTTCAAGACCCACTGCTTCATCGGACGTCTTTCGACAGGGAAGCCGCCTCTTTCGCTCTTTCCGTCGATGACTTCCTCATTGGCTAAAACTGTGCCTAAAGCCGGGCACCAGTTGACAAGACGGTAATCTTCATAGGCCAATCCTTTTTCATAGAGCTTGAGGAAGATCCACTGTGTCCATTTATAGTAGCTAGGATCGGTGGTCTTGATCTCTCTGTCCCAATCATAGGAGAAACCTAATCTCTTCAGCTGTGTTCTGAAGTTATCGATGTTCTGATCGGTATAGGGACCAGGGTTCTTGTTGTTTTTGATGGCGAACTGTTCGGCAGGAAGACCGAAGGCATCATATCCGATCGGATGAAGAACATTGAAGCCCTGCATTCTTTTCATTCTTGCCAAGGCATCTGTTGCTGTATAGCCTTCGACATGTCCGACATGAAGACCGACAGCGCTCGGATAGGGGAACATATCCATAACGAAGAATTTGGGTTTGGAGAAGTCATAAGTGTCTGTTTTGAACGCTTTTTTCTCATCCCATACTTTTTCCCATTTTTCTTCGATTGATTTAAAATCGTAACCCATAGAAAAATCTCCTTAGATAATAATTAAAACATTACAATTATAGTTTTGGAGGGCCTCTTTTTCAATCGTTGGAACCTATAATATCGGTTTAAAAGGACAATGTTTGCCCTTTTGATGATGTTTCGGCGCATTTTTGAAAATTTTTTCTTGAATTGGGAGTGGTGTTTTGGTATAGTACTCTTTGCATGCGTAGCACGCAAGTAGCGATTCGTCTGATGACGCTGATTAAAGTAGCCTTGCTACAAAGGTGAACAACGCTCATCCGGAATCGATGGACTTACGCTCTTATGTTATGCAAAGTAACTAAAGGAGAACATTGCAAATGTCACGTTACACTGGACCTGCCTGGAGAATCTCCAGAAGATTAGGTTATTCCGTTTTAGGAACCGGCGAAGAACTCGCCAAGCGTCAGACTGTCCCTGGCCAGCATGGAGATGCCCGTGCTAAGAAAAAGACAGAATACGGCACACAGCTCGCCGAAAAGCAGAAACTCAGATACACCTATGGCCTTTCTGAGAAGCAGTTCAGAAGATTCTTCCTCATCGCTAAGGCTGATAAGGAAAAATCCACTGGTTTGGCTTTATTCCAGTTGCTCGAATCCCGTCTTGACAACCTTGTCTATCGTATGGGATTTGCTAAGACAAGAAGACAGGCTAGACAGCTCGTCACACACGGCCATGTCACTGTCAACGGCAAGAAGGTCGATATTCCTTCTTACATCGTCGAAATCAACGATGTCATTTCCTTCAAGGAAGCTTCCAAGAACCTCAAGATCGTTCGCGAAGTCGTTGAAAGCAAGCCTGCTATCTTAGGATTCGTCACTGTCGATCCTAACAAGCTCGAAGGCACCTATGTCAGATATCCTGAAAGATCCGAACTCACTTCCGAGATCGATGAAGCTCAGGTTATTGAATTCTACAATAGAAAGCTGTAAACTTATTACGTTATTCCTGCTGGTCCTTATGGACCAGCATACATGGCGGATATGGTGAAGAGGTTAACACAAGCGGCTGTGAACCGCTCATGCATGGGTTCGATCCCCACTATCCGCCCCATATTGAAAGCATAGGTTTGATACCAAAAAAATAACGGTTTCAAGCCTTTTTTTGTTGTTATAAAGCACTTTTTCGCATTTTTCAACGCTGAGTTAGGTTCGAACCGACGACTTATTACCATCTTTTGTGTGTTTGATTATAAGGGTTAGAAAACAATTGCTCAGGGTAGGAAAACGAAAGGTATAGGTAAGAAAACGATTGATAAGGTTAGAAAACGAAAGGTAGAGGTAGGAAAACGAAAGATAAATGAGGCAAATTATAGATTAATTAAAGATAAAGTGCTATAATTATGAGGATAAAGGAGTTTTCTTATGACATACGCAGAAGCTATAAAGAAACTTAGAAATAAAATGCTTTTAACACAAATGGAATTTGCTGAATATCTAGGTGTTTCTTTTGCATCTATAAATAGATGGGAAACAGGTAGATTCGAACCTACAATGAAGATCAAAAGAAAACTAGCTCCTTTATTTAAAGAACATGGGATTGAGGTGGAGTAAGAATATGGATTTTTCTATATATGTAGAGAAGATAAAAAATCAGTTTAATAAAAAACAAATTAAAGTATTTGAATCCATTAAAGAATATGACACCATTCACTTAGCCTCAATGGGACACAATGATACTGAAGGATACCAAGTTTTTACTCCTGAATTTATTGTCAGAGATATGTGTTCATCTATTGGTGATGATCTTTTGGATTTCACAAAAAATGTTCTAGAACCTACTTCTGGTGACGGAGCTTTTACAGTATTCATTTATAAAAAAAGGCTTGAAACAATCAAATATAATTTTGAAATAGAATCCTTAAAGGCTTTGTCAACTATTTATTCAATTGAAATGGACAAAGAACTGATAGAAAAGCAAAGAAATAATATTTTTACTTTAGTAAAGTTGTTTATCAAAGATAACGGAATACAAGTTGATGAGTCGTATTTTGAAATACTTAAATGCATAATAACAACAAATTTTATATGGGCAATGTTTAATTCAGAATATCCAATTGATGCTGGCTTGTTTGGTTCAGAAATAGCTTATGAAATGCCAAATGCACAAAAAGGAGTTTTTAAATCTTTAGAAATGCCTGTTTGGAATATAAGCGAAAATAATTTCGATATGCACTTGGAAGGAGCAGAATTATGGTAGATAGTAAGAAAAATGATGCCTTAGAAGCTGAAAAAGAATATAGAACCACTGTCGAATCAGCTGCAGATTATATTGAAAATTTTGATATTCTTGAAACCATTACTAATGTTGGCAATGATGAAGTTTTCACGCCGAGAAAAACATGCGATATGATGCTTGATTCACTGCCAGAAGAAGTGTGGCATAACCCAAATTATAAGTGGTTAAATCCAGCAACAAAAAACGGTATTTTTGAAAGAGAAATTGCAATAAGACTTGATATCGGATTAAAAGATGTAATTCCTGATACTGAAACTAGAAGAAAGCATATCCTTCAAAATATGATCTATGCTATAGGTCAGACTAAATTCACTGCAAATGTTGCTAGAAGAACCTTATATTATTGTTCTCAAGCTAATAAAAAATGTGATGGAATCATTGCTGATGATGGCCATTATGTTAATGGCTATGCAATAGGAAACGGAAGTTGGTTTGATACTCCAGAAGGAAATATTCTTACACCTATAACCAATCATGAATTTGTCGATTCTTCAGGCAAAGCAATGTCATCATATATTTCAAATGAAGCAAAGAAAAAGTACAAATGTAAATACTGTGGTATTACTGGTGATTCTAAATACAATGACGCAAATCAAAGAGAGACATACGCTTATGAGTTCATTCATTATCACCATCTAGTTATTGGAAGAAAATTAAATGAACGTTTTTTTGGAGGTAATAAAAATATGAAATTCGATATCATCATCGGAAATCCACCTTATCAACTTAATGATGGTGGTGGTACTGGGTCAAGTGCAATACCAATCTATCAAAAATTCGTAGATCAAGCAAAAAAACTTAATCCAAAATATCTTACAATGATTATTCCTTCTCGTTGGTATGCTGGTGGAAAAGGTCTTGATGATTTTAGAAATAGCATGTTAAATGATAAGCATATATCTAAGATAGTCGATTTTGCTGACAGTTCAGACTGTTTTCCAAATCAAGTCATTGCTGGGGGAGTTTCTTTCTTTTTATGGGAGAAAGATTATAATGGACTTTGTACAATTGAGAACAGAAAGAAAAATGATATTATCTCAAGTTTAAGAAGAAATCTTAGTGAATATCCAGTTTTTGTAAGAGACAATAAAGCGATAAGTATTATCAATAAAGTTCTTTCGAAGAAAGAAAAAACCATTGATAATATTGTATATTCAAGAAATGTTTTTTGAATAATGGAGAATAGTGTTGGTCATATCGTTAATTCAGAGCTCTTTTTTT
>ERZ1106931.88-NODE-88-length-80047-cov-3.738499_pt1 | contig 80047 bp, 110 predicted proteins | sample MGYA00403664_ERZ1106931 | MGnify/ENA primary metagenome ERZ1106931 (study PRJEB35170, sample SAMEA104062435) | human gut metagenome | biome: human gut; feature: human-associated habitat; material: faeces | place: Denmark | collected 2012-06-29 ... | reverse complement strand
AAACAGAAGGCATACCGGGAAGGATATATCCGGTAATATGAAAAGGGGCTGCATCAGGACTTTCATCCTGTGCAGCCTTGAGAAAAGGGAAAATTTATCTAAAATTAGGTAATGTCAAAAATAAATATCTGGGCGAAGTCCAATGACCACAGATGCGCTGCATGTGCAGCCATCGTCTTCTGTTTTTGTTGATAGATATAGAATACCAGTGAATTGTGAATGAGATGTGACAAGAAGTGAAAAAATATCTTAATTAAATGTAATGAAAGTATAAAAAGGAGCTTATAGATTTTTTAGAATTAGGAAGTCTGATTGACGAGATGCATCGTGTTTTTGGAAACAGAGTTCCAGAAATCCCTGCGTGCATCGTACTGCTCCAAAAGCCAGGAAATCGCAGCATCCATTCCATCCTCGGTCATGGGAAATGTATTCTGTGTTTTTTGTTCGTCTGGTGTCTTTTCAAATGACCATGGCTCCGGATATACAAATACGAGAAAGTTTTCTTTTGTATCGTCAGCACAAAAATAATAGCGCATTCCAAAATGAGAACCTGAAAAGGGTTCTTTTTTTAATCCTTTGACAGGGATGAGTTTCTTATCGATCATGGTGTTCCCTCCTGAAAAGTTATTAACTATAGAGTAACACTGCATCAGAGAAGATGCAAGAATAAAAGGACAAAAGGAAAGAGCCACATTTCTGTGACTCAAAGGGGGAAAAAGTTTATGAAAAAGTGTTCTTTGTTAAGAACAATTATAGTATAGAAATAATTTGTGAAAATTGTGTGATGATTGTTTGAATGGAATATGAAAATCTACAAAGTTCTTGAAAAAAGAAAAGAAAATAAAGGAGCAGATAAATCTTGTAAATGTGTAATAATAATGACAGATTTTGCTGGAAAAATATGTAAAAAATTAAGGGAATATTAAAAAAATATTAAAAATTAGGGGGGGGTAGTGAAATATACTGAATTATGTTGAAAATAAAGGGGGAAAATGCTATCATTGTGCATGACAAACAGAGGGTGCATCGAAAGGTGCAGAGGCATAAGATGGAGTTTTAAAGGTATAGTTATACAATGAGGGAAAAAGAATTAAAAAAGAGAGCGGAACGAGGAGAGAATGACGTAAAGGGGAAGGAAAAAAGATTCGAACATTGGCAGATTATAGCCGCCTATCTGGTCATATATGACATATTCGCAGTGAATTTTTCTTATTTTCTGGGGTTACTTCTAAGATTTGATTTCAGTTTCACAAAGATTCCAACAGAATATATCCATGCAATGCTCAGATTTGCACCGATTTATACGGTGTTCTGTCTGGCTGTATTTTGGGTACTTAAATTATATAATAGTTTGTGGGCATTTGCCAGTTATACAGAGCTGAACCATATTTTACTTGCAAGCATTATTACAACCCTTTTTAATGTAGGAATTACGATGCTTTGTAAGAGAATGCCGGCTTCTTATTATATAGTAGGAGCAGTCATGCAGTTTTGCCTGATTACAGGGATTCGGTTCGGATATCGCTATATTACTCTTGAGAGAACAAGGATGGCACAGGTGAGAAAAGAGCAGAACCATACAAATGGCCGGAATATTATGGTGATCGGAGCTGGTGATGCGGGAAAGAACCTTGTACGTGAATTGAAGACTTCCAGACGGATCAATGGTACGCCGCAATGCATTATTGATGACAACAGAAATAAATGGGGCAGAAATATTGAAGATGTACCGATCGTAGGGGGAAGAGCATCTATCTTTTCAGCAGTTGAAAAGTATCAGATCAGTACGATCCTTTTTGCAATTCCGACAGCAAGTGCAGAGGCAAAAAGAGAGATCCTGAACCTGTGTAAAGAGACAAAGTGTGAACTGAAGATACTTCCGGGAGCGTATCAGTTTGTGCAGGGAGAAGTATCGCTGGCACAGATTAAAGATGTTACGGTAGAGGATCTGCTTGGAAGGGATACGATTCAAGTGGATATGGAACAGATTTTTCAGTACATAAAGGGAAAGACGATTCAGGTGACGGGAGGCGGAGGCTCAATCGGAAGCGAACTGTGCCGTCAGATTGCGTCCCATGAGCCAAAGCAGTTGATCCTATTTGATATTTATGAGAATAATGCATATGCCATCGAACAGGAGCTTCGCAGAAATCATTCGGAACTGAATCTGGTGACTCTGATTGGTTCCGTACGTGACAGCAGAAGGCTGAATCAGGTTTTTAAAAAATATAAGCCGGACATCGTATATCATGCGGCTGCACATAAGCATGTTCCTCTGATGGAGACAAGCCCGAATGAAGCGATTAAAAATAATGTAATCGGAACATACAAAACTGCCTATGCGGCAATGCAGAATGGAGTAAAGCGGTTTGTTCTGATCAGTACAGATAAAGCTGTAAATCCAACGAATATCATGGGTGCAAGCAAGCGACTGTGTGAGATGGTAATCCAGAGCATGGATGCAGTCAGCAAAAGTGGCAGAATGGATTTACTTCCATTACTGCATGGCCACAGAGACAATGCAGAAGAGCTGGCAAAGCAGGCAGAAATCTGTCTGAAAAAGGCAGAAAAAGAGCAGACGGACGGCAAAGACTCAGAAACTATGGGAAATACTGCCAGACTGAAAATTGAAAGTATCAAGAATCGTGAGAGAACAGGAACTCAGTTCGTTGCGGTACGATTTGGAAATGTACTGGGAAGTAATGGATCGGTGATTCCACTATTTAAGAAGCAGATCGAGGCAGGTGGACCGGTTACAGTTACGCACCCGGATATCATCCGCTATTTTATGACGATCCCGGAGGCGGTGAGTCTGGTGCTTCAGGCGGGAACATTTGCCTGGGGGGGAGAGATCTTTGTCCTTGATATGGGAGAACCGGTGAAGATTGATACACTGGCAAGAAACCTGATCAAGCTGTCAGGATATGAACCGGATGTAGATATCAAGATCGAGTATTCAGGTCTTCGGCCAGGAGAAAAATTATTTGAAGAAAAGCTGATGGCAGAAGAAGGAATCATGCGGACAGATAATGAACTGATTCTTATTGGAAAGCCGATTCCGTTCGATACAGAGGTATTCTTTGAACAATTAAAAAAACTTGCTGATACATGCTATAACAATTCTGATCATATTGTAGAGCTTGTAGAGCAGATCGTGACAACATTTCATCCGGTAGGAGAACATCCGACAGGAGAAGAAAATAAGAAAAGGCAAGAATAGTTGAGATCAGGCCAGGCGGTCTGGTTTGGAGGAAGCGTGCATTTTTGCACGCTTTTTAGGCAATATACAGAAGCTGAAATGAAGAGGAGAAGCATATGTTCAAAGAAAGTGATCAGATAGAAAAATTTGAACCAAAGGTGTGGCTGAGCAGTCCGACGATGCATGGAGAAGAATTTGAATTTTTAAAAGAAGCCTACGAGACAAACTGGATGTCAACAGTTGGGGCGAATATCAATGAAGTAGAACGACTGGTATGCAAAAAGATTGGATGCAAGTATGCAGTCGGATTGTCTGCAGGAACGGCAGCTCTTCATATGGCAGTAAAGCTGGCAGGAGTAAAACCCGGAGAGAAAGTTTTCTGTTCTGATATGACATTCAGTGCAACAGTAAATCCAATCGTATACGAAGGTGGTGTTCCAGTCTTTATTGATACGGAATATGATACCTGGAATATGGATCCGGAGGCATTAGAAAAGGCGTTTGAATTATATCCAGATGTAAAAGTGGTAGTTATTGCACATCTTTATGGAACACCGGGAAAAGTAGACGAACTGAGAGATATTTGCGAAAAGCATGGAGCGGTTATTATAGAGGATGCAGCAGAGTCCATGGGAGCAACCTATAAAGGTCTGCAGACAGGGACTTTTGGAAAGTATAATGCAATTTCATTTAACGGAAACAAAATCATTACCGGATCTTCGGGTGGCATGCTGCTGACAGATGATAAAGAAGCAGCAGAAAAAGTAAGAAAATGGTCTACACAATCGAGAGAAAATGCACCGTGGTATCAGCATGAAGAATTAGGCTACAATTATCGAATGAGTAATGTAATCGCAGGTGTTGTACGTGGTCAGATTCCACATCTTGAGGAGCATATTGCACAGAAAAAAGCAATTTATGACAGATATAAGGAAGGCTTTAAAGATTTGCCGGTACAAATGAATCCGTATGACAGTGAGAAGTCAGAACCTAATTTTTGGCTGAGTTGTATTCTGGTTAACGAGGAGGCAATGTGTAAACAGGTTAGAGGAGAAAAAGATGCACTCTATGTACCTGAACATGGAAAGAGTTGTCCGACGGAGATTCTGGAAAAACTTGCCGAATATAATGCGGAGGGCAGACCAATCTGGAAACCAATGCATATGCAGCCGATTTATCGGATGAATGGTTTTGTGACCAGAGACGGAGACGGCAGAGCAAGAACAAATGCTTATATAGCGGGTAGTGAAAAAGATTGCGATGGATGTCCTTTTGACAAGGGAATGGATATTTTTGACAGAGGATTATGCTTGCCAAGTGATAATAAAATGACTGCGGAACAGCAGAATATAATTATTGAAATTGTTAAAAGTTGTTTTCAGTAAGAAAGAGGTGGAATAGTGGACAAAAAGAAAAGAGAGTTGATTCCACATAAGCCGGGAATTTATGAAAAATACATAAAACGTCCGCAGGACTTTATTCTTTCGGTCATAGCGATCATTGTCTTATCTCCTGTCTTAGTTTTGATAGCTGTGCTGGTAAGAATCAAGCTAGGCTCTCCGGTCCTTTTTAAACAACAGCGTCCGGGATTAAATGGCAAAATATTTAATATGTATAAGTTTCGTACAATGACAGATAAGCGGGATGAAGCAGGTAATTTATTGCCGGATGAAGAACGCCTTACAAATTTTGGTAAAAAGCTGAGAAGTACCAGTTTGGATGAATTGCCGGAACTGTTCTGTATAGCTAAGGGCGAGCTTGCAATTTGCGGGCCCAGACCCCTCCTTGTTTCGTATTTACCACTTTACAATGAACAGCAGAGCAGGAGACATGAGGTAAGACCGGGACTTACCGGTTATGCACAGGTACATGGAAGAAACAGTGTGACATGGGAAGAAAAGTTTGATATGGATGTTTATTATGTGGATCATATAAGTTTTTTGATGGACTGGAAGATTATTTTCCAGACAGTAATGACGGTGTTAAAGCGTGACGGTATCAGTTCAGAAACGGCGGCAACCATGGAAATGTTCACTGGAACTGCCGAGAATGTAGATTCATCAAAAAAGAAAAGTAATAGGTAAAAGTGTATGAGTAGATTGATTATTATTGGTGCTAGTGGTCATGGTAAAGTAATTGCAGACATAGCTGCCCGATGTGGATATACCGATATTGCATTTTTGGATGATAACCCCAATATAAGAGAATGTATGGGATATCCGGTTATCGGAAAAGTAAAAGGTGCAAAAGAATATCCGGGTGCAAAGTTTATTGTAGCAATCGGAAATCCCGAAATCAGACAAAAGATACAGGAACAGTTGGAGATTGGAAAAGGAATCGTTGTGATGGCTAGGAGGATGGCAGCATGAAGATATTATTTACCAGTGTGGGAAGGCGTGTAGAGTTGTTGCAGGCTTTTCGGGCAGCAGCAGAAAAATTGGACATTGAACTGACGGTTATGGGAGCAGATATTACGAAAAGTGCTCCGGCACTTTTTTTCTGTGATGAAAGGCGACTTATGTGCAAAATACAAGAAAAAGAATATATTCCACAGCTTCTTTCTATCTGTGAAAAAGAAAAAGTGGATTGTCTGATTCCTACTATTGATACAGACCTCTTGTTACTTGCGGAGAACAAGGAAAAGTTTGAAACAATCGGGACAAAGGTACTGATTTCAGCAGTGGATAAAATAAAATTGTGCAGGGATAAAAACTATACTGCAGATTACTTTGTTTCTCTTGGGTTGAAATCCCCTCTGCCTGTCAACAGTGTAGAAAAATATGAAGAAGCATTGAAACGTGGAAAAGTCAGTTTTCCGGCATTTATTAAACCGAAAGATGGTAGTTCAAGTATCAATGCCTATAAGGTGGAAAATCTTGAAGATTTGAGACTTTATGCAGAAAAAATTGAAGATTATATTATTCAGCCATTTATTAGTGGCAGGGAATACACAATAGATATTTTCTGTGATTATGAAGGAAATCCTGTTTACATTACGCCGAGAGAACGTCTGGCAGTTCGCTCCGGAGAGGTATTAAAATCAAGAATTACGCAGGATGATACAATGATTGCGGAAATGCGGAGATTGATTGCAGATTATAGACCTTGTGGTCAAATTACAGTTCAATTAATTCGTGAGGATGTCACAGGCGATGATTATTATATTGAAATTAATCCTCGTTTCGGAGGTGGAGCACCGCTTAGTATGAAAGCTGGAGCAGACAGTGCAAGTGCAATTCTTAGGATGTTGAGAGGGGATAAACTTTCTTATATAGAAAGAGCTGCTATAGATGGAGCTATTTATAGTCGTTATGACCAAAGCGTAAGGGTAAAGTGAAGCCAAAAATATTAAGAAGGGGCTATAAATGAAAGAAAACATGAGATTATCAATAATAATTCCTGTTTATAATGCGGAAAAATACATAAAGAATTGTCTTGATTCATTGTTGCGTCAAAACGTAGGGGGGATAGAAATATTATGTATTGATGATGGATCAACTGATTTTACCGCAAAAATAATAAAAACATATGTAGAAAAGTATCCTTTTATAAAATATTATTATAAGGACAATGGCGGACAAAGTTCTGCACGTAATTACGGAATAGATAAAGCCAGAGGTTGTTATCTTTGGTTTGTCGATTCAGATGACTACATAGCAGATAATACGATAGAGCAATTACTGCAATATACATCGTCAGTTCCTGATGTGCTTACTTTTGGTATTAAAGAAGTTACCAAATCAGATTGCTGTCAAAGTGAGAAAAATAACTTGATAAAACATTATACTTCAGGCAAAGAATGTTTTTCAAATGAATCCTGTAATAATGGCCCGTGGTGGTATTGGGTAAAAAAAGAATTGATAATACAAGAACATTTGAAATTTGTCAATGGTCGGTACTGTGAAGACGGTATGTTTACGATGAAATTATTTTCCTTAGCCCAAGAGACTGTATTTACCAATTTGGATGTATATCGTTATTATAGAAATCCTAATAGCACAACAACAAGCACCAATATTCTGCACCGAAGGAAGGTGTGCGAAGATTTTTTATACGCGATACAGTATTTGGATAAATTATATAAGGAAAATGAAGAAAATAGTTCGCAGGTTTTTTTGAATGTTTTACGGCAACGAGTTTTTTCCTACATTTTTTTTCTGCAAGTCAGGATGTTAGGAATTTTTCAAATTAAGGAAGCACGATTGGTGCTTCAAACATTAAAAAAAGAAAATCTTTATCCATATAAGTGGGATGCTTACAATGAATTTCGATATAAGGTATTGAACAGGCTTTTTCAAGTGAAACCAATATATCTGACAATGATAGAAACATTTAGAATATGTGCTGATTTTAAAGAAAAACTAAAAAGCTGAAGAAGGTTATATGTATTTTAGAAAGAGAAAATGTAGATGGTAATAATAACGAATATTTTGGAAATTGAACAACATCTTGACGGGATAACCAGTGTGATTTTTGATTTGGATGATACCTTATATTCTGAAAAGCAATATGTTAGAAGTGGATACAAGGCTGTGGCAAAACGAATGGGTAACAAAGCTCTTGCAGATAAACTTTGGAGATATTTTGAAAAAGGAAAGCCAGCCATTGATGAGCTTTTGAACGAAATGAATTGCAAGGATAAAAAAGCGGAATGTTTAGAAGCATATCGCTTCCAAAAACCGGATATTTGTTTATATGATGGCGTAAATGAGTTATTAGAAAGGCTGAAACATAATTATAAATTAGGTCTAATTACCGATGGACGACCAGAAGGTCAGAAAGCCAAAATTAAGGCATTGGGATTAGATAAATATTTCGATGAAATCATTATTACGGATGAACTGGGTGGGATTGATTTCCGCAAACCGAATCCCAGAGCATTTCAGATTTTAGCAGAAAGGTTTAGAGAGGAATATAACCGGATGTGTTACATCGGAGATAATATTCATAAGGATTTTATCGCACCGGAGATGTTGGGAATGGAGTGGATCTGGTTTAGGAATCCAGATGGTTTATATAGTGGAGAGAAGCAATGAGACATAAAAAAGTAACTGTATTATTTAAAAGTTAAAGAGGGCGTTTCGATGGAAAAAATTTGTTTTATAAGCACGATACCATCAACACTTAGAACATTTGTGTTAAAGACGGCGATATATCTACATGAGAATACAGATTGGGATATTAGTTTTATTTGTAGTGAAGATGAAGAATTTGCTTCAGAGTTACCCGAATTTATACATTATTTTCCGGTTCCAATGGAAAGAGGAATTAGTATCTCCGGAATAAAATCAATGATGCAAATGAAAAAAATTTTTGTAAAAGAAAAATTTGATTTAATACAGTACTCAACCCCGAATGCTTCTCTTTATGCGGCACTTGCAGGAAAGTTAGCTGGAATACCAGTTAGGCTGTATTGCCAATGGGGAATGGTTTATGTTGGATTTGAAGGAATAAAACGACAGGTGTTTAAAGCTATTGAAAAGATAGTATGTAAACTGTCAACATGGATTGAACCAGACAGTGTAAGTAATTTAAATTTTGCACATGAAGAAAATTTATATCCACAAACAAAGGGATCAGTTATATGGAATGGAAGTGCATGTGGTATCAATCTAGAAAAATTTGATATTTCTCAAAAAATTAAATATCGGAAGGATATTCGCGAGAAGTATAATTTCCCAGAAGCTAGTTTTGTCTATGGCTTTGTAGGAAGAATTACAAAAGATAAGGGTATTAATGAATTGCTTGCTGCTTTTAAGCAGATATATGAATCTAATTCTAATGTGTATTTAATGATGGTAGGTGCAACAGAGAAGGATGATACAGTTGATGAATCGTTATTTTTGTGGTCAAAAAAATGTGAACACGTGATATATACAGGATTTACAGATATCGTAGAACAATATCTGTCTGCAATGGATACGTATATTTTACCAAGTTACAGAGAAGGTTTTGGTATGGGAGTAGTAGAAGCAGAGGCTATGGGAGTTCCAGTGATAGTTACATCTATTCCAGGTCCCGTGGATGCAATGAAAGAAAATGAGACTGGATTAGTTGTTGTGAAAAAAGATGTAGTTGGGCTAACTAAGGCAATGAAGATTATGCAAGATAATCCGCAGATGTGTAAACAATTTGGTGTAGCTGGAGAAGAACTGGTACGGACTAAATTCGAGCAGAAGAAGTTGTTTGAAAAGATTTTGGAAGATAGAAAAAGATTGTTGAAGTAAGGGTGAGAGAAGATGTTTGCAAGAGTATCGATTATTATGGGAATTTATAACTGTGAGAGTACTTTGGCAGAAGCTATTGATTCTATCCTTTCACAGACGTATATGGATTGGAAACTCATAATGTGTGATGATGGTTCCGAAGATAATACATATAAACTTGCAGAGCGATATCAGAAGAAATATTCGGATCAGATTATCTTAATTATGAATGATAGGAATAGAGGACTTAATTACACATTGAATCATTGTCTTAAGTATGCAGATACAGAATATGTAGCACGTATGGATGGTGATGATATTTCTTTACCAACGAGACTGGAAAAGGAAGTGGAGTTCTTGGATTCGCATCCAAAGTATGCTGTTGTTAGTTGTCCTATGATCTATTTTGACGAAAATGGCGAATTCATGTTGGGAAAAGAAACTGGAGAACCAACTTTGGAGTCTATGGTAAGGAAAACTCCATTTTGTCATGCTCCTTGTTTGGTTAGGAGAGAAGCTTACGAAGCAGTACATGGATATGCAGTAGCTGATAATCGGCTTAGAGTTGAAGATTGGGATTTGTGGATTCGCATGTACGAAAAAGGATTCAAGGGTTTCATGTTAGATGAGTATCTTTATGCAATGAGAGATGATAGGAATGCAATCAGTAGAAGAAAAATGAAGTATAGATTAAATGAGGCAAGAGTGGGAGCATCTGCGGTAAAGAAGTTGAAACTTTCCCCTATTAATTATGTATTATGCTTGCGGCCAATTTTAGTAGGGTTGTTGCCGAGATCTGTTTATAAAGTATTACATATATTGAAGGGGAAAATTAAATGACTGTATATTTAGTTGCTATTTTATTAACTGCAATTATTAGCTCAGTAGGGAGCGGACGGAGGAGTTATACGATTACGGAGAATGATAGAAAGATATATTACTGGAGTAATCTATATACTATTGCAATTCTAATAGTTTGGTGTTTTGTATTTGCGTATAGAGGCCTTAGTGTGGGTAGCGATACATCTGGATATTATGCTGTTTATCGTAGGATATTTAGCGATAATATGACATATTCTAACTTTATTACTTATGAGAGAGATGTTTTTTTTGCAACTTTAGAATTCTTTTGTGCAAAATTTTTTCAAGGTAATTGGATTTGGTTTCAAGTTGTAGTGGCTATTTTAACATATCTACCAATAATAAGTGTTGTTAAAAAGAACTCAAATGATGTAACCACATCATTGCTACTGTTTATATTTACACTTCAGTTTTACTCAGGATTTAATGGGATGCGTCAAGGAATTGCAATGAGTTTTGTAGTGTATGCCTATTTTAATTATTTATTAGAAAAAAAATATCTTAAGTTTGCGATTTTAATTCTTGTTGCATTTAGCGTTCATTCTAGCGTAATATTGGTAGTGCCATTCTTGCTTTTTTCTTTATGTGGATTTAGTAGCAAGATTGTACGATGGAGTGCAGCTGCAATAGTTGTTTTATATTTATTTGTGTGGCAGATTTGGCCATATATAATTCAATTTTTCACAGCGATTGGGCAGGTAAAAATGGCCAATGATTATGCAGAAGCAGGTACGGGTCATGGGTCAGGATTATTGAGAGTGATTGTGGCGATGTTGCCTTTTGTTCTTGGATTTTTTTATAAAAATATACTTCGTGAAAAATACAAGAATATTGATGTTGAATTAGCTATGGTTCTATATGGTGCTCTTTTTATGCTATTGAGTATGAGATACTGGATTTTCGCGAGAGTATCTAGTTATTTTTGCGGAAGTTTAGTTATATTTATTCCGAAATTGATAGATATATTTACAGATAGGCGTATAGGAAAGCTTTTTATTTTGATTTTATATTTTAGTTATATGGTTGCATTACTTCTACATGGAGACGGGGCGTATTATCCGTATACATTCTTTAATTAAATGCAATATACATTTTCGTGATTAAAAGCACAGATATATCTGGATGTGTTTTTTATTTCTAAAACAAGGAGATTAACTGAATATGAAAAAAGTTTTATTAGTATTTGGAACTAGACCGGAAGCAATAAAAATGCACCAGTTATAGGAGAGTTGAGGAATAGACCAGAATCATTTGAAACATTAGTTTGCGTTACTGGTCAGCACAGGGAAATGTTAGATCAAGTCTTGAAAATATTTGAAATTAAACCGGATTATGATCTTAATATCATGAAACAGGGGCAGGACTTGTATGATGTAACCAGCAGAGTTCTTGTTGGAATGCGGGAAGTCTTAAACGATGGTATGCCGGATGTTGTTTTGGTTCACGGTGATACAACAACAAGCATGGCTGCTGCACTTGCAGCTTTTTATATGCAGATACCGGTGGAACATGTAGAAGCTGGACTTAGAACATATGATATTTATAGTCCGTGGCCAGAAGAAATGAATAGGCAGTTGACGGGTAGAATAGCTACGTATAATTTTGTGCCAACTAAGAATAGTTTCAATAATTTGGTAGGTGAAGGTGTTGATGAAAAGTCGATTTTTGTAACGGGAAACAGTGTAATTGATGCACTGCATCAGGTTGTTAATAGAATTGATTCTGATACGAACCTTGCAAATGAAATTACTAGGAAATTATTATCATTGGGTTATGATATTACAAGAACATATAATAGAAACTTGTTAGGTGGCTTATACCGAGAAAATCCAGTAAAATCAAGGAATTATGAAGCGGTTAAGAGTAGTAAAAAGTGGGAAAATGTAGGTAATTCATACATTATTCCTGCACTACTCCTATACCGCTATTCCTATATTTGAGCGTCAAATACAAGTCATTTTATTTTTTCTATTTCAGTTCTGAGCCATTCAAATTCTCTGGCTGTATACACCTTTTCGGTGATATCTGAAATCTTATGTCCGACCATATATTTGATAGCGTATTCATCGACTTTAGCATCTTTGCATTTGGTTACGAAATGCTTTCTGCCGTCGTGAGGTCTATGATCCGGGTTGAGTTTAAGCTCGTCCCGAATGCGATTGAATATTTTGCTATACCGATTGTATGTCAACTTGGTATTCTTACCGCGGCGATCTTCATCTGTATAATTGAAAAGATATTTGCTCCCAAGTTGATCAGCCTCTTCGTATGATTTAGAAACCAAGTCCCTTATCCGAGGATGAATCGGTACAACTCTGTTTTCACCAGCATCGGTTTTAATTCCACCTTTAAATGTCCAGTTCGATAAATCAACATCTGCTAATTCTATCAGACCTAACTCCTGGGGTCTCCATCCAGAATAGCATTGAATAATCATGAACTCAATCCCATATTTATGTCCGAGATTCTTCCACAGAAGAGCCATCTCATCATCAGAGAATGGAATGTGTTCTTTCTTGACAGTCTGTATTTCTTTAATGGTATCGTCTGTAAGCTTGAATGTTCTCGAATAGTTCCGATCTACAAGTTCGTATTCAACAGCATAGTCGAGCATCTGATTGAAGAGCGTCTTTATCTTATTCTTCATTGATGCGCTTGGTGTCTGCTCTTGGCCTCTTACGGTAGCAACACCTTCTTCCATGCAGCCTTTTATGTGCCTTGCTCGAACATCCATGACTCGCATATCGTAAACAGCAGAGCAGTATTGCCAAGCCGATGTAGTAGCTCTGGCGCTGTCGTCGCTCTTCAGAGTCTTGAAATATTCCGGTGTCCATTTGTCGTACAGTTCCTTGACTGTGATAGACGGTTCCAGGTCATACGGATTCTTATTAAATTCCACAAGAGCTGTGTATGCATCATTGTATGTTGGAAAGTATGACTCCGGTTTCAACGGCTTACATATTGGTTTGCCATTCTTGTCCTTTCCAACCGTAACCATTGCACGGAAAGGGTTCCTTAAATTTCTACCTTTAATCTCACTTATTTGACCGAAACCGTTTGGAAGCCGCCTGCGCTTATTTGGTTTACGAGACGATTTGGGCTTTGCGTCTGGTTTCAGCGGGTATCCACAATGCGGACAGGTATTTGCTTTATCGCTTACCTGTAAGTCGCACTCCGGGCATTGTATCAGCATATTAAATCCCTCCTCATGATAATGAACCGAGATTTTATGTTGGATTGTTGATTTATCGTTAGTAATCATATATCATAGTGTAGGAATTGTCAACTCCTACACTAAATTTTTATATTTTAACCTAGGATAGAAAGGGTTAGGTATATGATCAGTAACAATACATCAACCTGCCAGGACTGCGGTGGAAAATTGAAATACTATGACAAAGTTAGAAGAATTGTACGGACGAAAGGTCGTGTGAGCAAATGGGTGAATGTTCCGAGGTATCAATGCTCCGAATGCGGATGTATACATCGGTATCTCCCAGATTATATTTACCCATACAAGCAATACGAATCGGAAATAATAGCCGGTGTTATAGAGGGACTGATCACTTGCGAGACTTTTGGATATGAAGATTATCCATGTGAGATGACTATGATACGTTGGAAGGCGCATAAATCGCAACTGCTTTTATGAATAGAATACATATTTACGGAGGTGCGATATGAGTGTAGAAGAAAGACATCTGCTGAATAAAATTCGATTTTTCGAGGATATGCTTTTGAGAAGTAAGGATTATCGTCAGCAGGAAAACATCGGAAAGGAATTGACTGTAATGCGTATTCGGTTACAGAAACTACGGTTTAACAAAATGAGAACAGGGGCTTAGCAAAGCCTCTTTCTTTTTGCTCATATCCACCGAGGTTGTTTTTACTAAATGCTGTTCCTAACCTAGAATAGCCGTTGAAAGGAGGTAGCAACCAATGAATGAAAATGAATTTGCAACTGGCTCGGTTCCGGTAATGGTTGCGGCACGAATTTACGGCAAAGACGCGTCATGGGTTAGGGCCGGTATTATATCTGGATGGTTGCCAATCGGAAAAGCCACAAGGAATGGTCAGTTAGTGACAAAAATTGAGGACATGAATTCTAAGTACGGACGTATCAATTTTTATATTTCACCGAAGCGCTTGTACGAGGAGACTGGTTATGTGTGGAAAGGGGAGAAGCGCTAATGGGAACAACAATACGTCCGGAGCTATCTGAAAAGAATCCTTATTGGATAGAAAAACACCGTTATTACGAATTGAAGCATTTTTGTCTTCAGTATCCGATCTGGAGAAAAGCTTATTCGGTTCTTGACGGGTATGCTAATCCACCAAAAGATTCAGCATCATTCGTGATCACCAGTACACTTGGTGATCCAACTGCAAAATGCGCTATGGCTAAGACATATTATTCCGAACGTACGGATATGGTCGAGAGGGTTGCAGAGCAGACTGATCGAGAACTGGCAGAGTATATTTTAAAAGCTGTAACAGAGGGATGGTCTTATGACATTCTTAAAGCTAGATTAGAAATTCCATGTTGTAAGGATGTCTACTACGAATTGTACAGACGATTCTTCTGGTTACTTAACAAGGAGCGGAAATGATATGAAGATTGTTGATAGAGCTGTGAAGAAGGTATACCGGTTTAACTGTCCGAACTGCCAGAGCAGACTTGAGGGCGAGAGCAAAGAATTTGAGGATATCGGCGGAAAGATTAGCAAATTCTTTTGCCCGGTATGCAAGAAAGATCGCTACATTACCTGGTCTGATCTTAGGAAGAAGACGGTGTATGAGGGTGAGAATACGCAATAATTACAACTCCCTTTATGAAAGGAGAGTGACTACTATGTCTAATTTAAAGAACGTTATCATTTATTTGTTGTCGGTATTGATCGCTTTTGAAAGTGGGGTATTACTTTTTATAGTAGGGATGTTTACCGTAACAAATGATCTTAAAAACGAACAAAGAAATCGAAGAGTTAGTTACAAATCTTATCGTAACAAAGATTGAGCCAGCAATGGCTCTTTCTTTTTATCCTAGGTTAGATACCGTACGTAGGTTACCGTAAAACATGCTATTTTGATATTTGAGAAATTGCCTGGTGGTAATTTTTAGAAAAACTTTTTGGAAGGAGGAGTAGAAGTGAGCTTAGTGATTGGATTACTGATCGGAATAATGGTTGGGGTGTTACTGTCACGATTTATATTTAGAGAAAAGCCAGTAGGTTCGCTTAGGGTCGATGAATCAGATCCAGATAGCGGACCTTATTTATTTCTTGAATTAGATCGATCTGGCGCAGATGCAATTTACAAGCAGCGTTACGTACGTCTGCGAGTTGAGCTTAAAAATTATATTTCGCACAAATAACACTCTCTATTATGGAATGAACCTAATAATTATTTGAAAGGAGAACGAAATGGAAGAGAAAAACGTTGATGAATTATTAAGTGAGGAGATTGCAGCACAGATTAAGGCTTTATCTGATTTGCAGTCCGGAAGCAAAGAGAAATCAACAGCGATTGATGATCTGACGAAGCTTTATAAGCTGAGAATCGAAGAGAACAAGAGCGTGTGGGATGCTGATGAGAAGTACAATCGGCGTATGATGGACGGAGAGTCCGTTACGAAAGATAATGACTTCAAAGAACGGCAAATCGCAGAGCAGGTTAAGGATCGATATTTCAGAGTTGGTATTGCAGCGGCAGAATTATTGATTCCGTTGATGTGTTACGGCATCTGGATGAATAAAGGATTTAAGTTTGAAGAAACTGGAACCTTCACATCTTCAACATTCAAAGGGTTAATCAACCGTTTTAGACCTACGAAGAAGTAGAGAGGAAATTCTGAAACGTTGGGGACGTGTGTAATGCATGTCCTCTTCGTTTTTCTCGTGAAAAATGCAAGGGCTATTATGAGAGAATAAAGCTTTATCTCTTGAACTACAGACAACAGCTTGTATACTATATGTATAGGAGCTGGACAGTACGAAAGGAGATATTTAGCTATGAGTATTTTTAACGAGGAGCAGATTAAAGCAATGTTCAGCAGAGAGTATATCTGTCATGAGTGTGGGCATTTAATGGAGTTCGAGGATGAGTGGGAAGATACACTGGTGTGTCCCCACTGCGGCCACAGTATAGATTTAGATGATTACGGCCGTGAAGGCAATGAAGAATATGAGAACTTATACCCAACCAGAGAAGAAGTATTGGGCATTGCAAATGATGATTCCGAGGAAGATTCAGACGATTAAAAACATAAGCTAAGTAGGAGAGGGTCTTAGAGAAATCTAAGGCTCTTTTCTTTTTGCTATGAGGAGATAGAAATGCGGTACCATTACCAAAAGCCAGACATCTATTTATCGATGTATGGTGAGCTTTATATTTGTAATCATCCTGTATATGATCGCTGCACATTATTCACGATAGGCGATAAAGGGCTGGCGGTGATCCAACAGCGATTTAGTGCCGATACAAAAAGTACATATTGGACAGAGGTCGATTCATGGCTGACAGACTCTTTATATTTACATCCAAAATTTAAGGACTATTTCGACAGCCGATCCGGAGAGTGTACGGACGGATTATATCCAACTGTCACTATAAGACAAATAATGTGGGCGTTAAAAATGAAACCAATACAGCGCCAACGATGGGAAACGTGTTTCGATAGACGTGATATTTGAGCGCATTTTTTACAAAGACTTTTATGGAAAAGGAACTAAATAATTTCACATAAAGGAGAAAGAAAAATGATTGAAACTTATGTATCTATCGGAAAAGTAACTGATTATGCGATTGGTGTTCTTAAGTATTTCGCTACGGCTAGTTCGATTTTACTGATTAGTATTATCGGAGCTTTGACGGCGTGGATATTTTGGAGTGCTGTTGGTATGATTGTTGCCATCGTAGGTATAGTAATAGCAACCATTGTATTGACCTTGGGAATTTATGAGTTACATACCCAAAAGAGACGGAGACGCTAACAACGTCTCTTCTTTTTCGCCAAAATAACAGTTCCTTTTATGAAAAACTGAAGCTTTGAAAGGAGTAAAAGGAGCATGGATGAAATGAGAATAGTATCGAAATTCACGAGAGGAATCATTTCCAAAGCAATAAAGATGGTAATACGTAAGAAAACGGGATATAACATTGATATTCAGTTGAACGAGGCTATTACTACTATAAACGATGGAAAGACTCATCTTCACCTGGATGTAGATGCAGAACTCGATAAAGACGAGCTGATGAGTATCTTGAAGAGCATTGGTTTAAATTAACCGAGAGGGGCGCATACAACGCCTCTTTCTTTTTACTTCGCAAAATTTACAAGGCATATTATGAGAGACAGTAGCTCAGTTGGTAGAGCGCGAGACGATTAAAGTCCCGAAGTCGATGGTTCGAGTCCATCCTGTTTCTCTTTTATTTTTGCAGAAAGGAGAGAACGGATGTCTATCGAACAACTTGACTTATTGTTATGCGATACGTATCAGATGGATGCGTGGTTTCCATTCGGTTGGAAATGGAAGAAAGAGCTTGAAAAATCGAGCTATTCGGTATGGGCTATTGATGAGTTGAAAAGATACATCGTCGGTAGACTTTATCCAAAGAAATCTGGATCGGTTGAAGATTTCATCATATTTGTTGGTGACTTCCGGCGAATGATGAATCAGTTTTCAAAAATCAATCCGTATAACAATTTTATGTTTTCAGTAGCAGTGGGCATATCCACAGATGTCCTGGATTTATTACATGCTATGAAATAAAAAACGAAAGGAGAACATGATGAAGAAACCAAATCTTCAAAGACTCGCTCAGAGGTCAAAAATTTATCTGAGAAAAGCATCACCGACAATATTGTCTGGGCTTGGTGCGGCTGGTGTTATTGTAACATCAGTATTGGCTGTACGTGCAACACCGAAAGCTCTTCGTAAAATTAGAGCCGACAGCAAAGCAAATCACGATGGTGATCAGGAGGCTTATAGCAAACTCGAAGCGGTTAGATCAGCATGGGTCTGCTATATTCCAGCAGCAATCAGCGGAACCGCAACTATATTTTGCATATTTGGAGCGAATGTGCTGAGCAAACATCAACAGGCAGCACTCACCAGTGCTTATGCATTACTGAATGATTCCTATAATAATTATAAGGATAAATTAAAGGAATTGTACGGTGAAGAGGCTCATCAGAAAATTATTGATGCTATTGCAGCAGAAAAGGCTAAGGATGTTTACATCACATCGACAGGATTATTAAGAAATAGTTCACTCGATTTTGATGAGCATGATCCGAACGATGAACGATTATTTTATGATGTGTTTTCGAACCGATATTTTGAAAGCTCCATCAATAGGGTTATTCAGGCAGAATATCATTTGAACCGTGATTTTGTTATAAGTGGTTATTTGCCTGTGAATCATTTCTACGAACTTCTTGGTCTTGCACCATTGGAGAGTGGAAATTCTGTTGGATGGAGTATTGATGACGGGTTATATTGGATCGATTTTAATCATTCAAAAGTAACGTTGGATGACGGACTTGAAGTGCTGGTTATAGACATGGATTGGGTTCCAGATGTCGGATGGGATGCCGAGTAAGTTTGATTATTCGCAAAAATTACAAGCCGTATTATGAAAGGAGAGTGTCATCATGAACAATAAAAGCAAATGGATTAAAGCTATTGGAGTAGCAGCGACCGTGATCGGTGTTGGTGTAAACCTTATTACTGATTGGGTTAATGAACAGAAAATGGATGAAAAGATTGAAGAAAAGGTCAATGAAGCACTGGCCCAGAGAGACAAAGATGAAGCGGAGGAGTCCTAACAAGGCTCTTTCGCTTTTTCTTTTGGAGGAAACGGATGGGAGCACCGACTGAAATAGCTATTTATACGATCAAATATGCCATCGCGACAATGCCGATAAAGCAGCGTGGTTATAACTTTAAGCAGGCAAGTTATATGAGATGGGCCGGACGAGAATTGTTGATGCGACTCAATAAATATCCGCAAATACCACCATTGATGGTGATCGAATCATTCAGAGATGAATGCGATTCATATTCATGCTTAAATCCTAAAACAAGCTATACCTTTTCTTGTGCGAAAGACATGCTTGAATGGATTATAGACCTGCTGATTTCATAGGTACCAAATTAAATTTATATATTTGAAAGGAGAACAACAATATGTGTACAAGAGAAATGACTTTAGGAGAGGAAATTATCAGCTTAACCGGAAAAGGTGTTGACATTCCAACTGTGGAGAGAATGTATAGAAAATACATTGCTATTATCAGCGACGCTGATACAAAGAAGGTGACAGAAGAACTTTATCACGTCGATGTAAATGCATTATTTCCGACGATCGAAGCAATCTTTGGGAAAGTCTATTCAATTCTTCCGGACGACATTTCTATCGGTGATCAGATTGAGATTCCTTTAGGCGATCTTGGAACCTTTACGGCAACTGTTCAGATGGTAAAAGACGATAAGGTATTATTCCTGTTCGATGATTATATCGTAAAACGCCCGATGAACGAAAACGGAAGCAATGAAGGAGGATATGAGAAATCTGATCTTAAAAAATGGATTGAAAGTGATCTGTTTAAAATGTTTCCGAAAGCGTTAAGAAAACACATGACTGGGCTGACTATTCCTACGCTTGGTGAAATCTGCGGATGGGGAGACAACTGGGATAAAGAACATATCGAGCCCGATAGCGATGAGCAGTTACCGCTCATGAAACAGAGAAGAAATCGTGTTGCGTATTATAACAATGAGTGTTCAAGCGGCTGGCTTCGTAATGCTACGAAAAAGGAATTTTCTTCGGCTGCCTTTGCCCTTGTGAACGGCCTTGGCTATACGGACTACGGCAGCGCTTCGAACTCTTATGGGGTTCGTCCGGAATTCTGGTTGGTTAGATAAATCGCGGGGCCTTGTGCCCCGTTTTATATTTTATGGAGGATAAACTAAAATGCAGAAACCGAATTTGACTAAGATTTGTAGAACCGTAAAAGCATCTACGATCAAGCATAGTCCCGAAATCCTCACTGGTGTTGGAATTGCCGGAATGGTAACAACTACAGTAATGGCCGTGCGAGCGACTCCTAAGGCAATCAGACTGTTAGAGGACGAGAAACATCGTCAGAACACAGATAAGCTGGAGCCGATTGATGCTGTTAAAGCGACTTGGAAATGTTATATTCCTGCGGCTGTAACAGGAACAGTGTCAGTTGCGTGCCTCATTGGGGCAAGTTCCGTAAATGCTCGAAGAAACGCAGCACTGACAGCAGCATATACACTTTCTGAATCAACATTGAGAGATTATCAGAAAAAGGTAGTTGAAACCATTGGTGAGAAGAAGGAACAGACGATTAGAGATGAGGTTGCTAAAGAACGTCTGAAAAGAGAACCCGTTGAGAATAAAGAAGTAATCATAACTGCAAAAGGTGACACTTTATGTTTCGATGCTGTGTCAGGTCGATATTTCAAATCTGATATTGATAAGCTGAAAAAAGCCGAGAATGAATTAAATCGGCAGATGAGGGATGAGATGTATATTTCCCTTAATGATTTTTATTATGAGATTGGACTGGAGCCTATTAAGCTTGGCGATGATCTTGGATGGAATATCGACAATGGCTATATTGATCTGAGATTTAGTTCTCAGCTGGCTTCAGACGATACGCCTTGCCTTGTGATCGATTACGGATACGGACCCAGATACGATTTCCGTAATTTAACGTAGCAGTTCGCAAAATTTACAAACACTATTATGGAAGAACCACATATTTCAAATCTGAAAGGAGAACATATTATGGAGAACAACAACGAAATCATGAACAACGAAGAGGTTATTGAAACAGCTACAGAGGAAATCGTAAAAGCGACTTCTAACGGCGGTATGAAGAAGGCAACAACTATCGGATTGGCTATGATTGCAGGTGCATTAACCTACAAATTTGTAGTCGTTCCGGCAGCAGCAAAATTCAAAAACTGGCGTGAGAATCGTAAAACGGTTGTAAATCAGCAGCAGGACGATGCAATCGACGGAGAGGTCAGAGAAGTCGATGAGGAAACCGAGGATGATTCTTTATAAGAATTGAATCGATGATTCAGACAGAGGGAGAGTACCTATAACAGGGTGCTTTCCCTTTTGCTTTTTAAGGGAGGTGTCCTATGAATCAGTATATGTATGATGGACCAGTTATGGAATTTAATACCTGCGTTGCAAATAGATGGCAGGGTTCTACATACGCGGCATCCGAAAAGAAAGCCAGGAGTAATCTGGTGTATCAGTTTAAGAAGAAAACAAACCGTATTCCAAGTACGAGGATTACCCTCCCTGGAAAAGTGGTAACGGTTAATTGAAAGGAGAATTAGAGATGGATGAATACAAATCCAATTCCCACAAATCACGCCAGAATCAGAACGATGATATTCCGGAAAAGAAAGTGGAAAAAGTTGTCAGTGGTTCTGTGAAATCAAAGAAAAAGAACGGTCTTCAGAAGATTACAAATGTATTTGTTCCCGAAGATGTTGATGATGTAAAAAGCTATATTTTCGAGGACATTGTAGTGCCGGCGGTTAAGGATATTATCTTGGACGCTGTACGAGCATTCCTTGGTGTAAATGGAACTTCGAGAGGACGATCTTCTACATCATCCAAAATTTCGTACCGTAAGTATTACGATGATCGGGATCGCAGAGATTCGGCACCGACCAGAACAAGAACTGGGTACGATTATGACGATATTATTCTGGAAACACGTGGGGAAGCGGAAGACGTTCTTGAAAGAATGGAAGAGCTGATTGACATGTATCAGCTGGTTAGCGTTGCTGACTTTTATGATTTAGTCGGCGTTTCTGGAAATTATACAGACAATAAATATGGATGGACAAACGTTCGGAACGCATCTGTAGTCCGTGTGAGAGACGGATATATGATCAAACTTCCGAAAGCTTTACCATTAAATTAGGAGGATATTATGTACGAATCAGATGATAAAATGGTGTCTCATCCGAGCCATTATCAGTCAGAAACAGGTTTGGAAGTAATCGATGTTATTGAGGCATTCACTTTCGATTTAAAAGGTATCGAAGCAACCGATACTGGTAACATTATCAAGTATGCGTGCCGCTGGAAAAATAAAAACGGCATTCAGGATTTGAAAAAGATCATGTGGTACACACAGCACTTGATCGATCATTTAGAAAAAATCAAAGAGGAGAATAACTGATATGAAGAAAGAAGAAATCATGAAGAACGTTTCCACGACCTTCAGCAAAGTAAGTGTGAAGCTTAAGAAGCATAGCCCAGAGATTCTGGTAGTGGCCGGTGTTGTTGGCACTGTTGCAAGTGCTGTTATGGCTTGCCATGCGACAACTAAGTTGGACAGCGTATTGGAGAAGTCCAAGAAAGATGTTGATGCTATCCATAAATGTGCTGAAAATGAGGAACTGGCAGCTGAGTATTCTAAGGACGACGCAAAGAAAGATCTGGCCATCGTTTATGTACAGGCTGGTGTAAAAGTCGCTAAGCTCTATGCTCCTGCTGTTGCTCTTGGAACCTTATCTATCGCAAGTATTGTTGCGTCTCACGATATTCTCAAGAAGAGAAATGTAGCGTTGGCAGCGGCATATGCGACTGTGGATAAAACTTTCAAGGAATACAGAAATCGAGTCGTTGAGCGCTTTGGTGCGGAGGTTGATAAAGAGATTCGTTACAACATCAAAGCAAAGAAATTCGAGGAAACCGTAACTGATCCGGACAGTGGTAAAGAGAAAAAAGTGAAGTCTACTGTTAATGTCGCAGCAACTGATGTAAATGGCTACGCACGTTTCTTTGACGAGTCTTGTGAGGCTTACGAAACCAATATGGATTACAATCTTATGTATCTTCGTTCTCAGCAGGCTTTGGCAAATGACAAACTTAAAGCTGATGGATATTTATTCCTGAGCGATGTGTACGAGCAGCTCGGTATTAAGCGGACAAAGATGAGCCAGACTGTTGGTTGGATTTATAAACCTGAAGGTAACGACAACGGTGACAACTTTGTCGATTTCGGTATTCTGGAAACCAATCGTGAGACTGAAGATGGCAGTTATGAAAAGGCTATTCTCATGGAGTTTAATGTGGATGGACCGATTCTTGATCTGATCTAATTTTATAAGGAGGGCATATATGCGAAGTTATATTCGTACAATGCTCCTTCCTACTCTTTGTGTATTTATGATTATTTGTAGCGGATTTGTCTGCTCAGCAGAATCTGTGAATCGTTATGAATATATCGAAATACAGCCGACTTTAAAAGCTGAACCTATCGAACCTATTGTAATTATTTCTGAGCAACCCTTAGAGGAAACGGTGTCGGCAGTTGAAATCGAAGAGTACGTGGAGGACACACTATTACCACGGGAAGACATTGAGTTGATTGCTCTTGTTACCATGGCAGAAGCTGAGGGGGAGTGTGAGGAAGGGAAGCGATTGGTGATCGACACCATATTGAATCGGGTTGATTCTGTATATTTTCCGGATAATGTACACGACGTTGTGTATCAGAAGCATCAATTTTCTTCTATGTGGAATGGAAGAATTGATAAATGCATTGTGGATGAGGATATTTGTCAGTTGGTTGAAGAAGAGCTCAAATCAAGAACAAATTCTAATACGATATTTTTCACAGCTGGTGGATACGGGAAATATGGAACCCAGATGTTTCGGTTAGGAAATCATTATTTTTCAAGTTATGAATAAAGAAAGGAGTCCTGAACTATGACAGGTTTTATGGGATTAACGTTTTCAGCGTTTGCTGGTATTTGCTTTGTTGGTGGTCTCGCCGTTCTTATGGGCGGAAAGGAGCATCATTGATGGATGGTATCGGAAATTTTATATCCATGATGGATTACATATTGGATACGAAAAGAAAAAGACATATTACTGGAGGCGTTCTACTGAGTGCCTCTTTACTTTTTGGTGGGTTGGCACTCACCGTTATGACAATACAGAACGAGGAGGATGAGGATGAGTAATAGATCTCTGTTTTCTTTAGGATTTATCATTGGTGCAGCCTCTGGTGCAACAGTGGCATGGTATCTTCTGAAGGATAAATACGAAACGCTTGCTCAGGAGGAAATTGATTCTGTAAAAGAAGTATTTGCTAGACGTGAGCAGGAAATGAAAGATGAAACTGTAAAGAGGAATGTGGCAGAGGGAATCAAGGATTCTGATCGAACAAAACCGGATCTCAAAGAATATGCTGAGCAGCTTAAAAAGAACGGATATACAAGATATTCCGATCTGAGTGCCGATGATGGGGGTGTATCTGATAAGCAGACGAAACCGTATGTGATTCCGCCGGAGCAGTTTGGTGACAATGAGGAGCATGAGCAGATCAGCCTTACCTACTATGCAGATGGTGTGTTGGCTGATGAAAATGATGAAGTAATTGAGGATGTGGAAGATGCTGTTGGAATTGATTCTTTGAATCATTTTGGAGAGTATGAGGATGACTCAGTCTTTGTTCGTAACGATGCAAGAAAGTGCGATTATGAGATTCTCCTTGATCAGAGAACATATTCTGAGGTTGCGGAAGAGATGCCGCATCGGATGGAGGTATGATGACACGGGATGAGCTGAACAATGCGTACTTTGAGTGGATGTATCAGCTCGTTTGCGATGATGAGTATTCGAAAGGTTTATCGTATCGAAAACTTTTATATTTGCTTCACGATACAGATTTCACGTATACGATTGCTATGGATAGTAATCGCTATGAAGATGGAATTGATCTTCGATACAGATTCGGGAACGAGCATGGATATCCGGATAGTATGATTGCAAGATATTTGGACAATCGTCCGTGCAGTGTTTTAGAAATGATTATTGCCCTTGCTATACGCTTAGAAGAGCACATCATGGATGATCCGGACATCGGAAACAGAACCGGCCAGTGGTTTTGGGACATGATTGTGAGTCTTGGATTAGGCTCTATGAATGATTCCAAATTCGACAAAGGTTATGTAATCGATATACTTCGGCGATTCCTTAATCGTGACTACGGACGAGATGGCAAGGGTGGTTTATTTACAATAGAACATTGCAGATATGATATGCGTGATATCGAGATTTGGTATCAGGCTAATTGGTATCTCGACAGCATTAGATAGGAGAGTATCATGAGCCATAGCAAAGTTTATAAATGGTTTGAATTATATTTTCCGCAATATGCCGGGAATAAAGTTGAAGCGTGGTTTCAGAACGGAAAGAACAGCATTCGCATCCGTCAGACAAACAATCAGGAATTTATATTTACATTCTCGGATAAAGGAAATTGGAGATTTGAAACTGTTGAAAGTTATATGAAGGGTCTAAAAGGAGGTAAAAAATAATGATCGATATGATCACTTATATTTTCAGTAGCTTACGGTCATCGGAAAAACGCCTTGATGCTATCACCAGAGCCGTACGTAAACAGGGTAATTTCAATGCCAAGCTTACAGTTTTTGCGGCCGTAACAACTGCAAACTTGATCATTATGCAGATTGAGCAGAAAGATCAGGCTATGCGTATCAGAAAATTAGAAAAGGAAATCGAGGATCTTAAACATCCGGAAGGAGAGTAAAAAATGCGATGATCGACTTTATGGTGATTTCAACACGTTCAACGAAACGTGGCACAATAGAAATCTATCCAAAGTTCATTATTAAAAAAAGCACAGATCTAATGATTCGAGGTGGTGATTTCTATGCTATCTGGATTGAGGAACGTGGTTTATGGTCTACGGACGAGCAAGATGCCTTGCAGCTCATTGACCGCGAACTGGATAGATATGCTGAGGAGAACCGCCAGCGTTTTAACTCCGATATTAAAGTCCTGCATATGTGGGATGCCGAGTCAGGTATGATCGACTCATGGCATAAGTATTGTCAGAAACAGATGCGAGACAGTTTTCATACGTTGGATGACAAACTTATATTTTCCAATACAGAAACTAATAAAAAAGACTACGCCAGTAAAAAGTTGAATTATCCGCTTGAAGCTGGCGATTTGTCTGCCTATGAGAAATTGATGTCTACTTTATATTCGGAAGAGGAGCGGACAAAAATTGAGTGGGCTATAGGGTCAATCGTATCTGGAGAATCCAAAAAACTGCAAAAATTTATGGTTTTATACGGAGCTGCTGGAACAGGTAAATCCACAGTTCTTAACATTATTCAGCAGCTTTTCGACGGATACTATTCTGTATTTGACGCAAAAGCACTTGGATCTTCCAGCAATTCATTTGCATTGGAAGCATTTAAAACGAACCCTCTGGTTGCGATTCAGCATGATGGCGATTTGTCAAGAATTGAGGATAACACCAGATTGAACAGTTTAGTATCTCATGAGTTGATGACTGTTAACGAAAAATTCAAGTCTACATACTCAAACCGGTTTAAATGTTTCCTGTTTATGGGAACAAATAAGCCGGTCAAGATTACGGATGCGAAGTCTGGTCTGATTCGAAGATTGATCGATGTATCGCCGTCTGGAAATAAGCTGAACCCCAAAGAGTACAAAACGATTGTGAAGCAGGTGGAATTTGAGTTGGGAGCTATCGCTTATCATTGTCAAGAAGTATATTTGGGCAATCCTGGTCGTTATGACGATTATATTCCGATCACGATGCTTGGTGCATCTAATGATTTTTACAACTTTATCATCGATTCATACCATGTATTTAAGAAAGAAAACGGGACAACTCTGAAAGCTGCATGGGAGATGTATAAAACATACTGTGATGACGCAAAGGTCGGATTCCCGTTTTCGCAGAGGGTATTTAAAGAGGAACTTAAAAACTATTTTCATGATTTTCAGGAACGCTTCAATCTCGATGATGGAACTCGTGTTAGAAGCTATTACATTGGGTTCCGGACAGAAAAATTTGAAGAGGAGACCGTAGAGGAAAAGACGGAAGCAGTCAAACCGACACTGATCCAATTTGATAGCACCGAATCCATATTCGATGATGTGTGTTCGGAATGCCCCGCACAGTATGCTTCGGAAAATGAAACACCTCAGAAAAAATGGGATTCTGTTCGCACAAAATTATCTGGAATTGATACAAGAAAACTTCATTATGTGAAAGTTCCGGAGAATCATATCGTAATCGACTTTGATATTCCGGATGAATCTGGAAACAAGTCATTCGAAAAGAATTTAGCTGAAGCAAGTAAGTGGCCGCCGACCTATGCAGAGCTTAGTAAATCAGGACAAGGTATACATCTTCATTATATTTATACCGGAGACCCGACGCAGCTTAGCAGGGTATATGACGACCATATTGAAGTTAAGGTGTTCACAGGCAAAAGCTCATTGCGACGTATGTTGTCAAAGTGTAATAATTTGCCTATCGCAACAATTAGCTCCGGTTTACCGCTGAAAGGAGAACAAAAAATGGTAAATTTTGAAGCGATTAAGAGCGAGAAAGGGCTTAGAACACTGATTAAACGGAATCTTAATAAAGAGATACATCCGGGAACTAAGCCCAGTATCGATTTTATCTACAAGATACTGGAAGATGCGTATGGAAGTGATTTGAAATATGACGTCACAGATATGCGCAATGCAGTATTGGCATTTGCAGCGAACAGCACTCATCAGGCGGATTACTGTATTAAGTTAGTCAACAAGATGCAGTTTAAATCCGCAGATCCGTCCACAGCGGTGAAAAATGATGATGCAAAGCTGGTATTCTATGATATCGAGGTTTTCCCAAACTTATTCCTTGTAAACTGGAAGATTGAGGGTGAGGGAAGGCCAGTTGTAAGAATGATTAACCCGTCTCCGAGTGAGATCGAGGAGCTGATGCGGTTCAGACTTGTTGGCTTCAACTGTCGGAGATATGATAACCATATTCTGTACGCAAGGTTAATGGGTTATACAAATGAACAGCTCTATAACCTTTCGCAGAAAATCATTAACGGAAGTCCGAACTGTTTCTTTGGAGAGGCGTACAACGTATCCTATACGGACGTGTATGATTTCGCTTCGGCTGGTAATAAGAAAAGTCTTAAGAAATTAGAAATCGAGATGGGAAACCTTACCGATGATGATCTCAAGAAAAAAGGATTCTCTGACGAAAAAATAAGAATTATCAAGGCGGGAACGCATCACCAGGAGCTTGGTCTTCCATGGGATCAACCGGTTCCGGAAGAGCTTTGGATTAAGGTCGCTGAGTATTGTGATAACGATGTTATTGCTACTGAGGCGGCCTTTAATTATCTTGAGGCTGACTGGACAGCACGGCAGATTCTGGCAGATTTAGCAGAGATGACTGTTAATGATACTACAAACTCTCTTACAACCAGAATTATATTTGGAACCAACCGGAAACCGCAGTCAGAATTCCATTACAGAAATCTGGCAGAGCCGGTAGAGTCGCTGGATAAAGAGAGTATGGACTTCCTTAAGGAAGCCTGCCCTAAGATGATGGAAGAGCCTCACTATGGTTGGAAGTACAACGATAAGAACGAAGTTCCATTCGAATCTCACAGCATTCTTCCATATTTCCCTGGGTATGTATTCGATCATGGAAAGTCTACATATCGTGGAGAAGAAGTTGGAGAGGGTGGATTTGCCCAAGGTGTTCCTGGTATGTACGGAAACGCAGCACTTCTGGATATTTCGTCAATGCACCCGCATAGTGCAATAGCAGAGGTTCTGTTCGGTCCGAGATTTACGAAAGCGTTCCGAGACATTGTTGAAGGTCGTGTGAGTATCAAGCATGAGGCTTGGGATATTGTTAATACGATGCTGGATGGAAAACTTACACCGTATATTCAGAGAGTAATCGACGGTGAGATGACATCTAAAGATTTGGCTAATGCTTTGAAAACAGCTATCAATTCGGTATACGGTCTGACATCTGCATCGTTTGATAATCCATTCCGTGATCCAAGAAACATTGACAACATTGTTGCAAAACGTGGAGCGTTATTCATGATCGATCTCAAGAATGAGGTCTTAAAACGTGGATTCAAAGTTGCTCACATCAAAACCGATTCCATCAAAATTCCTGATGCTACTCCTGAAATCATACAGTTTGTTATGGATTTCGGTGAGAGGTACGGATATACCTTTGAGCATGAAGCAACGTATGACCGTATGTGTCTGGTTAATGATGCTGTTTATATTGCGAAATATAAGTCCGCTGAAGAATGCCAGAAAATGTATGGCTATGTTCCCGGCGACAATAAAAAGAAAGGTGGAAAATGGACTGCAATTGGTACACAATTCCAGATCCCATATGTATTTAAGAAGCTGTTCAGCAGAGAAGAAATCGCATTTGAAGATATGTGCGAAACCAAATCTGTGAGCAGCTCTTTATATTTGGATTTGAACGAGGAATTACCAGATGTGGCTAAGGAAGAAAAGGAATTCAGTAAAGCTGAGAGCGATTATAAGAAAGGTCTTCTGTCAGATACGATGTTTGAAGATACCTGTCAAAAACTTACTCCGATTATCGAAAAAGGACACAATTATCGATTCATTGGAAAAGTTGGTCAGTTCTGTCCTATGAAAGAGGGTTACGGTGCGGGACTTCTTATGCGGGAAAAAGACGGGCGATATTATGCCGCAACTGGTTCCAAGGGATACCGTTGGATGGAATCGGAGATGGTTAAAGAACTCGGAAAAGAAGACGGAATCGATCGGTCATATTATGACAAATTGGTTGACGAGGCTGTAAAGACCATTTCACAGTACGGAGATTTCGAATGGTTTGTATCTGACGATCCGTATATTCCAGAACTCGGAGCAAACGATGCCGACGTGGATTGTGTTCCTTGGGCTATGCCGTGCGGAGATGAAAAATATCGAACATGCTTCGATTGTCCACATTTTAACAACGATAACTTCCACATGGATTGTGACCTAGATTATGATATTTCGGACATTGTTATGCGGCACGCAATGAATCCACCAGAAAACTAAAATAAAAGGAGATTTTAATCATGGCAAGAGCAAATGTGAATGAGCTTATTATCGAAAATGCTCGTATTATGTTCAGAAACTTTAGAGGAGAGGAGACAAAGTATAACAGAGCTGGCAATCGTAATTTCTGTGTTGTGATTCCGGATGCGAATCAGGCACAGCAGCTTGGTGAAGATGGGTGGAATGTAAGAATCCTTCCGCCTAGAAACGAAGACGACGAACCGTTGCATTATATTCAGGTGGCCGTTCGCTTTGACAATATCCCGCCGAACGTATATATGGTTACCAGAAGAAGCAAAACAAAACTCGATGAGGAATCTGTAGATTCCCTGGATTATGCAGAAATTGCAAATGTTGATCTGATCATCAGTCCGTCCAAATGGGAAGTAAACGGAAAAACAGGTATCAAAGCATATTTGAAGACCATGTACGTTACAATCGAAGAAGACGTATTTGCAGAGAAGTATCCGGACGACGTGGATAATCCTCCGTTCGCATAAACTTTATATTTCTGGGTGTTGGTATAAAAGCCGGCACCCTTATTTATTGAAGGGAGAAAAACATGTTTTGGAATAAGAAAAAGTCGAAGTCGAAACCACAGATTAAGACTCCGACACCAAAACCCATTAAAACGAAAGAACCACCTCCTAAGTGGGAACCGCCTTTTGGCGAAACAAAAAAGAAAGAAGTAAAATCACCAGAACCTGTAATGAAAGCAGAATCAAAAATTGACTGGGAAGATAAATTCTTAAAATCTTTCCAACAGCTCACATACAGACATCGAGCATGGGACGTGTGGAGAGATTATATTTTACTTCACGCATGTTCCATCTCGAACGTTTTGGACAAGGAAAACTATGATCAAAGAGAGAAACGATATTTGAAAATTATTCATCAGTATTCAAAAGAAGAGCAGGCTATATTTCCGGAATTAGCAGCGTATACCACCATGGCACTGGATCAGAACCAGGAGCAGGATTTCCTCGGAAAAATGTTTATGCGGCTGAATCTTGGAAATCGTTCGACGGGTCAATTCTTCACGCCCTATCATGTGTGTGAACTTATGGCTGAAGTGGTGGCGACCGATGCTTTAGAGAAGATAGAGAAATATGGTTACATTTCGATTAACGATCCATGTTGCGGTGCCGGAGCAACTTTGATTGCCGGTGTGCATGTAATAAGAAAGCAGCTTGAGCATTGCGATCCGCCGAGGAACTACCAGAATCATATCCTAGTAGTTGCACAGGATGTTGATGAAATTGTTGGACTGATGTGTTATATCCAAATCTCGCTTCTTGGATTGGCAGGATTTATAAAAATAGGTAATTCGATAACTGACCCAATGTCTACGGATGATTCATCTGAAAATTATTGGTACACGCCTATGCATTTCTCAGATGTATGGAGTACGAGACGAATGATAAATCAAATGAACAAAATATTTGGAAAGGGTGATGACGAATGAAAAAAAGATATTCTATTCCGAAAGAGCAGTGTGTATGCGGAATAACCGAGTTGTATGATAACGCTGCTAAAATCATGGGAATTTCTAGTATCGAAAAGATTCAATACGATTGCCGGAAGATATCTATTACCAAAAAGGTATTGGATTGTATTTTTGAATTTTACCATTCCCAAAATTGTGATGACGAAACGATCGCCACATGGATGCTATTATATGGTCCTAAAGCTGATCTCGAAGGAGAAGGATGTGAGTTCGAGATTGAAGATGGATTCGTCGCCAAAGGTGTGTGATGGCCGGGGTAGAATTACGGGACTATCAGGAAGAGGCTGTACGACGAATGCGAAATGGCTGCATACTTTGTGGTGGTGTTGGTAGTGGGAAATCAAGAACATCTCTAGCCTACTATTATATTCGAAATGGTGGTGAGCTCGGAACAAATGAATATGTTCCTATGGACGATGTGAATATTAAGGATTTGTACATAATCACAACTGCTAGGAAACGAGATACCTTTGAATGGGAAGAGGAACTCTCGCCATTTCTATTATCAACGGATGAGAAAGAAAACCTATATACCAATAAGGTTGTAATCGATTCCTGGAATAACATCAAAAAGTATGCAGAAGTAAAGGATGCTTTCTTTATATTTGATGAGCAAAGAGTTATAGGGTCCGGAACATGGGTGAAAGCCTTTTTAAAAATCGCAAAGGTAAACGAATGGATTTTATTATCCGCGACACCTGGTGATACATGGCAGGATTATATCCCTGTGTTTATTGCTAACGGATTCTATAAAAACCGAAGCGAATTCACGAGAGAGCATATTGTCTATAGTCGTTTTAGCAAATTTCCAAAAGTTGACCGATATTTGAATACTGGAAGATTGATCCGATTGCGAAATAAAATTTTGGTGAACATGGATTTTAAACGCCAAACAGTTTCGCATCATGAGGATATTTATGTCAAGTACAATATCGAAAGGTATAAAGATGTCGGAAAAACCAGATGGGACCCGTTTAAAAAAGAACCAATTATCAATGCTGCCGGTCTGTGCTATGTATGGAGAAAAATCGTAAACACCGATCAATCCAGACAAATAGCTTTACTGGAAATTGTGGAGAAGCATCCGAAAGCGATTATATTCTACAATTTTGATTATGAGCTTGAGCTTCTGAAAGAGATATTCTATGGATACGAAGTTGGAGAGTGGAACGGCCACAAACATCAGCCAGTGCCGACTAGCGACTCATGGATATATTTAGTTCAGTACAATGCCGGGGCTGAAGGATGGAACTGTATTACGACGGATACGATTATATTTTATTCTCAGAATTATTCGTATAAGATCATGGCACAGTCTGCTGGTCGAATAGACAGGATGAATACACCATATACGGATCTGTATTACTACCATTTGAAATCCAGGTCTGGTATTGATCTTGCCATCAGTAAAGCATTGAAGGACAAGAAAACATTTAATGAAACGAGGTTTGTTAAGTGGGGACAATGATTTATAATCTGTGGATATTTTTAAAAATTTTATCGATCAAGTTGAAAAGTATGTCTGCGGAAGATTTTTACAGTCTGCTAATAGAGTGTGACTATCAACAGAGATTATATGCAATTTGGTTAAGATATTACATGTGAAAGGAAATATAAATGAATACTATTCAAAAGTATATTCGGAAAAAACGTTTTGAAAAATATTTAAAGTTAAAACAAGAATTTGGATGCATCAAGCAGCCAAAAGTTTATGTTGTAGAACGAGATATCAAGAAATTGATAGCGGATAGGGGGTTCGATATTTCCTGTTTACCGGAAAGCGAATGGTCTAATATGATTGACCACTGCAAGTCAAAATTGGCATATGAGTTTGCAAAATCACTTATACCATATATGACGATCGAAGTCTTTGATTCCGAAATACGTCCGTTTACAAAGGTTGTCAGAGGAACATTGTATGTTGCTTTAGAAAGAGGAAAAAATCATGGAAAATATTTACAAAGAGGTTGATTTCGAAACCTATTGCGAAACCTGCAAGCATAAGGATTTAAAAGAAAATTTTGATCCTTGCAATGACTGTCTGGGGGAGCCTATGAATGCAAACTCGGAAAAACCTGTTTATTGGAAGGAGGCTGACAATGGTAGATAGCATTTTAATCGGTGTAGATTTTTCAAATAACGATGATATTGGCTGTTTGATTGTTGGGAGAAAAAGGATGAATCAGTCAGTAGAGATTATCAATGCGTTTCAGGGAAAAGAAGCCAAAGAACTTTACGAAAAATTGGTAACGCCGAAGAAAGGGGGTCTGAAATGAGCTTTCAATATGATCAATATTTAGATAGACATCGTGCCAATGTAAAAAGAGGATTTGACTGGCTTTCTGAAAATTTACCAGGGGTTGTTGATACAACTATCACGGCTGGATGGAATACAGAATTTGCTCATGATAAATCCAAGGATGACCCGGATGAGTATGATGCTTACGATGCTTATTTTTATGGAAATAATCGATCATATGAAGTCGTCCAGAATTATCAGAGGGCATGGCTACGCCATATTCACAGAAACCCACATCATTGGCAGTATTGGGTTCTGATTCATGATGATATGGAAGATGGAGAACTCGAAACCGTATTGGAAATGCCATACGATTACGTTATCGAAATGATTTGTGATTGGTGGTCGTTTAGCTGGCAGAACGAAAATCTCTATGAGATATTCAAATGGTATGAGGAGCATTCCAAATATATGAAGTTAGCTCCCGGAACTAAAAATACAGTCGAGTATATTTTGAACATGATCAAACAGAAACTTAAGGAATTGCAGTATACGGAGGAATCATGAATAGAACGACAAAAATAAATATTTTGGCGTACGCTTCTGAGCCGGATAAAAACTTTAAATATGAAGGTGATATCGTTGACTACAAAGGAAAAAGATATTTTGTTAGTCTGGCTGAAGAACGTGTAGAATTTATCGGAATTATCAAGGAGGACAAGTAGAATATGAAAGCGATTAAAGAAAACTGGAAACTCGTATTGATTGTGGCCGCTGGAATTGTAGCGGTTATTTTTATGTGTATCTTTGGAATTCAGGGAGCACAGAACAAAGCGTTTGCATTGGAGGAGCAGGTCAATACGGCTGATTCTGACATCAAAGTACAGGAGAAAAGAAGAGTCGACCTTGTCTATAATCTGGCGGATTGTGTTAAGCAGTACGATAAGCACGAGGCAGAAACACTTACAGCTATTGTAGAAGGGCGAGGAAAAACAACCAATCTTGAAAATGTAAACACTGCGATTGCTGCGGTAACTGAGGCATACCCGGAATTTGAAATCCAACGAGAATTACAAAGAGCTGATGAACGAGTTATCCATTACGGAAAATTTAATATCTGGATACAGAGAAAATTATAATAAGCAGATCAAAGAATACAACCGATATATCCGAAAATTTCCGACTCGCTTATTTTTAAATCTTCTCGGATATGAGGCTCGCCACTATGAGTACCTTAATTACGACACACCTGTGGATGCACCTCAGAACTTATTCGGGGATTGATATTATGAGAAGAAGAGGATTTGATTTTGGAGAATTTGAAATCACAAAACGTGAGATTTTAGCAAGCATATCCATAATTGCTGTTCTTCTTCTCATCGGATTTGTGATATCAGGAAAGATTTCAAACTATATTCTGGACCGAAATGAGAAATACAATAAGGCTGTTAAAATTGAAGATTCCGGTTTATTTGAGTACGGGATGAGAACAAACATCGGCGATGCGTTTATTTATGGAGACTTAATAGCTGTAGATACGGTCTCTTATCCAGAAATTGGCGGCGAGTATATGTATGTGGAAAAAATAGAAGAACACTATAATAAACATACCAGAATCGTAACAACAACCGATTCAAAAGGGAAGACGCATACCAGAACGGAAACATATTGGTCTTGGGATTATGCTGGCGGCGAAGAGCAAAAATGCTTAGAAATTATGTTCCTGGAGCAGCGTTTCGATTCAAATAAAGTAGATCTTCCAAGTGCAGATTATATTAAAACTATAAACGAATCTTATTACGTCCGCCATAAATATTATGGTGTTAATACTCAATATACCGGAACTATATTTACCGAACTACGCGATAAAACAATATCAGATAATTCTCCATTTTACGAAGACAGCACTATAGATGAAACGATTGATTATTTAGAAACCGGTTTTGAATTGTGGATGTTTTGGGCGATTTGGATAATTGTAATTGGATTATGCGTATTCGGTTTCTATTACATCGACAACGAATGGCTTGAAAATTGAAAGGAGAAATTTTAAATGAAACCTAATATTATTGCAGTTGATTTTGACGGAACACTGTGTGAGAACAAATGGCCGGAAATCGGGATGCCGAACGAAGAAGTTATTGAGTATCTGAAAAAAAGACAGGCGGCTGGAGAAAAGCTTATTCTCTGGACAAACAGAGTCGATGAGCGACTGGATGAAGCTGTCAAGTGGTGCGAAGAACACGGTTTGGTGTTTGATGCTGTGAATGACAATCTTCCGGAAATCGTTGAGGCTTTTGGAAGTAATTGTCGAAAGATATTTGCAAACGAGTACATAGATGACAGAAATCGCTCTATCGGTTCTTGCCGCGAGAGATCAAATCTCGAACGCTGGGCTGAAAATGAAGTAGCTATTGCGTGTCGTAGAGAAAAGCCGGACCGGAAAGACGGAGAATGGGATTACGGTTGTGCTTGCTATGAGAGTGCATTAAAAGCATTTCGCTCCCTGTGCGAGGATGGTCATTCCGGATTCAGCATTGGGCTGACTAAGGCTATCCTGAATCGTCTCATCAATAACAAACCGCTTCTTCCGATTGAGGATACAGATGACGTATGGACTGATATTTCTGACATCAGCGGCCAGAAAGGTGAAGAGGTCAACTATCAGTGTAAACGAATGAGCTCTTTATTTAAATATGTATACGCGGACGGTACCGTTAAATACAGAGATGTCGATCGCTATCACGGTGTCAATATTAACAATCCTAATGCACCTTATCACAGCGGAATGATTGATACTGTCATGGACAAGCTGTATCCGATTACTATGCCTTACATGCCGGCAGATAGAGCATATAAAGTTTATACGGAAGAATTCCTGGTAGATCCGAAAAATGGTGATTTCGATACTGTTGGAATTCTGTATGTAATTACTCCGTCACTCGAAAGAGTTGAAATCAACAGATATTTCAAAGAGGCTCCGAACGGATTTGCTGAGATTGGTGAAGCTGAGTATGAAGAACGTAAAGAAGCTGCAAAAGCTCGGATGGAGGAGACCGATGAATCGAAATAGATTTATCCAGTGTATGAAAAGCAACATCGAGTTGTCGGATAAAGAGCGGAGAAGAATCATTAGAAGAAGCGTTGAGGGCCAACCGTGGAAATTAAAGTGTACGATTGCCATGGAAGAGTTTGCGGAGCTTACTCAGGCGATCAGTAAACAGATTCGAGGGTATGATAACAGAATTGGACTTTTGGAAGAGATGGCAGATGCTTATATTTGCCTGGAATTCCTTAAGTCCATTTTTGATATTACACCGGAAGAATTGCAGAAAGCTATGGATATAAAATTACAGAGAGAAAGGAATAAACAGAGATGAGTAAAGAGATTAAAATTGCTGGGAGTATTTCATTTGGAGGAAAGCGCCTTAATGTATATGGGGATCTGGACGCTCCGCTGTTCAAGGCAAAAGATATTAGTCATGCTATCGGCTACAGCAGCGGTAACGAGTGGAGAATGCTCGAAATGTGCGAAGAGGACGAAAAGCTGAAACTACCTTTGGTAGTAGCAGGTCAGAGACGTTCCGTCAACTTTGTGACTGAGAATGGTCTGTACAACATCCTTGCTCAGAGCCGTATGGAAATTGCGAGATCCTGGAGACGTGTGGTTCATGACGAACTTATCAACATGCGTAAGGAGAAAGGTAGAAACATTGCTGAGCAGTTCGAAGAGTGGGATCACGCCATGGATAACATTTACTTCGACGAGGAAACCGGTCAGCTTATGCAGTCGGTCACGGTTCATGGTGGAGATGTTATGCAGGTTCCATATGAAGAGGATACGGACGCGTAATTTACACCGCTCTTTATGAAAGGAGTGATTTTATGAATAAAAATCCATATTGGAATACATTTTGGAGTAATAGGGATCAGGAATTCTATTGGAGCGGAACGAAGCATGGGTTCGCTTTAGGAATCGGAACCACATTACTCGCAATGTGGTATCTTAACACGGCGATTAAAATTTATAAAGATCGAACAGAAGAAAAGATTGAGTCCTAACAAGGACTCTTTCTTTTCTTTACATATTTTTGAAAGAAGGTGAGAAGAATGTCGACGCATGATATGTACGATAAAGATATTCTGAAGCAGCTTACAAGAATGGCCAATTATCTCAAAGACTGTCAAACAAAAGGATGAATCGCTAGATAAGAATCATGTCGGAAAGATAATTGATATAACTATTGAAAATAGTCCGAAATGCAATGCGTGTGAATTTAAAAACCAATGTTTCTTTGCGTATCAGTGTTTAAGTAACGATTATGCATATTTCTAAAAAAAAAGGAGTGATGTTTATGATCAAATTAGAAGATTTTTTTAAATGCTGCCGAGGCACTCGTAGTTATCATGCGGGGGTAATCACCGAGCAATGATTATTGACCCTCAATCTACATTCTGGACAGGATTTTCAAAAGAGTTTTTATCTAAAGAAATTGCTGTGATAACGGCCTATAGTAACGAGATTAGAGTTCGGTTATAAAAAGGAGGAAAAGTGTATCATGATTAAATTAGAGCATGTGGTTCTGGCTAGTCCGGAGCAGATGGAGTTTATCATTGAAGGGATGCGGAACCCTATGAATTCGTGGGAGAAGAGTGATAGCGAAATTAAGTATGAGTCATGGCATGATATGTCAGGAGGCGAATATATTCTCGGGCATAACGATCGCTCTCTTATGCAGAGATTATCCAAAACTGGTACCGACCATAGAAAGTTTATGAGAATGATGCCAGTGTATGTGAGAATTACCGCACCTTTATATTGGTGGAAAGAATTTGATACTTACAAGGTTGGGACAGTCGTTAATAGTTGTAGTACGATGCATAAAATCCAGGATAAAGAGTTTACACTGGAGGATTTCAGTTGTGAGCATCTTAATCGTATCGGAACAAGTACTTTATGGGAAATTATTGATATTTTAAATACGGCTAGAACTTTATATTTGGAAGGCGGCGAATATAGAGGTGAACATTATGATGTAAAAGACAAACAAGTTTGGTGGCAAATGATTCAGCTTCTTCCGAGTAGCTATAACCAGACACGTAATGTCATGATGAATTATGAAGTTCTGGCGAATATTTATAAGAGTCGTCGAGGACATAAGCTGGATGAGTGGGGGGATTTCTGTCATTGGATTGAATCTTTGCCGTATTCTGAGATTATTATGGCTTCATCAGGTTTAGATCTCAATTCAATTAACGCCTTACAGGGAGCGGCTAGAAATAGTAGCAAAGGTTATATTTATAAAAGAAAAACGGAGGATTAAGCAGATGAACGGGATGGTCAAAGTAAAAGATATTTTGCCGCTTGTAAAGTGGAATGACGTTCGACTTGTGTTGGGCAAAGAGGACGAAATCTGTTTGCTCAGGAAAGACTTTATTGCCGAGACCCTTTCCGACAAGATTTTAGGAATGATGGTTACCGGAATTGAGAACGACGAGGCTATTTTGGACACTGTCAATATCTATGTGTTCGGTTATAAAAAGGAGGATTAAATTTATGAATTTTACAGTTATGCAGCTTATCATTATGTTTCTTATTGGCTATGTGTGCTTATATTCTTTAGTAGATCGTATCATGAAATGCATCGAACATTGTGCTACGGCAAAAGCATATTCCAAATTTAGAGAAGCTGGTGCAATGCCTACTATGCATGATGTTTCGCTTGGAATCTCAGAGGAGAAAAACGGTGAGAAAAGACTTAATTAAAAACAAAATCTATGGAATGATATTCATTGTACTTGGAGCGTTGACAGTCCCCATTGAATGGGACGTAACGTTCTTTTTATTTGCCTTGTTTTTGGCCATTGTGCTGTTTGTAGCAAGAGAAAACTGTATTATGGATTAAGGAGGCGGCTGTATTATGGGCCGAGCTGAAAGGAGAAGGGCACAGAAGAGTGAGGTAAAAGCCAAGACAGCTACATATAACCTCACTAGAGCTCAGTTGGATGCGTTAGTACGGGAGAGAATCGATTACGAATTAAAGAAAGCCAGGGAAGATGCAATAGCTGATGCTACTATTCTCATGCTGACTCTCCCTCTTGAAGTATTGATGGATTATTATTGGACAAAGTCCTATTACAAACGAATTCCAGAATTCACAGGACATGTTCTCGAATATTTTGAAAAATGGCAGAACGGAGAATTGGATATGGATGTTTTGAGAAAAGACCTTTGGGAATATGGTGGGGTCAGATTTGAGGAGGTAAAACCTAATTAGGGATGATGAGTAAGGAAGATAGAAAAAATGCAGAGGGTTACAATGATCCGACAGCTTATGAAGCGATTAAAAATGCTGAGCAGAACCAGGACAAAGATGACGCACGTTTTCATCAATTATTGAATCTGCTATTTCAGCTTTGTGAGATCGCCGATTTTCATATTGAGGGGCGGATTGTATTAAAGGACAAGAAGACGGGAAAGATTTGGAGGTGATCGCATGAAAATCTGTAAAGTGAGACCAGATCATTCAACATGTTCTACTTGCGTTGCAACTCAGGAAATGTTTAATGCGATTGACGATTGCAGTAGGTGTAAAGCAAATGCCGATACATACGAATTGTTACAAATCGGAACCGGTTTTTGGAGCGGCGATTATGCCATGGTTCAAAAAGATGGAATTATTACCAAGGTATCATTAAGTCGAGTTTATGATGTAAAGGAGATATGATTATGACAGTAGAAGAGTTACAGAAAGCATGTGCAGCATTATCTGAAGCTTGGGTTAAGGCTATGGAACCACTGAAAAAATTGGCGGAGGCGTTGAATTCTGTTTCAGGACAAATCGAGCAGAGTGAAGAGAAAGGGAAAATTCATATCGTTTGGAAGTGTAAATCCCACAGACATTTGCCGGATTCTACGATATCTACGTACACTTATAAGCCGGTCGGAAGACGAGATTTACCATATCAGAGGAGGAATTTCTGACCGATTTCAGCTAATCTAGGTTAAAAATTTTTGTAGTAGCAGGTCAATTTTCTGCCCACTTTTGGGTTTTAGGATTTGACCAAAGCCCGGATATTTTTGACCAGAACTGAAAAATTGGTGTCGATTTGGAGAAAATTTATGAATTTTGGTCAAATTTCTGGCCATTTGCCCGGTTTTGCCCACTTTCAAAAACCCGGATTTGACCAGTAAAAACCCAGTATTTATGCGGGTTTGCGGGCTTTCTGCCCACTTTCCCACTTTTAATACAAAACTATTATGATAGAAAGTTTAAATATATATAGTAATTAGCGAATAAAAGCGGGTTTTTGACCAGAAGCAAGAAAGAGGTGATATTCACGAATATAAAGCGTAAAGTTACATGGAAAGATATTTTCAACAATTTCAAAGCGGTGTATCCTAGATTATCGAAAGATGCTAAGGATTATCGTCCGTATAATTATATGAGTATCGTGGTATACTTGGCGGATGGCACGAAGATGATCTACGATGACATGGCTAAAAGAGCAAAAATGATTGCTGCATAGAGCTACACACCGTAACAATTTGCTTTCCATTTAGGTTGCTTCATGCTATACTATAAGAGCCACACAATCTAATATTTGAAATCGCGTTCGAGGGAATAACTTTGGTAAAAAGTGTATTCTCTTTTACTCGTACCCTTGAACGGCGAAGAGATTGTGTGGCAACAATGGGAGATGCACTTTTTCGGTGCGTCTCTGAAAATTGGGGCACACTTTTTATTTGCCCTAAATTCATGCATGAGTATGGAAGGGGTAATTATATGGGAGCTAAATCAAACAAAAATATTTCAGGAGTTATAGGAGCAATCGGAGCAGTTGGTGGATTGATCACGGCTATTACGCCCTTAGTTGAAAAAGCTATAGACAATGCTCAAAACAATTCGGTGGAAAAGAAAGATGCTAAAGTTGATATTCCTGAATTGTATCGAAAAGGTTTTCCGATAGACCTGGAACAGGCTGAAGAATTATTGACGGAACGAGGATTAAAAGTTTCTAAAAGCAAGATTAGGATGAGCGAGGCTGATCCTAAATACCGCCATTGTGAAGATACCCAGGTTATAGATTCGAATCCAAAGCAGGGTGTTAGGGTAAAAGTTGGAACAACTGTTTGTTTGAGATACATAACTGCGGAAGTTATTGAGGAGAGCCAAAAGATATTTGATGATGACGTTCGTATTAAACAGGAGGCTAAAGAACAGAAGGCCGCTGAGAAGCAGGAGAAGAAAGAACGTTTGAAAGAAAGTGTTTCTGAAACTATGGATTCTGCTAAGAGTGGTTTAGGAAAGATATTTAAGAAAGATCGAAAAGCTATAGAAGCTGAGAAAGGAGAAACGATAGATGAGTAAAGGTGGAAAGAAAAAGCGTAGCACGGCTGGGTTAATCCTTGATGTGATTCTTACATTGTGTACCGGTGGCTTATGGTTGATTTGGATACTGATCCGGTATTTAAGAAATAACAGCTGACAACTACATATTTGGACAGAGATGCTTAATCGTGTCTCTGTCTTTTTTTTTATGCTCTTTTTTGCGCGCGAAAAAAACATGCCCTTTTATGAAGAGAGAGGATAAATAGGCATTTTTATTAAATACCACATCCTCTTTTGAGTTTTTAGAAAATTGAAAGGAGACTCCATTATGTTGGAAAATAAGTTCCAGGCAAATTTGATCAAGGAACTGAAAGAAAGATTTCCGGGTTGTATCGTGATGAAGAATGACCCGACCTACATTCAGGGCATTCCAGATTTGCTGGTTCTTCACAAAGACAAATGGGCTTCCTTAGAATGTAAAAAAAGCGCTGGCGCAAAGAAGCAGCCGAATCAGGAATATTATGTGGATCGTATGAATCAGATGTCGTTTTCAAGATTTATATGTCCAGAGAATAAAGAGGAGGTACTGGATGAACTTCAACAATCATTCGAACCTTGAAGGACAACACGCCTTTCTTGGTGCCAGTAAATATCACTGGATAAATTATGGTGAGGATAAAGTTGCGGAAGCATATCGAAATTTCCTTGCCACACAAAAAGGAACTGTATTACATGCATTTGCAGCACAGTGCATCATGCTCAATCAGAAATTACCAAAATCGAAGCAGACATTAAATATGTATGTGAATGATGCCGTCGGCTTTAAGATGACACCGGAGCAGATCCTTTACTATTCCGATAATTGTTTTGGTACAGCCGATGCGATTTTGTTTCGGAATAACTTCTTAAGAATTCACGATTTGAAGACCGGAAAGATTCCGGCGCACATGGAGCAGCTTGAAATATATGCCGCTCTTTTTTGTTTGGAATATAAAGTGAAGCCTGGGGATATTGAAATGGAATTGAGAATCTATCAGAACAATGAAATTCTGTATCATAACCCAACGGCTGAAGATATTGTTCCAATCATGGACCGAATTATTACTTTTGATAAGGTGATTAAGAAAATCAGAGAACAGGAGGGGTAAGCTATGAATTCCATTGTGGAAGATATTTTAATGCATTATGGTATGCCACGGCGTTCTGGGCGTTACCCTTATGGTTCTGGAGAGAATCCATATCAGCATAGCGGTGATTTTCTTAGTCGTGTTCAGGAATTAAAAAAATCCGGAATGAGCGAAACAGACATTGCTAAGAATATGGGTTTGACTACCACACAGCTTCGTACTCAGATGAGCCTCGCTAAAGATGAACGTCGTGCTCTTCAGGTAGCAACAGCAAAGGGTCTTCGTGAAAAAGGTTACAGTTTAAATGAAATTGCCGATAAGATGGGATTTGCTAATGACTCGTCTGTCCGCTCTTTATTGAACGAAACTTCGGAAAACAGAATGAACCAGGCTAAGGCCACTGCGGATGTTCTGCGAAAACTCATTGAAGAAAAGGGAATGATCGATGTCGGAACCGGCGTTGAAAGAGAACTTGGCGTGTCAAAAGAAAAACTAAACCAGGCTCTTTATATGCTGGAATTGGAAGGTTATCCGATTTATGGCGGCGGCGTTCCACAGGTTACCAATCCTGGAAAGCAGACCAATATCAAGGTCATTTGTCCACCGGGAACCGAGCACAAAGATATTTATGACTTCGAGAATGTCCATTCTGTAAGAGACTACATCTCCTATGACAATGGGGAGTCTTTCAGAAAATCTTTTGAGTATCCGGCCAGCATGGATTCAAAGCGCTTGCAGATCCGCTATGCCGATCAAGGTGGTGTTGATAAGGATGGTGTAATTGAACTCCGTAGAGGCGTGAAAGACCTGTCTTTAGGTGATTCTCATTATGCACAGGTCCGTATTATGGTTGACGGAACTCACTACCTTAAAGGTATGGCTGTTTACTCTGATAATATGCCGGATGGCGTTGATGTGATTTTCAACACTAATAAAAAGTCGGGCACTCCTACAAAAGATGTTCTCAAGAAAATTAAGGATGATCCAGATAATCCGTTTGGTTCCCTGATTAAGGAGCATGGAGGTCAGAGCTATTACGATGATCCAAAGGGTAAGTATACAGATCCTGTAACCGGAAAAAAACAGTCTCTTTCTCTGATCAATAAGAGAGCAGAAGAAGGCGATTGGGGTGAATGGAGTAAGACACTTCCGTCACAGTTTCTTTCTAAGCAGAGTTTGACACTTATCAAAAAGCAGTTAGGTTTGGCAAAAGCTGATAAGCAGGCAGAATATGATGAAATCTGTTCATTAACAAACCCCACTGTAAAGAAGGCTCTGTTAAAATCATTTGCTGACGATTGCGATGCGGCCGCCGTACATTTGCAGGCAGCGGCGTTACCTCGTCAGAAGTACCAGGTAATTCTCCCATTAACAACAATCAAAGACAATGAGGTATATGCTCCGAACTACAAAGATGGAGAAACAGTTGCGTTGATTCGATACCCGCATGGTGGAACTTTTGAGATTCCTATTCTGAAGGTCAACAATAAGCTGGCTGAAGGAAAGAGCGTTCTCGGAAACACACCGGCAGATGCGATTGGTATCAATAAGAAGAATGCGGACCGTTTATCTGGAGCGGACTTTGATGGTGATACCGTAATGGTAATTCCTTGCAACTCCACCAAGAGTAAGGTAAAGATTACCTCCACTTCTCCATTAAAAGGTTTGGAAGGTTTTGATACCAAGGATGCTTATGGTGGAACAGTTAAGAAGGATGCTGATGGTGTAGATCATTATTATCGTAATGGTAAAGAGTATAAGATTATGAGAAATACTCAGACAGAAATGGGTAAAGTATCGAATCTGATTACTGATATGACTCTGAAGGGAGCCACACAGGATGAATTAGCGAGAGCAGTTCGTCACAGTATGGTTGTAATTGATGCCGAGAAACACAAACTGGATTATAAGCAGAGTGAAATCGATAACGGTATCGCTTCTCTTAAGAAGAAGTATCAGGGAAATGTGGATTCAGAAGGTCGTTACCATGAAGGTGCATCTACCCTCATTTCAAGAGCAAAATCTGAGACACAGGTTCTTAAGAGAAAAGGTTCCCCGACAATCAATGAAGATGGTTCTTTGTCATACAAGTCTGTTAAGGAAGAGTATGTCGATAAGAATGGAAAAATTCAGGTGAGAACTCAGAAGAGTACAAAGATGGCTGAAACAAAAGATGCCCGTACACTTTCTTCAGGTACCCCCCAGGAAGAAGCTTATGCCGATTATGCAAATTCTATGAAGTCTTTAGCTAACCAGGCTCGTAGGGAGATGATGAGTACAGGTAAAATTGCTTATTCTGCGTCTGCTAAGGCAACTTATTCTGAAGAAGTAAACTCTTTAAATGCTAAGCTGGATTTGGCTTTGGCAAATGCTCCTAGAGAGAGGCAGGCTCAGACAATGGCGAATGCTACTGTTGCGGCTAAGAGAAAAGACAATCCGGATATGACAAAAGCAGAAGTTAAGAAGGCAAGTCAGCAGGCTCTGGCACAGGCAAGGAGTTCTGTTGGGGCTAAGAGATCTAACATCGAAATTACGGATAAAGAATGGGAAGCCATTCAGGCCGGAGCAATTTCTGAGAACAAGCTTACGCAAATTCTGAATAACACGAATACCGATACTATTCGTCAGAGAGCGACTCCTCGTGCAAGCACTGCTCTGAGCACAGCTAAACAGAATCGTATCGCTGCACTTAGCGCATCTGGCTACAGCACTTCAGAGATTGCGGAAGCTCTTGGGGTTTCTTCTTCGACAGTTTCTAAGTATTTGAATGGAAAGGAGTGAACTAAGTAAGATGAGATTTGCGCTTACAACTTTTGATAATCCTTATGATCCGTTTGAACAGTTCACTCAATGGTTCATGTTCGATGAAGAAAAAGGTTATCACACAACTGCTTACCTTGGTCGAATTGCTCGAACATCGGATCAATTATCAGATGAAGAGAACAATAAGGAAGTAGAGCGAGCTATTGATGAGATAATCCGTTATGATTTTCAGAACATCTATCGAAAGATTACAAGTAAATCAGAAACAAATGAACATAAAGAAAAAGCTTCCTAAAAGTGATTTCGTCGGCATATCAAAAGCCGAAAACCGTCACCAGATAAGTAAAATGGGGTATAGGGGGGTGTCTAAAAAACATACCCCCACCCATATCGCGGCGGTCTTTGAAATTTCCCCGGAGGGTGTTTTTGGAGAGCCTTTTACGGTTCCAGTATTTACAAGGGTCTATGATTCATGGTATTTGCGGTGATTTCTGTGGGATCATCTCAGAGTTTGTTCTCCTTTCGTTGAGTAGCATTATCGTGATTTGTAGGTCCTTTTAAATACTGGAAAAGTGTTAATAAAGTAATAAGTAATAGATAAACAACTTATCGAAAGGAGGCATCAACTTTGAGGAAAGTAAAGCAATCAGAGTCTTCTAGGATGATGCGTCCAGCATTAACACCAGAAGCAAGAGAAAATCAGCTTGTTTCTCTGGCTGTTGATTTAGCAGAAAAGCAGTTGCGAGAGGGGACAGCATCATCGCAGGTGATTACTCACTATTTAAAGCTTGGTTCCACAAAGGAAAAAATCGAAAAAGAGATTTTAGAGAAGCAAAAAGAACTGATAGAAGCAAAAACTCAAAATCTGAAATCCATTGAAAATTCAGAAAAGCTTTATGCAGATGCATTAAAAGCGTTTCGTGGTTATAGTGGTCATGGGGATGAGGTGGACGATGCGTAAATGCTATTCAGAACTATCACAGCTTTTAACTTTTAAAGAACGATACGAATATCTTCGATTGGATGGAGTAGTTGGAGAAGAAACATTCGGATTTGATCGATATCTTAATCAGATATTTTACAATTCTAAAGAATGGAAGGATATTCGGAGAAAAATCATCATTCGAGATAACGGATGCGATCTTGGGGTGGACGGTTACGAGATTCATGGAAAGATTCTTATTCATCATATGAATCCAATAAGGCAGCAGGACATACTGTTGCGAACTGATCTGGTCCTTAACCCAGAGTATTTAATCACGACAACTCTGTCAACTCACAATGCTATACATTATGGAGATGAGAAACTACTTTTAACAGTTCCGAATGAACGACAAAAAAATGACACCTGCCCATGGCGGCATTAGGAGGGAATTAACATGGATGAAAATAAAAAGCCACTTACTGGGGTGGTGGTAAATTGTATGAATTTGAATATTCGCAAAGATCCGACGCAGACATCCAGATCATTAGGAATCATCGGCTCGGATACAGTTGTAACAATTTGCGATGATAAGTCTATTTCCGGTTTTTATAAAGTCAAGACCGGAGATGGAATCAGCGGGTATTGTATGAGCGAGTTTATAAAACTCTGCTAGATGGAGGTGCGATCATGAATATTACAGATAGTGTACTGACATCAATCAAGAAATTACTCGGAATCGCAGAGGAGTATGAACATTTCGATGCGGATTTGATCATGCACATCAATTCTGTGTTCTCGATTCTTACACAGCTTGGTGTCGGTCCGTCAAAAGGTTTCATGATCGAAGATAAGAATGCAACATGGAAAGATTTCATTTCTGATGAATATAAATACATGCTTGTCAAATCTTATATGCATTTGAAGGTCAAACTTCTTTTCGATCCGCCGATTAGTTCGGCAGTATTAGAGTGTTATAAAACACAAATCAACGAGTATGAATGGCGTCTAAATGTTGCTGCGGAAAACGATGACACCGATCCGGATGAGCCTGAGCGTTATTCTGGATCGTACGAAGTTACACCAAAGGCCAATCAGACTCAAACTTTGGATACATCTGGAAAAGTTCTTAGTGAGGACCTTGTTATTCACGAAGTTCCGTATTACCAGACGTCAAACAGTAGCGGTGGTGTTACCAGCTACATCGCAAAGGAGGGAGATTCAAAATGAATAACACCTATTTAGCACATCATGGAATTCTTGGAATGAAATGGGGAGTTCGAAGGCCCGAGGTACAGCTTGATAGAGCCAGGGGGCATTCCCCCAAGTCTTCTGATGATAAGAATGATGTATCAGCACGCAAGGCTGCCGTTAAGAATCGGCGAACAATGTCCGATGCTGATTTGAAGAAGAGGATTGAGAGACTTAAATTGGAACGTGAGTTCAAGAATCTTACTGAAGATGACATCGCACCTGGTAGAAAGTATGTTTCAGAAATTCTTTCTGCGTCGGGAAAGAAAGCATTGACTATGGCCGCGGCCGGCGCAATGACCTATGCCGTTAAGACCGCAATGACAAAGGAATTCAACATTAAAGAGGCTGCACAGTATATCGCTGCAAACCCGAATAAAAAGAAGTAGGAGAATAAAATAATGGCGTTATCGAACACTGCCGTCCCGAAATACTACGGCATGTTTCGTGATGCCGTAATTCGTGGCGAAATTCCGGTATGTAGAGAGATCGAGATGGAAATGAATCGAATCGATGACCTCATCGCAAATCCGGGAATTTATTACGACGATCAAGCGGTAGAGGGCTTTATCAGCTATTGTGAGAATGAGCTTACTTTAACTGACGGTTCAGATTTGAAGCTGCTTGATACATTTAAGGTTTGGGCTGAGCAGATTTTCGGTTGGTACTATTTCGTTGAGAGAAGTGTATATGAGCCATATGAAGATGGACATGGAGGGCATTACGTCACGAAGTCTATTCGAAAAAGGTTGGTTAATAAGCAATATCTCATAGTGGCCAGAGGTGCTGCAAAGTCAATGTATGGTTCATGCTTGCAGAATTTCTTCTTAAATGTGGACGTCACAACGACGCATCAGATAACCACAGCTCCTACGATGAAGCAGGCAGAAGAGGTATTGTCACCGATTCGAACAGCTATTACCAGATCAAGAGGACCTTTCTATAAGTTCCTAACAGAAGGATCATTGCAGAATACTACCGGATCGAAAGCAAATCGAATGAAATTGGCATCCACCAAGAAAGGAATTGAAAATTTCCTTACTGGATCGCTTCTCGAAATTCGACCAATGCGAATCGACAAGCTTCAGGGTCTTCAGCTTAAAGTAGCGACAGTGGATGAGTGGCTTTCTGGCGACATTCGAGAAGATGTAATCGGAGCGATCGAACAGGGCGCATCTAAGGTAAATGACTATCTCATTGTTGCGATCAGTTCAGAGGGTACTGTTCGTAATGGTGCCGGTGATACCATCAAAATGGAATTGATGGACATTCTTAAAGGAGACTATGTCAATCCTCATGTATCCATTTGGTGGTATAAACTTGATTCCATAGATGAAGTTGCCGACCCGGACAAGTGGTTGAAAGCAAATCCTAATTTAGGAAAAACTGTTTCTTATGAAACCTATCAGCTCGATGTCGAAAGAGCGGAAAAAGCACCGGCCGCCAGAAATGATATTTTGGCAAAACGATTTGGGCTTCCTATGGAAGGATATACATATTACTTTACATATGAAGAAACGCTCCCGCATCGTCATAGAGATTATTGGCAAATGCCGTGTTCACTAGGAGCGGATTTATCTCAAGGTGACGATTTCTGTGCATTTACATTTCTGTTTCCGTTATCCAATGGTTCGTTCGGTGTTAAAACGAGAAACTATATTTCTTCATTAACTCTTATGAAACTCCCAGCAGCAATGAGAATCAAATACGATCAATTCATGAAAGAGGGAAGTCTTATTGTTTTAGAGGGAACTGTTCTCGACATGATGGAAGTATATGAGGATCTTGATAATCATATTGTTGAATGCGGTTATGATGTTCGCTGCTTTGGATACGACCCATATAATGCTAAAGAATTTGTTGAGCGTTGGGCTAATGAAAACGGACCATTTGGAATTGAAAAAGTTATTCAGGGTGCCAAAACTGAATCGGTTCCATTAGGAGAGTTAAAGAAACTGTCCGAAGAAAGGATGCTCCTTTTCGATGAGGATTTGATGACATTTGCAATGGGAAACTGTATCACTTTAGAAGATACTAACGGAAACCGTAAATTGCTGAAAAAGAGATACGAACAAAAGATAGATGCAGTTGCTGCGATGATGGATGCATATATCGCGTTCAAAGCAAACCGGGAAGCATTTGAATAGTGTTAGAATGAAAGCTATTAAAGCTCTCTTATCATAAAGAGGTCTTTTTTTTTTTTGATCATTTAGGAGGTGATTATTCAAAATGGGTTTATCATTAAGTTCCATCGTTAAAAACGTTTGGAACATTTTTTCTAATCGATCTCCGACTGGGGAATATAAAGATATTGGTTCTGGGTATTCATACCGTCCGGATCGTTTTCGACTTACTAGGGGAAATGAAAGGTCAATCGTTACCTCAGTATATAACAGAATCGCTTTAGATGTAGCCGCCATCAACATTCAGCATGTCAAGTTGGATGATGAAGGGCGGTTTTTAAGTGTTGTAAAAAGCGGTTTGAATGACTGTTTGTCAATCGAAGCCAACTTGGATCAAACTGGTCGAGCATTCATTCAGGATGTTGTTATGTCTATGATGGATGAGGGGTGTGTTGCTATCGTTCCTGTTGATACAGATGACGATCCTGACGACACAACTGGGTATCAAATCCTTTCGATGCGTGTTGGGCGTATTAAAGATTGGTATCCAAAACACGTTCGGGTAGAGGTTTATAACGAGAATACAGGACGCAAACAAGAAATAATTGTTCCGAAATACACAGTTTCAATCGTAGAAAATCCGTTGTATGCAGTAATCAATGAGCCTAACTCTACCATGCAGCGACTTGTACGAAAACTGAATTTATTGGATGCAGTTGATGAACAGAGTAGTTCTGGAAAATTGGATTTAATTATTCAGTTACCTTATGTAATCAAATCGGAAGCAAGACGTCAGCAGGCAGAGCAACGACGTAGAGATATTGAGAAGCAGTTGTCCGGTTCCAAGTATGGTATTGCTTATACTGATGGAACTGAAAGAATCACACAGTTAAATCGTTCTTTGGAAAATAATCTAATGAAGCAGATTGAATACTTAACGAGTATGCTTTACAGCCAGTTAGGAATCACTCAGAGCATCTTGGATGGTACCGCAGACGAGAAGACTATGCTGAATTATTACAATCGGACAATCGAACCCATTATTTCTGCAATCGTCGATGAGATGAAACGAAAATTCCTGACGAAGACTGCTAGATCTCAGAACAAGTCAATCATGTTCTTCAGAGATCCATTTAAGCTTGTGCCAGTAGCGGATCTTGCTGAAATTTCTGATAAATTTACCAGAAATGAAATTGCTACTTCAAATGAAATTAGACAGGTGATTGGTTGGAAACCATCTACTGATCCTAAGGCTGATGAATTGAGAAATAGCAACTTAAGTGAACATAATGCTGGCGGTTCTGTATCGGATACCACAAATGGTGATGAAACCGAATCCAGCGACACCAGTGCTTATGATTCCCTGGTCAATGAGGTGCTTGATAGCATTTCTGCACAGATTGATGACATCATTGGTAATTATACGTCTGACGGCGATGAGGAGGATGATTCTTAATGGACGAACCTAAAGTTGCAGTTCTTAGACATTATGCATCGCCCTATTACGACCCTCAGAAAGCTCATGAGTATTATATGCGTACCAGAGAACTAAATGGGCGTTCTACTACATCGCTGAATGATGAGGGAAAGAAGATTTGGTCTTATACAAAAAGTAACATCAAATCTGAAAAGACTGCAAAGGTCAAAGAAGAGCAGGAGAAGCGAGATCAAAAGATTACGGAACTTCGTGCAAAAGCGGATGCTACGAAAGAACAGATATCTTCTCGATTGAAAGAATTGAATGAAGCTTTAACTAAAAATGCTTCTGACAAAAAGAAGAGCATTGATACTGATAAAGATTCTGAGTTGGAAGATATTGAGAAAGAGTCGTCAAGCGAAAAGGAACGAATCGATAATAAAAAGAACGCAGAAATTGAGCGTTTGATGGCGATAGAAATTCCGTCCGGGTTATCAAAAGCAGAGCGGGCTAAGCGCGTAGCAGAAAGAACCGAAAAGATCGCAAAGCTTAGAACCGATGCAAAGTCGGATAAAGCCAAAATCAGTAGTGATGCAAAATCTGACAAAGCCGGTGTTCGAACCGATGCAACCAATAAGAAAGCAAAAGTATCATCCGACACAAAAGAAGAAAAAGCAGAGAATCAAGCTAATGCTAAGAGTGAGCGAGCAAAAGTTAGCTCTGAGCTGAAAGCAGCGGTTAAATCGGTCAGAGAGGCTTATAAAGCAGCGAAAGCAGATCTCGATTCCAGATATGAACAAACGTATCAGGACGAATTCAATAAAATTCAATCGGAGTATAAGAAAGTTAAGAAATCTAAGAAAAAGTCTTCCAGTTCATCAAAGAAGACATCCCATCCGTTATCGTATTACATCAGAAAGAAGTAGGAGGTAAAAATCAAAATGAAGTATGACTTTGGTGGCTGGGCCACTAGAAACGATCTTCAGTGTGCCGATGGGCGAGTCATTAAAAAAGACGCATTCAAAGCACAGAACGGGCAGACAGTCCCGTTAGTATGGATGCATAACCATACTGATCCGGCAAACGTTCTCGGATTAGCACATCTCGAAAATAGAGATGAGGGCGTTTATGCATATTGCGAATTCAATAATAACGAATCTGGAAAGACTGCTCGTGAGCTTGTAAAACATGGCGACGTGCGGTCTTTATCTATCTTCGCTAATCAGTTGACGCAGACTGGCTCCGATGTTCTCCACGGAATCATCAGAGAGGTGAGTATTGTTCTGGCCGGAGCCAATCCGGGTGCATTCATCGATGATGTTGTAGCACATGGCGATGGCGAATCCGGAATGGTCGTCGGGTATGACGAAATGATTATGGGCTATCTGGAGCATTCCGCAGATGAGTCAGAAGAGAAAGATGAGAAAGACGAGAAAGATAAAGGTGCCACAGATGGAGAAACTGATGAAAAAGATGAGAAAGTTGAGACCATCGAAGACATCTTTAAATCCATGAACGATAAACAGCAGACGGCTGTCTTCGCCATGATGGCCGAGTTCGCGGATAAAGAAGAGTCTAAAAAAGATAATGATAAATCTAAAGGAGGAGATGACGATATGAAACACAATGTTTTTGACAACGACAAGCATGATAACAAGAGCTTCCTGTCTCACGCAGCTCAGGAGGAAATTCTTAAACTGGCAAAAACCAGCCAGGTTGGAACGTTCCAGAATGCGTTGGAAATCTACGCGAATGATAATGCGCTTCAGCACGACGCTCTTGCCAGCGGCTTTGTTCAGACCGGAGAGGGCAATGTAACACTTCTGTTCCCGGAGTACAAAGATGTACGTCCTGGAGCACCGGAGCTCATCACCAGTGATCAGGGTTGGATTACGACTGTAATGAACAAAGTTCATAAGAGTCCTATTTCCAGAATCAGAACCAGCCAGGTTGATATTCGAAACATCGAGGGACTCAGAGCAAAAGGATATACCAAGGGGAAGAAAAAGGGACAGACCGGCAACTTCAAGCTTGTTCGTAGAACCACTGATCCGCAGACTGTATTCGTAAAGAGTGCACTTCATAGAGATGACATCATCGATATTACAGATTTCGATTACGTAGCATATCTTTACAACATTGATCGTTTGCAGCTGAACGAAGAACTGGCTACTGCAATCATGCTTGGCGATGGTCGTGATGATGGCGATGAAGGAAAGATCTTCCCGGATCACATCAGACCGATTTGGCTGGATGACGACCTGTATACCATCCATGTAGATCTGGACGTGGCAGCAGCAAAGAAAGAACTTCAGGGAACAAACACGTCTGCAAACTTCGGTGAAAACTATATCATCGCAGAGGCCATGATCAATACAGTTCTGTATGCAAGAGAGGACTATAAGGGTACCGGTACTCCGGATCTGTTCATTACTCCTCATATGCTGAACCAGATGCTCCTGGCAAGAGACATCAACGGAAGACGTATTTACTCTTCCAAGGCAGAACTTGCTACTGCACTGAATGTCGGTAGCATCAATACTGCGGAGCAGTTCGAGGGTAAGACCAGAACCACTTCCGACAACAAAAAGAAGAAGCTGGTTGCCATCATCGCAAATCTGGCTGATTACTCCCTCGGTGCAACCAAGGGTGGAGAGGTTACGCACTTCACACAGTTTGATATCGACTTCAATCAGGAAAAGTCCCTGCTTGAGACCAGATGCTCCGGCGCTCTTACTCGCGTATATTCTGCAATCGCGATCGAAGAGGATGTAACAACCGCATCTTCCGTTTCCGAGGATCACACAGCCTAAGTCTTAAAGGAGAAAATTCAAAATGAGTAAATTCTACGGATCAATCGGCTATGCCGTAACAGAGGAGATCCGACCTGGTGTCTGGGGGGAGAAGATTACTGTTCGTAATTACTACGGAGATGTTATTCGGAATACTCGACAGTATCAGAGTTCGGACAACCTTAACGACAACCTCAATGTGTCGAATGAGTTTAGCATCGTAGCCGATCCGTTTGCTTATGCGAATTTTCATTCGATGAGATTTATCGAGTATATGGGGGCTAAATGGAAAATTTCAAATGTTGAAGTTCAGTATCCCCGTTTAATATTGACCGTTGGAGGTGTTTATAATGAGCAGACGACTGAAACTGCATAATATTCTATGTGCCATTCTCTCGTGTCCTGACAAAGGATTAGAGTGTCGTGCTTATTTTCAACCACCGTCATTGGTAAAAATGAAATACCCCGCCATCGTTTACGCTCTCGACGATATTGAGAATACGTTTGCGAATGACGGGGTTTATTTGTCTGCGAGAAAGTATTCGGTAACAGTCATCGACAGCGATCCGGATAGTTCTCTCGTTAGTAAGGTGGCATCTATGCCGACAAGCCGATTCAATCGGCATTACACGAAAGACAACTTAAATCATGATGTCTTTGAAATATTCTTTTAAGGAGGACAAATTCTATGAAAAAGAAACTCGTTTGGGACAAGACTGGCGAACGTCTGTATGAGACCGGTGTTAGCCAGGGTGTCCTTTACCCGATTCAGACCGGCGGCGTATATAACTCTGGTACCGCGTGGAACGGTCTTAGCACCGTAACAGAGAGCCCGTCCGGAGCAGAACCCAGCGCAATTTATGCAGACAACATCAAGTATCTGAACCTTATGTCCGCAGAGGAATTTGGCGGCACGATTGAAGCTTATATGGCACCAAATGAGTTCGCAGAGTGCGACGGTTCCAAAGAGATCGCTCCTGGAGTGTTTGCAGGACAGCAGAACCGTAAGATGTTCGGCTTATCTTACAAGACGCTTCTTGGTAATGATGTTGATTCCAACGATTACGGCTATAAGCTTCATCTCGTTTATGGTTGCTTAGCTTCTCCTTCCGAGAAGGGTTATTCCACTGTAAATGACAGTCCGGAAGCTATTACCTTATCCTGGGAGTTCAGCACCACTCCAGTCGAGATTGCAACCTTAATCGATGGAAAGAAGCTGAAGCCCACTTCCATTCTCACCTTTGATTCTACCAAGGTCGATGCTAAGAAACTGGCTGCGCTTGAAGAGATCCTGTATGGTAAAGATCCTTCCTCTGCCGAAGCAGATGATGGCGTTGAACCGAGACTTCCGCTTCCAGATGAAGTCATTAAGATCATGACAGCAGAAGGATAATCAAAAATAATGCACAAACCACAGATGGAGTCGTATTCAGGAAAGCTGGCGACTCCTTTTTATTTGAAAGGAGAACAAAATTATGTATGCAGTAACAAAGACTTATAAAGATTTTAATTGTGTTGAGCGCACCGAAACAAAGCTCTTTAACCTTACCGAAACCGAGGTTATGGAGATGGAATTGGGCACAGCTGGTGGAGTTGTTGAGATGCTTCAGCGCATCGTAGATGCAAAAGATCAGCCGACCATTATCAAGTTCTTTAAGGAATTTATCTTAAAGGCATATGGAGAGAAGAGCGCCGATGGTACATATTTCGAGAAGTCTGAAGAGATTTCCAGAAAGTTTGCCTGCACTCAGTTTTATAATCTTCTGTTTATGGAACTGGCTACAGATGATAGCAAAGCCGCTGAATTCGTAAACCATGTAATTCCGAAAGTTGTAGATATTAAGAAACATTCGGAAAATTCGATGATTGCTCCCGTGGCGGCTTCCATGAACTAAAGAGGTGAGATCGAATGCTTGAACTTACAATACCAAAAACTGATCTGTGGGATGAGCGGAGGCAACGATTTATCCCTGTAAAGGAACAGAAATTGCGTTTGGAGCATTCACTCGTTTCACTTTCAAAATGGGAAAGTAAATGGTGCAAAGTCTTCCTATCTAAAGAGCAGAAGACCTATGAAGAAACCATTGATTATATACGTTGTATGACCCTTACACAGAATGTTGATCCGCTGGTTTATCAATGCGTTACCAATTCTCACATTGATGCGGTAAATGCCTATATTGAGGCGCCTATGACAGCTTCAACTGTTAAGGAAGAAAAAGGCGGTCCAATAAACAGGCAGCAGATAACCAGTGAGCTTATCTATTACTGGATGACCGCGTATCACATTCCGTTTGAGTGTCAGAAATGGCATTTGAATCGTTTGTTAATGCTTATCCGGATTTGCAATGCGGAAAATAAACCTCCGAAGAAGAGGAGCAAACGAGATTTGTACAGACATCATGCAGAAGTGAATGCCGCAAACAGAAAAAAATTTAATTCGAAAGGATAGCGATAAAAATGGCGAAATCAAGACAGGCCGTCGTTAATCTTGTCAAATCCTGGGATGGAAAGAAAGAATCGAACGGTTCACACAAAAGCATTATTGATTTATACAACGACTTCTTCGAGGAGATCTGTTCCGGCAAATTTCCTCGTGGGATTCGTATGCGCTATGACTGGGCTTGGTGTGCTTGTACCTGGTCTGCATTAGCGGCAGCTCTCCGATATGAGAGCATTATGCCTATGGAAATTTCCTGTTATTACCTTATCGAGGCAGCAAAGAAAATGGGATGTTGGCAGGAGAATGATGCTTATGTTCCGAGTCCTGGCGATGGAATTTTGTACGATTGGCAGGATAACGGAATCGGTGACAACACAGGCAATCCAGATCATGTTGGTACTGTAATCGAGGTACATAAGGAATCCGGTTACATGGTTGTTGAAGAAGGCAACTACGGTAATGCCGTTAAGAAGAGAACGCTGTCTATTAACGGAAAATTTATCCGCGGTTTCATCACGCCAAAGTACGATGACAACACAGTTGCCGCCCCTGAATTAAGCAAAGGTAAAGATCTCAAAACTATTGCGCATGAGGTAATCGTTGGGCTGTGGGGAAGAGGAGATAATCGTAAGAAACTGCTTACTGAGTACGGATACAGCTACTCAGAAGTTCAGAGCATGGTAAATCAGATTCTGAATGGATCTGCTGTAACGCCATCCAATACCAAGCAGGATCAGAACCAGTCGGTTTCGAAGAAAGTGGTGGCCACATGTTCTGCCAAGCAGTTTAACAAAGCCTATGCTGGCGAATACAAAACAACAGCGGTTCTTTATTGCCGTAATGATGCGGGAACCAATAAGAAAGCTCTGTGTAAAATCCCTGCTGGTACTAAGGTTAAATGCTATGGCTACTACACAATGGCAAACGGAGTTAAGTGGCTGTATATCCAGTTTGTACTCGATGGGGTTCAGTACACAGGATTCTCATCCAGTGCGTACTTAGCAAAGTAGGAGATTCATATGATCACGTTCAGACAAAAGGGTGATTTTTCTAAGCTGACTCGATTCTTAGAGAGGGCGAAAGAATCGGTTCGTCTCGGTGACCTCGATAAGTATGGTCGAGAGGGCGTAGCCGTCCTTGCGTCTGCAACACCAGTTGATACAGGACGGACAGCAAATTCGTGGCACTACAAGATCGAGCAGAAGCAAGGTTCCGTATCGATCAGCTTTTACAACACAAATATTCAAAATGGAGTCCCTATTGCAGTTATTTTGCAGTACGGACACGCAACAAGAAACGGCGGCTGGGTACAGGGGAGAGACTACATCAATCCTGCTATCCAGCCTATTTTTGACAAAATTGCAGATGCGGCATGGAAGGAGGTTACTAAGCTATGAGTACAACCGTTGACGAACGTGTCGTCGAAATGCGGTTTGATAACAAGCAGTTTGAGCAGAATATTCAGACCAGTTTATCAAGCCTCGATAAGTTGAAGAAGAGTCTTAACCTCGAAGGGGCAGCAAAAGGCTTAGAAACCGTAAATGATGCCGCAAATAAATGCAGTGGAAATATGTCGCCGCTTAGCAATGCAGTTGAGACTGTACGAGTGCGATTTTCCGCGTTGGAAGTAATGGCGATTACCGCTTTACAGAACATTACCAATTCTGCACTTGCTGCTGGAAAAAATCTGGTCTCTGCTTTTACAATCGATCCGATTAAATCCGGTTTCGAGGAGTATGAGACCCAGATCAATGCCGTTCAGACAATCCTTGCAAATACCTCTTCAAAAGGAACTACTCTCGACCAGGTAAATAATGCGTTAGATGAATTAAACCATTACGCAGATATGACCATTTACAATTTTACGGAAATGACCCGTAACATTGGTACGTTCACCGCGGCTGGCGTGGATCTGGACACATCTGTAGCAGCTATCAAGGGTATTGCGAACCTTGCTGCTGTTTCAGGTTCCAACTCTCAGCAGGCAAGTACCGCTATGTATCAGCTTTCACAGGCATTAGCGGCAGGAACAGTAAAATTGCAGGACTGGAATTCAGTCGTAAACGCTGGTATGGGAGGTCAGGTATTCCAGGATGCGCTGAAAGAAACGGCTAAAGTTCATGGAATTGCCATTGATGAGATGATCAAAGATGAGGGCTCATTCAGAGAGACCCTTAGTAAAGGATGGCTTACCTCTGACATCTTGACTGAAACCTTGGCAAAATTTACAGGTGATCTCAACGAAGATCAGCTTCGGACCATGGGGTATACCGATGACCAGATCAAATCCATTATAGAGATGGGTAAAACAGCGAACGATGCGGCAACAAAAGTAAAGACTTTTACTCAGCTGTTCGACACGTTGAAAGAGGCTGCCCAGTCAGGATGGACACAAAGCTGGGAAATTATCGTCGGCGACTTTGAAGAGGCAAAAGAATTACTTACTGAGGTGAGCGATACGTTCAGTGCCGTAATCAATGCTTCTGCTGATGCGAGAAATAAAATGCTTCAGGATTGGAAAGACCTTGGCGGTCGTACCATGATGATCGAAGCAGTAAAGAATGTTTTCGAGGGACTGGTTAGCGTTGCCAAGCCGGTTCGGGAGGCATTCAACGAAATCTTTCCGCCAATGACTGGAAAACAGTTAGCTGAAATCACAGAGCGTATACGTGATCTGACAGCAAAATTCAAAATGGGGGAAGAAAGTTCAAAGAATCTGAAGAATACGTTTAAAGGCGTATTTGCAGTGCTTGATATCGTCGGACAAGCTTTCAAAGCTGTTGCCGGTGGTATCGGCGAATTGATTGGTCTTTTCTTACCGGCTGGAAACGGAGTGTTATCACTTACTGGAAGTTTCGGTGAGTATCTTGTTAAGCTTGATGAAACGGTAAAGAAGACAGATGTCTTTGGAAAAGCAGTTTCGACGGTTGTTGATATCGTAAAGACAGCTATTATGTTTGTTAAAACTGCCGGAGAAAAAGTAAAAGAATTTGGAAAAACTGCCGGGGAGAAGTTTGATTTTCCTGGATTTGAATTATTCCACTCATTCCTTGAACGAGTACATGATCGCATGGCTCAGATTGGTGATGGTGCTGGAAAAATGAAGAGCGGAGTCATCGTTGCTTTCGAGATGATGGGAGAAGCACTTGAAAAATGTAAATTTCTCAAAGTTATGGAAGCATTGTGGACCGCCGTGAAAGTAATTGCTGGCGGTATTGCCGATGCAGTCGGGACTATGATGGGAACACTCGCCGAGAAACTCGGAGATACTGATTTCAGTGGAGTTCTTGATGTCCTTAATAGCATTGCTGTTGGCGGAATTGCCTTATCAATTTCAAAATTCTTAAAGAGTGTAACAGAACCTCTTGAGGGGTTGAATGGGGTTCTCGAAGGAGTAACTGGAATTCTTGACGGTGTTAGAGGTTGTTTTGAGGCATATCAGACAAATCTTAAAGCCGGAACGTTGCTTAAAATTGGAGCAGCAATCGCTTTGCTTGCGGGTTCTATCGTTGCGATTTCTCTGATCGATAGCGATAAACTGTCAGCTTCTCTTGGAGCTATCACGGTGCTCTTTGCTAATCTGCTCGGAGCGATGGCGATTTTCAATAAAATCAGCAGTGATACCGGAAAAGTATCTAAAGCATGTACAGCGATGATTGCCATGTCAGTTGCAGTATCTATTCTGGCAGGAGCTTTGAAGAAAGTTTCGGACCTTGATTGGGGTGAGCTTGCAAGAGGCTTGATTGGAATCACTGGTCTTACGACTATTGTTGTTGCATTATCTAAAGCCATGGCAAGCGGTCAGAAGCAGGTTATGAAAGGCGCTACCAGCTTAATTATATTTGGAGCGGCTATCAAAATTCTGGCTTCAGCATGTAAGGACTTATCAAAATTACAGTGGGATGAACTCGGACGAGGTCTGACTGGTGTAGGAGTTCTATTTGGTGAGATTGCCGTATTCCTTAGAGTTGCAAAATTCAACGGAAAAATGATTAGCACCGCGACTGGAATTGTTATTCTGGCGGCGGCAATGAAAGTTCTGACATCTGCTTGTAAAGACTTTGGTCAGATGGAGTGGAGCGAGATTGGAAAAGGATTAGCTGGAATTGGTGGATTACTTGCTGAACTTGCAGTCTTCACAAATTTGGCCGGAAATGCAAAACACGTAATGTCTACTGGCGTAGCTTTAACTGCTATTGGCGCTGCAATGAAAATCTTTGCTTCCGCTGTAAAAGATTTTGCTCAATTACAGTGGGATGAACTCGGCAGAGGTTTAACTGCTATAGGCGGAGCACTTGCAGAGGTAGCTATCGCTGTTAATCTGATGCCGAAAAATATGATTGGCATTGGAACGGGTCTTGTTATCGTCGGCGGAGCACTTGAAATTATTGCAAACTGTATGAGTAAATTCGGAGGTATGCAGTGGGAAGAAATCGGTAGAGGTCTTACTGTCATGGGTGGGGCTTTAGCTGAGCTGTCCATCAGTCTCAACTTTATGAAGGGTACACTTGGCGGATCGGCGGCATTATTGGTTGCATCCGCAGCCCTAGCTGTTCTTGCACCGGTGCTCAGTATATTGGGAGCATTATCGTGGGAAGCGATTGCGAAAGGACTTATTTCTATTGCAGGAGCATTCACGATTATCGGCGTAGCAGGCGCAGTTCTTACACCGTTGGTTCCGACCATTCTGGCGTTATCAGGAGCATTTGCGTTGATTGGCGTTGGGGTTCTTACAATCGGAGCTGGTTTACTTGCGGCCGGTACGGGACTTTCAGCACTCGCTATCGGATTCACAGCGCTGGCAACTGCCGGTGCCGCTGGAGCAACAGCAATCGTAGCAGCACTGACTGTTATCGTTACTGGTATCGCTAGCTTAATTCCGGCTGTCCTTACAAAAGTTGGAGAAGGGCTTATAGCAATCTGCAAAGTTATTGCTGCTGGAGCTCCGGCTATTGGCGAAGCCGTAAAATCAGTAATCTTAACTCTGATTGATGTTTTCGTATCCTGTGTACCACAACTGGCAGACGGAGCTTTGCAATTAGTGGTCGGTGTATTAGAAGCACTTGTTACTTACACGCCTCAAATCGTAGATCTAGCCTTCAAGTTTCTTATTGGAATTTTAGAGGGTATTGCTAGTAATCTGCCATCATTGATTAAAGCTGGAATCGATGTTCTTATGGCATTCTTTGCTGGTATTGTCGATGCGTTAAGCGGAATCGATACTGGGGCTTTACTGAAAGGAATTGCTGGAATCGGTCTGTTATCGGCTATTATGCTTGCTCTTAGTGCAACAGCGGCGCTTGTTCCTGGTGCCATGGTTGGAATTCTTGGAATGGGAGCAGTTGTCGCTGAAATGGCATTGGTGCTTGCAGCTGTCGGGCTCTTGTCGAAACTTCCGGGACTTTCTTGGCTTATTGGAGAAGGTGGAAAGCTTTTACAGGGTATCGGAACAGCAATCGGTCAGTTCGTTGGTGGAATTGTCGGCGGATTTATGAGCGGGGTTTCGAGTCAGTTCCCACAGATTGGGGCTGATTTATCCGCTTTTATGAATAATGTTCAGCCGTTCTTACAAGGAGCAAGTCAGATTCAGCCATCTATGATGGACGGGGTAAAGGCATTAGCCGAGACAGTGCTTATTTTGACGGCGGCTGATATTTTACAGGGATTGACTTCTTGGCTTACAGGAGGTTCGTCTTTGTCTAAGTTCGGAGAGGAACTTGTACCGTTTGGCGAGGCTATGCGGGATTTCTCGCTGGCTATCGGAAACATGGACGGAGAAATCGTGGCAAATGCAGCAACAGCTGGTAAAGCATTAGCTGAAATGGCAGCCACAATTCCAAATACTGGCGGATTAGTGTCGTTCTTCGCAGGAGAAAACGATATGACTGCCTTTGGAAAGCAGCTTGTACCATTCGGCGAAGCTATGAAACAGTTCGGGGACGCAATTACTGGACTCGACTCAAATGCCGTTACAGAAGCGGCGATCGCCGGTAAGGCCATGGCAGAGATGGCAACCACCATTCCGAATTCTGGTGGTGTTGTGGGATTCTTTGCTGGTGAAAACGATATGGGCGAGTTCGGAAAACAGCTTGTACCATTCGGGGAAGCCATGAAAGCCTTTGGTGACGCGGTCCGTGGATTGGAAGCAGATGCAATCGTCAATTCTGCAACAGCAGGTAAGGCTTTGGTCGAGCTTGCTGATACGGTTCCGAATACCGGTGGCGTCGTGGCATTCTTTACCGGAAACAACGATGTTGATACTTTCGGCGAGAAACTTGTACCGTTCGGTGAAGCAATGAAGGCATATTCCGAAGCTATTATGGGTTTGGACTCTGCGGCTGTTACGAACTCAGCGACAGCTGGTAAAGCTCTGGTGGAGCTTGCCAATACCATTCCAAATACCGGAGGACTTGTAAGCTGGTTTACCGGCGACAACGATCTTGGTAGTTTCGGTGATAGTCTGGTTCAGTTCGGAAGCGGAGTTAAGAGCTATTCAGATTCTATTTCTGGAATTGATACCGGAATCATGTCAAGTGTAATCACACAGGTGAATCGCCTTGTTGAGATGGCTAATGGAATGGCTGAGCTAGATACGAGTGGTATGAGCGGTTTCAGTACAGCACTTACGCAACTTGGAAATAACGGAATCGACAGCTTTATTAACGCATTTACAGATGCGAGCGGAAGAGTGACATCAGCCGCAACATCTATGCTGACAACATTCATCAATGCGGCTAATGCGCAAAAGAGCAATATGACATCTACGTTTACGACCATGATGCAGGCTGTACTTACGACCCTTACAAACTATCAAATCCAGTTCAATACGGCAGGCTCTACGTTGATGACGAAATTCATCACCGGAATCAAATCTCAGGACGGAAATACCAAAACTGCCATTACCAATATAATTAGCGGTTGTGTTACTGCTATCAACAACAAGCAAACCCAGTTCAATACAGCAGGTGCGAACCTCATGATCAAACTCATTGCCGGAATCAAATCGAAAGATTACGAAACTAGAAATGCGTTTGTAAACATCTTGAGTTCATGCCTTACAGCTATTGCGAACAAGTATCCGGAATTTCAAAATGCAGGAATGCAGTGCATGATTAAGTTCATTGCTGGCATTAAGGAAAAAGCCGAAGAAGTAAAAACTGCATTCACCGGGAATCTTAATGCTTCTGTAACGGCTATCCGGGACTACCATGATCAGTTTAAACAGGCTGGTGCTTACCTGGTAGAGGGCTTTGCTGATGGAATCAGTGAGAACACATATCGCGCAGAAGCGAAAGCCAGAGCAATGGCAAGGGCTGCGGCAGAAGCAGCAGAAGACGAATTGGACGAACATTCACCTTCCAGAGTAGGATACCATATCGGTGATTTCTTTGGATTGGGATTCGTCAATGCAATCGGAACCTATGCAGTAAAGGCATACAACGCAAGTGCTGATATGGCTAAATCAGCAAAAACAGGTCTTGGAAACGCAATCGCAAAGGTAAAGGATATGATCGACAACGGCGTTGATACTCAGCCTATGATTCGACCGATTCTGGATCTGTCAGACGTTGAAGAGAAGAGCCATCGACTGAATACACTGTTCAGCAGATCACAGGCGTTGACTGTCAGCACAGGAATTGCAGAATCACGTGAGCGGAATCTTCAAAATGAAGATACCAATCTGAATACAGGAAACTCTTACAAATTTGTACAGAATAACTATTCGCCTAAGGCACTGTCGAGAACAGAGATTTATCGGCAGACGAAGAATCAGTTCTCGGCGATGGAAAGGATGGTGGAAACTTGATTCGAGCAGTCACGTTTACAAACTATCTTGGCGATAGTATCCGACTTGATTTGGCGAGACCGGAGGAATCCGGTTTCATCATCAAGTCTGTAACTGGCTTGGGACCTGGAAAAGCGAACATCAATACGACAGAAATCGCTACAAACGATGGAAGCTTGTTCAATTCTTCAAGGATGCCGAGCCGAAACATTGTTATTTCTCTTGCGTATATGTGGAAGGATTCCATCGAAGACATAAGACAGCTTTCATACAAGTATTTTCCTATTAAAAAGAAACTCACAATGCTTATCGAAACCGATAACAGGCAGGCGGAGATTGAAGGGTACGTCGAATCAAATGACCCAACAATCTTCAGTAAAGATGAGGGTTCGGATATCTCAATCGTGTGTCCGAATCCTTTCTTTTATTCTGCTGGAAAAGACGGAATCAACACGACTATCTTCTATGGCGTAGAGGCACTATTTGAGTTTCCTTTCAGTAACGAATCGCTTCAGGACCCGTTGCTGGAAATGGGAGAAATCAAAAATGAAACAGAGCAGGTGGTTGTGTATAATGGCGACGCTGAAATTGGAGTGACTATTACGATTCATGCAATCGGTGAAGCCAGCAATATCACAATCTATAATACCGGTACTCGTGAAGTAATGCGGATCGATACAGATAAATTGGAGAAATTCACTGGCTCTGGAATTATAGCAGGTGACGAAATTATCATCTGCACTGTAAAAGGAAACAAGTCGATTACGCTTCTTAGGAACGGAAAGACTACAAACATCTTGAACTGCTTGGATAAAAATGCAGATTGGTTCCAGCTTGCGAAGGGCGACAACATCTTTGCCTATACAGCTGAGTACGGAAGTACAAATTTACAGTTTAAGATTGAGAACCGTATTGTTTACGAGGGGGTATAAGCACTATGGATGTGACGATTTTAAACACTGACCTGGATGCTGTCTCCATCGTGGATACGTACGAGTCGTTCATCTGGACGGATCGGTATTATGCTTACGGCGACTTTGAACTCTATGAAGCAATGCGAGATGGTCTTTTTGATCATATCAAACAGGACTACTATTTGCAGAGCAAGGAATCTGAGCATGTGATGATCGTAGAAAAAATCCAGATTACTTCCGATACCGAAGACGGTAACCATGTAACGGTTACTGGACGCTCATTAGAATCTATTCTCGATAGGCGAATCGTCTGGGGACAGAAGCTATTAAGCGGAAATCTTCAAAATGGAATTAAAACATTGCTCAATGAGAATGTAATTTCTCCATCAGACAGCAATCGAAAAATTTCAAACTTTATTTTCAAAGAATCAACCGACTCGGCAATTACAAAGTTGAAACTGGAAGCTCAGTATACAGGCGATAATCTGTACGATGTCATTCAGAAAATTTGCGAGGAACAGGGTATCGGTTTTAAGATTACGCTGAATGATGAAAAGCAGTTTGTCTTTGAGCTGTATGCCGGTTCCGACAGATCATACGATCAGACAGAGAATCCATATGTTATATTCTCTCCGAAATTTGAGAATATCATCAATAGTAACTATATCGAATCTAAAGCTTCGTTAAAAACCGTAACTTTGGTTGGTGGAGAAGGCGAAGGTGCTGGTCGAAGATACACTACAGTTGGCGGCGGTTCTGGTTTGAATCGTAGGGAACTGTTTACGGATGCTCGTGATATCTCTTCGAATGTTGGAAGTGATGACGCATTGACCGATGCCGAGTATATGGCTCAGTTGCAGCAAAGAGGAAAAGAAAAACTTGCAGAAAATGTGAGCATTACCTCGTTTGAGGGAGAAACAGAAACAACTATCATGTTCCAGTATGGAAAAGATTTCTTTAACGGGGACATCGTACAGATTGCGAACGAGTACGGACATGAGACAAAAGCTCGTATTCTTGAAATTGTTCGCTCAGAAGATAAGGACGGTTATTCCGTCTATCCGACTTTTAAGACTATAGAACAGGAAGGAGCGTGACGAAGAAGTGAGTGTAACATTTGGATTTTATAATTCAAAAGAAGGAGATCGGCGCTACGATGCTATTCAGATGTCAAGCATTTTCGATGGAATCATTCAGGACGGAATCTTGCAGCATGTCGGAACTGCAATGGTTGTAAAAGAATCGGAAGCAATGATTATCAACGTTGGCGTCGGACGAGCCTGGTTCAATCACACTTGGACGCTGAATGACGCTCTGTTACCGTTAGTAGTTCCACAGTCCGAGATTCTGCTGAACCGATATGATGCAGTTGTACTTGAAGTGGATTCGAGAGAGGCCGTCAGAGCAAATGACATCAAAATCATTAAAGGAACCCCGGCATCGAATCCAACGAAACCTACGATGGTGAAGACAAATGATCGCTGGCAATATCCACTGGCGTATATTTATGTCGGCGCCGGAGTCACTTCTATTCGACAGGCAAACATCACGAACTGCGTTGGAACTTCAGAGTGTCCATTCGTAACGGCTCCATTGGACAAGGTTGAAATCGATGATTTGATTGCCCAATGGCAGGACCAGTGGAAAGAGTTCTACGAAAAGCAGACTACTGATATGGAAGAAACAAATAAGTTTTGGAAAGAGCAGTGGTCTACCTGGTTCCTGGCACAGACCGAGGAGATTCAGTCAGCATATTTGGCATGGGAAGCTCAGTGGAACCTTTGGTACTCGGAGCACACAGCAGATATGGAAGCCACAAGTACCTATTGGAAAGAAAAATGGGAGGCGTGGTTCAACGAATACACAAGCACCAATACTGCTGAAATGGCTGACTGGAAACAGAAATCAGAAACAGAATTTCGTGATTGGTTTGAGCAGTTACAGGCACTGCTGGACAGCAATACGGCAGCGAGTCTTGCGAAAAAACTTCTGGAATTACAGAAGCAGGTAGATATTCTTAATCAGTTCAGTTCCAACCTTGAAAACGAATACACGGTATATCAGAAGCTTTACGACAATGGATACCGTACTTATGGAGACGTGCTCGATTCTTCGGATGCATCCATTACTGACAGCAATTTGGATACGGTCATTGGACGTACATATTCCAGTGATCTTCTCCGTGACAGCAATGGCGATGTTATTGAAGGTCGGGCTATTTTTGTCATCAAATAAAGGAGGATTCATTAAATGAAAATCACAGACTACGAAAAGGTCCAGTCATTAGCAGCAAGTAATATTTTTCTGCTTGACGGACCTAACGGAACAAAGACCATCGCGGCAGATGCTTTAGCAAAGGAGTTAATTGGTCTTTTAAGTTCCAAAGATTTTATCGGAGGAGTAAATCTTTCCGAGCTTACCCAGATTAAAGAACTGGTATCCGGGTACAAATTACTTATCGGGACTATGGATGGAAACAAGGCTATCGCCGCTGAAGATGCACTCTTTGCTATGCTGGACAGCTTTGCTCCAGTGGAGCTTCGCCGGACTATCTTCAGAGGTAAGAACCTTGGAACCGCTTTGACAGCGGCACAGAAAGCCGCCATTAAGGATGGTTCTTTTAAAGGAATGTTCCTTGGTGATTACTGGGTTATCGGAGGTCGTATCTGGCGTATCGTCGATATGGACTACTGGTACAACTGCGGTGACACTGCATTTACCAGCCATCATCTTGTAATCATGCCGGATGAAGCGCTTTACAATGCACAGATGAATACTACCAATGTTACAACCGGTGGATACGTTGGTTCTGAAATGTATAAAAATAACCTGGCGAACGCAAAGACAATCGTCAATGCGGCTTTCCAGGGTTCTGTTCTTACCCACAGAGAATACCTGTGCAATGCAGTTGCAAACGGAAGACCGTCCGGTGGAGCATGGTTTGATTCCAGTATTGAGCTCCCGAACGAACCTATGATGTATGGGCATCTTCATTTTAGTCCGACTTCTGACGGTTCTACTGTTCCGACTATTTACACCCCTAGCAAAACTCAGCTGGCACTGTTTATGGTATGCCCGAGATTTATTATAGACAGATCTCATGCGCAGTGGTTAAGAGACGTCGTTTCTTCGGCTTACTTTGCCGGTGTGTACGTCAATGGCGCTGCGGACTACAACTACGCTTCGAACTCTAGTGGGGTTCGTCCGGTCTTCCCGGTTGGTTAATTAAAATCGCGGGGCCTTGTGCCCCGTTTATATTTTTGAAAGGAGCTTCTAATCATGGAAGAAAAAATCTATAAAATTACCATCGGTGATGGAACTGAGATTTCCAATCTTAAGTTGAACGGAAACAATTTCATTTCCACAGAAAAGATCGAGGAATCCGTATTTGCAAATAACTGCTCTCCGGTTACTATCAGCGACGGAACAACTGAGACTGTTCATCCAAATATGGAACTGGTTCAGATCGTTGAGCAGGTTCCCGGGGAATACTGGTTTGTCCTTAGAGATATTTCTGAGGAGGAATTTGCCAGAATCAAAATGCAGTCTGACATCGCCTACATTGCAATGATGTCCAATGTAGAGCTTTAAGAAGGGAGATCACCATGGAACATAGCAAGAATTACAGTAAAGTAAAGCTTTGGTACAGCATGAAAATGTGGAATGAGACCAGAGTTCGTAATGCAGTGAAGATGGGCTGGATCACCAAAGAGGAGTTCGCCGAGATCACTGGTAAAGATTACGAATGAGTGTTCTGTTAGGCGACAGGAAAGAGTCAAAATTCGAAGCGATTACGTACTCGATCGAGTTGCATGATATGCTGATACTCCTTATGCAAAGGGGATTTGGTGTTAAGGATGTGGACAGCTTTGTTCGGAAGAAGTATGCGTATGGAGAAATTTCGGAAGAAAACTTTGCTAAGTACAGAGAACTGATGCGGAGTTTCAAATCGAAAGTAAATCAGTGTGCTTCCTTAATAACGAGCAATGTTAGAGCGGCAAATACCATTTACCCACGGTCAATGCACGAGTACGAGACCAGGAGAGATTACCAGAATGCGGCCATTGTAAATTGCGAGCAGCTCATTAACGAGTTGCAGCGGGTTGTTGAAATATTCGATGTAGATCTGAATTTATACAACCGGTATGTTAAAGCTATCGACCGAGAAATCGGATTGATAAAAAGGTGGCGTCAAAGAGACATGGCGATTAAGTCGCGGTTAGAAAAAGGGTAACATCTAAAAAATTGCGTCGTTTCTTCGGCTAACTTTGCCAATGTGAACAACAATGGCAATACGAACTACAACAACGCTTCGAACTCTAATGGAGTTCGTCCGGATTCTTCGATTAACCAACGAAGAAGGAGATGCTATCCGTTCTGCAAGGATAAATAATAAAGCCTAATACAATTTACTACGGTAAGTATTGTTATAACGGTGAATAGGTTATGAACTACGAGGAGATTGTCTGTGACGCCAATAACTTGTATAGGGCTTATAAGGTCTCTGTGAAGAGCAGCAAGTGGAAAGAATCGACGCAAAAATTTATGATGAATTTCCTGCGGTACATATTCGAAATCCAAGATGATATCATCAATAGGACACTTCAAAATGGACCGACACAGGAATTCGAGCTGCATGAAAGAGGCCGAATAAGACCCATTACAAGTATTCAAATCCGTGATCGCATTGTTCGACATTCTCTGTGCGATGAAGTTTTGCTTCCAGAAGTGAAGAAACACATCATTTATGATAACTGCGCATCTATCAAAGGGCGTGGGATTTCACAACAGAGAAAACGATTTGAAATCCATCTCCACAAATACTACCAATTATACGGAAATAACGGTTATATTCTATTCGGTGACTTTTCAAAGTTCTATGACAATATTATCCATGAGATCGCTAAACGAGAATTGCTAAAGCTGTTCGATGACGATGAGTTTATTGACTGGCTTTTAACGTTGATATTTAAGGGCTTCCAGGTCGATGTTTCGTACATGTCTGACGAGGAATACGAGGCTTGTATGACCGATACTTTCAATAAACTGGAGTATCGGAACATTCCAAAAGAGAAGCTCACTGGCGAAAAGTGGATGGAGAAGTCCGTCAATATTGGAGACCAGCTTTCACAAGTCATTGGAATTTATTATCCATATCCGATTGACAATTACGTCAAGTATGTGCGTAAGCAGAAATTTTATGGAAGGTATATGGACGATTGGTACATCATGAATCCCAGTAAAGAAGAGCTTGAAGACTTGCTCGAAAACATCTGTGAAATTGCAGCTGAACTGGGAATCCATATCAATCGTAAGAAAACTAGAATCGTTAAGATTTCGAGCAAATACAAATTCCTGCAAATCAAGTACACACTTACAGATACTGGTAAAGTCATCAAACGAATAAATCCGGATCGAGTTACCGCCATGCGTAGAAAACTCAAGAAACTTGCCGTTAAGGTTGAAAATGAAGAAGCGGATTACGACAATGTCGAAAATATGTTTCGCGGTTGGATGGGAGGACATTATAAACTCTTATCCAGAGAACAACGAAAGAATTTAATACAGCTTTACGAAGACCTGTTTAGTAAGGAAATCGCAATAGTCAACAAGAAGCTGATTGTTTCTGATAGGTCTGCATGATTGCACATAAAGAAGGAGGAAAACGATGGAACCATGGTTTCAGGTTGTACTTACGATCTTTAGCTCAGTTCTTGCATCTTCTGGGCTGTGGGCCTATTTGCAAAAGAAAAGCGAGCAAAAAGATGTTAAAACAGAGATGCTTATTGGATTGGCACATGACAGGATCATGTATCTTGGAATGTCGTATATTGACCGTGGGTATGTAACCCAGGATGAATATGAAAATCTGAGAGTGTATCTCTATGAACCCTACGAACGTATGGGCGGGAACGGTTCAGCGAAGCGAATTATGCAGGAGGTGGACAAACTCCCGATTCATAAATTTATAGAGAAGGAGGAAGAGCACAATGAGCATGAGTAACAAGACATACGACATCCTTAAGTGGATTGCTATGTATCTGCTTCCGGCTGCTGGTACATTATATTTTGCACTGGCTGGAATCTGGGGTCTCCCGTATGGAGAGCAGGTAGTCGGAACCATCACTGCGGTTGATACTTTCCTTGGTGTTATCCTTGGAATCAGTACATCCCAGTACAACAAGACTGCTGATAAAGAAAAATAATGAAAGTGTCATGGAGGACTAAACATTATGGCAAATATGAATGTAAACAAAGTCATTTACGGGGGGGGATGTCCTTATCGATCTTACTGGCGATTCCGTCAGTGCAGATAAGGTCCTCAAAGGTATTACTGCTCATGATAAGAGTGGTGCAAAGATCACGGGTACCTGTACATTCGACAGCGATACTTCCGAAGATACTGCGGCTGTCGCTGAGATTCTCGTAGGAAAGACTGCGCACGCCCGTGGAAGTAAGCTTACAGGTACTATGAAGAACAACGGCGCTGTCAAGGGTATCATCTCAACTGTGGCTGGAGAATATACAGTACCGCAAGGCTATCATGATGGCTCTGGTAAGGTGTCTATTGACGCCACCGAACAGGCAAAGCTTATTGCTACTAACATTCGTGAGGGTGTGACGATTCTTGGCGTTGAGGGTGCCATGTCTGGTTCTGAGGATATGAAGCCACAGAGCAAGGAAGTAACACCGTCCAAAGAAGCTCAGACGATCATGCCCGATGAAGAGTACAACTGCTTATCTCAGGTTACAGTTAAGGCAATCCCATATGTAGAAACCGATAACTCTGCCGGAGGAAAGACTGTTACAATCGGATAAGGAGGTTTTGTCAAATGGCTGCGAATAAAGTCGTATTCGGCAATAAAGTTTTGATCGACCTTACCGGCGATACTGTTACGGAAGAAGCTTTGCTAAAGGGCTATACAGCACACAAAGCAGATGGTACAATTATTACCGGAACGGCTTTCGCAGGATATCCTAATGAGTTCGTGTTCTTAGACAACATCCAGGACTCAAGTGGAAACCCAATCAAAGACAGTTCCGGTAAAACAATTCAGGGACAAACCATCTATCGCAAAGCTCGCAACTCGGTTCTTTTGGATTCTACGGGCGATGTGATTGAAGACGGTTTTGAACAGTAGATAGAGGTGGTTAAGTTTGTGTGGGTGTCGTTTATTTCTCGATTATTCCTACATTTGAACCCTCTAGGTACTGTAAATGCTGGATAGTTTGTTTCTATGATAAAAAATTGGTATTGATTACAGGACATAGAAGAGAAAACTTTGGTGATGGTTTTTTGAATATCTGTTCTGCTATAAAAAAATTATCTGAAACATATAAAGATATAGATTTTTTATATCCTATGCATTTAAATCCCAATGTAAGGAAGCCAATACACGAGATTTTTGGAGCTAACCTGAATGCATATGACAATATATTTTTTATTGAACCATTAGAATATTTAGAGTTTGTTTATGTAATGAGTAAGGCAACGGTATTATTGACAGATAGCGGCGGAGTACAGGAAGAGGCTCCGGGATTAGGTAAACCAGTACTGGTTATGAGAAATACAACAGAGTGCCCAGAAGCAGTTGATTCGGGAACAGTTAAACTGGTCGGAACAGATTATGACAGAATCATATCTGAAACAGGTAAATTATTAGATAGTAAAGATTATTACAATCAGATGTCTAGGGCAATCAATCCATATGGAGATGGAAAAGCAAGTATTCGTATAGCAGATATATTAGAAAAATAAAGAAAATGGTAGGAGACAAAATATGATACCAAAGATAGTTCATTATATATGGTTTGGAGGAAATTCATATTCTGAAAAGATCCAGCATTGTATTGATAGCTGGCATAAGTATTTGCCAGATTATGAATTTATGTTATGGAACGAAGAAACATTTGATGTGAATTCTGTTAGGTTTACAAAAGAAGCGTATGAAAATAAAAAATGGGCTTTTGTCTCTGATTATGTAAGAGTGTATGCTCTATATAATTATGGTGGTTTTTACTTGGACACAGATGTTGAAGTTTTAAAACCTCTTACAGACTTTACAGGTAATAAGTTGCTACTAGGGACCGATGAAGATGGTGCGTTAACTGCTTTAATGGGGTCTGAAAAGAATTTTGAACTTTGGGGAAAACTTTTAAGAATGTATGATGAGATTTCTTTTGTTAGAGATGATGGAAGTTTTAATCAGGTTGTTAATAATGTCTATATTGAGGATTCCTTAAAAAAACTAGGGTTTGTAAAAGAAAATAAGTATCAAAGATTAGCGGAAGGTATAGAAATATTTCCGGACGATTATTTCCATGCTATAAGTTTAATGAAAGGCACAAAAAATATTACAAAGAATACTTATGCTATTCACTGGCATACATTATCTTGGACTCCTCAGAAAACACATGTTTTGAGATTTATTCGAACTAAGATATTCTTGCCATTATTTGGAAGGGAGAAAGGTTTGAATATGATCAACAAAATATTAAGTAAAGGAAAAAACAAATGAAAAAAAGAATTGTGTTTGTAAATTTGCACACTAATTGGATGATGCTTAAAGTTACCGATGTTATTTTATTAAAAAATTCTGTTGCGTTAAAACACAAATACCTGTTGGATTATTTGTTGCACAACATAGATAAGTATGAAGTTTGTACTTATTTGAATTCAAACTGTTTTTCTTTATATCAAAGGGGATCAGATAAATTACAGAGAATACTTCGACCTATAGGTATAAAAGAAAATGAGTGGATTATGCACCAAAATGGTATTAAAAAAGGTCAAATAGTAGTTATTAAAAATGCGAATGAATTAAAAAAAGATGACCTGATCGTTTTGTATAATGTTAAAACTGCGAGTTATATTGGTATGGGAGATGTAAAAGCTTTTAAAGCTTTAAGTATGCTACATTTTCACGGGCGAGAAGAAGAGGATGAATTAATAAAAAATGCCAATATTAATTGTTTTTTTAATGAAGTGAATCTTAAGACTAATTGTGAATTATATAGAAAGTATTATCACATAGATAAACCATGGATTATACATCCGTTTGTTTTTGCTGAAAGATTTCAAAATAGAAAACCATTCAATGAAAGAAAGAATATGGCATTTGCTACTGGGACTATTACTTATAAGGTTCATAAAGAGTTTTTGGATACATATGGTGATTCTTGTGATCAACCATCAAGAAAACAAATCAAAGACAATCCAGAGTTTTTTAAAGACACAGTCTATTGCACAAGTAGCGACTATCTCGAAGATAATGCAGGAAAACCAATTAAAGATAATGATTTTGTTTTGATAAAGTTATATAAAAAGATCTACAATCGCTTGTTTACCGGAAAGCAAAAAAAATATTTTTCTTTCGACATGGTAGAGGCATTCAATTCATATAAAATGTGTATTGTTGGTGAGGAAATCCTTGGTATCCCAGGTATTGGTTTTGTAGAAGGTATGGCCTGCGGGTGTGCTTATATAGGTATAGATTCGCCAGCATATAGAGACTGGGGATTAGTGCCTGGAATTCATTACATTACCTACGATGGTACAAAAGAGGATCTCAAGAGAGTTATCGAGTATTACCAGATGGATGAGCACCAGGAAGAATTGGAAAGAATAGCTAGGACCGGATACGACTATGTTCGTACCCATTTCAATGGAGATGCGGTTGCTGAAACGTTGCTGCACGACTTAGAAGAGCAGCAGAGAATTTGGCTTGCTCAGAAAGGATAATAAAATGGAAAAGAAAAAGTTACATTTAATAATGCCTATGGGCGGAGCAGGTTCGCGTTTTTTCAAAAATGGATTTGTTATGCCAAAGCCATTGATTGAAATTAGTGGTAAACCGTTCTTGTATTGGGCAACAAAATCGATTGAAAAATATGTGGATCTGGCAGATATCACATTTGTTGTACTGAAGCAGCATATTGCAGAATTCCAGATTGATGAAGTAATTCTGGAATATTTTCCGGAGGCCCAAATTGAAGCAGTGGACTTTGAAGAGGTTAAGGCTGGACCGGTTATGACTTGTTTGGCAGGACTAAAGAATATTAATGATGATCAACCTATTTTATTCAATGACTGTGACCACATGTTTGCATGCGATAGGTTTGCAGAGGATATGAATTCTGAAAATTGGAATTATGATGGAGCGTTACTAACTTTTGAATCTAATGAGCCGCAGTTCAGTTATGTTCAGTATGAGAACGGACGAATTGTTGGAACCGTAGAAAAAAAGGTTGTCAGCAATCATGCAATTTGTGGTGCATATATGGTCCGCAATGCACAGATGTTTCGTGAAATGGCGGATGAATATCTGCAAAATTGTAATTACAGCGAATTTTTTGTGAGTGGTATTTATAATGTAATGTGTAAAAAAGGTCTTGAAGTAAGAAATTATACCACTGATTTCCATGTTCCATTTGGTACACCAATCGAATATGAACAGGCACAGAATTCAGAATACTTTGAAGTGTTAAAATAAGAAAGACAGCAGAGGATTAGGTATGAATAGCTACAATTTAGGCGGCCATTCTGGTTGCCAGATCTTTTTGATGGAAGATGATGATGGACAAGTTTTTGTTCGCAAGATTTCAAAAGATGTAGATTATAATGAAAGATTAGAAGTTCAAAGTAAAAAGCAAGCATCCTTTTCGGGTGATCCGATTAGAGCACCTCGCGTGCTAGACCATGGGTATACAGATGATGGTCTGTTCTTCTTTGATATGGAGTATGTTCAAGGTGTTACTCTTGCGGAATACATTAAAACTATGGAAATTGGCAAGGTAAAAGGAATTGTTGAATCATTAGTTAGTAGCATTGTACCGAACAAACCGATTACTGTTCTGGAAAGTGCAGTACCTGTTGAAGAGATTTTTAGAAAAAAGCTTTTGGATTTGCGAGGAAAATTGAAAGATAAAAATAACGCAGTAATCAATCAATCATTGGACTTGTTAGAAAGACATGATTGGCATAAATTAACCAATTCTCAATGTCATGGTGATATGACATTGGAAAATATCATCGTCAAGGATGACCGATTATATTTTATTGACTTTTTGGATTCTTTTTACGATTCATGGTTCTTAGATATCGGCACACTTTTGCAGGATGTTCAGGTTATGTGGTCTTATCGATTTGAGAAAGATGTCAACATGAATACGGTTTTACGATTGATTGTCTTCCGTGATTTGCTATTGGATGAAATACGAAAAGTAAATCCAGACTATGTTCTTGAGATTTATTATTCCTTGTTACAAAAATTGATTCGTATTTATCCATATACGAAGGATGAACTAACTTACAATTATCTGAATGAAAAAACAGCACTTGTATTAGCAGATATTCATGCATTAGAAACAAGAGTAAGGGAGGGTGTGTAATGAGTACATTGATTGTTCCTTGTGTAGGACGAAAAATTATGAATGGAATTCCACAGTACTTAAACCGCCATCCAAATGGGAAATTGCTGATTGAGCGAAGCATAGAAGGTGTTTTTTCTGATAAATACCGGAGGGTTTTGATTGTTCTGTTAAAGGAGGATACAGAGCATTTTGACGCAGAATCGATTATCGTTCAAGAGGTGAAAGGTTATCCGCTTGAATTTGTGCTTTTGGATCAAATGACTTCCGGTCCGGCGGAAACGGTATATCAGGCAATTCAAAAGGCTAATGTGACGGAACAGGTTGTGGTTAAAGATGCAGACAATTATTTAAAAACGGAAGAAGTGCCACAGGGGAATTTTGTAGCAGGTCTCGATCTAAATACCTGGGAACGAGATGTTCATAATCTTAGAAATAAAAGTTTCTTAATTGTAAATGAGCAGGGAAACCTTTTAGATATTATAGAGAAACGAGTTCGTTCTGATGTGATTTGCCTTGGACTGTATGGATTCAAGAGAGCAGCAGATTTTGTAAAAGCGTACGAACATTTAAATGATGCCAGTTATCCGATTTCAAAACTTTATGTAAGTCATGTGATTTCCTATCTAATTGGTTATTCTGGACGGGTATTCCGATATGTTAATTCTATTGCTTATGAAAATTGGGGAGATGAACGTCTTTGGAAGGATATGCAGCGAGACTATACGTTGTATTTCATTGATTTGGATAATATCTTAGGTTCGGATGGTATCTTAACAGAAAGCAATAAAGAGAAATTGGAAGTGTTGCAAAATAGAGGGGCATCCTTTATAGGTTACACAGTGGAGAATGAGGAATTTAAGATTTCAGCATTGAATATTTTGCAGGAAGCAGGATTATCTTTTATCAAGATTATATATGGTTGTCCATATTCTGAAAGAAAAGAGCTTATTGCTTCGGATGAGGAATTAGAGAGAAAGGTTATAGAACTATAAGGGGATTACAAATTGAAACTGATTATTGTAGATTTAGACGGAACACTTTTTGATACAAAAGATGTAAATTATCATGCTTACAAAGAGGCAATTGCACCTTATGGATATGATATGGATTATAAATATTATTGTGAGTTTTGTAATGGAAGACATTATCTTGATTTTTTGCCGCAGGTAACAACGACAGATAGTGAAATTCTTTCTGCCATGCACAAGGCTAAGAAGATTGCTTATAAAAATCATTTAGATAAAGCTGTATTGAATAAAGGCTTGGTAGATATCATTAGGTTGATGCGTGGAGAATACAAGACAGCTGTGGTAACGACTGCATCAAAAGAGAACTGTTGGGATATCCTCAATCAATTTGAAATTGCAGGTTTATTTGATTTGGTTCTAACACATGATGATATCACAAAATCTAAGCCGGATCCGGAAGGATTTTTAAAGGCAATGGAGTATTTTGGTGCAAAACCAGAAGATACTATCATCTTCGAAGATTCCACAGTGGGGCTTGAAGCGGCAGAAAGAAGTGGAGCATTTTATTATAAGACGTATAGATTTAATTGATTTTATTTAAAGAAAGGGATTGATGATGAGTAAAGTAAATATGACAATTTCTAAGCAAGCAAGCAAGCAAGCAAGCAAGCAAGCAAGCAAGCAAGCAAGATAAGTATTATTATACCTGCTTATAACTGTGAGACAACAATAGAGAGATGTATTTTAGGGATTACAAAAGGAACCTATAATAATATTGAAGTGATTGTGGTAGACAATGGCTCGGAAGATTCTACAAAGGAAATTGCTAATAAACTAGCCGATAAAGATGATCGTATTATAGTGATTCACCAGAATAATCAGGGACCAGCAGGGTCAAGAGATACTGGATTAAAAAATGCCACAGGAGATTATATTGCATACTGCGATTCTGATGATTGGTTTGAACCAGACTGTCTAGAATCTTTAATGGATTTTTTAACAAGATATAACGCAGATATAGCTGTGTGCAGGTCACAAATTCCAGGCAAGATAATAGATTATAATCCCTTTGAGGTTCAGGTTTGGGATAAAGATGGTGCAATAGATGCATTTCTGGAGCACAAAAAATTAAATGGTGTTTTGTGGAATAAACTGATTCGCAGAGAATTATTTGATGGAATTGAATTTGATAAGACGCTGTGGTACTGGGAAGATTTAGCGGTTGTTTGGAAAATTATGAAGCGAGTTAATAGAGTGGTTCGATTCAATGAGGCTAAATACAATTTTTATGTGCATCCTGAAAGCATGTGTGCAAAAAAATATAGTCCTAATCGTATTTATTCTAGCCTTAAGGTTTGGAATAAAATTGTCGAAGATTGTTCAGACGCTGGCATGGAGGAACATAGTCGCAATGCAACAGTTGCACGGTTTAAATGGTTATACGGCGATTTGAAACTAATGTTTAAAGATGACTATGATGATAAGGAATCCATGAAAACAGTTCAATGCATCATGCGTCAGACAGGAACAATTGGAATAAAGAGTTTGGAAAGTAAGAAGGACAAGATATTTGCCAGTCTTTGCATTGCTGATTTAAATTTGGCAAAGACAATGTATAAAATATTAAACAGATCAAAATGATAATAAACTTGGAGAATAGATAAGATGACAAAGAAAACAACCCAAAAGATAAAAGGGATCGCAATTCTGATTATGATTGCACACCATTTTCTAGTGTATGATTTTGGAGCAGATTTTTCAAATGCCTGGGTTGGCATTGGATCAAACTATAATGGTCTCATAAATTAAGACACTTTTTCGGACAAATATTAATGAATCTGAT